>Ga0255048_10000013_pt1 | contig 111547 bp, 115 predicted proteins | sample JV7_2_2_MG_FD_183619 | JGI IMG/M metagenome (GOLD analysis project Ga0255048, IMG submission 183619) | Seawater microbial communities from Jervis Inlet, British Columbia, Canada - JV7_2_2 | ecosystem: Environmental > Aquatic > Marine > Inlet | place: Canada: British Columbia | collected... | reverse complement strand
GAGGAATAGCTCCTGAGGCCACACCCAGAGAGATTCCGGGTCTCGACGTCGAGGACCACCCCGAGTTGTACCGATCGACCACTCACGGGTTCGTCGACTTCTCCGAAGACGTGACCTCAATGGATCTATTTTCCGCCGCGGCCGAGGGCTACGACTCGATGGAGTTGGCCAAGCGATACACCACGGCCGGCATGGGGCCCGTCCAGGGCAAGGTGGAGGCGGTCAACGCCCTCGCAGTTCATGGCGAGGCCGTTGGAGCCAGTCTTCTGGAGATTTCAACCACAACCTGGCGACCTCCGTATGCCCCGATTCGACTGGGAACACTTGCCGGCAAGCATCACGATCCGGTCCGCTACTCCCCCATTCACTCCTGGCACGAGTCTCACAACGCCAGACCGTTGATCGCAGGACAGTGGATCCGCCCCGATCATTACGGCGATCCCGAAGCGGAGGTCCGCGCGGTGCGGAGCGGTGTCGGGATCATCGACGTGAGCCCGCTGGGAAAGATCGACTTTCGCGGAGCAGATGTGCCCAGACTCCTCGAATTCGTCTACGTCAACAAGTGGTTGAAGCTGGACATCGGCAAGGTGCGCTACGGGGTGATGTGCGCCGAGGACGGGGTAATCATGGACGACGGCGTCACCGGACGTCTCGGTCCCGACCGATACATGATGTCGACAACCTCGGGAGGCGCCGGAGTCGTCTGGAACTGGCTCGACGAATGGCTTCAGACCGGTTTCCCGGAATGGGACGTCAAGATGACCGCTGTTTCCGACGGTTACGCCAGCATCAACGTCGCCGGACCCAACTCGCGAGAGTTGGTCGACCGTCTCACCGATATCGACCTCGACCCCGAGCGATTCGGCTACATGGAAGTGAGGACCGGCACGGTGGCCGGAATCGCCGATTGCTTTTTGTGGAGAATCGGATTCACCGGCGAGTTCTCCTACGAGATCCATGTGCCCGCCAATCACGGACTCGAGGTGTGGGAGAGCCTGATCGAAGAGGGTCAAGATCTCGGAGTGAGACCGTTCGGGGTGGAGGCGCAGCGAATCATGCGCCTGGAGAAGGGCCATTTCATCGTCGGTCAGGACACCGACGGTCTCACCCAGGGTTTCGGCTTCGGCATCGACTGGGCGATCAAGCTGGACAAGCCCGACTTTGTGGGCAAGCCGGAACTGGCCTGGCAGAAGGACAGGGGCGACTCCCCCCGGCTTGTCGCGGTGCAGACCGAGGACCCTTCGATCGTCCCGCCCGAAGCGAGCCAGATAATCGATGGTGAGGCCCGAATCATTGGGAGGATCACATCGAGCCGGATGTCCCCCACTATCGAACGCTCGATATGTCTCGCCCAGGTCGCCCACAACAGGGCTTCTGCCGGTGAGAGGCTCAGCATTCGGCTCCCCAATGGAGCGACCGTCCCGGCCTCGGTCATGGAACAGCTTGCTCACTTCGACCCTGAGGGGAGACGACTCCGTGTCTGACCTCGCCCTCACCGATCTCGGCAACACGCCCAAGTGGCGTCTCTTCGGTGATCACGCCGCCGGAGACCTGGCATGGTCAACAAGCCCTGGCGAATGGACCGTCCTAGGCGATCGTCCGGATGGCGATGTGGTGGACTTGACCTCGGTCCGGGCTATGTTCCGGCTGACTGGTGCAGATGCTCCGAGACTTCTGGCCAAGATCTGCGCCTTGGACCTCGGCGACGACGTGTTCCCCGAAGGTGCGGCGGCGCGCACCCTTGTCGCCGGCGTGGCAACCGAGTTGGTGAGAGATGACCAGGACGATGTACGGTCCTATCTGATCTTGCCGTCACGGTCGTTTGGTCGGTATATGCACGACGTCATCCGCGATGCCGGCGGAGAATTCGGGCTGGTCGGAGCAGTCACTCACGAGTGATGAAATCCCTGATCAGATCGATGGTGAATGCGGTGTTTTCGTACGCGAGGTTGTGGCCGGCCCCCTCAATAGCCGCGGCTTCACCGTTCGGGTAGATCGCCGCGACTCGCTGATTGTCGTGGGCGACGTGCATTTCGCTGTGTTCGGCTTGGGCCACCAGGGTTGGGCAGGCGACGTTGCGACGCAGTTCGTTCTCTTCGTCCTCGGTGGGTTGCGACTCCCAGGTATTAGCGATCGCCTACATCGGCACTGCTGAGAAGATCTGACCAACGAGGAGACAACGCTCAGCGGGCGTTGATGATGAAGGCCCGTATCCGTCCCTCGACTGCGCCCCCACCAAAATCTCGCGCGATGGCGATGGCAACGTTCTCGGTGACCTGTTCGAGGTCCGGAGCATCGTGGGCCTCGATCTCATTTCGGAGAGGGGTCCCTTGACAATATGCGATGGCAGGGATCTCGGGACCCGATGCGGCGCTGATCGCGTCCAGTGTCTCGATGGAAACATCATCGAACCCGACCGCCCCGAGCTCGCTTCGAAACACGTCAGGATCATGCTGCCCATGAGGAGTGCGGGCAAGGAACCCGGGCGGTTCATCGGGAAATATCTCACCAACTGCCCGAGTCACAACATGGGCAAACTCGTTTTCCTCGATGCGATCCCACATGTTGAAGATGAACGCACCACCGGGGCGGAGCACGCGGCGAGCCTCGGCATATGCACCCAACCGATCAGGAAAGAACATGACACCGAACTGACAGAGAACGATGTCAAAGCTGGAGTCTTCAAAGGGCAGGTCGACGGCGTCAGCAGGCTGCCATTCGATCGACTCGGGGTTTGGCTGCTTTGATGTGGCCGTCTCCAGCATGGGTCGATTCAGATCGGTCACAACGTAACGGGTTCCCGGCTCGAGCATTGGTGCGACCGCACGGGTAACAACCCCGCTTCCTGCAGCGATCTCCAGTACTGCGTCCGGTACCAACGCCGCTGTCCGCCCGGCAAGGTCGCTCGCGTATTGCTCGAAGATCAGCGGAACGAGATAGGCGTCGTAGGTCTCGGCTATCGAGCCCGTGAACAACCTGTCCGACTCATCACGGGCTTCACCCTGTCTCTTCCCTTCAGCGGCCACGGGTGGGAACCTATCGTGGTATCGCACACCTATGAGGAGATGAGAGACATTGAGTTCTGACCCGGCGTTCCCCAGTGATCTGGAGATCGCTCGCACCGCCAATGTAAGACCCATCCGGGAGATCGCCCTCGATGTCGGTCTCGAGGAGAGCGACATCATTCCCTACGGGGACACCAAGGCGAAGATCCATCTCGACGCGCTACGAAGGATCGGGTCCAACCCGAAGGGCAAGTACATCGACGTGACCGCGATCACACCAACACCCCTCGGCGAGGGCAAGACCACCACTGTGATCGGTCTGGTGCAAGGGTTGGGGATTCTCGGTCATCGTTCGATTGCATGCATCCGACAGCCCAGCATGGGCCCCACTTTCGGTATCAAGGGCGGGGCCGCGGGAGGCGGCTACAGCCAGGTCGTCCCGATGGACGAGTTCAATCTCCATCTCACCGGTGACATGCATGCCATCACGGTGGCGCACAATCTGGTGGCGGCGGCCATCGATGCCCGCTGGTATCACGAGGGCCGGCTCACCGATGAGCGATTGGCAGAGTTGGGGCTGAAACGACTCGCAATCGACCCGGACAAGATCAGCTGGCGCCGGGTGGTGGATGTGAACGATCGGGCGCTCCGCAACATCGTTCTCGGCCTAGGCGGATCAGCTGATGGGCGACCACGAGAGAGCGGCTACGACATCACCGCCACCAGCGAGCTGATGGCAATTCTCGCCCTGGTGGACGGTGCCGACTACGCCTCCGCCTTGAAGAACCTCCGAGATCGGTGTGGGCGGGTGGTCATCGGCTCGGCCAAGGATGGGACGCCGATAAACCTCGAGGACCTTGGAGTCGCGGGTGCGGTCGCCGTGCTTATGCGGGAGACCTTGCACCCCACTCTGATGCAAACACTGGAAGGCCAGGCTGCCTTTGTCCACGCCGGGCCCTTCGCCAACATCGCCCACGGCAACTCGTCCATCCTTGCCGACCGGATTGCCCTTCATCTCGGTGACTATGTAGTCACGGAGTCCGGTTTCGGCGCCGACATGGGCATGGAGAAGTTCTTCGACATCAAGTGTCGGGTATCGGGGCTGAAACCGGACTGTGTCGTTATGGTGGCGACGGTCAGGGCGCTGAAGACCCACGGTGGCGGTCCCAAGGTGGTTGCCGGTCGTCCCCTCGATCCGGCTTACACCGAAGAGAACCTTCCACTGCTGCGGGCGGGCATGGCCAATTTGAAGTCTCATATTGCATCAACCCGGAGCTTCGGTGTGCCCGTCGTAGTGGCCATCAACAAGTTTCCCACCGATTCGAAACATGAGCACGATCTCATCAAGGAAATCTCGCTGGCGGCCGGAGCGACATCCGCGGTGACCACCGACCACCATGCCAAGGGTGGTGACGGTGCTCTCGAGTTGGCTGAAGCCGTGGTCGAGGCATGCGACCAACCAGGCGATTTCAGCTACCTGTATCCGCTGGACCAACCCATCAAGACCAAGATCGAGACCATAGCCAAGAGCGTCTACGGGGCCGCCGAGGTCGAGTACTCGGCCAAAGCCGAAAGACAGATCGCCGACTTCGAGAAGGCCGGATTCGGATACCTGCCGATCTGCATGGCGAAGACCCATCTGTCGATAAGCCATGATCCCACGCTGAAGGGCGCCCCAAAGGGATTCACGATTCCGGTCAGGGAAGTGAGGGCTTCGGTCGGCGCCGGATTCATCTACCCCCTTCTCGGAGAGATGAGGACCATGCCCGGTCTCGGCACCAAGCCCGCCTACATGCAGGTGGATATCGACAAGGAAGGCAACGTCGTCGGTCTGTTTTGAGTAGCTTGGCCCATGGTGGCCAAACCTCAGGGGATTGAACGAACCGGACATCTGGCTGGCAAGTGCGCGATCGACCGTTCGAACCCGAGTCCGGCTGCCGTCTTGCTCAATTGGAAGGTTGCGGGTTTGTAGCGCCGCCGAGGTCAGCTTTCGAGAGCGGTTCGCCGCAACGAAAAGTCTGGACATCTAAGACATCAAGACAGTAATCCGCTCTACGGTCCGCTTTGCCCCCTTGGACCAGTAGGTTTCCGGCCAGAACCGACAGCGATACAGGTTGGTAACGATGGAGCCGGAGGACCCGCAATCTGAGGACCAGGACGGAAGCGGACTCGGCGGTCCGTGGAAATCACAACTAACAGCCAAGCGAGTCTTGGCTGCGATGCTCGGTGTGGCGATTTTGGCCGCCCTCGCGGGGATTATCGCCAACGTAGGTGGCGAGCCCGAGCTCTCCCTGACCCCGACCACTCTCGCAGATGCGACGCGACCTCCATCCACGGAAGCGCAGACCGCGGTCGTCGGTCATCAAATCCCGCCGATCGATGGGTGCACTCTGATCTCTGACGACGAGATCTTGTTGGCCCTGGAGGTTCCGGACGACACCGGCTTCTTCCGCTTTTCAGGAGGGGAAGGGTGCGTCTGGCAACCCGACATCGGGGACGAGGAGGAGGAGGAGGAGGAGGAGGAGGCGTTATCGGTCGAGTTGGGGCCTGGCAGCCCTTCCGACTTCGAGGATGGGGCAACGATCAACGATGCCACAGGAGTTCCCGTGCCCAACGTCGGTGATGTGGCGGTCTGGTTTGGAAGCGACGGTGCTGGAACCCTCAGTGCGGTTCGACAGACCGACATCGGCTTCCTCTTCATGAGGCTGGCCATCAACCGGCCGGACATCAACGACCAGGAGCGACTCCAACTTGCCAGCTCCCTCATCACGTCAGCAATGGACCTAACCGAGTTCGGGCCGCCTCCGCCTGTCGAGGCCAACCTATGTGAGCTGGTCACCGATGACGAGGCCGAAGCATTACTCGCCCCGCATCGGGAGGGTCGGCCCGCGGCTCGCGACCCGCTCTTCATTATTGATAACTTCACTGGGCCCGTCGACCTGACTCAAATGGGCGAGTTCTCCTGCACCAAGCTCATCTTCACCGAGATATACGTGACAGTTGAGTCCGCCTCCGAGACCGATTTCGGCGACGATGCCAACGTCAATGGAGTGCCCGGCGAGCAGGTGGCCGGAGTGGGCGATGTGGCCATGTGGTTCGAGGATGTGCCGCAGAGCGGCCCATTCGCATCTCCACACGAGATCGATGTCATGGCTGTTGGTTGGGAGGATGCAAGGTTTCGCATAGTCATTGCCCTGCCCGACCTGGCTGCAGACGAGCAATTCGAGACAGCGAAGGAGCTCGCCCGCAAGGCCTTGGGAAGACTGCCGGGGGGCCCCGGAGAGCTAATCATTGTGGAGCGCGAGGTGCCCGATCTGTCCAACCTGGGCTTTGTCGACAATCTCCTGGCCAAGGAGTCGGCAGGCGAGTGGAGCTACGAGGAGGGTCTGATTGCAACTCTCAAGCTCTTCGTCGGAGAGCTGGCAGACAGCGACGTCCTCCGCCACAGCGAGCTCCTCGACTACTCGGGAACAGGGCTCATCAGCCTGGCCCAGGAGTATGTGGAAACGGAATCGGACGGGCCCGCCAAGGAGGAGATCACCCGACTTCTGGACCTCCTGATTCCCTCGTTTGGATCGCAAGCACCCCCTGAGGTCTCGTTGTCACTCACGGTCGCCCTGGACAGCTTCTTCTATTCGGGGCCGATCGCCCAAGAGGAACCACCCGAAGAGGAGGAACCACCACCCGATGATGGTGAGGACCAGGGCTATGCGCCCCCTCCTGAGAGTGATGAGGGTGGCTTCGAGTACCCCGATCTCCCCCCGGAGCCAGGTGAATGCGCCAACAACGAACCGTTTCTGGACGGCTGGACTCTGAGCGGATACGAGATGCCCCAGTTTGGACCATGGACCGGGGCCGTTCTTTTCCCCGACGAGGGATTGGAGGGGGGCTGGAATCGGGAGACACACCTCCTGTGGGCCCTGGAGGCCTTGACCGACTCGATTGCCGAGTACGGCCCCCCACCGGTGTGCCTTCGTCTCCTGCTTTCCCACCATGGCGGCTCGTATACATTCGTCGAGCAACGGCTCAACCCCTCGACATGCCTGGTTTTCATCAATAAGCCCATGCAGAACCGAAACCAGGACCATTTCAAACAACAGTTGGCGGCCGATATCGCGCACTGCTACTTCCCGTGGGCGTTCCCCAATCAGTACGACGTCACATACCTGACGCGTCGTTGGTGGAACCACGCCCTGGCCGAGTTCTTGAGCAATGTCGTCTATCCGGCCGTGAACCTCGAGTGGAGACTGTCTAACTCGATGGCGGCACAGGAAACTTCGCTTCCGCTGGTGGAACGTGAGGCCGGCAACTGGATGTTCTTCCAGCAGGTGGCAAACGAAGTCGGTAAAGAGGGGGTCGGCACCATCATCCTTGCCTTGCCCGGCGGCAACGACACCTTCCTCGATGAGCTGACCTTGGCCGACCTTCCCGAGATGAACGAGTTCTATCACGAGTTCTCCCAGCTCATGACCGACGCCGCGATCAAAGATACCGGCGGTGGGTTCATCCCCTACAAACCCAACAAAGTTACCAAGCAGATCAGCGGCAAAGGCACCCACCAAGAGGACCTGACCCCCTTCCAGGTGACCCGATGGGAGGTGAGCGTTCCGTCAGGGTTGTACGCCTGTATCACCGGCCAGAAGTCAGGTGAGGCACTGGTGTCATATCGACCCGGGACGGCGGGCGCTGGCACGGCGGGAGGCTGGTCAGAACTGCCTGAAGAGGAGGCCCCCTTTAGCGATGATTTCGTCGTCGTCGCCACGACGGTTAGAGACGGTCAGGAGTTCAGCCTCGTCGTTCGGGACGTGCATGAGGAACCGGACTGTGAAGACGAGGAAGAGGAGGAAGAGGAGGAAGAGACACCCCCGGAGCCATGCCTTTGCGACCCGAGTGCCTATTTTCTGGTGTTTACGGATATCCCAGACATTCTGAAGGAGCTTCTTTCGCCGTCGGGGTGATTGAAACTGCGGTCCGCCGAAGCCGGGCAGGAGGAACGTGGACAGAACGCGCCGCGTGGCCGCGGCACCACTTTCGGTTCTGCGTAGTGTGAACCCCATCATTTCGAAAGGTGACTGAATGAATCGCCGAACTGCCGCTCTGAGTGCGACGCTGGTGCTTGCCTTGGTTGTCTCCGCATGTGGAGACGGGGATGGGGGAGGGGGAGGCGATGTCCTCGGTTTGGGAGACCGGAATCTCGACCGCTGCTCGCTGATCACCACGGCCGAAGCGGAGCAGTGGCTCGGTGCACCCGTAGCCGAGCCGGAACCCGCAGAGGGTTTTGACGGCGAGCCCGACCCAGTCACCTGCCTCTATGAGAATGAGGACGATCGGATGGTCATCCTCATCCAGGTCTATGACGGGGAGGTCTTCTTTGCTGAAAAGGGAAGCGCCTCGCGCATAGGCGAAACCATCGACGGTCTAGGCGAAGATGCGTTCATGGGCGACGGAAGTGTCAAGTTCCTGCAAAACGACTGGTCGGCGAGCGTGGCTCGTATCTCCGGGCTGATTCCCGATGAGGACCTCCTCGAGATGGCGAAACTCATGTCATCCCGTCTGCCGTGAGTGTACGTAGGAGCCCGTTGAGTCATTCGAGGAGACTTCCACCTCCAAAACTCAGACGGCCAATTCCTATTCGAGGCCGAACCGCTCCCCTAGGAGTCTGATCCGTTCCTCACCGCAATACACCGTGAACCCTCCGTCGCGGAGAAACCCGACCACCGTCATTCCGAATTCCTCGCCCAACTCCACCGCAAGACTGGACGCAGCCGAAACACCGCATATCAGTGAAATTCCGGCCACGGCCGCCTTTTGGGTGATCTCAAACGACACACGTCCGGACACGATCAGTCCCAGCGGTGGAAGGGGCCAGTCGCGACGGGCGAGATGGCCGACTACTTTGTCGACGGCGTTGTGCCGGCCAACGTCCTCGCGGACGGCCACGATCACACCAGAATCATCAAAAGCAGCAGCCGCATGAAGACCGCCGGTCGAGTGAAACGCGGTCTGACGCTCGAGAAGAAGCGGTGGCAGAGCGAGGATCGTTTCGACATCAACCACCGGACCTGAAGGTGGTCGAGAACCGGCCACGCGGATCGCGTCTATCGAGGCCTTCCCACAAACACCACACGACGATGTCGCATAGAAGTTGCGTTTGAACCGCTCAGGGTCAACCGAGAACCCATCCGCCAGATCGAGACTCCACCTTCCTTCGCCAAGTGATCGCACGTTGGAGACCGCCTCAGGGCCCGGGACGATCCCCTCGGTGATGGCAAAGCCGAGTATCAGGTCGGCATCATCACCCGGGGTCCGCATGACCACCGCCAGAGGCACCCCCGCCAGCTGTACCTCGATGGGTTCCTCAACGACCAGGTCGTCCTCGACCACTGTCGCATCGCCCCGGAATCGGACGACCCTATGAGTAGTGACCTGGTCAGTCATCTTTGCCGCTACTGACGAAGCTCCACCCGAATCGACCTTTGATGCACAGATTCCCCAGAGTCACGTCGTGATCGTGGGGTGATGTGACGCTGACGATCTCTCCGTCCTGGGTGTGCAGGTCGAGGTTGCAACCGACGCCGCAATAGGCACAAACCGTCCTGGTCACCTCCTGTCGCGACACATCCCAGGTGTCGTCCTCCCGCATGTCGAACTCCACTCGACCCACAAGAGCGCCGGTCGGGCAGACTGCGATGCAGTTTCCACAGTAGACACATGCCGAATCGGGCAGGGCGACGTCGAACTCGGTGGCGATGTGAGCCTCAAAACCCCTTCCTGCGACCGTTATGGCAAAGGTGTTCTGGTGCTCGACGCCACAGGCGTCCACACATCGGTAGCAGAGGATGCAGCGGCCGTAGTCTCGAACGTAGAGGTCGTCTTCGATCTTGGGCGGCGTGGCAACGGTCGCCGCATTCGGGCCAAACCGATCTGATTCGGCCCTCGCAGCCCGCATCCACGAGTCGAGCTGATCGCCCGACCTATCGAGCTCGCTCGCGGAGCCCAAAAGCTCCAGAACGAGTCGACGGCTGTGCTGAGCACGCTCCGTCCCGGTTTTGATCACCATCCCATCTTCGAGAGCCCGGGAGCAAGACGGGACGAGCGTGCGGGAGCCCTCCAGTTCGACCACGCAGACACGGCATGCGTTAGCCGCAGTCATCGTGGGCCCGTAGCAGAGGGTTGGCAATTCCAGTCCCACCTCTCGACACGCGTCGAGAATCGTCGACCCCTCCGGCACCTCCACCGACTTGCCGTTCACCTGAGCAGTGATCGTCGACATCTCGCGCTCGGTGAGGGTCATGCCGGTGCTCCCCGAAGCTGAAGACGAATCGCCGACTGAATCGCCGACGACGCCGTCTGACCCAGGCCACAGATCGAGGCGTCGGTCATCACCCTGGCCAGATCATCGAGACGGTCCAACTCGTCGGCAACAGTCCCGAGAGTCTCACCGGCGCCAAGTCGGGCCAGCGATTCGGACTGACGAATGGTTCCGATCCGACACGGGACGCATTGGCCGCATGACTCGTCACTGAAGAACCGGGCGATGCGTCGCAACACGGGGCCAAAGTCACAGTTCTCATCGAAGACGATCACCGCACCCGACCCCAGAGTCGCCCCGGCTTCCTGTGTGTCCTCAAACGTCAGCGGCATCTCGAGAGAAGAGGAGTCGACAAACACACCTGCGGCACCTCCAAGAAGAATGGCGCCCAGTCCGCGGCCGCCGCCAACACCACCCGCCAGAGCGAGTATCTCTCCCAATGTCGTACCAAATGGAACCTCAAACACGCCTGGTTTCTCCACTGCGCCGGAGACACAGAACAGCTTGGTGCCCGTGGACTGCTCGGTACCCGTCCGGGCGAACCGCCCGGGCCCGTTGCTGATGACCTCGAGCGCGGCCAGCAGCGTCTCGATGTTGTTGATCCCTGTGGGTTTGCCAAACACCCCGTGCACGGTGGGAAACGGTGGTTTCTGCCTGGGTTCCCCCCGATAGCCTTCGATCGAAGCAAACAGGGCCGTCTCCTCGCCACAGATATAGGCGCCGGCGCCTCTTCTCACTTCGAGACCGAAGTCGAAACCGGCACCGGCCACGTCTGTCCCCAGCAGACCGCTCTTCGCTGCCATGACAATGGCATCTCGAAGATGCTTCTCGGCGGTTGGATACTCGCCTCGCACGTAGATGTAGCCCCTGGTTGAGCCGGTGGCGAAGCCATATATCGTCATCGCCTCAATGACGGCGAAGGGATCGCCCTCCATCAGAAGACGGTCCTTGAAGGTACCTGGCTCGGACTCGTCACCGTTTGCTATGACGTACTTGACCGGTCCCGGCGCATCTGCCACGCCCCGCCACTTGACCCCAATCGGAAAAGCGGCCCCACCCCGGCCTTTCAGGCCGGATTCGTCCAAAGCTGAGATCACACCGTCGGGGCCGAGCTCGATTGCCCGGGTCAGAGTCTGATAACCGCCGGACTCCCGATAGGCCTCGAGGCTGGTCGGGTCGACACGGCCGATCCGTCTCAGCAGCCGCAATTGAGATGGATCCTGATGAACCACACCGGGTGGAAGCTCATCGAAGATGACATTGCCGACCGTGTCGGGGTCGACCGGGGCGGCGTTCCCATAACCCTGGCCGGGTTGGTGAAACATCACCGCCGGAGCACGCTCACACTGGCCGAGACAGGGGCTTGCCTCCCAGGAGAGCCCGGAACGCTCCAGTGTCTGCATCAGACCCTCCGCCCCATATTGGGAACAGACGATGTCATCACAGACATGGATGGTTGTCCCTCCTGGCTGGTCGATCTTGAACAGGGAGTAGAAGGTGGCAACACCGTAAGCCTCGGCGGGTGGGATGGTGAGCCGTTCCGAGATGTAGCCGAGTGCCCCCCGGCTCACCGAACCGGTGGTGTCCTGGCAGGCGTGCAGGGCAGGTAGGAGCATCTGTCTCTGCGCCCTTGCCTCGTGGCCTCCGTAGGCGACGCGACCATTGAATCCCTCAGCCGGACCGAGAAGGTGATCCACGGCCTGACGCTCCGTATCCGTGGGACGATCCAGAAGGGCGCGAAGGTCCATCAGACAGAAACCAGAGGTTCGACCCTGATGGCTGTGGCCTTGAACTCGGCCGTCCCTGACTTTGGGTCCCAGGCGTCGAGGGTGAGGACGTTGACATCAGCGTCGTCGGGGAAATGGACTGACATGAAAGCCAGGCCTGGACGCAAGGAACGGTCGAAGCGAACCGGAGCCTCGAGACTTCCCCGGCGAGAAGTGACGATTACTCGATCGCCCTCGATGACACCGAGAGAGTCTCCGTCCTCCGGTGACAGGTCGAGCACGCCTGGAATTCTCCGGGGTGACGAATAACGACCACTCTGAACCCCTGTGTTGAAGGAGTCGAGACGACGCCCTGTTGTGAGCCGAATCGGAAACTCCTCCGTCAGGGTGTCCACCGGTGGGTCATCCTCAACCGCGTGAAACGGTGCCCGGCGACCGGAGATGGGTCTCTCCCAGAGACGTCCGTGAAGGAAGAGCGAGCCAGGATGGTCGAGATCGGGACAAGGCCACTGAAGTCCTCCGGACTCATCCAGCCGCTCATAGCTCATCCCCCCGTGAAGCGGGGAGAGTTGACGCATCTCGTCCCAGGCCTCCTCAACGGTCGGGGTGGGCCAGTGATGACCCATTGCACGTGCCAGCGTCGAGAGAATGGCGATGTCGTCCTGAGCCTCACCGGGCGGGTCGATGGCCTTGCGAACCCTTTGCACACGGCGTTCGCTCGACGTGAAGGTCCCTTCCGTCTCTCCCCAGCCGGCGGCGGGAAGCACCACATCGGCCAGTTCCGCCGTAGCCGTGAGAAAGATGTCCTGAACCACGAGGAAATCAAGACTGGTGAGCCGCCGTCGCATCTCGGTGCTGTCGGCTTCGGATTGCAGGGGATTCTCACCGATGATGTAGAGGGCGGTGAGATCCCCTTCATCCATCGCCTCATGCATGAGACTGATGTGCTTGCCGGCCTTTGCCGGGATTTCGGTACCCCATGCCGCCTCGAATCTCGCCCTTCTCTGATCATCCTCCACGTCTTGAAAACCGGGAAGCTTGTTGGGTAGGGCACCCATGTCACCACCACCCTGAACATTGTTCTGGCCCCTCACCGGGACCAATCCGGAGCCATATCGGCCGACATGTCCGGTGAGCAGCGAGAGGTTGACGAGGGCAAGGACATTGTCGGTTGCGTTGTGATGCTCGGTGATTCCCAGCGTCCAACAAAGCTGAGCGGTCTCGGCCTGGGCGTACTCGCGGGCGAGTTGGCCTATCGCCTCGGCAGGGACGCCGGTGATCTCCTCGGCCTTCTCGAGGGTGTATTCCTCAACAGACGCGGCGTAGTCGTCAAACCCCTCGGTGGCCTCGTCGATGAACTCCTGGTTCACCAGTCCACGGTGGATGATCTCCCTCCCCACGGCATTGGCCAGGGTGATGTCAGATCCGACGTCGATGCCCAGCCAAACATCGGCCCAGGCCGCCGACGAAGTGCGCCGTGGGTCGACGGTAAACATGCGGGCGCCGTTGTGCACTCCCTTGAGGACATGATGGAAGAAGATTGGGTGCGCTTCGCGCGCGTTGGAACCCCAAATGATGATGAGATCGGTCTCCTCGATCTCCCGGTAGGAGCTAGTACCCCCACCTGCTCCAAACACTGCCGCCAGACCGACGACGGATGGAGCGTGTCAGGTACGGTTGCAGCTATCGACGTTATTGCTGCTCATCACGAGCCTGGCAAACTTCTGGGCGATGTAGTTCGTTTCGTTGGTCGCCTTGGAGCAACTGAACAATCCAAAGGAGTCGCCCTGGTGCAGACTCAGGCCGGCTGCAGTCTTCTCGATCGCCTCCTCGAAGCTGGCAGGCCGGAGAGTGCCGTCTTCTCTCACAAGCGGCTGTTCGAGACGGGAGTAACTTCTTCTCATCCTCACCTCCTCTCCCATCTGATCGATCCCGAGAGTACCCGCCTGCGCTCGCAGTGACCACGCACCACCCCCCAACCGATACAGGCCACACCCATGGCCCATCGGTGCCCTCAGTGGAACACTGCACGTGCTGTCGAATATGCACTCTTGGCGACGAACCCCACGGGGACACCGTTGACCCCGTCACCAACCATCCCCACTCGACGCCCTCCATCCTGGAGTTCGATGACATGGCGGTCCTTGTCCGCCGGCAGCACCTCGGCGAAATACGTCTCAAGACCGAGATCGCTCGACACGGCCCTGGCCACGTCTTTGCTGTCACCGGTGAGCATCGCTACCTGAACATTCATTGCCTTGAGCGCGCCGACCGCCACCCTGCTCTCGGGGCGAATCACGTCAACTCCGAGGGCGACACCGAACTACACCACCAGAAGACCAATGATCACAAACCGGAACCGACCCATGGCAATGGCATTCCACGAAATCAACTGTTCTCCAGTTCGTGACGCTGGGCAAGAAGGGCGGCTTCGACCCTGCTACGAACGTGCAGCTTCTGGAGTACGTTGGTCATGTAGTGCTTGACAGTCTTTTCTGCGAGGTAGAGCTGCTCGCCGATCTCCCGATTCGTACGGCCCTCGGCAACCAGTTCAAGGATGTCTTGTTCCCGAGGTGTGAGTTGCTCGAACGGATCGACAATCTCTTCGCTGGTCATTTCATGGAGAATGCTGCTGGCCAAGGCTGGGGTGACATATACCTCGCCCTTGGCCACTGCTCGGACTGCGTAGATGAGACCTTGTGCCACTACCCCCTTTAGCACATACCCCCTGGCCCCGGCTTTTAGCACTTCCAGTAGATCATCCCGGTCTTCGGAAACGGTGAGGATCAGGACGGCCGTTGCCGGCATTGATGCCGCGATGCGGCGAGTGGCTTCGATACCTCCGCCTTTGGGCATCCCTAGATCCAACACCACTAGATCAGGCGCCAACTCATTGGTCAGTCTGACTGCCTCCTCGGCGTCAGCTGCCTCACCGACAATTTCGATGTCTTTCTCCGACGACAGAGAATGGACTACGCCCTCGCGGAAAAGCGGATGGTCGTCAGCGACGAGAACCCGCAGGCGGTCAGACACTCGCCACCGTCGAGGTCAGTGGAAGAACAGCCTGAATCTCGGTGCCCTTACCGCGGCGGCTCTCAACCGAGAAGCTGCCTCCGAGAAGTTCCACACGTTCCCGCATGCCGACTAGACCTAACGTTGCGCCATCGGCGACTTCTGCAGGCTCGAATCCTGATCCATCGTCAGAAATCGTCACCTCTACCTGAGAATCGGTTGCGGTCGCCCGGACTTTCCTCGACGCCGCCCCTGCATGTTTGTAGCTGTTCGCCAATGACTCCTGGACGACCCGATAGACCGCAATACTCACCGGCTCAGATCCCGCGACCGCGCTTCCGACACAGTCGAAGACAACGGACTCGCCCGAGATGCGCTCGAAATCGGTTACCGCACGCTGGGCCGCCCTACAGGGTGTGAGGTTCTCGACGCTCGGCGTCCGCAGGCCATGGCTGATCGTGCGAAGATCAGCTAACGCCGAGCCGAGAGCGGTACGCAATCTCCCTACGTCGTCGAGGCTCCCGCGGCCATTGCCCTCCATAGCCTCAGCTATTCCTTCAATCCGAAGAAGGGCGAGCGACACATCCTGCGCAGGTCCGTCGTGGATGTCCGCCGAAACGCGCCTCAGGAACCTCTCGTTGAGAGTTGTCGTGCGGGCCGCTGCATTGCTCACGCGAGCTTGCAGTCGCCGGTTATCGTCGAGAGCTCCTCGGAGCTCGTCGAGGTTCTCGAGGAGCTCGGATCTCTGTATCTGGATCGTGGTGCTGGCTCGCCGTACCATCCCGTTGAGAAGCAGGTACATGGCGAGAGTGGCAGCTCCCACTATCAACCAGCCTCGGATCTGGGCATCGCGAATCTCGCCGGCGAGAGAATCGGGCAGTTGATAGAACTCGGAAACCGCGAACACGGCTCCTGATCCTTCACTCCGTACGGGTGCATACGTCTCAATCAGGGTTTCCCATTTGCTCCGCTCGTATTCGTTCTCCTGTTCGCTGAGGTCGCTGACTTCTGATACGACCTGTCCGTTGAAAGCCTCGAGCAGGTGACCGTCCATCGCAAACGTGCGCCCAACCAGCTCTGGGTTGGGGCTGTAGATGATCTCACCGTTCGGCGACCAAATCTTGAAAGCCACGATCTGATCACCTAGCGGGGTGCCCGTGAGCACCTGATCCAAATCGGATCTCTGGGCCGCCGATAGCGCGCCTTGTTCCGATAGATCCTGCACGACGGGGCTCACGAAGCTGTCCACATAGAGCGCGGTCACGCCGGCGGTGCGGTTGACAACTGCCTGCTCGACGGCAGAGGAGACCCACATGCCAATGGTGACCATGCCCAGGAGGAGGATTGCGAAGCTCAACACAACAAATTGCTTGGTGAAACTAAGCCTTTGGAGCAGGGGTACGGGCACCGGTGCCTCCACCAGATTCGCTTGGCCTCATTGTAAGGGCAAGAGCATCAGACCAAGGTCGGAATCTCCCCGGACCATCAGTGGAAAAGACACTCCACCACAGCCCCTACCGCAGCAACCGGCTCAAGTCTTACGGTTTCTGTGGAACTCCCACAGCCAGGCGCAACGCTTGGCCAAACAGAAAGGAACAGCATCGTGAAACTCCGACGATCGATCGCACTTTTAGTGGTCGGTGCCCTGACACTTGTCGCCTGCGGCTCCGGAGCCACCCCAAGCGACGTGACATTCGATATCGAATTGATCGAAATCAAAGGTGCAACCGACGGCATCCCGGCCCCCGAGCCGGATCCCAGCACGCTGTCGTCAGGCTACGGGTACAAGGCACCCGGCGAATACGACGCGGACAATCCGGACAAGTGGCAAGTTGCCACATACATGTTCTCCCCTGCCGCAATGACAGTGGTTGAGGGCGACGAGGTGACCTTCAGGCTCTTTGGTATCAACGGAGACCATCACGCAATGGCGGTGGTCGGGCCCGACGGTACGACTGTTGTCAGCAGTTTCGACATGAGCCGTGGACAGGAAAAACTAGTGACGTTCACCGCCGATCAGCTGGGCCACTACAAGTTCATATGCAGCACCCACGCTCCGACAATGACGGCGGATATCCTCTCGGTTTCTGGATAACGCCGAAACAAGATGTGCCGGATCAGCCAACGCCGGGGATTGGCTGATCCGGCAGACTTCGTAACCAAGGCACCTGAGAACGACCATGAAGACACCGGTCAATCCCCACCCGTCAGCCAGCCCCAACCTTCATGGCGCGGTCCTCCATGACATCTCGACCGGCGCGTGGATAATCGACGTGTCAGAAGCAGGGCCAAATCTGGACCGCTCTCTCATCCAACCAACGGGAGACGTTGTGCTGGTCTGCTTTGGCACACATGCGATTGGCGACTGTTCGCTCGATGTCCCCCCTCAGGGTGAGCACGGTGTGGTGTTCGAAACAAACGGGCACCCGGCCGGCGACAGCTTCATTGGTCGCTTTTCTGAACTTGCCAAAGCCGATCTACCAATTCGTGTGAAGTTTGCGACATCCACATATCATGGCGGATAGGGCTCGAAACCTTCCTCACGCTGGCTCTGGCGGACGAATGCGATGATCGCCTCCACGTCTTCTTCTGTGAGTCCTTCGACAGGTGGCATCGGTCCAAAATCCCAGTGATGGGGAGTGGCACCGATCAGAACTGCGATCTGAAACGCACCGTCTCCGTGGTACCCCCCTCGTAGACGATCGACAGGTGAGAAGGACCCAGGTCTGTCCCCCGTAGGTCGCGCTGTAGATACTCGTCTCGCTCGATCTCACCGCGGGCATAGCGTGCATCGAGAATCTCGCCGGCACCACGACGATCGCCGTTGGATGATTCCGGCCGACGTGTGGCCGACCAGATCAGCCAACCGACGAGCGATACCAGAAGAGTCATGAACAACCAGCCGGAGATAGCCATGCCCCAGCCCCAACCTCCCATGTGCGACCAGCGACCGGCGTCCGCCGACAGGGCTGAGACATCAACGAGAGCTCGCATGCCTTACCTCCTGGAAACTGCTCCCACCTCCATACACCTTCCAGTCCACTGGAAGGTCAAATCCCCGGGATGAGATGTCGCCTCAAGTGTTGTCCACGGTCACACCACCATCCACCCCGGAAACGACCGGCACGCCGGGGGCCGCGCAGGCGAACTCCGGTCTGGAGCCTTCGAAGAAATCGGAGTCGTCTCGCCGGCGGCGAACCAATCCCAGTAATGGCAAAGCCAGAAGTGTTATCAGACCGCCAACCACGTATCCGGCCGAGAATCCCTGTCGATCGGACAAGGCGCCAAGACCTGTCTGACCCACGACGCTGCCGCCGCCCGAGATCATCGAGTCGAACGACACGACTGTCGCCCGTTGCTCGGACGGCACGACATTGTGCACGAACGCCTGGCGAACCGGCATCTGAACACCAAGGGCAACACCACTCAAGAAAAGCAACGCCACCGCTGGAACGAAGGAATCGACAACACCGACACCGATCAGGGCGATCGAGAAGACGCCGCCTGCCCAGAGAAACAGCGTGGTCCGGCGACCACACCACCGGGTGACTATCCCCACGATCCAGTTGCCCAGCATCATCGAGATGGCAAGCAGGGCTGCCACCACTCCCGCCACCCATACGAGGTCTTGGCCGAGCAATTCGAGAAAGTATGGCTGCCACGCGTACCAGGCCCAGCCGAAGACACCCATCTGAACAGCGGTTGCAAGCATCAGCAGTCGCAGTGAGCGATGATGCCATCCGAATCGGACTCCGGCGCGCCCGATCTTGGCGGCCTCGGCGGGGATCTGCCGTAACGGAACTTGACGTGGCTCGAAACCAAGGTCATGCATTCCGATAAACGCCAGCACCAGCAATACCAGAAGGAGTCCCGACCTCACCAGGAAGGGGAGAGCGAGATCGATCTGACCGAGCAGACCGCCACCGACTGTGCCCAACAACATCGCTGCACCGCTGATCATCTGCCCGCGGCTGAACACCTGGTCCAACTCACCGTCGTATCCATGGAACCGAAGTCCGTCGACGAGCCAGGCCTCCATCGCTCCGGAATAGAAAGTGAAACCCAAACCGATCAGCGCCGACACCGCTGCAAACGCAACCAACCCACCCCCCACCTGAGCCAGACCGACATACAAGAAGGTGGTGACTGCCAGAACCACCAGCGACAGAAGGAACGAGATCCGACGTCCCAAGGTGTCGGCGACGACTCCGGTGGGGATCTCGAAGATCATGGTCCCCGCCGCCCACGCCGCGTTGGCAATGAACACCTCCGATACGGACAGTCCTGCGTCAAGCAAGAACAAGGTGTTGACACCCCAGATGATCGAGGCGGCCAGGGTGTAGATGCCGCCATATACGTAGTACCTGCGGACCAGTCGGGCTGCGGGTTCAGACATGCCGGTGGTCACCGGGACACTCTATGTGCACCATTGGGTACCGTCTGTTGTCCATGACCGACCTCTTCTCCGCAAGAGCCGATGACCTGGCGTTCTCCTCGGCTCCGCTGGCGACACGCATGCGCCCGCGATCCCTTGACGAGGTGGTCGGACAGGTTGACCTCCTCTCTCCAAGTTCCGCCTTCAGACGAATAGCCGAGTCAGGTCGCCCGGTGTCGATGCTGCTCTGGGGCCCACCCGGTACCGGCAAGACAACTCTCGCCCGTCTGGTAGCTGCACAAGCAGACGCCGAATTCACCACCCTCTCTGCCACTTCCGCCGGCGTGAAGGACATCCGCCAGGTACTGGCCGATGCCAAGAGAAGGTTGGCAACCGACGAGCGGAGAACGGTGCTCTTTCTCGACGAGATTCACCGGTTCGCAAAGAACCAACAGGATGCCCTCCTGCCGGGTGTGGAAGACGGAACCCTGACCCTGATCGGAGCAACCACCGAGAATCCCTTCTTCGAGATCAATGGTCCTCTGATGAGCCGGGTGACACTGTTCCGTCTCGAGCCACTTCTTCCCGATGATCTGACTCCGCTCCTGAAATCCGCATTGCGAGATGAAGATCGGGGGCTCGGAGCAATGGGCCTCGAACTGTCACCGGACGTTGCCGGCGAGTTGGCAACCCGAACCGGTGGCGACGCACGGCAGTCCCTGAACGCGCTCGAAGTCGCTGCCCTTCTTGCCGCAGCCGAGCACAGATCCGAGATCTCCGAAGCCGACGTTGCCGAAGCGCTACAGCGCAGAATCGTCCGCTACGACAAGACCGGGGACTCTCACTACGACGTGATCTCCGCGTTCATCAAGTCGGTACGAGGCTCCGACCCCGACGCAGCCCTCTACTGGCTCTTCCTCATGCTGGAGGGAGGCGAAGACCCGGAGTTCATCGTCCGGAGGCTGGTGATCCTGGCTTCGGAAGACATCGGGCTTGCCGATTCGAGTGCCCTTCAGGTGGCCGTGGCCGCCTCACAGGCCCTGGCATACGTCGGGCTTCCGGAGGCGACCTATCACCTCACCCACGCCACGATCTACCTCGCGACCGCTCCGAAGTCCAACTCGGTCGGTCGTGCAATCCAGGCAGGCAAGGAGCTGGTGCAGAACGGGCCAACGCCAAGCGTCCCGCTCCCTCTTCGCTCCACGGGGTATCAGGGAGCCCGTATCCTCGGGCACGGCGAGGACTACGCCTATCCACACAGTGACCCCAAGGGAGTGGTCGCCCAACAGTACTTTCCCGACGGAGTCGAGCCCCAGGTGGTCTTCAGACCGGGAGATCACGGCGAGGAGAGCGAGATCGGACGGCGTCTCGAGGCAATCGACCGAATACTGGGACGTCACGACCGGGCCTGAGCGAGGCTCCGATCGTTACAGCGCTGCGCCGATCCGTTCGACGATCTCGGTGAGGATCGATGGGGATGTGGCGAAGTTGAGACGGGCAAGGCCCTCACCACCGGAACCGAACGGAGCCCCTTCGGACAGCGCGACGCGGGCGTGGGACAGCAGAAACTCAGCAGGCATCTCCAGCCCGTACGGCCTGAAGTCGAGCCAGGCGAGATAGGTTGCTTCCGGTGGGGTGTATTCGACGTCAGGCAGGTGAGCGGCGATCAGATCGCCAAGCAGTTTGCGGTTGCGTTCGAGACGCACCATGACCTCGTTCAGAAACGCCTCGCCGCCGTCATAGGCGGCTGCACTGGCGACCAATCCGAAGGTGCCCACCGCCACCCTCTTCTCGAGCGTGAAATAGTCGCTCCAGGGAGCAATGTCCGCGTCGCTCGTCAGAACAACCTGAGCACATTTGAGACCCGGCAGGTTCCATGCCTTGGACGCCGAGGTCACGGTCACCACTGTCTCCGGATCTAACAACGCTGCTGGAACGTGCTCCACCCCCTCGTAAGTCAGAACGGCATGGATCTCGTCAGAGATGATGCGTCCACCGTGGGATGCAGCGACCGCTACTACCTCCTCGATCTCGCTAGTCGACAGACTGCGACCGGTCGGGTTCCACGGATTGCAGAGGACCAGCGAGCCGGCTCCCTCCCCAAAGGCTCGATCCACTCCGTCGACGTCGATCCGGTAGATGCCGTCGGCGTCACGCTTGGCGGGCACCTCCACGACGGACCTGTCGGCACGCTCCACCATCGAGAAGAACGGATAATACGCCGGGGTGTGCAGAGCCACAGCCGAGCCCGGCGCGGTGAGATGAACGATGGCTCGGCGAATACCTTCGACAACATCGGGGACCGAAAACACCCGATCGGCAGTCACTTTCCAGTCGAGACGATCAGCCCAGAAGGCGACAGCAGCGTCGGCCACCGCCTTCTCTTTGACCGGGGAGAGGTAGGCGGTATCACCGCGGTCGACCGCGTCATGCAATGCCGCCGTGATCGACGGGGCCAATCCGAAGTCCATCTCCGCGACCCAGGCGGCGAGAACCTCCTCGTCGAAGTAGGTCCATTTGAGACTTCCGAGTCCCCTGAGATCGGTGGTGTTCGGTTGGTCAAGCATCCGCCCAGAATAGGACACAGGTGCCCCACCTACACTGCCGGGGTGATCGACTTTCAGACCCATCCCGATCGATACAAACACTGGCGGCTCCGATTCGATGACCGAGTTGCGCATCTGGATATGGACGTCGATCCCGCCGGAGGACTCAGTGACGAGTACGACCTCAAACTCAACTCGTACGACCTCTCCGTCGACATCGAGCTCGCCGACGCTGTTCAACGACTCCGATTCGAGCATCCCGAAGTGGGAGCGGTCGTCATCGGCTCGCTGAAGGACCGTGTCTTCTGCTCCGGAGCGAACATCGGGATGCTGGCCTCAGCCTCTCATCCACTCAAAGTCAACTTCTGCAAGTTCACCAATGAGACCAGGGTCGCCATCGAGGACGCCACCGAGCACTCCGGTCAGCGATACCTGACCGCCATCAACGGGACGGCCGCCGGCGGCGGCTACGAGCTATCGCTGGCAACTGATCACATCATGTTGATCGACGACGGCACCGCCAGTGTCTCCTTGCCGGAGGTGCCCCTCCTCGGCGTGCTCCCGGGGACGGGCGGACTGACGCGCCTTGTCGACAAACGGTTTGTCCGACGAGATCGCGCCGATGTCTTCTGCACGGTTCAGGAAGGGATCAAGGGCAAACGGGCGCTCGACTGGAATCTGGTCGACGAGCTGATAGCCAGCTCGTCCTTTGAGTCGACGGTGGGCGAGCGGGCCGCGGGAATCGCGGCTCTTTCCGACAGGCCGGCGGACGCCAGAGGCGTGAAACTCAACGATCTCCATCGGAGTTTTCACGATAACGGAGTGGACTACTCGAGTCTCAAAGTCGAGATTGATAGGTCGTCGAGGATCGCGACAATCATCATCGGCGGACCCGACCAGCCGTCACCCGCCGACGCTGTATCCGCCGCCGAGGAAGGTGCCGATTTCTGGCCCTTGCGTCTGGCGCGAGAGCTCGACGACGCCCTACTGCACCTCCGCAACAACGAGTTGGACATCGGCACCTTCCTGGTTCGCTCCACCGGCGACCTCGACGCCGTACTCGAACACGACCGATTCCTCCACGCCAACTCCTCCGACTGGTTCGTCTCCGAGGTCCTCCACCTGTGGAAGAGGGTCCTCAAGCGTATCGATCTCACTTCGCGAACGATCATGACCCTCGTCGAGCCGCACAGTTGTTTCGCGGGATTCTTGGCAGAGCTGGTCCTGGCCGCCGATCGGTCGTACATGTTCCAAGGAGTTCGCGAAGACGAGAAGGAACCTGCGGTCCTCTTGTTCACGGAATCAAGCACATCGATGCTCACAACCTCTCAGCAACTCACCCGTATCGAAGTGCGATTCTGGGGAGACGATGCCGGCAAGCAGCGCGCGTTGGATGCGGTCGATGTGTCGCTGACGGCCGAGCAGGCACTGGAGGCAGGATTGGTCACGGACATCCTTGATGGAATCGACTGGGACGACGAACTCCGGATGATTTTCGAAGAACGCTCGTCGTTCAGCCCTGACGCCCTCACCGGAATGGAGGCCAACCTGCGGTTTCCCGGCCCCGAGACCATGGAGAGCAAGATCTTTGGGCGACTCACCGCATGGCAGAATTGGGTGTTTCAACGGCCTAATGCTGCCGGCGAAGGCGGTGCACTGCGAAGCTACGGCACCGGACGTCGGCCCGACTTTGACAAAAGGAGAGTTTGATGAGCTCGGACTTCGTTGACTACGACGCGCTGATCCCAAACAATGTCGGGCTTGCCGACGATCCCAAGCTCCGCCGGGCCCTCGAGGCGTGGCATCCCGGATATCTCGACTGGTGGATGTCGATGGGCCCCGACGGATTCCAGATGGCCGACGTGTATCTCCGCACGGCGATCAGTGTCGAAAAGGACGGATGGGCGAAGTTCGACTATGTGAAGATGCCCGAGTACCGATGGGGAATCCTGCTGGCACCGGCTGTGGAGAACAGGACCATTCCGTGCGGTGTGCATCTCGGAGAGCCGGTCTGGCAGCAGATCCCCGGCGAGTACAGAGCCATGCTGCGTCGTTTGATCGTCATCCAGGGAGACACCGAGCCCGCGTCAGTCGAGCAACAACGGCATCTCGGCTCCACCGCGCCATCGTTATACGACATGCGCAACCTGTTCCAGGTGAACGTTGAGGAGGGCCGCCACCTGTGGGCGATGGTCTATCTGCTCCAAAAATACTTCGGCCGCGACGGCCGTGAAGAAGCCCAGGAGCTTTTGCTCAGACAATCCGGAGATGCTGATCGACCCCGGATGCTGGGAGCGTTCAACGAGGAAACACCTGATTGGCTTTCCTTTTTCATGTTCACGTTCTTCACCGATCGGGACGGCAAGATGCAACTCGAGGCTCTTGCCCAGTCTGGCTTTGACCCCCTGAGTCGGACCTGTCGATTCATGTTGGCCGAGGAAGCTCATCACATGTTCGTGGGATACACCGGGGTACAGCGGATCATTCAGAGAACCTGCGAGGCGATGAGCCAAGCCGGCATCGACGACCCCTACGACTCCGAGGCCGTACAAGCCCTCGGAGTCATCGACCTGCCCACGATCCAACGCAAGACAAACCTCCACTTCTCACTGACTTTGGACCTCTTCGGTTCCGAGGAGTCCACCAACGCCGCCAACTTCTTCAACGCCGGGGTCAAAGGGCGCTATCACGAAGAGCGACTGGAGGACGACCACCAGCTTCTGGCAGCGACCTACCCGGTGACCAAGCTGATCGACGGGGAGTTGCGTCTGATCGAAGTGCTGGCGTTGAACGCTCTGAACGCAAGGTTGCGCGACGATTTCATCGGCGACTGCTCAGGTGGGGTGAATCGGTGGAATCGGGTGATAGCCGACACCGGGATCGACTTCGAGATCCGACTGCCGCACATCGCCTTCAATCGTGCCATAGGGGAGTTCTCGGGTATCTATGTGTCGCCCACCGGCAACGTCCTGACAGAAGAGCAGTGGGCCTCAGAACGGAGCAGTTGGCTGCCCGACTCAGACGATGAGGCCTTCATTCAGGGTCTCATGCAGCCTGAGTTAGACCCGGGAAAGTTCGCAGGATGGATCGCCCCACCGACCAAGGGTATCCACAACATGCCGGAAGAATTCCTGTATGTGAGGCTGCCCTAGCCAGGGATTTGATCGCGCAATCTGAAGCGTTGGATCTTTCCTGTGGCTGTTCTCGGAAAGTCGTCGACGGCCTCAACCACATGAGGGAACTCGTGACGCTGAAGTGCAGCCTTGCACCACTTCTGGAGCGAGGAGGTGAGCGCGTCCCCGCCATGGTGTCCTTCAGTCAATATCACGGTGACCTTGATCCTCGAACGGTGATCGATGTCGACCGCGACAACTGCGGCCTCATGTATTGCCTCATGTTCCATCAATCGGTTTTCGATCTCGATCGGGCTGACCCATAGACCGCCAACCTTCATCATGTCGTCGACCCGGCCCATGTAGGCATAGAGAAGCCGTCGGCGTCCCTGCGGTAGCGATCGCCGGAAAGGAACCAGTCACCACGGATCTTGTCCCTGGTGCGATCCAGCTGATGCCAGTAGGCGCTCAGCACGCTGGGGCCCTTCACCCACATCTCCCCCGCTTCGTCTGTCCCACAAAGCTCGCCGTCGACATCACGTATCTCGAGTGAATAGCCCTCAACGGGCATGCCGGTGGTACCGGGTTTCACCGAGTTCTCCCGATTCGAACAGTAAATGTGGAGCGCCCGGCTTCGAGCCACCCATCGATGAGGGTGCTCACGTTGGGCCCGGTCTGCATGGCGACCTTCAGGCCGTGGCCGGCGTTGCGTCCAGGCCGAGGTCGGCGATCGACTTGTCGCGCATCTCGACCTTGCGAACCTTCCCGGTGACCGTCATCGGGAACTCGCTCACGAACCTGACGTACCGGGGAATCTTGAAGTGGGCGATCTTGTCCCTGCAGAAATCCTTCAACTCGTCCTCGGTCAACTCTGCGCCGGGGACAAGCTGGACCCAAGCCATGATCTCCTCGCCGTATCTCTCGTCGGGAACCCCAATGACCTGGGCATCGGCGATGGCCGGGTGGGAGTAGAGGAACTCCTCGATCTCGCGGGGATAGATGTTCTCGCCGCCACGGATGATCATGTCCTTTATCCGACCGACGATGTTGACGTAGCCGTCGTCGTCCATGGTGGCCAGGTCGCCCGAGTGCATCCACCCATCGGCATCAATGGCCTCGGCAGTCATCTCAGAATCGTTCCAGTAGCCCAGCATGACGTGGTAGCCCCGAGTGCAGTACTCGCCCTCCTCGCCACGGAGAACCACCTCCCCGGTTTCGGGGTCGACGATCTTGGACTCGACATGCGGGCCAACTCGCCCAACGGTCGCGACCCGATGCTCGACGGAGTCGTCGGTGCTCGTTTGCGTGGAGACGGGAGACGTCTCGGTCATGCCGTACGCGATGGTGACTTCGGCCATGCCCATATCATCGATGACACGGCGCATCACCTCCGTCGGGCAGGGTGACCCGGCCATGATGCCGGTGCGCATGCCAGAGAGGTCGAAACCCGCCAGGTCCGAGTGACCCAGCTCGGCGACGAACATCGTGGGGACGCCGTAGAGCGAGGTGCACCGCTCGTCCTGAAGGGTTTGCAACACGGTCTCGGGATCGAACGTCGGTGACGGCACCACCATCGTCGCCCCGAATACCGAGCACGCCAGGTTGCCCATGACCATGCCGAAGCAGTGATAGAACGGAACCGGGATGCAAACTCGATCCTCTTCGGTGTAGGCGCAGGCATCGCCGACGAAGAGAGCGTTGTTGAGAATGCTTCGATGGCTAAGTGTGGCGCCCTTCGGATACCCCGTCGTACCCGAGGTGTACTGGATATTGATCGGATCGCCAGCGTCGAGTGAGGCGGCCCGAGCAGTCAGCTCGTCGCCGGACACCGTCGCCCCCCCTTCGATCAACTCCGCCCAGTCGTCGGTGTCGAAGTAGATCACCTTTTCGAGATCCGGGAGACCGGGGGCAACCTCCTCGACCATGTCACGGTATCCCGAAGTCAGATACTCGGTGCGTGTCACCAGGAGACGGCAGCCAGACTGGTCCAGGGCGTAACGAAGCTCGTTGACCCGATAGGCAGGATTGATGTTGACCTGGATTGCGCCGATCTTGGCGGTGGCGTACTGGATATAGATCCACTCGGCGAAGTTGGGGCTCCACATGCCGACCCGGTCGCCGACCTGGATTCCCATTGCCATGAGGCCCTTAGCCACCTCATTTATGGTGTCATAAAACTCAGCCCAGGTCTGACGAATCCCCTGATGCACGACCACGAGAGCCTCTCGATCAGGAAATCGACCCACTGTGGCCTCGAGGTTGGCGCCGATGGTCGAGGACAACAAGGGGGTGCCGGTTGGGCCGGCGGCTATTGACAGGGTCACCTAGTGCTCCTTGCCATACCCCATTGACGAGAGGGCGACACCGATCTCGTCGAGGATTGCCGGGTCGTCGATCGTGGCCGGCATCGTCCACTCTTCTCCATCGGCGATATTGCGCATGGTTCCCCGGAGGATCTTTCCCGAACGTGTCTTGGGAAGCCGGGCGACCACACTCGCCTGCTTGAAGGAGGCAACCGGGCCGATCCGCTCCCGGATCATGGCCACCAGTTCGGACTCGACCTCGGCCGGATCCCGGCCGGCGCCGGCAGCCAGAACGACAAACCCGATCGGAAGCTGACCCTTCAGCTCATCAGCAACACCGATGACGGCGCACTCCGCCACGTCGGGATGCTCGGCCAGGACCTCTTCCATCGCCCCCGTCGACAGCCTGTGACCGGCCGTGTTGATGATGTCATCAATACGGCTCATGATGTAGACGTAGCCGTCGTCGTCCTTGTACCCCGCATCCGCGGTGAGGTAGAACCCGGGGTACGTATTCATGTAGGCGTCCAGGAACCGATCATCGGCGTTCCAAAGTGTCGGCAGCGCTCCCGGCGGCAGGGGGAGGCGTACGACGATGGCACCGATCTCGCCCGGGTCGCACTCCTCACCGCTCTCCTTGAGCACTCTGATGTCATAACCCGGTACAGGAAGAGTTGAAGAGCCCGGTTTGATGGGAAAGGTCTCAATGCCGATCGGATTGGTGGCCATCGGCCAGCCGCTTTCGGTTTGCCACCAGTGGTCGATCACAGGGACGCCCAGCTTCTCTTCTGCCCAATGGAGCGTATCGGGGTCGCAGCGCTCGCCAGCCAGGAACAGCGTCTGAAACTTCGAGAGGTCGTAGCGGGATATGAACTCGCCATCGGGGTCGTCGCGTTTTATCGCCCGGAAGGCGGTGGGAGCTGTGAAAAGGACGGAGACCCCGTGCTGGGCGATCACACGCCAAAATGCCCCAGGGTCGGGGGTGCCTACCGGTTTGCCCTCGTAGAGGATCGTGGTGCAGCCGTGAAACAGTGGCGCATACACGATGTAGGAGTGACCGACGGTCCAGCCGAGATCCGACGCTGCCCAATAAGTCTCGCCCGGCTCAACGCCATATAGCGATTGCATCGACCAGGCCAATGCCACCGCGTGGCCACCATTGTCCCGCACGATCCCCTTGGGCTCCCCAGTGGTTCCTGACGTGTAGAGGATGTAGAGCGGATCGGTCGCCGCAACGGGGACACAGTCAACCGGCGATGCCGCGCCCACCGTTTCAGACCAATCGACGTCTCTCCCCTCCACCATGGTTGCGCGGGCCTGGGGCCGCTGAAGCATCATCACCGTTCTCGGCTTGTGATCAGCGAGGTCAATTGCCGCATCGAGCAACGGCTTGTACTCGACGACCCGTCCAGGCTCGATCCCACAGCTCGCCGAGAGAATCGCCACCGGTCGGGCATCGTCGATCCTCGTCGCCAGCTCGTTGGCCGCGAAGCCTCCGAACACCACCGAGTGGACCGCGCCGATGCGGGCACAGGCGAGCATGGCCATGGCGGTTTCCGGCACCATCGGCATGTAGATGATGACCCGGTCGCCTTTCTCGACCCCGAGGTCTGAGAGGGCGCCGGCGACGATGGCGACCTCATCACGGAACTCCCGATAGGTATAGGACCTGACGGTGTCGGTTACCGGCGAGTCGTAAACCAACGCCAACTGATCCGCCCGTCCCCCGTCCACGTGGCGATCGAGGAGGTTGTGACAAGTGTTGAGAACCCCGTCCGGGAACCACCGATAGAACGGCGGGCGGGAATCGTCCAGTACCTGTTGCGGGACCACGTCCCAATCGATCAACTCGGCCGCCTTGCCCCAAAACGCCTCCGGCTCGCCAAGTGAACGCTCATAAACAGTTTGGTAGGTCATGGCAATCGATCCTAGAGGAGCGGGAACCACACCGACGGGCCGCCGCCGTTTCTGTCGGTGGCCCCCCGTACGTTGAGCACTGATCCATCGGACAGACTTGAAGGGAGTGAGTGATAGATGCTCGAACACAGGCCTGGCTCGACCAGGAGGACGCAAATGTGGCAGAAAAGATCCGGCAGTATGGCTGGTTGATCCAATACGTTGGAGGAAGTTCCTGCAGCCGACCGGAATGTGAATGCTCGCAATCCGACGATCCAGCGTTCGCCTACACGGTCGGGCTGTTCGGACTGGCTCACCCCGAGCTGTTGATCTTTGGCGTGGGGCCCAACACCGCTGCCGGCGGGATCAACACGCTGGGCAGCCGTGTCCGCGACGGGGAGGTTCGGAGATCCGAGATGGGTGACAACCTTGGCGAGCGATAGCGAACCCTCCCACCCTCGAACCCACTCCGAAACCGGTTGGTCGATTCGCAATAATGACGATCTTCCATGCTGCCTCGGCCACTCTCTGGAGGACCGGGGCTAGCCGATATACTCTGAACCGTCAGAGAGGGCAAGGCCGTGTGTTATTCACCGGAAGCTGACCTGATCGCCGGTGTTGTGATCGGAGCTGTTGGAATCGACGTACTCCGCCAGGTTGACGATCGACGCAATCTGGCGCTCGCTGCGGTTCCCATTGTTCTGGCAGCGCACCTATTGGTCGAAGCTGTCGCCTGGTGGGGTCTTGAGGGATCGGTCTCCGCGGCAACCGGCGATCTCGCGGTTTCTGTGTATCTCATCATCGCACTCGGTGTGGTGCCGGTTCTTGTCCCCCTCGCAGTCATGCTCTCTGAACCCGACGGACAACGACAAGCGAGGATGATTCCGATCGTTGTGGTCGGTATGGCAGTGTCGAGCGTTCTGCTCTTCGGAATGGCCACAAACCCACATGGCGCCACCATCGGGGGACGTTATCTCGCCTACTACACCGTAGATCCGGGCTACGGCCTCACTGCGGGGTTCTACGTCCTTGCCGTCTGCGCCCCGTTCCTGATGTCTTCGCAGCGCCTTCTCGTCATCTTCGGAGTGACCAATGTCGTTGCGTTCACACTCCTCTCGGTTCTGATGTCGAGTGGACTGATATCGCTTTGGTGTTTCTGGGCTGCGGTCTCGAGCGTTGTGATCGCACGTCACATTCGAGAAACCTCCACGACCCGGTCGTTCAAGTCGTCGCGGACCTTGGCGGCCGGCTGACCGCATCACCGACAAGGCAGGTACGCCCTTCCTAGGCAGTTGTCTATTCCCATATTTGGAATCAAGTCTGAAGGCTTCTCTGTTATATCCTTGGTGTGGGTGAGAAAGAAGGTTTGGATATGAAGAAGCTGCCTGAGGATCTGGCCGCCAAACTGCTCGAGGCCTCGAATCAGATACCGGAAGGATCCGGGTTCGAGGTCAGCGTCGACGAAGTGGCCCGGATGGCCGACATCCCGAGAGCGACGCTCTACTACTACTTCTCGGGGAAGGAAGACCTGCTCGACTTCTATCTGAATGATCTGATGGATCGAACCCGGATCGCCATCCAGAAGGCAGCCGCCTCCGAAGGAAGTACCGCCACGCGTCTCGTCGCAGTGATGACCGCAGTCATCACTTCCTTCGCCGAGTACCCCAAGATGTGTCTCGAGCTACCGAGCGCTCTGAAGGCGAGTGAGGATCACGCCGCGTTCATGGTGAACGTGGACCGCTCAGTGATGGCACCCTTCCGGGACGTGCTCACCGAGGGCAGGGACGCAGGAGAACACAGTTTCACCGACCCCGAGGTTGCCGCCGACGTTATCATGGGCGCCCTCCACATGGTATCGATGAAGGCACTAATCATGAACGGCACCCTCGACGCCCAGGAGACAGCAGACAAAGTCGTCCCCCAGCTTCTCAACGGCCTCCTCCCCCGCTGAGCAACTGCCCGAACTCGGACGTCTTGGCTTGGTTGTTGGAAGGCGACCCCTCCATACGATGGCAGGCGCTGCGTGATTTGACCTTGGCCACGCCGGACGACATTGCGACGGAACGCGCTCTGGTCGCTACGACCGGTTGGGGATCCAAGCTCCTGGCATTGCAGGATTCCGACGGCAAGTGGGGCGGAGGGCATTACGGACCCAAGTGGATCTCAACCACCTACACATTGCGTTTGCTGCACTACCTGGGGTTGGACACCTCTCACCCGGCGGCCCGGCGAGGGATGGATCGGCTCTTCGAAAGGGCTGAGTGGTACGACGGTGGCGTCGGCTATTTCGTCACGGTTGAGGCCGAGACCTGTGTCACCGGAATGACGCTGTCTCTGGCTTCCTACTTCGGGGGGTTCGACGGGTATCGCGAGCCCATGGCCAAATGGTTGCTCTCCCAGCAACTAGACGACGGGGGATGGAACTGCATGACGCGCCTGGGATCAATCCGGTCTTCGTTCAACACCACCATCCTCGTGCTGGAAGGACTTCTCGAATTTGAACGAACACGGCCGGCTGGTCTCATTAGAGCCATCCGGAGCGCCCGACGCCGTGGTGAGGACTATCTGCTCGACCGGCACCTGATGCGGTCTCTGAGCACCGGCGAGATCATCAATCCGAGCTGGACTCGATTCTCCTTCCCGCCCCGGTGGCACTACGACGTCCTGCGCGGTCTCGACTATCTGCAGAACGCCGGGGTCCGCCCCGACGGTCGCTCCGACGAAGCCATCGAATTGTTGCTCTCCAAAGGGACCAAGGACGGGAGATGGAAACTGCAAAACCACCACTCCGGACTCGAACACTTCAAAATGGAGACGACCGGCCAACCGAGCAGATGGAACACCATGCGGGCCCTGCGCGTCCTCCGCTGGTGCGGTGTCGGCTGAGCAATCTCCGAAGGCGCTGCCGAACCCAATTGTCTGTAGATGTTGCTCGCTTCAGAGTGCTAGCAGATTCCTCGGAGCCCGATGTTCCCGTTCGCCGGCGCCGGTCAACTTTGGTCAGGCTGGCACTACACAAAGCTAACGTGGCCGGGATCCGAATCACACGGAGAATGCGACATGACCACCGGGCTGAACGCCCCCGACTCAGTACTGGACGTCACTAGCGGCATCTGCGGTATCTGCCCGGCTGGCTGTTGGGTGGAGGTCGGTATTCGCGACGGCAAGCTGGAGACAATTGCACCGGATAAGGGCCACCCGCTGGGCATGTTGTGCCGACGGGGGGAACACGCCCGTGACATCGTGTACAGCCAGAACAGGCTTCGCCATCCGATGCGGCGGGTGGGTCCCAAGGGAACTCATGAGTTCGAACAGATTTCATGGGATGAGGCCTACGACTTGATCGTCGAGAATTTCGAGCGAATCAAGACGGAGTCGGGCGCGGAAGCGACCGCGGTCTACACGGGTCGGGGGGCGTTCGAGCTGTCGCTGTGCGACATGTACCAGCCCCGGGAGGCTCCAGTTTCGTCGGCATCGAACGTATTGTTTCCGTTTGGCTCGCCCAACACGATGGGCGTGGGCGCCCTGTGTTACGTCTCGTTCGCCATCATCGCTCCTCACGTGACGATGGGCCGGATGCTCGTCGACATGTTCAACGACATAGAGAACGCCGAGATGCTTCTGGTGTGGGGCGCCAACCCGGCCACCGACTCCCCTCCGCTCGACATGCATCGGCTCGAAGCAGCAGCGACACGCGGGGCCGACATCGTGGTCATCGACCCTCGCCGCACCGAGACGGCCGAACGCTGCGGCGCCCAATGGGTTCCGATTCGCCCCGGAACCGACGCGGCCCTGGCCCTCTCCATGATCGGGGTGCTGGTTGACGAGGACCTCTACGACATCGACTTCGCGGACAACTGGTGCCACGGCTTCGAGGAACTGTGCAGCTATGTCCATCACTTCTCCCCCGAAGTGGCCGAAACCATCACGGGGGTGCCGGCCGACACCATCCGGGATCTCGCCCGGCGTCTCGCAGGTGCCACCGGAGCAAGCCCGCTGATGTACACCGGCCTCGAGTACTCCAACAGCGGCATTCAGGCGATCCGGGCCGTCTATTCGCTGTTTGCGCTGGCCGGCCAGCTCGACGTGCCGGGAGGCATCGGGCTGGCGATGCTCGACACGCACTTCCCGATCAACCGGTCATGCAATCAGCCCAATCCCGACATCGGCCGGGCGGTGGGTTTCGACAAGTTCCCGCTCTACTCCAAATACCGGGGCGAGGGCCACGCTTCGAGCCTGGTGGACGCGGTGCTGGCGGAGGATCCGTACGCGATTCGGGGCCTGATCATCCACGGCGCCTCCATCCTCACCTCATGGCCGCAGACACCGATCTGGGAGGAAACGCTCTCCAAGTTGGATTTTGTGGTGTGTATCGACCGTAACCTGACTGCCGACGCCCGCTACGCCGACGTGGTGCTGCCGGCGACCACGATGTTCGAGATCGACTCCTACATGACGTACGGCCCCATATTCCGTCTGCGGGAAAAGGTCATCGAACCGGTAGGGGAGGCCCGCAACGACTATCTGATCATGGCCGAGCTAGCCCGCCGACTCGGCCATGGGCATCTCTTCCCGGCGACCGAGGACGGCATGATTCGCCAAGCACTCGAAGGCTCCGGGTACACACTCGAGGAGGTGAGAGAGGCGGGCGGCTGGGTGAAGCTGGCAACGCCGATGATGGAGTACCAAAAATGGCAGAAGGGCGGATTGCGCCACGATGGCGGCCCGGGATTTGCCACCCCTACGGGCAAGTTCGAGGTCTGGTCCACCATCCTCGAAGACTACGGATACGAACCCCTCCCCAAGTACACCGAGCCGGTGGAGGGGCCCATCGCCGCTCCCGACGTGGCCGAGGACTATCCCCTTGTCTTCAACTCTGGGGCGCGACCCCAAAACGACTTCCGTTCCCAGCACCACGGGATCCCAGGCCTGGTCAAAGACAGCCCTGAGCCGATGGTGGAGATCAGCCTCGAGGACGCAGCCGAACGCGGCATCGACACCGGCGACCTCGTCGAAGTGCGTACGCGACGCGGCGCAGTGCCCTTTCGAGCCAGAGTCACCGACGGGATCGTCAGGGGCGCCATCGAAGCCAACATGGGTGGGGGGACTGCCCTGGGACCGGAGTCCTGGCAGGAATGGAACGCCAACATCCTCACCGACCTCGACAACTACGACGAGATCTCCGGATTCCCCGTCTACAAGGCGCTCCTGTGCGAGGTGGTGAAGCTGGAGGAAGGTACCGAAGCCACGCGACGTGCCACCCAGGCCAATGTCGCCGACACCACCCGGTCGATCGTCCAGCCTCGTCCTCAGAAGCCGCGAATCTATCTCGACAACAACGCCACTACTGAGATTGCCGACGAGGTGCGTGAGGCAATGGCACCCTATCTCGGGGCCTCCCACGGAAACCCTTCGAGCATCCATCGCAGCGGTCGGGACGCCCGCCAAGCGATCGTTCTGGCCCGCCGTCAGATCTCCGGGCTGATCAACGCCCGTCCCCGAAGCATCATTTTCACCGGCGGCGGGTCTGAGGCTGACAATCTGGCTCTCAAAGGCGTGGCCTTTGAGCACGCCGATAAGGGCCGCCACCTCATCACCACCAGCACCGAGCACCCGGCCGTCCTCGGAGCAGCGTCGTTCCTGGAACGCATCGGGTACGAGGTCACCTATCTCGACGTCGACGAATGGGGACGGGTCGACCCGGTGCAGCTCGAAATGGCGATACGCGAGGACACCATCCTGGTGTCGATCATGATGGCCAACAACGAGGTTGGCACCGTCCAACCCATCAAGGAGTTGTGCCGGGTTGCCCACGATGCAGGGGTTCTCTTCCACACCGACGCAGTACAGGCGGTGGGAAAGATCCCCGTGGATGTCGATGACCTCGACGTCGATCTCCTCAGCATGGCCGCTCACAAGTTCCATGGCCCCAAAGGAGTTGGGGCGCTCTACGTGCGTAAGGGCGTCGAACTCGAGCCGCTCATCCACGGTGGAAAACAGGAAAGAGAGCTGCGGGCCGGCACCGAGAACGTCCCCGCCATAGTGGGGATGGGCAGAGCCGCCGAACTGGCACCCGAGTGGGTGGCGAGCAGCGAACGGTTGGCAGGGCTTCGAGACCGACTCGAGGAGAGGATCCGCCGGCTGGTGCCCGGTGCGATGCTCAACGGCGACCCAGCTCACCGGCTGCCCAACACCCTCAATCTCACTCTTCCCGGGCTCCGTGGCGAGTCACTGGTGGTAGCCCTCGACCAGCATGGCATTGCCCTCTCCTCGGGTTCCGCCTGTAAAACCGGCAATCCTGACCCCACCCACGTCCTCATCGCCATGGGCAAGACGCCCGAATTCGCACATTGCGCCGTCCGGTTCTCGCTGTCCCACCACACCACCGACCAAGACATCGACGCCACCGAAGACGCCCTAGCCAAAGTGCTCGAGGAAATGGAGACCACCGTCCGCTTTCTCTCCTGCAAGTGAAACCCCGGGCTCCGAGGTGACGCTGCGACTGGTGAACGATGGAGCCATACTCCACAACATTGACATCCCGGAGCTCGGGGTGTTCGTGGAAGCCGAGGCCGGTGCCACGGCAGCGTTCACGTGGCTCTGCAGCGTTCCCGGCCACCAGGAGGCAGGGATGGAAGCCGGCGGAACGATCGGCGGCTGAGTCTCGATCGGACACGCATCCGAGACTGGCCCGGGCACGGTGACGGGCCAGTCGTCGGATTCGGTCATCGAAATCAGAGGATTCATAGCCGAAGCCGCTGAGGTGCTGTCCCGGCTCATCGGGATCCGTCCTACGATTGCCACATTGCCTCTCGAGACCAAGCAGACCGCGACTACTGGAATCGGCGGTACTCCGAACGGACCTGGCCCGATGCCCCATCAACCTGGCTTGTGGCGAGTGCAGAACTCCTCCCAGACGGTGGCCGTGCCTTGGATGTCGCTGGGGGCACTGGACGGAACGCAATCTGGCTAGCACAACGGGGCTGGGCTGTCACGATCGCGGATATCTCAGACGTGGCCCTTGCCTTCGCTATCGAGCGGGCAGACTCACACCATGTCCTGGTCGAGACATTCGTTACCGATCTGGGTAGCGACCCCCTCCCTGGAGGTCCCTGGGATCTCGTCTTGCTGTTCCACTATCTCGACCGAGATCTGCCCATCGCCCTTGCTCAAGCTCTTCACCCCGGTGGTGTGCTCATCGGTGCCCTCGCCACGGTTACCAACCTCGAACGCAACGACAGGCCGCCACTCCCATATCTGCTCGAGGATGGCGAACTCCCCGGTCTGATGGGTGACCTGGATCTGGTGCGTTACGAACAGGGATGGCAAGACGACCGCCACGACGCCCGGTTCGTGGCCAGGAAGCCACTCTGAACCAGAACGTGGTGACGTCTAACTACGGGCTCTTGCACTCCGCCTTGGGTCCCAGGCGGTACCGAAAGGGTGAATAGCTCGGTGTTGGAGAACGGTCGGTTGGCCTAGGCCTCTGAACGCCCCTCGGCGTCAGGGATGAACTCAGTCTCGAAGGCACCCTCTGGGTCAACGACTACGTCTTCGTTGGGGAGGGGAAGGCCGACATGCTCGAAGAAGACGGCTATCTCGCTGAAGTCGCTTGGCGCATCTACAGCGTCGAGAACGACTGAGGTCAGGGACCACCCGCCAACCCGAGATCAAGGAGGACGCAATGGGCCCACGCAACAGAACGGCACTCATCACGGGCGTCAACTCGGGCCTCGGGTTCGAGGCCTCGGCACAATTGGCGGAGGCGGGCTTCATCATCACGGCTGGGATCGAAGCAACCGTGGCGTCGACGCTCGTTGGTCATCACCAACTCCCCATCGGCCTCCTCGGAAACAGGCCTTCTCAACGACCACGCACGGCTGAGGCAAGGGTTAATACGTCGCACCGTTGTATTTGCCGCTCTTTGCCGCGGGGGCGATATGGGTCGAGGACACTCGGGCGGTTGTCCGAAAGGCAGTCTTCGGTCTGATCGGGCTCGGTGCAGCCTTGGGAGTGTTGCTTCCGCTACCTGTCGTGTCACCTGAGAACGTCGGAGCCTTCAACGAGGTCAACAATGAGCTTGGAGAGACTTACGGGTGGGATCAACTAGTAGATCAGATCGAGGTCGTGTTTCTGGGGCTCACCCCCGAAGAACGGTCCACAGCAGTCATCTACACCTCTAACTACGGCGAGGCCGGCGCCATCGAAGTCATCGGCTCAGATCGGTTGCCGCCGCCGATCTCAGGTCACAACAACTATTGGCTCTGGGGACCAGGAGACCGACAGGGTCCGATCATCGGCGTAGGTCACGTACAAAGTCATCTCAAGCTGGTCTGTCCCCAAGTCACGGCAGTCTCGATGATCACGAACGAAGCCGGAATCGACAATGAAGAAAACGGCGCAACGATCTGGCTATGCCTCAATCCCGATGCGCCGCTCTCATCGGCTTGGGATGAGGTTCGTCACTTCGATAGACGGGCCGCATTCCCTCGCTCCGATTCGATCAGAGTCGGTCAGCTGCCCCGTAGAACGCATCGGTCCTGTCCGCATCTCCAACGGTCTTCTCGTTTGTATCGTCCCCTGAAGAGCAGAGGGTGCGGTCTGTCTTCGAGTCGGTTTTCGGGGTTTCAGATTTCGAGACGTTCCTCACCGAAAGCGAAACCCAGGCGTTCATTGTGATCCAGGATGACGAGATCCTCTATGAGGGCTACTTCAACGGTGCAGAACGTAGCTCGATGGTCACCTCGTTTTCGGTCGCCAAATCCTTCGACTCCACCTTGATCGGCGGACAGGGACTGAGGGGAAAGTTGTTCAGATAGTCACCCTGGTCCGACTCGCCCCAAGCCAACACTCGACCTACATACACAGGTGAGTAGACCAAGGCGAAACGGCCAGCCACAAAACGATCAAACCAACCACACCGCCAAGGACTTTCCCGATCCGCTTCAACGATTCGGCTCACCGTTGATGACCTGAAATCGGGGCGACACATAGCCCTACCTCAGATCAACACGTACACCCGACTGGATCTGATCTTGCCACGACACAAGGTTGCCTCACGGTCGGTTCCACAGACTCTGGTTCGAGCAGTTGGCGTCGCACCGGGGTGCTTAGATCTATCCAGTGAGTTGAAGGCAGATGATGGATGCGATTTCAGATTCCAAGCTGGGTGAGGCACCGGCCTATAGGCGCCGTCAGATCGTCACAGACTTGGTCGTCCTCTTCACGGCCGCACTGTTCGACGTAGGTGTCGCGACTGCTAGTACCGGAAGCGAAATCGACCTTCTGGGTTTCGTGATCTGGGGAGTCGCACTGGGAGCCCTCATGTGGCGCCGGCATCGGCCGATAGCTGTCCTGGTTATCACGGCGGTAGGAGCCGTCGCTTTCATCGTCATTGGCTACCGCGGGGCCAACGTGTTCCCCTTCATCATTGCCACATACAGCATTGCCTTGTACGGACAGACAAAGCTGCAGGCAAGAGTCGCCGCGCTTGCGAGCACACTGTTTGTGCTCAGCATCTTCTCGTTCGCGACAGCTGTGCGCGATGAATTCGAGATAGGTGACCTCGTGAGAAACGGTTTGCTCCTTGGTGGGGCCTTCGCTGTTGGGAACACGATTCGTACACGCAACGCCCTGGCCCGCGCCGACGTCGAGCGAGCACAAGGGAAGGTCGAGGAGGAGCGTCGTCAGGCTCGGGACGCGATCGCGGCTGAGCGACTACAGATCGCCCGTGAGCTCCACGACATCGTTGCCCACAGTGTCACTGTCATGACGGTGCAGCTGGGCGGGGCGCGGCTCAACGTCATCGATAATCCAACGCGGGCAAGAGAGGCACTCGACGAAGCCGAGACAGCGGGTCGGCGTGCGATGAGAGAACTGAGAAGAATGCTCGGTGTATTGCGGGCTGTCGAAGAGACACCGACGGAGAAGCCTTGGCTACCTGAGGCGCCTCTGAAGTCGCTGATCGAAGAAATGTCCACCGCCGGCCTTGACGTCTCCCTACAGAGCGTTGGAACTCCACAACCGGTATCGGCAGCGCTCGAAGCCACGATGTTCCGCGTCGTGCAGGAGGCGTTGACCAACGTTGCCAAACACGGCGGCGAGAACGTCAAGGCACAGGTCCTGCTCACCTGGACCGAGGACACCGTCGGGATTGAGGTGATCAATGACACCCGTAGGGCCGCAAGGGTTGGAGCCCCGGGTTTCGGTTTGATGGGTATGCGTGAACGAGTTGCACTCTTCGGGGGAACACTCGCTCATAGACCGACCCCTGATGGCGGCTTCCGAGTGGAAGCCGTCCTGCCCTTGGAATCAGGTGATGAGGAAACATGACAATTGGCGTGCTCATCGTCGACGACGAAGCCCTCATCCGGTCCGGTCTCCAACTAATGCTCGAAAGCCAGCCGGATCTCAGGGTGGTTGCCGAAGCAGACAACGGGCAAGCCGCCGTCGAGCTTGCCCTCAGGCACCGGCCAGACGTAATCCTGATGGATATCCAGATGCCACAAATGTCCGGCATCGACGCCGCCCGGAGGATCACGGATGGCGATGACCCACCCAAGATCGTGATGCTGACAACGTTCGGGGACGACGAGAACGTCTACAAGGCTCTCCAAGCCGGGGCGAGTGGCTTCTTACTCAAGGACAGTCGGCCCGAAGACGTCATCAGAGCCGTCCGCGTTGTGGCTGACGGCGAAGCCCTGCTCTCGCCGGCGGTGACCAGGCGACTCGTCGACGGATTCGTGACTTCGCACCACCCACCGGTTGTCGACAAGAACTACGAAAGGCTCACCGACCGGGAGCGGGAGATCCTCGCACTCGTCGCCGAAGGTCTGAGCAATCAGGAGATTGCCGATCGACTTTTCGTCAGCTTCTCAACCGCAAAAACCCACGTCTCCCATGTTCTCACCAAACTCGGCCTGAGGGACAGGATCCACGCGGTGATCTACGCCTACCAACACGGACTCGTCGAACCGACCGACACAGCCACGTAGGAAGATCGGCCTGACGGCCGACAAGACATGGCGTCGCGGCCGATGACAGGGGCGCTCCACTCGGGCACATTGGCTACGACCGGGTGACTACCGCTCGGTCCATGAGCGAAAGGGAGCGACGAATGGCATCTCAAGCAATGGCGACTGCCGAAAAGAAAGACCTCGACCGGCTGAAGCTTCTCGTCTGGCTGGCGGTTGGAGCAGCCCTGGTTGCCGCGACTTCCGGGGTTCTGCTTCTGGCTCTCGATCCCGCCGCTGGTTCTTCTACCGAGGCGACGTTGGGAGTTGCTGCAGCCATAAGCGGGCTGGCAACCGGAGCTCTAGCCATCACCGTCTTCGTCTACGCACAGGCGAAGAACCTGTGGCGATTTGCACCGCCCGCGATACGAATCGTGGTCTGGGTGTTCATAGCGGCCGGGATCGCGCTCACGCTGTGGAATCTGATCTCCCAGCCCTTCAGCACCTGATGAGTGATCTCTGTGTATCGAATAGAGAAGGAGTAAGACTGTGTTAGTCAGCATGTCAATAGATATCGAAGCGCCTCCCGAGCGGGTTTGGCCCTACTTGATCGAGCCCGAGAAGACGATGGAGTGGTTCACGGCGCTGAAGCGCTTCGACTGGACCAGCGAGCCGGGAGGGGTCGGATCGACGTTCTACTGGCTCGAGGAGGCATCGGGCCGTCAATTCAACATCCACTTCGAGACCACCGAATGGGAACCCAATCGTGTCTTCGCCTACCGAATGACCGACGGGGACTTCTTCAAGAGCTACGACGAGCGCTGGACCATCGATGAGATCCCCGGAGGCTGTCGGTTCACGTTCAACGACCACATCGTGTTCCCCTACGGGCCCATTGGATGGATCATTGGGTACTTCGCTGCTCGCAACGCCGCCACCGAAGGAACCGAGATCCGGGAGAACCTGAAACGCATTGTCGAGGCTCGGGAGAGCTAGCTCGTATGAACGAACAGCGCACCTTCATAAGGACGGGCGGATGGCTCGGAATGCTCAGCGGTCTCGCAATACTGGTGTCCAGTCTCACCACAGCCATCACTTCGTCGATCGCTAGACCTGAAGACCCATCTGAAGTGGCTGCGTTTTTGACCGAAGTCGACTCCAAAGTTTACAGCTTCCACGTCTATGGATGGTTCGGGTTGATCGGTCTGATCTTGGCGGTGCCTTTCACATACGGACTGTTTCTGTTGGTGCGCAAAGCGCTCAACGAAGCTTGGCTAGGTGCCGTCTTCATGTGGGCTGGGTTGATCGTTCTGTTCCCCGCCTATGTGCTTGCCATGTTGACCGCCACCAGCCTCAGTCCGCTGTTCGATGATCTGGGCGAGTCGGCGGCTGATTCGATCTACGTGGTCTTCAAGTCATTTGGAGGTCTCGCAGCCTTGCTGTTTCTTCTGGGGAGCCTTCTGACCTTCTCGATCGCTCCCGGATTGCTCTCAGTTTCGTGGTTGCGAACTGCAACGTCACCACGTTGGATCGGGTGGTTAGGCGTGTTCGCCGGAATCACGGGTCTTGCATGGTCTGGCCTCTTGTTGGAGGACGCCGGACTGCTGTCACTGATCTGGGCAATCAACGCGTTCGCCAACATCATTTGGATTGTGGCTGCCGGAGCCACGATGACTCGGTTCCAAACCTCCAAAGAACCGGTCGAAGCTTGAGAGGTTCCTGCGTCGACTCAGAACGTCAGGACGTTGACCCCCTCACGGCATGTATGGCCTTCCCTGCCAAGTCGTCCGGCGCCTCGGTTGGTTCGGTTGGCGGTGTCTCCTCCACCGGCTGGGTGCTGGCGCGCAGGCTGACAAAGTCAAGGAAGCCAGCAGAAGGACGGGGAACAGGCGACGGGAACGAGGTTCTTGGTATATCGAGATCAACATCAGCGGCACTGGAGACACCGGTATCGAATGATCAGGTGGACCTCACCTGGCCAAGTTCCTCCATCGTGACGCTCGACGCCTATTCGCCGGCTGGGTTGGTCGGCGAAGACAGGCCTTGATCCCCAGCAATTCCGGACATCTTCCCTCCGCCCCTGATCCAGCCCAGCAGAGGCACTAGTCCGATGATGATGGGAAGTAACCAGAAGAAGATCCGGTGGGTGAAGGCTGCCGCGGCAACCAGGTCAGCCAGCGCAGGGTCGTCGCCCGCGATCAGCCATACGTAGGTCAGCTCGACCAGCCCAAGACCGGCGGGAACTATCGGCATCAGGGACATGAAGATCCCGATGGCATAGACCCCGACCAACTCCAGGAAAGGTACCACCTCTGGACTGATTCCGAGCTCGCGGAAAATGAACAACATGCCCAGGAATTTGACGGTGTGAGATCCAAAGAGAAACAAGGCAGAGATCCACCAGTGGGATGCAAGTGTCTTGATCAGCAAGTCGCGAAACTCCACCGTGCTGGTTTCCAGATCCGGAGGTGGTTCTCGCTTGAACCTGGGCATCGCCCAGTCGGCAGCTCGCTGCAATCCACGCCCGATCGCCCGGGCCAACCGCTCGCGTCTAAGTATCAGGCTTATCACAATCACCGCGCCCACCACTGCTGCCACAGCAAGGGCCGTGAAGACACGAGCCGGCTGTTCGCCGTGGCCGGTGGCCACCAGACCGACGAGGACGACAAGAGGCGCCAGGATGGCAAAGGTGACCTGGAACCCGCCACCGACAATCACACTCGACCCGGCAACGGATCCATCGACGCCAAAGCCGCGATACATGGCATAACGAACAACGATGTCCCACGGTGATGGCGCAAACCCGGCGACCGAGTTGCCACCGAGCCAGGCTTTCCAACCCGGCAGTAGCCCGAGCCCAGGAATCAGCGTCGTGTATACGCCGGCCTCTAACCAGGAGGAGAAGACACCCATCGCCAAAAGCAGCAACACGGCCTGCGCATCAAGAGAAGTAATCGCAGCCCAGACTGCGGCATAGTCGATGAACTGAGGGAGGACGACACCAAACAGGAGGACGAGCACCAGCAGCGGGACAACAAACTGCCACCACGACAGCTTCCGCTTCGGAGTGGATGGATCAGCCGTCATTTGTTCCAGCGGGCCAGCCCTGCAGCTATGGCGTGACCTGTGACCGGAGCGTTCAGATAAGGCTCGGCGTCATGCGCCCGGTGACCATTGTCGATCATCACATCTGTGACACCCTCACCGAACTTGGAGGCCAACGACGGCACACGGACCACCGTGTCGTCGAGAGCAACGACGTTGGTCCATTCAGCGACAGCACCCGGCCAACCCCCTACACCGCCCACCGGTTCTGGATCGAGATGCGGGAAGACGAATTCGCCACCGAGAGGTGAGCCCAACGTGATAAGGGTCTGGACACCCCATTCGGGGTGCGCCGCCAACTCCTCGTAGGCGACCACCGTTCCCATCGAATGGGCGACGATCACTTCTGTGTCATCGGTGACCTTCTCTGTGAGGCGCGAACGAATCAACTCTCTGATATCGCGATCAGCGAAGTACCTGCCGAGCTGATGCAGCAACTGCCTCAGGACCTCTCGGCCGATCTCCTCGGCGAGAGCATCCATGCCTCCCTCCCCGTAGTGTTCCTCAACCGCATCCAAAAGACCCGACCGACGGGCAATCTCCATCAGTTCTTCGCGATCAGGTCGACCAGCAGCCACCTGTGGTCGGAAGACATCCCCATAGAAGGCGACGGCAAAGTCATCCGGGTCGATCTCAGTACCGGCGTGGACCAGCCCGTCTTGAAGTGATGGCAACCAGCGGCTCTTAATTTGATTAGGTCCCCAGAGCTGATGAAACGCCCCATGGACACCGACGACTCGCGCGACAACGACCTCCGATTGGCGCCGACCAAGCTAACGGCAACGGCACAGCAGTCGCCGACTATGCCACAGCAGGTGTGAACGTTGAGCCAAGGCCACGCCGGGCAGACGGCGGGAGACGACCATCAATGGTCCACTTCGGACTTGAAGCCGAACGGAATCCACAACCCGACGAGCCATCCCCCGGCAGGTTCACCCAGGAACCAGAAGACCTAGGCAATACCTGGGTATTCGAGTCGTAGCGGGGGCGGGATTTGAACCCGCGACCTTCGGGTTATGAGACTGATAGCGGGCAACAACGTGATCAGGGACAACTCGGATCTATCAACAACGAGCACGCCAGATGACCCTCTATCGCATCGCGGCTCTTGCCACCGTTTCTCATCATCTCGCGGACCAAACGCGGACCGGTGGCTCCGCCTTCGCGGGTTCGTACTCTTCGAAACGCTCGGCTAGTTCGGGCTACCCGGAAAGAAGCTCGAACCGGCCTTGGGAGGAGGCCACAGCCTCCCCTACGCGTGTCGGTCACTTCACGATCCATCCCCAACCGCGAATCGAGACGTTGAACGTCGCAAGGTCCAGGGTGACGATCTCGACCAGCGCCCCCCTCGCCTCCGAGAAGCGGCCGGTACCACCGGTGATCGTCATGAACTCGAGATACCGTGTTTCGTCGATCTGCCGTCCGCTGTAGGTGGCGTGCACCTGGTCGCCGTTGGCGGCCTCGATCACCATCTCGGCTTCGCCGTAGCGACCGGTCAGCTCACCGGTCGAGGTGACGTAACTGCAATGGCTGCTTGCGAAGGTCACTCGTCCAAGATGGCTGATAGTGCCCTCTCCGACGTAACGCAGGACTAGGGCCGGTTCGGAGCACCGCCCCTTTGGGTCCGGAATCTCGATGCCGGCGAATGCCGCCTCGAGTCTTTCCCGAATCGGCAGCGGCCTCGAAGTTGTCGCCTGGGCAACGGTCGTCGTCATATCAGCAGCGCGGAGAGCAGAGCCATCACGGTCACTGGCTTTCTTGTTCTCATCGTTTCTCGCCTCCTTCCTTTCTCACCGCAAGTCTGCCGGGGTCATCTCAAGAGATTCCAAAAGACCCTGTTCCGCTGATCTAGGCACGATCTATGCTCATATCGATGCGGTTCTCCGTACTGGGGCCGGTGACCGTCGCCGACGGAGACGGTTCGGTGCTTGCGCTCGCGGGTTGGAAACAGCGCGCGGTGCTGGCACTGTTGCTCCACACACCCAATCAAACGGTGTCGGTGGATCGCCTCATCACCGACATTTGGGGCGACGATGCTGCAGACCGTTCCCGCGATGCCCTCTACACCTACGTGTCCAACCTTCGGGGCATCCTCGGCAAGGAGCGGGTCGAACACGGTCCGGCCGGGTATCGCCTTGTCACCGAACCGGGAGAGCTCGAGGCGGACGAGTTCCAGGCAGAGTTGACCCGTGCCGAGCGCCTGATGGGATCTGCCCCTGAGACGAGCGTCCGAATCCTCGAGGACAACTTGGGCAGATGGCGAGGCCGGGCCTATGAAGGTCACGAGGACCTGCCTTCGATCGCTCCCGAGGCGGCTCGTCTCGACGAACTCCGCATCGCAGCCCAGGAACTGCGCTTCGGGGCAATGCTCCGAGCAGGAGAAACCCCGGAGCCGGCCGATGTCGCCGTGCTCTGTGAGACACACCCGCTACGTGAGCGGCCTTGGGCACTGATGATGCGGGTCGAGTACCGGGCGGGCCGTCAGGCGGATGCCCTCCACACGTTTCAGCAATTCCGGCAAACCCTCGGCGGAGAACTCGGGATCGAACCCTCGCCGGCGCTCGTCCGGCTCGAGGAGCAAATCCTCCTCCAGGACCCTGCTCTCGATGCCTCCCGAACGACCCCCACCAACCTGCCCAACCCCTTGACCAGCTTCATCGGCCGCCTCGATGAGCAGGCCTTGCTCGACCAGGCAATCCATGACCATCGTCTGGTGTCCCTGCTCGGGCCCGGCGGAGCGGGTAAGACCCGGCTTGCGGTCGAAACGGCCCGCACCCTGCTCGGATCGTTTCCGGACGGGGTGTGGCTCGTCGACCTGGCACGCGTATCAGATCCTTCGGGCGTGATCAACGCCGTGGCGTCCGCTGCTGGAGTGACATCAACCGAGGCCCTCGTCGACTGGCTGTCGTCGCGAACGGCACTCATCGTCCTGGACAACTGTGAACACGTCGTCGACGCCGCCGGTGATCTGGCCCAGCGAATCCTGGAAGGGACCACCGCAATCGCCATCCTGGCGACCAGTCGCGTTGCCTTGAATCGTCCGGGAGAGCAGCGGGTCAACCTACTCGGCCTTGGGCTCGCGGACTCCGATGACGAAGCGGGCGAGGCTGTAGAACTGTTCATCGATCGTGCGAACACCATCCGAACGTCACTCAAGTTCGGACCTGAGACCATTCGGACGGCCCGGGCGATCTGTCAGCAGCTCGACGGGCTCCCTCTGGCCATCGAACTCGCCGCGTCACGCACCGACGTTCTCTCGCTCGGTGAGATCGACTCCTACCTTCGAGACAACCTGGACCTGCTCTCAACCGAGCATGCCGCCAGGCACATCCACCGATCGCTCGACACGGCCATCTCCTGGAGTACCTCCCTTCTCGATGAGGATCAGCAGGCACGTTTCAGATCGTTGGGTGTCTTCGAGGGCCCTTTCACCGCGCAGGCGGCGGCGGCGGTGTTTGGCGGAGTCAGCCTGGTAGAAGCGGTTGCGCAGCTGAAGACGCTGTCAGACGCGTCGTTGGTGGTTGCCCGGCCTGCAGAGATCGGGGGAACCTCCTATCGGCTCCTCGTGCCGATAGGGGCCCATGCGCGCTCTGCATTGATCGACTCAGGGGCATGGGACCAGACCGCCGCCCTTCACGATCGTCACTACCTGGACTCGTGTCGCTCTCAACGCGATGACATGTTCGGCTCAGACCGGGTGGAGGCGGTGCGCCGGGTCGAGCTGGAGATCGCCGACTATCTGACTGCCTGGGGCCGCCTCGAGGACGAAGACCCGGAGTCCGCCCTCCCCTTTGTCTGGACCCTCGGCCATGACTGGTTGTCGGCACGTGTGGGGCCCGGGTATGAGCGGATGGCGGCCCTGATCGAATCCGTCGGAAAGAGTCCCTCCACCGAGTACGCAGACGCATTGACGATCGGCTCCTGGGTCGGGATGTACGCCAACGATTGGGAGCGCGCCATCCCCTGGGCAGACCGCGCCATCGAGATCTACGAGAAGGCCGGTGATCAACTCGGCCTGGCCTACGCCCACGTGCGTAGAGGCCACTGGGCATTCGGCAGAGGGGACATACCGACTGCAATGGAGTCTCTGCCGCTGAGCCTGGAGATCTGTGAACGGATCGGTTACCAGGAAGGTAAAGCCTGGCCAATGGTCCTGATCGGCCAGGCGCGTCGCTGGGGAGACGATGACAGCGCGGAGGTGTTCGACATGCTGCTCGCCGCTAAGGCGCTCTTCGTCGCCACCAACGACGCCTCAGGCCAGGTCCACGCCGGCATGGTTCTCGAGACCTTTCTCAACCGCGACGTGGCCAGTCGCCTCGCAACAGCAGAGGAAATGATCACCGTCGCCGAGAGGTACGGAGGCGACAACGTGTTGAGACCGACCGCATATCACGCCCTCGCCTATGCGACCTGGGACGACGGCCAGCACGAACGGGCCAAGGGCCTCAATCGTGCATGTGTGCGCGCCGCACTGGCCAGCGGCAACCTGATAACCCTCGGGCTCGGTCTCATGCAGGGAGCCCGTTTTGCCGGGTTGGATGGTGACGCCCGAAGGTGTGCGCTGCTGGGCGGTGCCGGCCGGGCTCATTTCGCCTTCGAGGTCGCACCGTTCCAGCTTCGTTATGAGGCGCCCGCTATCGATGAGGCGAAGAAGGCATTGGGAGAGGCCGGGTACGACGAGTTGTTCGACCAGGGCGGTGCCCTCTCCCCCGAGGAGGCTGCCGTCCTGGTACTCCGCTAGCGGACCAGGGTCCCGGAATCTGCCTAGGAGCCCCCATACACGGTGTCGAGGATCGCCTGAACGGCTGCCACTCCACCGGGGTCATTTGGCTTGGCGAACCACTCGCCGCCCGGCTCGTACCACTCGTTGTCGCCCCGGTATCCCATGAACATGACATCGAAGTGATCCGCATCATCAATGACGGTCAACTCGACGTTCTCATACCCATCGACAGCAAGCGTTGCGTTGGCCTCCTCCGACTGCCATGGCTCGCAGACCGTGTCGTCGCTACCCACCACGAGATGGATGGAGGCGTCATGATGAGTCCATCCTTGAGCGTTGGGGGCAAAAGGGTACTCGCGGCCGTCGACGTCGCTCTTCAGATGGCAACCGCTTAGCCCGACTACCTGGTCGGGACGTGGTGGCACCTCGCCCGGACATGAATCGAAGGTGCCCTCGGGACCGAATGTGGCCTCGTAGAGCACGATTGCCATGGCGACCTGTGCACCCAACGAATGGCCGGCGATGGTGATCGGCTGGTCGATGTCGCCTCCGTAGTCGGAGGCAACGGTTCTCATGTGCCGGTAAGCACACTCGGCATCACGGTACGGGTTCTTCCAGTCCGGCGTCACGATGTCCTGTGCCCTGTAGTCGGGAGCAAAGACAACGACCCCTTGACCGGCGAGCATCTCTGCCGTTTGGGCATAGTGGATGCCTCTACCTTCCCATCCGGCGAGAAACATGACTATCGGCCATGGACCCTCGGCGTCTGGAGCCCATACCACTATTTCCTGGGTGTCGGGACCAGCGAGGCCCGTTGTCATCACCACTGGGTACTTTGACTCCATCTCTGAAGGCAGGGTCGGTGGTACCTCCACCGTGGTAGTGGTCGTTGGCGGGAGCGTTGTCACGGGCGCAAGAGTTGTCGTAATCAGAGTGACTTCAGTTGTGGTAGACCCCGAAGCCACTTCCGCTGATTCGCCCGAGCACCCGGCCAATGCCAGCGCCATGACCAGCGCCAGCCAGAGGATGGTTCTCCTTCTCATGTGCTCCTCCTTTCAAGACCACCCTCCATCGAGCATCTCAAGAGAATCCAAAGCCAGTCGTCGACGCCAACCGAAGCGCGCTCAGCCGTTCTGGGCAGGTCTGCCAGGGCTGGCTTCAGGTCCGAGACGTAGTAATCGACAACGGTCATCGAGCCACGACGCTGAGCCCTATCTCAACGCTCCCCTAACCGGCCGAGCCATCACAGAAGGCATTGAAGGAGTGTGACGGAACCGGGCTGCGCGCAAGAATCCCAGGCGTTGACTGGGGTTTGTTCGTAGCGGGGGCGGGATGGGCCCGAAATCACCCAACCCGTTGACCTGGGGTTATGTGACCGGGATCCCGAACCCCTCCTCGCGGGTCTCATCCGAAGCGGTAAGCCCTGCTCTCCCCCAGGGACTCAGACGTGTTGGGGTGGGGAAGCCCGAATCTGTTGAGGGTTTCGACGCCCGGGACGTACGATGGCAAACATGGGTCAAACCTCAGCCATCGGTCGGCTGAGACCTGTTCGGACCGGTAACACCACATCACCGAGCTGAATGAAGCCAGTCTCAAAGGCCACACGGGTGGCAGGTTACGGATAGACGACCGAGGTCCCGGCTTGAGGCGTTGCTGTGAGCACCGAGGCCTTGAGCCCCGAACGCGCCTCAAACTCGCCCAGAATGGTGCTAGCAATCGCGAGTGATGCCGTTGGCTCAACCAACGCTACGACAGACCCGCCGAACCCTCCGCCGGTCATCCGTGCGCCGTGACAGCCGTCAATGCCGTTGGCGAGCTCCACCAAGAGGTCGATCTCAGGGACCGAAGTTTCGTAGTCGTCACGCAAGCTCTGATGACTCTTCGCCAGGGCCTGTCCGGCGGCGCGGAAGTCGCCCCTACCGAGGTCGTCGACGACATCGTGGACCATCCGGTTTTCGTTCAATACGTGCCGGACCCGTCGCACAAGCATTTCGGACAGCCCGGAATCATCGAGGTCCCGCAGAGAGGCGTCGCGGAGCGAATCCACCCCGAGAATCCGGGCGGCGTCGAAGCTCTCCGCGCGACGATCGTTGTACGCAGTTGAAGTCAGCTCTCTCCGCAGCGAGGAGTCGAAGATGAGGACCTCAACCGCGGAAGGGAACTCGACTTGTTGCACTTCGAGTGATCGGAAGTCGATGAGCATGAGATGGCCGGCGATGGCAGCTGCAGAAGAAATCTGATCGAGCAGGCCGCTCTCGATCCCAACCCACTCGTTCTCGGCACGCCAACCGATCCGGGCCATCTCCAGCGGATCCCAATCGACTTGGGCCAAGCCCGCAAAGACGCGAGCGGTCACCATTTCGAGGGCGGCGGACGACGAGAGACCAGCGCCGACCGGGAGATCAGCGATCACCAACCCGTCCCACCCTGGCGCTCCAGGGAACAGATGATCGAAGGCACGGGCGATGCCCTGCACATAAACCCCCCAACTCTTCACCGGCTCCAGCGAGTTGATGTTGAATGAAACCCGCGAGGCGTCCAGCTCCGAATGCAGGTTCACCCGCCGGTCCCGGCGCGGCCCGGCAGCCAGCCAGAACGACTGCTCGATCGCCATCGAGAGCGAAAAACCGAGGTTGTAGTCGGTGTGGTCGCCGATCAAATTGACACGGCCGGGCGAGCGCGCGATCAGATCCGGGGGTCGCCCGAACCGGACCTGGAACAGATCGAAAGTGGAGCTCAGTGTCTCTCGATGAAACTCTTTCCCTGGCATGTGCACTGATTCAACCAGCGCCATATGAAGATGCACTTGCATGACCAGGCAGTCGCTCAACATCAATGGACTTGACCTCGAGATCGAGGCGAGCGCCGTGGAAGCTGTCGGGGTGGACGCCGTACGGGTGAGTGGTCGATTGGTCGGGCTTCGCTCGTCGGCTGGATTCGACAAGTTCTACCGGCACGGCTGGCACTCCTGGAGTCTCGCCCATTGGGCCGACCTGGGGCTGAACCCGTATCAGATTCTCGTACCCGGGCTTCAGCGGCAAGCGGACGATCCGCGGCTCGCCGAGGTCGCCGGCCACGTCGGTAGCTGGGTTGGCGCCCTCGAGACTTCGGATGGTCGTGCTCTGCTCCTGGGAGCTGCCGGGTTGGACGCACGGGTAACAGCAGACGAGCACGGAATGCGCGGCGCGGCGGCTGATGACATCGAATGGGTCGTCCTGGTGGGGCAGGCAGAGACGCTCCTGGCGACCTACGCAAAGGAGTTGGCGAAAGTCTTCGGATCGTCGAAGCCATCCGAAATCCCCAATGTGTGGTGCAGTTGGAACAGCTTCGGCCCCGACATCGATCAAGGCCTCATACGCCGAGCAGCTGCAGAGGTTGCCCCTGAGGAATTCGACGTATGCCTCATCGACGACGGGTGGCAGGAAGGTGTCGGAGAGTGGGCGCCGAACGAGAAGTTCGCAGACGGGATGGAGCTCCTCGCAAGCGAGATACGGGGGTATGGGTTGACCCCAGGGCTATGGCTCTCGCCTTTTGTCGTCCACAACGACCTTGCCGACACTTTGTCCGATCTCCTCGTCAGAACCTCGGACGGCGCCCTCTACGTAACAGGATTCAACTGGGACGGTGTGTACCACTCACTCGACCTAGCAAAACGCGAGGCGGTTGACTATGCGGCTCAGTCCATCTCACAGGCAGTGGCGTGGGGTTATCGATTCTTGAAGCTTGATTTCCTCTTCGCCGGCGCGGTCAATCCCCTTAATCCGCGGCCTGAGTTCACGTATCGCAAAGCCGCAGAGGTGTTACGCGCTTGCGCGGGAGAGGACGTGAGAATTCTTGCGTGCGGGGCGCCGATCGTTCCGTCGATCGGGGTTTTCGACGCGATCCGAGTTGGCCCTGACGTGGCTCCCTATTGGCAGAACCCGCTTGACCGGTACGTGCAGGACTACTCGGCACCGGGCATGCGAATGGCCATCTCCACGTCCCTGTCGCGGCTCTGGCTCGCTGAGGCAATTGACGCCGATCCGGACATGTCCTATTTCTCGCAGAACCGGAACCTGCTGAGCGAGGAAGATCAGAGTCTGCAACGAAGCTTGGCGGTCATCACGGGTGTCAAGAGCAGCTCCGTTCGTGTACCGGAGCTCAACCCCCGCGAGCGCGAGACACTGCGACACTTCCTCCAAGCCTCACACGAGATCACGCGGATCAGCCGTTACCGATTTGTTGTCGACGGAGAGCCTCTCGACTTCTCGAGAGCGTCCATGGACGGAGTATCTGGACTCAGCTGACCGGCGTCTCGACGCTCCCGGCGCCTTCTGAGTCACGAACCCAGCGCCTTCCCGTCGCCAGCTCCACGCACCTGTAGGCGCCGTCGTAGATGCCGATCGACTTGTTGCTCACGATCGCCTGGCAGTACATCTCGACCAGGTCGGACTCGTCTACAAGGAGGTCGATGGCCTGGCGGGTTTGAGCCGCAGTCCGTGTTTCCACCGTGCCGTCACCCAGCTCCGCCGACCGGATCGCACCCCAAGCTTCATGACCACCGACCCGCTCGTTGAAAATCTTGGGTACCGGATAGAAGGCCAACTCGGAGGGCTTCGTGATCATGACGTCCACCACCCGCATCAAGTAGTTGGTGGCGTATACCGCATGGAAGGTGTTGTCGAAGAGAAGGACATGAAGTCCTGAGGCATTATCCACCCGAATCGAGTCCACGAAGTCCCGAGTTCCCATCCAAGAGTCGTGCAATGTCGCCCTCTTGGCGTCATCTCCGAGCTGGGACTGGAGCCATTGCCAAGTGTCCTGGTGATCTCCAAGATTGACGAAGAGGGTCAGCTCTCCCCGTTCGATCTTCGGCAAACAGTGTCGCACCAACTCGAGGAACAAATCGCTCTGTGCTCCGGCTCCTCCCATTGCTATGAGAAGACGACGCGGTTCGCCTCCGTAGACCCGATCGATGCGGCCCGCCGAGTCCAGTTCGATGTTCTCGACGAGTTCGTGGTCTACGTGATGACCGACGTAGTGGAGGGCTTCTGGAGGAGTTGGCTCCAGGATCCGCCCCTTGTCGTCGAATCCCCGCATCGCCCGGAAGCCGTAGTAGCCAGAGGGGGATTGCACCCCGTGTTGGGCGCCTTCGATCAATTGGAAGGCCATTGGCCAGTTATCGAACACCATGTCCACGACGTTCTCCATCCCGCCGGCCACCGCCCCCATTGTGTTCCACATGTGCGAGCCCAGCATCGGCAAGTCGGGCGGCAGGCTGGCGTGGAGAGGGCCGAACAACTCACTCATTCTGTAGTCGCGCGCGCTGGCCTTGATGAATCGCCACGGCCACCCCGCCGCATACCTATTGAGCAGCCAGTTGAGACCGGGGAGGGTTCTGTCACCGGTGGTGATTGACTCCCAGACGTACTTGTTGAACAGGGCAGAGCGTTGAGAAAGGCGCGAGTACTTGCTGTAGTTGGTGTTCCACCAATTGATGACGTCGGAGGTGATTCCCGGAATGGCGAGTAGATCCAGCCAGTAGGGCGTCAACCCCATCGCAGCAGCTGCGGAGGCACCCGCCATCGCAATTCGATAGTGACCGTAACCCATCCTGACCGTGCCCACCGCGATTCCGCTTGCAGGGTCGATCGGAGTTCCATCAATGTCGCGGGCGACATCCTGGAGCCCGAAGACGTCGCCCAGATAGCCATTCGGTTGCAAAGACAGGTCATATTCCTCGGCCGCGTCGTAGTCGAACTTCTCGATGAACATGTCCTGCCAGCGACGAGCCCGTCGGGCCAGTGCTGCATCGAGGACGTTTCCGTAGAGGGAAAAACGATCCTTGTCTGACATTGTTCTCCCACTGCTTACTCAGACAGAGGTCTCCGAAATCGGACTGATCATAGAGGGTCCGCTGCTTACGAACTAGCAAACAAACGATACAACTTGACAGATTCTCGTAAATACTCGACAATCGGATCGTGGCTCCCTCGAGAACCCTCCCGAGCGTCCGCAGAGACCGGATCTTCACCGTTATCAAGGATCGCCAGTTCGCCCGAGTCACCGAGATTTCCTCCGAATTCGGGATTTCGGAGGTCACTGTTCGTTCCGATCTCGATCACCTGGAGCGCAGAGGTCAGATCAGACGAGTGCATGGCGGAGCCGTTCTCGATGAGCGCCCAGTGCGACGGGAACGATCCTTCGAAGAGCAGTCGGAGGAGTCGGCGGCGGACAAACTGAGAATTGGCCGAGCTGCGGCGGAGATGGTCCAGTCGGGCCAGACGGTGCTCATCGATGTAGGGACTACTTGTCGGACAGTGGCCCAGGCAATCGTTGATCGCACCGATCTGTCCGATGTCAACATCGTTACCAACGGTCTGAACATCGCGGCAATGTTCGAGCCGGTTACCCCCCAGTTCACGGTTGTGGTAACGGGCGGCACGATTCGACCACTTCAGCACTCTTTGGTGGACCCTTTTGGGGGTCCTGTGTTGGAGCGCTTGAACGCCGACATGATGTTCCTCGGGTGCAACGGAGTTCACCCCACCAAAGGTGTTACCAATGTCAACCTTCCCGAGGCGGAGATGAAACAACGCATGATCGCTTCCGCACGCCGGACCATTGGAGTCGCCGACGGGTCGAAGATCGGACAGGTTTGTGTTGCCTGGGTCTGCCACATCGATCAGCTCGATGTGCTGATCACCAGCAGCTCGGCACCCGAAAAAGAAAGAGAACTCCTCTTAGATCGAGGATTGGAGATCGTCTTTGTCTGACGGTCTTCACCCGCCCTCGAGGCGGGAATGGAATAACTGGAAGGAAGGAAGGAAGATGAAACTAAGAAGACTTGGCCTCCTGTTTGTGGTCCTTGCCATGGTTCTCGCAGCTTGCGGCGGCGACACCACAGACACCACAGACACCACAACGGGACCCGAACCCACCGAAGCGCCAGGCACGACCGGCGCACCTGATACCACCCAAGCACCGGACACAACGGAAGGCGACGGCACAGCCCTCCGATGGCGCACTCGCCCCGACAACGAGGAGGAAGCTGCCGTCTATGCGGGTATTTCAGACTCACTCGCGGCTGAGCTTGGTGTCGACCTGCAGTACGAGCCGGGTGGCACCGAAACCGCCGGCTATCAGCAGACCCTATTGACCGAGCTGGCAGCCGGAACGGCGCCAGACGTTTTCTGGTTGCCGGGAACCGACATCGCCGACTTCGCGACGCGTGGAGTCATCCTCGACCTGAGGGCCTTGGCGGATGCCAGCGACCACAATGACGATGACTTCTACCCGGGTCCAATGTTCCACTTGTCGTTCAATCCGGACAGCGGCAATACCGGCGAGGTCCTCTGGGGTCTTCCCCGCGACGTGTCGACGTTCGCTCTCTATATGAACGTCGATCTGATCCAAGAAGCCGGAGTGGACGACCCTCGTGAGCTCGCCGCGAACGGCGAATGGACGTGGGACAAGTTCGTCGAAGTTGTCGACGGCATTGGCGCACTGGGCGGCGAGGTCATCGGCTATGGCCAGAGCTCCTGGTGGGGTCCCTACGGATTCTGGATCAACGCTGCGGGTGGTGGCTTCTTCAACAGCGACCGAACAGCATGTGCTCTCGACACGCCGGAATCGGTAGCCGGTTTGTCAGCATTGGCGGATCTGTACGCCACTAGCTCTGTCGTCCCTTGGGGCGAAGACGCCGAGCCAACGTTCCGCGCCGGTAACGTGGGGCTGTTCCAGAACGGACGCTGGGCTACGCCGGGCATCCGCACTGTCGGCTTCGACTTCGACGTCGTGAAGCTCCCGGACGGACCGGCGGGACCGTCGAACTGGCTCTTCTGGGGCGCATACGTCGTCAACGCCGACACGGCCGATCCCGAGGCGGCTTGGAAGCTGGTTGCGGCACTGACAACGGCCGAGGTTCAGGCACAGGTTGCCGAAAGCGGCGCCAATATCCCGAGCCGTGTCAGCCAGGAGGCGCTCGATGCCTTCCTCACCTTCACGCCACCGGAGAACAACCAGGCCTTCCTCGACGGCCTCTCCGAGAACCCGGCTGCCGAAGGCCCCCTGTGGGCCGGGAGTTGGCCTGAGTTCGTCTCAGTGATGGACGCGGAGGTAGGTGCCGTCGTGACCGGCTCGAAGTCGGTGGACGACTACGCCACAACGATCTGCACATTGACCGAACCGGCCTTCGCCGGCTGAATCCCTTCGATTGGGGGAGCTCGCACAGCTCCCCCAATCGATGAGGGAGGAGATCTGTGGTAGCTGACGCCACACCCGTCAGGTCTACGGGCGAGAGACCCGTATGGCTGGTGGGTTTGGCCATGTGGCAGTTGCTGCTCGGGGTAGCGACGGCCGTCGGGTTTGGGATGGTCGCATCAAGTACCGGCATCGAGATCGTCGGGACTCCGAGGCCTCTGACGATGGCCGCCCTCGGTATCTTCTCCATTCTTGCCCTACTGTCGGCTACCTGGATCTGGCGGTTCGACCATCGCGGCCGGCTAATCGCTTTCATCCTCAACCTGGTCCTCGCCGCCGTTGCCGGCTTCTTCACGCTGCAGGCGGTCAATGTGTTCAACGGCCTGGATGCGCTCAGCGCCACGTTCGGCGACGGTCTTCCGTTCCTTGCTGTGATCGCCGTGGGCTGGCTCTTGTCGGGCTGGTCTCGTGGCCGTTCAGGAAGGTGGGAGCGGATCCTTCTAACCGCCAGCCGGGGTTTGATGATTGTCGGCGCCGCCGCCTTGCTGCTATCGGTGGGTCTGATTCCTGGTTTGTGGACATTTCTGACCAGGATTGTGCTGCCACCGGCGATCATCTATTTGGCGATCACCGTCTTCTCCATTGCAGCCCTGCGACTACTCAAGACCAGCCAAGTGACGAAGGCCTTCGGCAGCACCTCAAAGCAGCTCGAAGTGATGGATGGAATTGCCTTCGTTTCACCGAACATTCTTGGATTCCTCGCATTTCTTGCAGGTCCCCTCGCGATCTCGCTTTTCGTGTCTCTCACGGATTGGGACGGATTGAGCGAGGCGTCGTTCATAGGTCTGCGCAACTACATCGACCTATTCGCCGACCCCTTCTTTCATCGGTCTCTGCTCAACATCTTGTACTTCGGGCTGCTGGCCATCCCTCTGTCCATCATTCCGGCTCTAGGCCTGGCGTCGGCTTTGAACATGAAGCTGCCGGGCATGCGCCTCTTTCGTGCCCTCTACTTCCTGCCAGCAGTCGCCGGCGTGGTAGGTGTCGCGCTCATCTGGAAGCAGCTGTACAACGCAACGATCGGCTACATCAACTACGCCATACTCCAGGGCACCGAGTTGCTGAACCTGCTTCCTTTTCTCGACTTGACCGCTCCTCAACCGCAGTGGCTCTCCAACCCGTCGACGGCGATGCTCTCGATGGTGATCGTATTTGTGTTCTCGACGATCGGTTTCAACACGGTCCTGTTTGTCGCCGGACTGCAAGGGGTTCCGCCTTCGCTCTATGAGGCGGCGGAACTCGATGGGGCAGGCATCTGGGGCAAGTTCCGAAACATCACCGTTCCAGTGCTGGCTCCGACGACGGTTTTTGTGACCATCACCACCACGATCCTGGCGCTGCAGCTGTTCTCAGAGCCTTTCATCCTCAATGCGCCGCAGCTATCGCCGAACGGTCCTGCCAACGCGACGCTGACCCCCGTCATCTATCTCTACCAGAACGCCTTTGAGAGGTTCAAACAGGGTTACGCCTCGGCGATCGGATGGGTGCTCTTCTTGATCATTTTCGTGATCACGCTCATCTACTTCAGAACACAGCGTGAAGAAGGGGTTCTCACAAAATGACCACGGCCGCTGTCACCGCCCGACGTCGCCACAGGCGGCGGTCGCTCCTCGGCAAGTTGGGCATCTACTTCATCCTGGGTTTCTTTGCCCTGCTGATGGTCTTTCCGTTCGTCTACATGGCGGCGTCGGCGCTCAAGACACCGGCCGATACTTTCCGGTATCCGCCGAGGGTGCTCCCTCGCCAGCCCACCACCCTCGAGGTAAACGGCGAGCAACTTCCGCTCTTCCTGCTCCCCATAATTGGAATCGACACCCAAGTCGTGCTGGTCGAGGAAGGAATCGAGGCGGGAGTGTTCGTAGACCCGGGCACACCTCAGCAGGAGCTGGCCTGGCCCCTGGCGCTCGCGACGCCAACAGGGGGGCAGGCAACCCTCGAGGGGGAGACCGTAGAGATCTATTCGGTCCAAGTCGGTAGCACCTCGACCGACCTTGCGCTCAAGCGGAACACGGTTGTCGGAGGATTCGAATCCGCGGCTGGTGAAGAGACGTTTGCAGTGGTTCGGACGGCTCCAGCCGCCGAGACCGTATCCGCGGAGTGGAAGAACTTCAGTGAAGTCCTCGAACGCCCGGCGATGGAACGCGCTCTCTCCAACACGATCCTCGTGACAACTCTCGTAGTGGCAGGTGTCCTATTCACCTCGATCATGGGGGGTTACGCCTTCGCCCGAATTCGATTCCCTTTCCGAAACGCCATCTTCGTCACCTATCTGGGCTCGATCATGATCCCGTTCATCGTGGTGCTGGTGCCTCTGTTTCAGCTGATGGTGGCGTTCGACTGGATCAATCACCTGGGCGTTTTGGTCTGGCCGTTCTTGTTCAACGCCTATGGGACGTTTCTGATGAGGCAGTTCTTTGTCGGCATACCGGGTGAGTTGGACGACAGCGCGGTCATCGATGGCGCGACACATTGGACGATCCTGTGGAGGATCTATGTTCCCCTGTCGTGGCCGGCGATCGCGACGCTGGGAACTTTCTCCTTCCTCTACGCGTGGAACTCCTTCGTTTGGCCGCTCGTCGCCATCAACACCGCCAACAACGAGTCCTATGTGCTGACAATCGCTCTCAGACAGCTCGGAGGGCAGGCAGTGGAGAGCCCGAACTTGATTTTCGCCGGGATCGTGATCGCCGTGGTTGTCCCGATTGCCCTCTTCGTTGCAGCGCAGAGGTACTTCGTCGAGAACGTGGCCACATCGGGCATCAAGTGAGAGACCTTTGAGTTCGGGCTTCACCGAAGACACCATCGAAGGGCCGCACCGACGCTACAACGCGTTGACCCAAGAGTGGGTTCTGGTAAGCACCGGGCGAACCACGCGGCCCTGGCTCGGTGCGGAAGAGGATCCGTCCGATTCAGAGCTGCCAGAACACGATCCGGACTGTTATCTCTGCCCTCGGTCCAACCGGGCCAACGCTCAAGTCAACCCAGACTACGAAGCGACCTTCGTATTCGACAACGACTTCCCGGCATTACGCGACAACACGCAGAACCTCCAATTCAACGACAGACTCTTTGCCGCCCACTCTCAGAGGGGCAAGTGTCGAGTTGTCTGTTTCTCCCCGCGCCACGATCTGACGCTGGCGAATATGCCACCGGAAGCAGTGCGAAAGGTCGTCGACACCTGGGCCGAAGAGAGTTCGAGACTCGGCACCGAATACACATGGGTGCAGGTGTTCGAGAACCGAGGTGAGATGATGGGTGCATCGAACCCACATCCTCACGGCCAGATCTGGGCCGTTGAGACTCTTCCGGTCGAAGCCAACAAGGAGGACAAGGCTCAGCTGGCCTACGGCGAGGAGACCGGATCCAATCTCTTGCTGGACTACGGGGATCGCGAAGCGGGAGGACCCCGCGAGGTAGTGGCCAATGATTATTGGCAGGTGCTGGTTCCGTTCTGGGCGACCTGGCCTTTCGAGACCATGGTGCTGCCGCGAACGCAAATCCATAATCTGGCCGACACGGACGACAAGGCACGCAACAGCCTCGTCTCCATTCTCAAGGAGCTGTTAGCGAACTACGACAACTTGTTTCGCCGCCCGTTTCCCTACTCAATGGGTTGGCATGAAGCCCCCTACTGGGACGAGCCTCGCGACCATTGGGTCCTACACGGCCACTTCTATCCGCCGCTGCTGAGATCCGCGGGCGTCCGCAAGTTCATGGTCGGCTATGAGCTGCTCGCCGAACCTCAACGCGACATCACACCCGAAGAGGCAGCGGCGCGTCTCCGTTCCGCGCGTCCGGGCGAGGAGACCGAGGGGTGGGTAGCCGACGGCGCTCTGGACCCGTTCCGGGTGGAGTCCCGCCCGGGCGGGCGAGCTGGATGAGTTGGCCTGATACCGCTGCACCACAACACCAAGCTCCACTAACAAAACAAGACCTCCTCCGAGTTCTTAGAGGAGGATGGAGCCAAAAAAGTGTCACCCAGCGGTATGGACGCTAATAGCGACCCAATCGAGGTATACCGGAAGAACTGAATACCCTTGCGGTGCAAGGGTCTTCGTTCGTAGCGGGGGCGGGATTTGAACCCGCGACCTTCGGGTTATGAGCCCGACGAGCTACCAGACTGCTCCACCCCGCGTCGGTGGAAGTGCTAATTGTACGACTCCAGAAGGGGTGCGCAACCCGGAACAGCCTCGGAGCCAGATTTCCTGTCATAGGCGTCCTGTACGTTGTTGAGTAGATGCTCGAAACAAACTGTCTTCAGCCGATCGAGCTCTTTCCGGGGGAGAGTGACGATGACCTCTACGCCCTGACCTGCGCCGCCCTCGACGAGGAGACGTCAGGTCACCAAGACAGCCTTCCGCACAATCTCGATGATGTGCCGCCTGGGCCTTTCCTCAGCGCCATTCTGTCTTCGATCGATCTCAGTCGACTGGGTGGTCATGACGTCGTCCTCGTGATGAAGGCCCACCAGCGCCAGATCGCCCATCACCAGGCCGGGGTGTACGAAGCAATGTCCGAGACGGCTCATTGCATCGACCCCGACACCACCAGGCGAAGTGATGTGGTCAACGAGTTCGCACCCGAGGAGATCGGCGCCGCCCTAACGCTGACCCGCCGAATGGCCAATCAGGAGCTATCCGTGGCTCTTGACGCAGTCGGTGGGCTTCCGGCGGTTCATCAGGCCCTCGTCTCGGGTCGCATCGATGCTCGCAAGGCCACGATCCTGACCGACCAAACCGCTCATCTCGAAGAGGCAACACGACGCCAGATCATCGACACCATCCTGGAAGAGGCGCCGAATCTCACAACCGGCCAACTCGGCGCTCGCTTGAGACGGCTGACAACGGAAGCAGACCCAGAAGACGCCAAGTCGCGTTTCGAAGTCTCGCTTTCGGAGCGGAAGATGGTCGCCGAGCCAAACCTGGAAGGCACCGCGGCACTGATCATCTCCCAGTGCTCTCCTGACGACGTACTCAGCGCGCGAGACCACATCAACCTGCTCGCCCGGCGACTCAAGACCTCCGACGAATTGCGAACCATTGATCAGCTTCGAGCAGACGTCGCCATCGGGCTGCTCACCGGGCGACTCAAAGGCAAGGGGGTTCAGAGAGGGTCTGTGACCATCAGCGTCGACCTCAAGACCTTGGCTGAGTTGTCGAATTCTCCCGGAGGTCTCGGAGGATATGGGTCGGTTCATGCCGAGATCGCCCGCAAGGTGGCAAAAGAACAAATCGCAGGCAAGTGGACAGCCATGGTCACCGACCCCGAGACTGGTGAGCCGCTACACGTCGTGGCGCTCAGACGGCGCCCCACGGCCGCTCAGGCGAGGAAGATCAGGGCGCTCCACCCGACATGTGTGCACCCTGGATGTCGGATGCCGGCGGAGAACTGTGACCTCGACCACCGCATCGACCACGCCCGGGGAGGGCCGACAACGGTGCGTAACCATGCTCCACTCTGCCGTCGACACCACATCACGAAACACAAAGGTCGATGGCGGTATCGAAGAATCGGCAGAACCGGGGTCGAGTGGATCACACCCCTCGGGCATAGATATCGGACCGACAGGCCTCCTTGAGATCTGACGGCGCCAAGCCGTGCTGCTAGCTCAACGCCTTAAGCCACCAGTTTCAATGACGAGACTGAAGCAATCTGCTCGAAATCAGAATCGGCGGCCAGCAAAGGGACTTTCTTGCCGATTGCAACCGACGCAATCAGCAGATCGTTGGTGTTGGCAGGTGTGAAGCCGTTGGCCCGGCAGCGAAGGTAGAGTTCCGCCGCCTTCTCATACTCAAACAGGGGCCTGACCGGCAACAAGACGCATCTGTTCATGAATGCCCAGATCTTCTTCCGATCGTCCGGTTCCCTGGCGCCGGCGAGCAACTCCATGATCACAATATCCGTCGTCGCCAACACCGAGTTGGCGCGGATCAGCGCTTCAACTCGCTCACAACTCGGCGATCCCGAGTCCCGTAGGTATTCGACCCAGGCGGAGGTATCAAGAAGTAGCGGCGTCATCGGCACTCCACTCTTCGATCTTCACGATTCCACCGATCTCCTCAAGGTCGCCATCCCATCCAAAGCCACGCATGGCCAAAGCCTGCTCTTTGGTCATCACTCCCCCGATCAGCTCACGCAAGGCGAAATCAACGGCCTCGCGTTTGGAACGAAAGCTGTATCTCTCCATCACCATCCGGACGAGTTCCTCATCGATGTCGATGTTGGTTCGAGCCATATACACCATCATACACCATAGGGTGTACGATGAATTCGGCGAGAGGTTCCGCTCTAGCGGTAGCGCCAGACGATGCGACCCCGCGTAGGGTCATAGGTAGAGACTTCGACATCGACGCTGTCGCCGGGGAGCACCCTGATTCCGCGACCGCGACGCATCCGACCGGAAGGTTTGGCGAGCAGCTGGAAGCCGCTGTCCAGCTCGACCTCAAACGTGGAGTCGGGAAGCATCTTCACCACCGTTCCCCGCATCCGTACGTATTCCTCTTCGTCTTTTGCCAAAGCTCTGGTTCTCCTTGAATCGTCATCAAGCCTAGGGCATCGCCCGGCCTTCAGAGAAAGTCAGGCGGCGTGCAGGGCCGAGGCATCGGTGGTTTCGTTCACCAGCGCCGCGATCTCGTCGAGGATGCGCGCCGCCTCGTCAACCCACGTCTGATACCCGGCCAGATCGCCGGACTGGAGGGCCGCATTCGCATTGGCGAAGGCAGCATCGGCCTCGGCGATCAACTCCCCGAGCGTGGAGTCACCACCACCGACATCGGGTGGCTCGACAGTCTCACCATCGTCGATGTCTGTCGGACCAAACACCAGCTCCAGAGCGGCATCGAGTGATTCAGCCCACTCAACCCGGTCTCCGAAGACCACGGCGACCCGTCGGAACTCGGGAAATGCTCCCCCCTCCTCCTCCAGGTATATCGGCTGGAAGTAGAGAACTGACTCTTCGATCGGGACGACAAACAGATCACCCTTGATGACCTTCGACCCGTCACCACGCCAGAGACTGAGAGTCTCTGAGATCTCAGCATCCTGTTCGATTCGCTGACCGACCTGTTCGGTTCCATCGACAAGCTCGCCCTGTGGCATCCGGAAATCGACGAGCCTTCCGTATTGTCCGGGAGTGGAATCGGCAACTAGGAACCCCACCATGTTGCGTTTTGCACGAGGACTGAAAGGCTGAAGGAGCAAATAGGACAACTCCTCCTCGCCAGGAAGCTCCGTCAGAAGATAGTAAGGCAGTACTTCAGCCAGCGGACTCACGGAACTGTCTGCGAGATTGCGCCCGTCACCTCTGAGGCTTTCCGATCCGGACCTCGTAATGGTCGACGGATCTCCGGGAAACGACCAAGCATTGTTACCGGAGAACAACTGATTCTCTTCCGTGACGTGATACTCCAAGTAGATCTCACTCTGCAGCCGGAAAAGGTCCTGGGGGTATCGGACATGCTCTTCGAGACCTTCGGGCATCGAACTTGCATCTCTGAAGAGACCGGGATAGGTGTTTGCCCAAGCCCTCGCCACGGGATCGCTCTGATCCCAGAGGTAGAAAGAGACGTCACCGTTGTCGGCATCGATCACAGCCTTGACCGAGTTCCGGATGTAGTTGGTTCCCCGCTCAACACTCGACGCGACGGTGAGCCGGGCGAGGGCCTGCGAATCGACGGGCTGGGAGTAGGGGTAGAAAGAGGTGGTCGTGTACAGGTCGAGTACCCACAGGATCCTTCCGTCGAGAATCACCGGATAGGGGTCGGCGTCGGGGGTCAAGAAAGGAGCAACGCTTCTGACGACTTGAGCGACGTTTCGTTCTACAAGCACCCGACTTTCTGGTCGGAGCTGGCTCGAGATGAGCAGGTTGAGGTCACGATATCGGAAGGCAAAGGCGATTCGCTTCCAGATGTTGTCGATGACAACACCGGCCTCACCCGCATACTCGTTGTATTGGGTGCCTTCCGGCGTTGGGATGTCAATCTCTTGGGGTGCAGACCCGGTCTTCACGATGACCGGGCGACCTGGCTGGTAGGTCTCGCCGAAGTAGACCCGGGGTTCGGTCAGTTCCAGTGTGGGGACCGACGCAACCGGCGGCACGTCCTTGAGCAGGAAATTCGGCTGACCATCGGACTGGACGACGTTGGCCGCGTTGACGACGGCTCCAAAGCCGTGCGTGTAGAACAGCCGGGTGTTCTGCCAGTCATCCCTTGGAAGATTGAGCTCTTCCAGCTCTCGAACGGCGACCATCACCTGTTTTGGTATGCCGTCCGCCAGATATCGATCGGTGTCAACCTTGCTCAAGGCGTAGTAAGGCTCTAGCTCCTGGAAGTTCTGATAGGTCCTGGGAAGAACAGAGGTGCTCCAGATGCGAAGATTGTCAATGGTCAATGAGTTGTTCTCGATGTCTTCAGCCGTCAGGTCTCCGGAGGCTGCGAAGTTCCGCACCTCCACGTCGCCCAGCTGATACGCCTCTCGGGTCATCCTCAGATTGTCGGAGATGTACGGCATCTCCTTCTCGAGCTGATTGGGTGTGACACTGAACCTCTGAATGATCGCCGGATAGATGGCGCCGGCCGCAATCGCCACCACGATCCATGATGCCACCGACACCCCCGCGAGCGACCACCCCCGTCTGAAGATGTTGACGATGAAGAGGACGGCGGCGATGAGAGCAATCAGGAAGAGCAAGTTGAGCGCAGGCAAGCGAGCGTTGATGTCGGTGAAGCCCGGTCCGAAGAATTTTGGTTCTGCGTTGTTCGAGAACAGCAATTCGAACATATCGAGTCGATACGAGACCGCCCGTACCAGAGCGATGAGCGCAAACATCACTGAGATGTGGATCTTCGCCCCGCGAGAGGTGGACAATCGTCGACCGTCGAAGCGGATCCCCCCATTCAGGTACTGGGCAATGGCGACCACAATCGTCGCCAGGACGAGGACGTTGAAGATCCAATCGACCGCCGTCTCCCACAGCGGGAGCCTGAAGACATAGAAGCCGAGGTCGACACCGAATAGCGGATCTGGTGTGCCGAACTGCTGGTTGTTGATGAAGAGGAAGACCTCGTCTCGCCAGGTGGCGACGGTCAGTCCAAGAATCACTGCAAGCCCGGCCGTGACCAGCATGCGGATCTGACGCACCCTCGGTTCAATCCACTCCCTGAATCGCTCGATGAACTCCTCCTCCTCGGATAGGTCGAAAGGCGCCCACCGCGGAGAGAAACGATCAACGAGCCGAAGACTGACCCACAAGACCAGGAAGGCGAACGCGATTCCTACTACGCCGAGAAGAATCGAGAGACTCCAGTTCTTCAGCCATATGTTGCGAAAGCCGAGCGAGTCGAACCAGAGAAAGTCGGTCCACAAAGTTCCTGCGGCCGTCAGTAGGAGATAGATCGCCGCAGCAATAGCCAGGACCACCGTCATAGTGCGGCGTCGTCCTTCCGGACGGTAGCTCGATGGGACCCTGGTGAACATCGAGGTGGAGTCTAAGAGTCGCCCGGACTAACCGCTCGCGACAGGATGTCAACCGGCCGCCACCGAGAATTCGATACCCCGCTCGTAGGCATGGATGGCGAGTTCTCGAATGCGACGCTCCGCTTCGTCCGTCCGCCAAACCCGGAAGACGCGTGACGCCGCAGACTGACGTTCCCGCTGTCCGTCGCCGGCCTCATCAAGAGCACTCGAGACGGCATCGCCCAGCGAAGACGCAAACTCCATGGCTGCGTCTGACTGAGGGGTTGATGGCCGCTTCAGCTTCGATCCGGTCATCTCCTCTGCCACGCCGTGACCGGAGGCGAAACTCTCAGCCCAAACGGCTATCAGATCCGCCTGAAGCGAGACCACCATGTCCGTGGAGTCAGGACGCCAATCGACATCTGTTCGGAGACTGTCGAGAGCGATGTTCTGCAGATCGGCGATCGCCTTCTTCGTCCCGCGCAATGCCCGATTGGTGATCGGGAGCAGCCGGGAATCCCTCTCCTCCAACCAATCCTTGCCCGAGGCGATTTCAGTCGCATCGGCAGACTCCGCTTTCTCAGTGACCCGAGGTGCCCCCTCTGCGTCCTCGCCATCACGAAGGGAGGCAAAGAGAGCGCTCACCTCATCGCCTGATGACGGCTCCGGTGACGGCTCCGGTTCGGGCACGGGTTCGGGTTCGGGTTCGGGTTCCGGAATGGGCTCCAGCTCCGGGATGGGCTCCGGAATGGGCTCCAGCTCCGGGATGGGCTCCGGCTCCGGGGTGTCGTCGGTCCTCACCAGCCGCACCGTCTCTCCCAGTTCCCAGGTCTTCTCCTCTGTGGCGGGGCCCGGCTGGACCACTTTCACACTGGTGGTGTCGGCGGCTGACAAGTCGAGAGTCTCCCGCCTTTCCTCCAGCGACCCTTCCAAACGAGTCAACGTCGATCGGACGTTCTCCAGCTCAGTCAACAACTCATCCCGACGCTGCTCAAGGGCGCGAGTTCGCTCCTGGGATGCGGCAGCTTGTCGATTTGCCGCGTCGATGATGGCGTCTCTTCGCTTGGTGGCCTCAGACGTCATCTTCTCGCCATCCATGCCGGCCTTGCGAAGTCGGTCCTCAGCCTCGCGTCTGGCGCCGGAGGTCAGTCGGTGAGCCTCTCTCTCGGCTTCACCTATTATCGTGAGCACTTCTCGATCGGACTGATCATGCAGCTTCGTCGATTCTTCGACTGCCTGGTCGAGAAGCTCACTGCCGCTTGTCCAGGCGTCACGACGCATTGCTTCGGCGTCTCCAGCGGCATCCTTGCGAGTGGCTTCCGCCTCGGCCATCGATTCGCTGCGCCATCTGGCTGCATCGATGCTGGCCCGTTCGCGCATTGAGTCCGCTGCCTCTCGGGCAGCTTGGAGAATCCCGCTCACCTCACGACCAACCTTGTCGAATTCGGACTCCAGGTCACGAGAGGACGCCTCACCCAATTGCGCGGCGAGACGCTGCTTCTCGGCATCGAGATCTTCGATCCTGGTAGCGACCACATCGAGGAAAGCCTCCACCTCGGCGCGATCGATTCCCCTCAGTGCGTTCCGAAACTGAGTAGCTCTTATGCTTTCGGGAGTGGTCTCAGAGCTCATCCAGTCATAGAAGATACTGAACAAAGAGCGCCATTAGAGGCTTTGGCTACGCGGCTTCGAGTCTTTCGAAGAACTCAATTGCATCTTCGATGGTCGCGATCGGAACGATCTCGATGACGGTCCTCTCTGCGGTGAGAGCACTGTCGTAGTTGCCCTGTGGAACAAGAATGTATTCAGCGCCGGCGGCCTCGGCGCCCACGACCTTCTGGCGTATGCCCCCGATGTTGCCGACGGTGCCGTCGACCTTGATCGTCCCGGTGCCGGCTATCACGTGGCCTTTTGTCAGCTCACCCTCGGTGAGGGTGTCGATGATGGCCAGGGTGTGCATCATCCCGGCCGACGGCCCGCCCACATCCCCCGCCTGGATAGACAACGGAAAAGGCGGTCCCCTCAGTTCGCCCAGGATGACACCGATCATGGCAACGCCCGGCTCGTCTTCCCGTTCCGTCAACTCGACATTGACATCGACCTCGACCTCTTCCCGAATGACTGTCATTGTGAGGACATCTCCAACGGACATGTCTTCAGTGACCTGGCGAATGTCATCGACTTTGGCGATAGTCACACCGTTGACGGCGACGATCGTCTCGCCCAATTCCAGAACCGACTCTGCCGGGACGCCCTCCACGAACTCATTGATGACGACTTCGGTGGAAATCATCTCCAGTCCGAGGTGATCGAGGGCCACCGATATCGAGCGGAAGTTGGAGTCATCCATCTGTTGGAGAACCCTGTTTCGGTAATCCTCATCAGATTCCCCGGCACGACGAAAGGCGCCTTTGGGAACCAGATCGATTGTCGGATCGATGCCCGCTATCAGTGCCTCGAAGACATTCACGTCCTGGCTCACGACGGTGAGCATGAGGAGTTCACCATCCGGTGGATAGATGTCGACGTCTTCAGCCACAACGGAGTCGGCGGCATCGGACACCGGGCCGGCGGAGAAAGCCAGATAGGGCAACTCAATGTTCCAGGCGACTACCCCCATAACGCCCACGACAAACAAGGCCCCTATTAGATAGAGGGGCCAGAAAGCCCTGCGCTTCTTCTCAGCTTCCATGTTCGTGAGGGTAACGGTCACCTGACACTTCGAGTCTTAGACGTATTGTCAGTCAGCTTCGGTTTCCAGGAGATAAAGCAGCAATGACCACGGTCGTAATCAGCCAACGAGTTCTACCCCAAACGAGAGTCGTCTCTGTTCTGCTGGTGGTGGCGGCCGCCGCCCTCACCGCCCTCGCCGCACAATGGCGGATTCAGCTTCCGTTTACCCCGGTCCCCATCACCGGCCAGACCTTCGCCGTGTTACTCACCGGTGCGGCGTTGGGCTGGAAGCTCGGTGCCGCCGGACAGATGCTCTACGTCGCTGTCGGAGCCCTCGGCTTCCCTGTGTTCACCGACGCGTCCGGCGGTGTCGATGTGATCAGGGGAGCGACCGGTGGATACTTGATCGGGTTCATCTTTGCCGCCGGTCTCGTCGGCTGGATGGCAGAGCGACGACAAGACCGGACCTTCGCCACCATGTTCACGGCGTTTCTTCTCGGATCGGCTGTGATCTACGTCTTTGGTGTGATCGGGTTGATGCTGGCCACCGGTTGGCCCCTGGCTGAGGCCATCGAGAAAGGCGTGGTCCCATTCCTCCTCGGCGACTTGATCAAGGCCGCCGGCGCCGGAATCCTCCTGCCTGGGGCCTGGCGACTATTAGGAGAACGCTAAACCCGGTGTAGGGGGCGAGGGCGACGGTGAAGCTGTTGGCATGTCTTCTGATGGTCTTGGGCTACTGATGGCGCTTGACGTCCTTGAACACCTTCCCACCGGGATTGGGACAGCTGGCTATCCGGAAGGTCATCCCCGGATTCCACGAGCCCGGCTGATGGCATCGCTGTTGGAGAACCAGACCTTTGCTGATTATGTCACCACCCAGAGGTGTTTCGATGCTGTCGCAACAATCGCCTGGGTATCCGAAGTCAGAGATAATGGTGTTAAGAGCGACTTATGGGCGGTGGGTTTCTTAGGCGTTGTCATGAGAGTGTGTCGTAGGCTCCGTTTCTAGGAAGGAATGGGATGCCTCGGGGTGCTCTGTCGGTGACAATCCACAGACCCGTTGAAGAAGTGTTTGCCGTGCTGAGCGACGTCGAGAAGACGTCGGTATGGCATCCGGCCACCGTAGAGGAGTATTGGTCCTCTGAAGGTCCCGTCGGCGTGGGTTCGACCCGAATCGCTATCGGCAAAGCTTTCGGTGTCCGCTCGGAGAACGAGGCCGAAGTCACGGTGTTCGAACCGAACCGGGCGTTGGGGCTGAGAGTCATCTCCGGTCCGGTTCCTGCCGAAATCTCAATCGACTTCGTGACGGTAGACGAGGGAACCAAGGTCAACTGGGTAACTGAAATGAGACCGAGGGGATTGTTCAAGCTCATCGTGGAAATGACCTTCGGGGTTTTCATGCGGCAGCTCGAAAACGGTTTAGAGACACTCAAAGAGATGATGGAATCGGGCAAGCTCTAGACCGGCACAACGCGCGATACATCAGTTGAAGAGTCAGCTAGCCAGACGGCCTCCAACTGGCTATGTCCTCATCTCTAACACCTAAGAGGGAGCCGTTCTGGGTTCTGAACACGTGGACCTGGTGGGCTGTCCACTCCATCGTCAGCTCGCCCAGGTAAGTCATCATCTCCCCCAAATAGACCATCTCACCATCGGGACCTTCTAGCTCGATCGAGTACGCCTGGCCTACTTCCCAATCCATGGCTGTACTTATACCACCGGGCTGCGACCAACCCGGGCTAAACCCCACACCGCCGACGAACAAATCTCGTGGTGGGTGAAGATCTTGACCAGGAAACAACAGGTCATCGAACGAGCTTCTGGCGATACTGCCAGCCACCCATAAGTGCCTGATTGTACTGGGTACTCGGCTACTGAGTCAGTAGGAATGCGACCAGGTCATCCAACTCTGATTCGGTCAACGCGTTCCCATACTGACCCGACATCAAAGGCTGCCAACCCTCCACTCGATACGCCACTGGATCGACAATCGACTCCATCAGATACTCCGCAGCCGACATGCCACTAGCCCGGGTCTCAGCCCTCTCGCCTACTCCTGCCAGGCTCGGAGCGACCTCACTGTCAACCCCATCCAATGAATGACAATTCGAGCAGGATTCCAACGGGAGGATTCCCTCTACTGGAGTTCGAATCGAACCAGCCCCGTCTGTGGGTTTCCTGGCACCGACTCAGAAGCGCAACCAGCAACCAGGGCGGCAAGAACGACGACGACGCAAGAGCGGGCTGACAATCGAAACGGCCGGCTCAGCACACCTTCCATGCCCAACGATCCTACCGAACCAGACCAGCACCACGCAGACGAACATACGTGAGGATTGTGCGGTCTGGGCGATGTGGTTTCAGCGTTTGGAAACGTCGCCTGATCCGGATATCGAAACGGAGACTCCGGGGTCACCGAAGTATTGGACGTTGCCGGAGCCGCTCACCTCCACGTCCAGATCGTCGGTCACGTTTACGACGGCTTCACCAGAACCTGATACCGAAACGGTCCCAGTCACCGACATCAGGGCTTCACCCTCGAATACCCCTGACCCACTGATCGACAGGTCCAGACTCTCCGAAACCCCCACGGGCATAACGGTTCCGGAACCGCTGATATCAACATCGAACGCGTGGCCATCGATATCTGTCGCCATTACTGATCCGCTACCGGATACTGCGACGGCTTCGAGGCTGACCACTGTGATGGTGTACACGATTTCTCGTGTCGGCGAAATGCTCTGTTTCGTGCCGAGTTCGAGTCTTCCGTTCGTGACCTCGGTGGTGAGCAAGGGAAGAATGTTGTCCTCGGCTTCTACTGTCAGTGACTCAATACCGGTAACCGCTACCGAAACTCTGCCACTCCCACTTAGGTCGATTTCATCGAAGCCGCTCACATCACGCGTTTCGGTGGCCATAACCCCAGAACCACGTTCACTCACGATCGAACAGGCTCCGACTGCCAGAGAGAGCAGCACCACACAAGCTGAAAACACCAATAACCGTCTCATTTGTCACCAAACCTTCGTCCTCACGTATTCCTCGGACCAGCAACGGCCATGCCCCTCGTCACAAGCTACGCCTAGGCGCGTCACCAATGCAGTCCTATCAGACGTCTTTGCCCTCGCCTTTCTTGGATTCGCTGCCCTGACTGCAACTGCGCTGGTTGTCCGCAAAACACCGAGGCTGGCCGCTTGGCTTCTTGTTGTCGGAGTTGGCCCGATGGCGCTGCCGGGCGGTTCCGGGTCCGTCTGGATGCTTATTCCGACTGCAATTGTCCTGGTCATCATCATTGGAGGCCTCACCACCGGTGAGGTCAGATTCACACGACCCAAACAGCCGTTCACGAGTCCGCCATTTGGGGACGGACGGGCCGTCGTCTTCGCAACAGAAACCATGTGGTCATGGGTCCTTTGCCTTTGACTTCGATCTCGGCCGCTCCATCACACACGAAGTCGTCCTTGATCAGTTGGTAGGTGGAGGGGGAGATCTGTATCCGCCCCGGCGAACCATGCGATTCCATTCGGCTGGCCGTGTTGACCACGTCTCCCCACAGGTCGTAGGAGAACTTACGTTGACCAATGACTCCTGCCACTACAGGCCCCGAGTTGATCCCGATGCGAAAAGCAATCGGATAGCCACCGAACTCTCTGTCCGCGACATGATCTTGGATTCTGAGAGCCAGATCAGCGATGACATGTGCATGGTCGGAGCGTGGAACGGGCACACCGGCAGCCACCATGTATTCGTCTCCGACGGTCTTGATCTTCTCCAGTCGCAGTTCATCAACAAGACCGTCGATGTCGCTGAACACTTCGTTCAAGAGCCCAACCAGTTCTTTGGGCGTCATTTCGGTGGACATCGGCGTGAAATCGACAACGTCAGCGAAAAGAACCGTGACCTCGTCGAAATGGTCAGCGATCAACCCTGCTCCCTCCTTGAGCCGAGTCGCGATCTCATCCGGCAGGATGTTGTGCAACAGGTCGTCCGACTGGCGCCGATACCGCTCCCGCTGACGCATGAAATAGGCCATCACCAAGAACACCAGGATGGTCACCCCGATGATGGTGAACGCGCCGTCTGCCTGTGGATCGTCAGTTAGCTCATACAACGGGTCCACCCACGTGGTCGAATTGACCGACACGACCACTGCGGCAACAAACACGATGAACCACGCCGCGGCGACACGGATCGAAAACGCAACCAGGGCGCCCAGCACCACAATCAGCGACCAGCCCACCTGCAGGCCGGAGGCAAACAGCCCACCGAGAACAAAGGTCACCGTCAAGTCTGAGACAACGTCAGCGGCGAACACGCCGTGAAAGACTGGGCGAAACGACCGTGGAAACAACTTCAGCACCACAAGCGCCAGGCCGTGTGCCACTGCCTTCCCCACAACGGCGACGGTCACCCAGAAGCCAACCGAACCCAGACCCGCCAAGGCCACAAAAGGGATCGAATACCACACAGCACCCACCATGACCCGCCTTCGCCCAGCTTGATCAGTGTCCTCCCCTTCAAAGGCGCCAAAAGACAGCAGATACTCCGAAGCCCTCCTGACACGATCACTAAGCGAATCCGGCATATTCTGACGGTAGCCCCACCAGCCAGACTCCATGCGACACCCCACAGGCCGCCCATAAGTGCTGCCAGCTCAAGGGGTCATTGTGATTTGCAACACTTCGGCGAGTTCCCTCTGATGGTGACATCCAGTTGAGGGTCTGTCGAGGCCTCCCGCATCTCCTGGTGGTCACCGTATGTGCGTTTCAACCAGTGGGCCACCTGCTCCGGTGACCACCACTCCCCGAGTTTGGCTTCAACAACCCTCCGCAACTCATAGTTCTCGGCCAGTTTCGACGGTTTAGGACGACGAGCCCTCCTCACAGCAGCCCGGTCGCCACGATGAGCCCGATACCCGACCCGCCCACCATTACGAGCCAACTCCCTGCTGATCGTCGAAGGCGCACGACCAAGACGGCTGCCACCATCCGCAGCGAGTCACCTGCAGCCACACCCCGGAAGACCTCCTCCCGCTCCAACAACAAATCAGGCTTACCGTTGATGTGGGATGACTGGTGTACGACGGGTCCGGAGGAGTACGGGTACTACTCGGACCGCATTGCCGCGAGACTCACTGCCAGAGCGAAGAACGCAGTGATAGCAACCGATACCCAAAAGAACAGGTCGCTTCCTTCATACGTGTCTGCGGCCTGCTCCCAGATGAATGCGATAAGGATCAGAGTGGGGATAGCTACAAACGGCCAAACCTGCTCTCTGGGTTCGGCGATCCGACTCGCTGCATTCCATTCAAGCCACGCAACCCCGACGAAAACACCTCCAACAACCCTGGGGAAGAGAGACATTGTCTCCCAGCCGAAAATGGTGTCCAGGGTGAAGTCGGGCACAAGAAAGAATGTCACGCCGTAAACGGCGAAAACAAAACTCTGAATGCGCATGATCGTTGTGAGCATCGGAAAGCCTCCCTCTCTGATCGCTGACCGAATACTTCGGCCAGAGCATTTCGAACCTACTCCCCGACCTTTCGACCGTGCAAGATATTTCCACGTGGCACACCCATAGCCCGGCCTTATGCACGGCTGGCGTAACCGCCCATGAGTGCCTGATTGATGTCCGGGTGGTCGATGGAACTCAGCACTTTTCTTGAGCCTGTGGCAAGGCTCCGGTAAGACAGATTCGCAGCCCATTTTGTCGAGCGTTGAGTGCCCCAAGCGAGCGTTCGACGGACGGTGTTGAACGGCAACCGCAAAAGCGAGATTCGCTGCGTAGGATTGCTCCCTATGACCCAGACGATGGTCAAGTCAGAGGCACAGCCAGTTCTGTTGATGCTGGTTGACATCAGCGGGTATACGCGGTTCATGGTGTCGCATGACAGGGAGCTGCGGCACAGCCAGATGATCATCGGGGAGCTGCTCGAGAGCCTGATGCATCAGGTTGAGGTGCCTTTACGCATCTCTTCAATCGAGGGCGACGCTCTTCTGCTCTACGCGATCAAGAGTGGTGATGATGAAGTTTGGCGTCGTCGCAGCTCCAATCTGGTTGAGCGCTTACTGGCCCTCTTCCAGGTGTTCAAGGAGCGGCTTCTCGAGATCTTGGCTTACAGCGTGTGCAAGTGTGACGCCTGTGTTGAGGTCGGGGATCTCAAGTTGAAGATCGTCGTCCACTCAGGCGAGGCGCTAGTCACCCATGTTGGGGAGTTCCCAACGCTGTCGGGCGTGGATGTGATCACGGTGCATCGTTTAGCCAAGAACTCGGTGCCGGAAGACGAATACGTGCTGCTAACCGAGGCGGCGTACCGGGATCTCGCCCTGCCGCCAGAAGTCGAGGTGCGGGAAAGCAGCGAGGAATACGACACCGGCGTCTTCAGAACCTACATCTTCCTCCCGGACGTTGATGTCGAACTGGATGAGGAGGCCATCAGGGCTAGGTTTTCGGATGACAACGCCGCGGTAAAGATCCTCAGGGACGAGATCTCCCGCGAGTACACCGATGTGGCCGACGACCCAGACCGGGGTTACCACTTCAACACCGGCCTGGCAGCATTGGCGATGAACGGCTACGAGCAAGAGTGGCTGGAAACGATTCCCGGGTCAGTCACGGCCTCCTTTTCCGGAATGGGCAACCCATTCTCGATGGGCATGCCGGTAGAGGGTGAATACGTGGTCGACATCGGCTCTGGGGCGGGCCTCGATTCGCAGATTGCGGGCCGGGCTGTTGGGCCTTCAGGTCATGTGATCGGTGTTGATATGACGGAAGCGATGCTGGCTAAAGCCAATTCAGCCAAAGCCGACCTCGGTTTGGATCAGCTCGAGTTCCGTCAGGGCTATGCGGAGTCGCTCCCGATATCAGACGGATGGGCGGATCTGGTGATATCGAACGGCGTCGTCAACCTCGCGCCCGACAAGAACAGGGTCTTCAAGGAAATCTTCCGCGTGCTGAGGCCGGGCGGTCGGATTCAGATCGCCGATATCACCGTCGAGAAAGAGATCCCGGAGGGGGCGAAGAGCGACATCGACTTGTGGACCAACTGAATTGCCGGAGCGCTGCTGGAAGCAGCGCTAGAGGCCACGGTCGTGGCCGCCGAATTCGAGGGGTTCGAGATCACGTGGAAGAAGAACGTGTTCGAGGGAGCCACTTTGCCGAGCAAAGCAGTCGCCTATTTCGGCACGCAGGGCGTCAACTTCCGCGCGTACAAGCCTGACGCATAGCTTTCAGCGAGCCGCGCTCCACCCCGCCCATAACAGCCGGCATAGCTAGAGGCCCACCTTGGGTTGAATAGAGTTTGAAGAGAGCGCTAATGACCGACATGCCCCAGACAGAATCAGAGTGGAGAGCAAAGCTCGACCCGGAGCAGTTCCGCGTACTGCGTCAGGGAGACACCGAGCGGGCCTTCTCCGGCAAGTACTGGGACACCAAGACGCCCGGCGTTTACCGGTGTGCCGGGTGTGGTGAGAAGCTCTCTCCAGTGACACCAAGTTTGCTTCGGGGTCGGGCTGGCCAAGCTTCTATCAGCCTCTCGATGCTGGGATGGTCGATGAGAGCGATGATTCATACGGGATGGTGCGCACCGAGATCAAGTGCCACAACTGTGGGAGGCCACCTCGGTCACGTCTTCGACGACGGACCCAACCCGACCGGCCTCCGCTATTGTGTCAACTCCGCATCGCTGGAGCTCGACGAGACCGAGTAGCCCCCGGCGCTGATGAAGGGCTGATGGGGCGCGTAGATTCGATTCCGAGGAGGTGCTGATCGCAGAGCTACCGACCGGGACCGTCACGTTCCTGTTCACGGATATCGAAGGGTCGACCCGATTGTGGGAAGAGCACCCGTCGGCGATGCGACCTGCTCTGGCCTCGCATGACGAGCTGATTGCGAGCGCGGTGGCCAACAACGGCGGCCATCTCATCAAGAGCACCGGTGATGGCGCCTATGCGGTGTTCGATCGGGCGGTCAATGCGGCCGCGACGGCGGTGGAGGCCCAACGCCGTTTCCAGGAGGAGTTGTTCCAAGACGTGGGGCATCTCAAGGTGCGCATGGCCCTGCACACCGGTGAGGCCGACGAGCGGCAGGGCGACTACTTCGGACCGGCACTCAACCGCGCCGCCCGGTTGCTCGGAACCGGCCACGGCGGTCAGATCCTGGTGTCCGCGGCGACGTGGGAGGTGCTTGGCCAAGGCGACTACGACTTCATCGACCTCGGCGAGCACCGACTTCGGGACCTCACTCGCCCCGAGCGGGTCCATCAACTGACATACTCCGGGCTTCCCACCCAATTCGCCCCGCTGCTGAGCGTGGACGCCCACCCCAACAATCTCCCACTGCAGCTCACCTCCTTTGTCGGGCGCGACCAGGAGAGGCACGAAATCGCGACGCTTCTGGAGGCGCACCGCCTCGTCTCTCTCACCGGCGTGGGAGGAGCGGGCAAGACCCGTCTGGCCCTCCAGGTGGCGTCGGACTTGCTCGACTCCTCGCCCGAGGGCGCGTGGCTTGTCGAGCTGGCCCCGATCAAGAATCCGGGGCTGGTGGTCAGCCAGGTCGCGGCACCGTTTGGCGTCCGGGAGATCGAGACCGACAGCAAAAGAGCGCTTGTCGACGTGCTCAGCGACTATCTGAGCCAGAGGGATCTCCTTCTTCTTCTTGACAACTGCGAGCACGTCATCGAGGAGGCGGCCCGGGTGTCAGAGGAGCTTCTCACCCGGTGTCCCGACATCAAGATCCTCGCCACCAGCCGCGGTTTGCTCGGCGTGCCTGGCGAGACGCTCTATCCGGTCCCACCGATGGGGCTCCACGGAGACCCGGACGGCCGTGAAGACACCGATGCAATGTTCCTCTTCGTCGAACGGGCCGCCCACGTCCAGCCCGGCTTCAACCTGAACGATGACAACACCGAAGCGCTTAGACAGATCACGCAGCGTTTGGACGGCCTACCGCTGGCAATCGAACTGGCGGCGTCTCGAATCAACGTCCTGACGCCGTCCGAGATCCTTGCCAGGCTCGATGATCAACTGAGACTGATCACCTCGAAACGGCGCGGAGATGGCCGCCACTCGACACTCGAGGCGGCGATGGACTGGAGTTATGACCTCCTGACGCCTCCGGAGCAGACTCTATTTCGGGAGCTGTCCGTGTTTGCCGGTGGATGGTCGCTTGAAGCCGTAGACGCGGTGTCTTCTTCTGACGAGGATGTCCTCGAGGCCCTTGGTGAGCTCGTCGACCAGTCACTGGTCGAGGTGTCGGACCAAGACGGCTTTCGGCGGTACCGACTATTGGAGTCGGTTCGTCAGTACGCCGCGTCAAAGCTCTCCACCTCCGCGCCCGACTATGAGACGAGGCGAAGACACGCTGAGTTCTTCGCGACCCTGGGCGAGGAGGGTGACGCCGCCCTGAAGGGGCCCGACCAGGACCGGTGGTCACTGAGGCTGAAGGCCGAGCACGACAACATGCGGAGTGCTATCGAGTGGAGTCTCGAAAACGAGGAGCATGAGCTTGCCCTGAGACTCACCAGCGCCATGGGCTGGTTCTGGTGGCTCCGTGGCCACTGGAAGGAGGCCAACCGCTGGTTCTGGCGCGTCTATGACGCCACGTCTGAAGCGGACCCTCTGTTGCGTGGCCGGCTTGTCTACAAGGTGGCATCGCTCGAGATCCAGAGGGCCCGTCCGGGCGAAGTGAGACCTCTCTTCGAGGAAGCGTTAGCCATGTTCCGCGAGAAGGGCTCCGACCTCGATGTCGCTTGGACGGCGGTATTCCTGGTAGATGTCGAATCGGCGATCGAACTGGGAAGAGAGAGTCTTGACCTATTCGCCTCCCTCGGCGAGACCTGGGGTGAGGCCTACGCCAGATTCATGATGTATGGCGAATTGGTGGCACTCGCGTCCGATGCACCGCACGGACTCGCCGAGATGCAGCGTGCCATCGACACCTTCCTCGACCTGGGGGATCGGTGGACCGCAGCATGGATGGGCTTCCAGCTGGGACAAATGTACGCCTACCAAGGAGAATACGACCAGGCTCGACGGATGATCCAACAAAGCGCCGACCTCGTCGAGGGGACCAACGATCGCTGGATCGCCCCTCACTGCACCAGCAGACTGGGCATCCTCGCCACCATGACCGGCGCATCGGAAGAGGCCAAGGCGCTTTTCGACGAGGCCCTACCGGTGCACCAGCGCATCGGGGACCAGAACTGCACGGCGTTGATCCACACCTACATGGGAGAGTTGCTTACTGATGAAGGTAACTACACCGAGGCGGCAGAACATCTCACTCTCGGCGTGAAGGGGTATGAAGACTTGCAGAACCGGTACGGGATGGTCAACAGTGTGAGGAGGATGGGTTGGCTGGCCCTGGCCGAAGGTGATAAGGAGAGAGCGGCGCGGCTCTTGGGGGCGGCTGATGGACTCCGCGAGGACTTGGGTGGATTCATATCGGTCCACGACGCAAAGCGAGACGAAGATCTGACGGCCAGGTTGCGCGACCAGATCGATGCCGAGCAGATGGATGGCTGGTGGGCCGAGGGGAAAGTAATGAGCCAGGAGGAGAGAATCTCCTACGCACTTGGCAGCGAGGGCTCGACACCCCGGTGATCCCGGCCCGGAACGACCCGCGGCGGTAACTTCAGGGTTCTCCCCTCCACGACCACCCAACCCCTCTCCCGCGATTCAACCCCTAGGCCGACGGAATCCCAGCAGCGCCACCGCACCATCCGACCGACCGAGCCAGTGCGGAAGGCTGCGGAATTGACGGGGCGGGAAGGCGGGAAGCCGTCGGGAGTGGAAGTGAACCAGATGCGAGAGGAACAGGCGTTCCGAGGAGCCTTGCACAGAGGCCCGTCACTGCTGGACTACAAGATCCCTACCGTCCTCGAGGGAGACTTCGCGATGGCGGTTGTTGGCTGGCCCTTCTCCGTGGATGGGTTCGTCGACAACCTCGATGGCCTCCTCGATAGTGGTGACGACCGGGAGGTCCTCGTAGGCGACCTCGATGAGCTCGATGGCCTGTTGCGCGCTGTCGGGGTCGTCGGCGGCGACCGCGGCGACAGGATCGCCGACTTGACGGACCTTGTCGATCGCCAGTGCGTGCTCATCTTGGCTTACCGGGAGCAACCCGAAGGCCACCGGCATGTCCTGACCGGTGAGGACGGCGTGGACGCCGGACAGCGCTTCGGCGGCGGAAGTGTCGACCCAGGTGATCCGGGCGTGGGCCCGGGTGGATCGAAGGATCTTTCCGTGGAGCATTCCCGGGTATGAGAGGTCGTCGACATATCGAACGGTTCCCGTGGCCTGGGCGATGGCATCAACGCGGGGGCGGATTGGCCGACGATTCCGAGTTGGGGATCCGTTCTCATCCATTCCCTTCGGCGGCGACGGCGACGATTGCCCGGAGGATGGGCAGGTATCCCGTGCAACGGCACATGTTCCCCGCGATTGACTCGGCGATGGTCGCCTCGGACGGATGGGGGTCTCGGTCGAGGAGCGCCTTGGCGGTGAGAATCAGCTGTTTGATGATTTGTGCGTACCGGCCGATCTGGGTCATGAAGCAGAACCCGATTCCTGCACTGAGGTACGCCATAGGGGGAGCTTTCGTCCATGATCGTACCTACCCGCCGCATGCCAGAGCCCTGGTCGCAGGGTTGTGGTGGAGAGCGCGACCGGGAACTAGTTTCCCCCCGTATCATCCGAATGATGGACGCCATCTTCTACGACAGGAAGACAGAGCGGAGGCCCGCGCCCGAGGTGACGTCGTACACGGGCGCCGCTCCTCGCTCAGGATCGGACATCTGAGTTCGTGCAGTTCTTCGATCGCCGGTCGGAGACACTGCCCCGCGGGGAGTTGCGCTCCCTGCAGGCCACGAAGCTGACGCTGCTGCTCGAAGGGCTGTTCGAGCACAACCAGTTCTACACAGACAAGATGCGCGACGCCGGCGTCGCACCGGATGACATCCAGTCGCTGGACGACCTCACTCGACTGCCGCTGACGACGAAGGCTGAGCTGGTCGAAGCGGCAGACGCCTTCCCACCGTTCGGCTCCAACCTCACCTTCCCCGCTGGGGCCTACACCCGGATCCACCAAACCTCCGGGACAACGGGCCGACCGCTCAAAGTGGTCGACACCGAAGAGAGTTGGGATTGGTGGGGACGATGTTGGGGGTACGTGCTGGCAGGTGCGGGAGTCACCGCAGGGGACCGCGTCTTTCTGCCCTTCTCCTTTGGGCCGTTCATCGGTTTCTGGGCGGCCGTCGAGGGAGCAAAGCAAGTCGGGGCGCTGATGATTCCCGGTGGCGGAGCCAACTCGGTGCAGCGGCTGCACCTCATCGACGAGTTGGGGGTGACGGCGATGTGTTGCACGCCGACGTATGCCCTCCGTCTCGCCGAGGTTGCTCGGATCGAAGGTGTCGATATCTCACGTCTCCAGGTGGAGACGATCGTCCTCGCCGGGGAGCCCGGGGCACTCATCCCGGCGGTCAAGGGACGGATCGAGGCTGCTTGGGGAGCGAAGTGCTTCGACCATGCCGGGGCCTCCGAGGTAGGAGCCCACAGCTTCGAATGTGGGGCGCAGCCGGGGGCGACGCATGTGATCGAGACGGAGTTCATCGTTGAGGTGCTCGACGTGGCCACTCACCAGCCGGTGCCCCCGGGTGAGGAAGGGGAGTTGGTCATTACAAACCTGGGCAGGCTCGGGTTCCCGGCAATCCGCTACTGCACCGGTGACCTCGTACGGCTGAACATCGAACCCTGTGTATGCGGCCGCACCTTTGCCCGCTTCGAGGGAGGGGTTCTGGGGAGGGCCGACGACATGGTCATCGTGCGCGGCGTGAATCTCTTCCCCGCTGCGATCGAGAACCTGGTCCGCCAGGTCGACACCGTCGAGGAGTACCAGATCACCGTCTCCACCGGGGCCGACCTTGCCAAGCTGTCAATCTCGATCGAGGTCACCGAAGGAGCCGACCCCGAGGACGCCCGCGAGGCGGTGACAAAGAACGTGCAAAACGAGCTCGGGCTGAGACCCGCTGTCGCCGTGGCGCCTTCTGAGAGCTTGCCCCGATTCCAGCTCAAGGCAAGCCGCTTCCACGTCGTGGACTGATCCGGGTCGAACTCTGGAGCCGGGGTTATTCCGCGGGAAGTGAGGGGGACCGGCCGACATCAGAACTCGATGACCTGGCGAAGGGCTTCACCGTCGGCGAGACGATCGAGAGCGGCGTTGATGTCGTCTAACCGGATGTGATGCGAGATGAGCTTGTCGGCAGGTAAACGACCCTTCCGATAGAGCTCGATGAAGTACGGGACATCGCGAGAGGTGACGCACGAGCCGAGGTAACTGCCCCGGATTGTCACGCCCCTGACGACCAGGCTCGCGAGCTCGAGATCGTGAGAGACTGCCGGACCGGGCAGGCCGAGTGTGGTCACTGTGCCGCCCCGCCGCACGAGCCTCATCGCCAGCTCAAAGCCCTCCAAGGTGCCCGAGGCTTCGATGGCGTGATCGACGCCGCCCGCCGTCTGCTCGATGACGCGGACCGGAGTCTGTTCCTCTGCCACCAGCACGTCGGTTGCCCCGAGTGACAAGGCCGAGGCGAGTTTGGTGTCGAGCCGGTCGATCGCGACGATCCGCTCCGCGCCGGCAACCTTGGCGCCGAGGATGGCTGAGAGCCCGACGGCTCCCAGGCCCACCACCGCCACGGAGTCGTGCTCGCCTACCCCGGTCGTATTGAGCGCGGTCCCTGCGCCGCAGAGCACGGCGCATCCGAAGACGCAGGTGTCTTGCGCCGCGAGACCCGGCGGCACCTTCACCGCGGAAGCTTCGGACACGAGGGTGTACTCGGCGAAGGCCGCCACTCCCATGTGATGGTGGAGCTTCTCGCCGTGGTGGGTGAGGCGAGTGCCTCCGGTGAGTAGCTCCCCCTTTTGGTTTGCCATCGCGCCGACATCGCACAGCCACCCCTCTCCACCACGGCATCGGACGCATTCGCCGCACTGGGGCAAGTAGACGAGCACGACGTCGTTACCGGGTGTGAGGCTCGTTACGTCGGGTCCGACTGCAGCGACCTTCCCTGCGGCCTCGTGACCGATCACCATCGGCAGCGGCCAAACGCGCGCACCTGTGACCACCGAGAGATCGGAGCGGCACAGGCTGGCGGCGCCTATTTCGACGAGCAACTCACCCGGCCCCGGATCGGGCAATTCGAGTTCAACGATCTCGAGGGGGCGGGACTCGACGTAGGGCCGAGGGAGACCGCGCTCACGCAGCACTGCGCCGCGAAAATTGGTCATGGCGTGGACACCGATTTGTGTTCGAGGCGCATCGTCAGTCAGCCTGGCACACAGGTCCCGCGACCGTAGCCAAATTCGGCCTCATCACTCGAAGATCGCAGGGCGTGTCCTCTCCTCGCACACGTCTCGAATGAATCTGACCGTCGATTCCAATGTCTGCTCAGGCTGGGAGAGGTGCGGCGAGTGGCCGCACTCCGTCAACTCGAGCCGCTCGACGGGCCCTGACAACTGCCGCTCGATCGCATCGATCTGGGCCAGGGTGCCGTATTCGTCGTCCAACCCTTGAATCAACAAGACGGGGCATTCGATCATGTCGAGAACCTGTTCGATGTTCCAGGTCTTGAACTCTGGGTCGAGCCATACATCGTTCCAGGCCGAAAAGGTGGCGGCCGGGTCGCGGTGATACTTGACCAGCTTGTCGATGAGCTCATCACGCTGCGGTTGCTGACCGAGATCCCTGATCTTGGCGAGGCCTGCTTCTTCGACGAAAACGTGCGGCGCCAGGAGGACGAGCGCCTCGGTCTCGTGGTGGGCGGCGTATACGAGCGAGATCGACGCGCCGTCCGAGTGTCCGACCAGGATCGGATGAGGAACGTCGAGCCGGTCGAGCAGGGCCGGCAGCACATCAACCGCCTCACGATCGACGAAGTCGAGTGGCCGTGGCCCGGTGGCTGTCTCTGACCAACCGTGACCGCTCCGGCTGTACACCAATCCCCGGTGATCTGTAGCGCCGACAACCTCATCGGGGAATGTCCGCCACAGCTCGATGCTGCCGAGTCCCTCATGGAGGAACACCAGCGTTGGCCGCGAGCCCGATTCATTCTTCACGATGTAGTCGAGCTGCCGGCAGGCCACCTTCAGCAGCGATGATGGGTGGCGTTGCGACACAGCCGGGACACTAGATCGCCAATCAGACAGAGGCCGACGCGTCCGCGGAACCTTGCCGGTTAGGCTCGGTACTTGGTCGGGCGGAGGCGCACATGCAGATTGGACCGAACACCAGCACCCTCATCGACGGTTGGCTCGAAGACGGCCGAGGGGCGGATACGGCGCTGATCACCGCAGATGACCAACGGTGGACGGCAGATGAGCTGTACCGCGCGGTGTGCAACGTCGCCGCTCGGTTCGACGACACTGGGATCAGACGGGAGGACCGAGTCCTGTTGGTACTCGATGACACTCCGGCATTCCCTGCCGTGTTCCTCGGAGCGATGCGGATCGGCGCCATCCCGGTCCCAGTCAATTTCCTTGCCCGGCCCGACGACTTCGGCTATTTCCTTGACGATTCCCAAGCGATGACCGCCGTGGTCGATCATGCATTCTTGGAGACGGTCGGTCCCCAGGTCGCCGCGCGTCCCGACGTAAAGCTTGTTGTCGCCAATGGGGTGGCGTCGAACGGCGTCGAGTCCCTGGACGAATGGATCGCATCCGATGCCGGTGAGGTCTCGCCTGTCTCCAGCCAGCCGGATGACATGGCCTTCTGGCTGTACTCGTCCGGTTCGACAGGGTCGCCCAAGGGCGTCGTCCACCGCCACAACGACATCGCGGCCACGTGTGCCCATTACGCAGTGCCGGTATTGGGAATCACCAAGGGCGACGTCGCATTCTCCAGCACCAAGATGTTCCATGCCTATGGGTTAGGCAACAACTTGAGCTTCCCGCTGTGGGCTGGTGCGACATCGGTCTACCTCACCGGCCGGCCGACCCCGGATCGGATGCTGGAGCGGATTCGTTCCCACCGCCCCTCACTCCTGTTCTCAGTGCCGGCCCTCTACAACGCCATGCTTGCCGACCCGAGCTTTGACGATGTGGACTGGTCGGTGGTGCGGTTGGGAATCTCGGCCGCCGAACCGCTCCCACCCGAGATATGGCGTCAGTTTCACGATCGGACCGATATTGAGATCCTCGACGGGATCGGCTCCACTGAACTGCTTCACATCTACGTCTCGAATCGGGCGGGGGCAGTGAAACCAGGCACATCAGGCGTACCAGTCGACGACTACGAGGTCGAGATCCGCAATACGGACGGTGAACTGTCCGAGGCCGATGAAGCGGGTGAGATGTGGGTCAAAGGCCCCAGCGTTCTCAGCGCCTACTGGAAACAGCCCGATCGGACCCGCAACAAGATCCGTGGCGACTGGTTCCTCTCGGGCGACCGATACCACAAGGACGCAGACGGTTACTACACATACCTCGGCCGGATCGACGACATGATGAAGATTGGCGGCCTTTGGGTGAGCCCGATCGAGATCGAGAATCGGCTGATGGAGCATGTAGCCGTACACGAAGCAGCAGTCGTCGCCGTCGACATCGACAACCGATCACGGATCAAAGCCACGGTGATCCTCACCGGGGAGTACGAGGCGGGGGACGCCCTAACCGGCGAGCTCCAGCAGTGGTGCAAAGCTGCCCTCCAGCGCTACCAGTTCCCTCACGTCGTCGACTACGTCGACGACTTCCCGAGGACGGCAACCGGCAAGATCCAACGGTTCCGGCTCAGGGTGTAGCGCCTGCCTTCGGAACCACGACCGATTCGTCTCCCCAAACATTGTGAAACTCATTTCCGCCGCCTGCCTCAGTGGGGCGGATCTGTCGGTGAGGAACCTGCGCTCTCTCGCCGGAGGCGACGGCTCTGCCAGAGTGAGCCCATGGTCGGGATGACGCCACGTGGGATCCAGAGGAACAAGACGATGATGAGAGCCCCGTACGCAACTACCCGCAGTTGACCGAATTCAACAAGGACCTCGTCGAACACAGTGAACACGACAGCCCCGAGAACGGGCCCAAGCAGGGTGCCGATACCGCCAAAAGCCAGCATCACCAACACCACCACATCTACCTCACCAAAAGAGAAGGTCGACGGGCTGATCCGGCCCTCGTTGAAGGCGTATATCGCCCCGGCCATGCCAAGCATTCCAGAGCCGATAAGCCCGCCATATATGCGGTAACGGGCGACGTTGACACCCGTGAGCTCGGCGGCAACCTTGTCGTCCCGCAGGGCTCGGAAGGCCCAGCCTATGTGAGAGCGCCGCAGCAGTCCGTGCACGATGAGGAAGAGAAGAACCAGCCCCAGAAAGAGGTAGTAGGGGGGAATCTGCTCCCTCAGGAACGTGTCTGAGCCCGACTCGAGGGAGAAGCCCGACTCCCCGCCCGTGAGATCACCCAGACCGAGCAGGAGGTTCTCGAAGGAGAGAGCGAAGATGAGGGTAACGATCCCGATGAAGATCACATCCAGCGAACGTCTCACCGCGATCCAGCTGAGAAGCCCACCGATCAAGGATGCGGCCAGCGTGGCCAGCACAACACTCACCACAATGGGGAAACCGAGACGGTCGCCGAGAAGGGCGGCGCCGTAGGCCCCGATCCCGGCCAGGGCTCCCGTACTGAGGAACAGTTGTCCGGTGCTTCCGAAAACCACATTGAAGGCGATGGCGTAGCAGGCGAATAGAAGCCCACCAATGGCGAGTCCCATCATCAAACGAGAATCGCTCAACCAGAGAGGGACCAGGGCCAGTGCCGCCCCGACTGCGGCCACAGGGAGAAAGAGGGCGAGCAGGGATCGCGACGATCGTCGCTCGGAGCCACCGACGAGCGACGTGCCTGTGCCTCTGGTGAACCTGGCCGTCACTCGGGAGTTCCGAGGAGCCCGGAGGGCCGAATGAGGATCGTGAGCGCCGCAGCACTGAGCAGGATGATGAGGGTGAGAAAGGTGCCGATGTAGAACGAGCTGACGCTGTTGATGATTCCCAGCAGGAGCCCGGCAAGAAAGGCGCCGGCGACGCTTCCCAGACCCCCGACCACGGTAACGATCAGTGCGAAGATCGTGATGCTGATCCCGGACGTGACGGTGACCGGGATGGTCATCGAACGGGTCACCGCCACCAGTCCCGCCAGCACACCACTGGAGACGAGGATCAGGGTCCGCATGCGATTGGGGTCGATTCCCACCAGCCGTGCCCCCTCTTCGTCCTGGATTATCGAACGCACCGCCCGCCCCAGCATGGTTCCCCGGAAGAAGAAGAAGAGAGAGACGAACACGGCGACTGAGATCCCAGACGCCCACAGGCTTCCCCTTCGCATCGGCACCCCCAGAATCTCCACTGCACCACCCCCGATGTGCAAGGTGAGGGCTTCGAGTGGGAGTTGCCAGGTCAGTAGACCGTCGACGACGAACGCCAGACCGAGAGTCAACAGCAGACTGAGCAGCACCCGGGCCTCGCCGCGAAGTCGGTAGACGGGACGGAGGAGAGTCGTGTCGAGAAGCAAGCCGAACACACCCCCGACCAGCAAGCCGACGCCCACCGCCGCCCCCGCGGGGAGACCGGCGTCCATCCCCAGAGCAGCCGCGATCGCTGCCACAACGGCCATCTGTCCGTAGGCGAGGTTGAGCACACCGCCCAGGCCGTAGACCAGAGTGAGCCCGACGGCCAGCACCCCGAACTGAAGCCCGAGCACTATCCCGTCGAGGATGACTGCGGTCACGTCACACCCAGGTAGGCGCGTCGGACCTCAGGATTCTTGGCAAGCTCTTCGGATGTCCCTCCGAACCGAATCACCCCGTTCTCCAGCACATAGCCGCGATCGCAAAACGCCATCGCCAGAGGAACCTGCTGTTCGGCGACCAAGAGAGTCAGTCCCTGACGGCGGAGAACCTCGAGAGCCTCATAGGCCTCATGGGCGAGCTTAGGGGCGAGCCCGGTCGTTGGTTCGTCCAGCACCAGAAGACGAGGTCTCGACATCAGGGCCCTCCCCACCGCGAGCATCTGCTGCTCGCCGCCGCTCATGGTGCCGGCGCGTTGCCGCCGACGTTCGGCCAGGCGGGGAAAGAGATCCAGGACGATTGACATCGTCTCCGGATCGGGCCGTTTCGGATAGGCCCCGAGGGAAAGGTGCTCCTGAACCGTCATTCGCGGAAAGAGGTGGCGCTCCGCCGGCACGAATCCCATTCCGAGCCGCACAACGCGTTGTGCCGGCGTCCCGGCTACGTCGTGTCCCTTGAAGAGAACCACACCGGACGACGCCCTCAGAAGCCCGCACATGGCCCGGAACAACGTCGTCTTCCCGGCGCCGTTCGAGCCGATGATCATCACCGCCTCGCCCTTGTCGACGTGAAACGACACGTCGTGGACCACGTCGTTCCCCTGGTAGCCAGCGGAGAAGTCCCTGACTTCAAGCATGGCTGATTTCCTCGCCGAGATAGGCCTCGACCACCGCCTGGTCGCGCATCACATCCTTTGGCAAACCCTCGGTCAGCACCTTCCCGAAGTCGAGCACCACGACTCGCTCGGCCAGGCTCATGACCGCCTTCATGACGTGCTCTACCCAAATCACTGTGACCTCATAGCGATCGCGGATCGTGCGGACTATCTCGATGGAGGCCTCTAGCTCTGCGTCGTTGAGCCCAGCCATCACTTCGTCGAGGAGAAGGACCTTTGGTTGTCCTGAGACGGCCCGAGCCAGCTCAAGGAACCGCTGCTGATGCAGGTTCAGGTTCCCCACATGGTCCATGCGACGATTGGCCAGGCCCACGAACGAGAGGACTTCGTCGGCGATTTCGAGTGCCTCTTCCTCTTCGCGATGGGCGCCGGCCCGTCCGAACAGGGCTCCCAAGGCTGCGTTCTCGAGGACCGTCATAGTCGGAAAGGAGCGGGGGGTCTGCTGCACCATGGCAATCCCCATCTGACGCACCCGATGGGGGGGATCGTGGGTGATGTCATCCCCTGCAAACCTGACGGTTCCTCCGGACGGCGTCTCGAGACCAACTATCAGCTTGAGCAGTGTGCTCTTCCCCGCACCGTTGGGACCGACGATGGCGAGAATGTCGCCATCGTCGGCCCCAACAGTCACTCCATCGACTGCCGGTAGGCCTCCAAAGTGCTTCTCGACGTGATCTAGCTCGAGAAGGGCCACTTGTCGGTTACGGCACGTAGGGCTCGAGCGGGTCGGAGTGAACCAGCTCTTCGACCCACCAGTCACCGGCTTCGTTGACCCCATCGGGGGCCGGTCCTGCAGTGATCAAGACGAGAAGTGGCTGCGCCGCCGCCATCTCGCCCCACTCGGTCCAGCTGGTCTCGTGGGCGTAACCCTCCAGGTTGTATGTCTGGCCGTGCAGATACTCGGCAATCGCAACCGGGTCGTCGCCAACGGCCCCGACCGCATCAGCGACCATGGTGACAATTCCGTGACCGGCAACTGCGTCGTCCTCCATGAACGTGAGATCCGAGAAAGCCAGGTAACGCTTGGCCATTTCCTGGTAGTCGTCACTGAAGTAGTCGGCACAGCCAAAGTCGGCGTAGCGGTCTACGGCTGCTTGCTCCAGGTTCCCAACCACCAAGGAGAGCGGGTTCCACGAGCCGGTGACCGGAACGTCGAGGTAGTCCTGGGACAGGACCACGATCGGCCCGCCGCCTGGCGGATGACCGGTGGCCACAATCATCTCGGAACCGAAGTCGGTCAACGCCCGCATATACGGGGTGAAATCGGTATCCGGGGGCACCGGGGCCACTTCGATCTGAATATCGATGTCAGAACCCTCGAACGTCGTCTCCAGGGCGCTCTTCATTGCCTGACCCCAGGCATAGTCGGCGACAATCGCTCCGACCTTGGTCAGATTCTGCTCCTGCGCATACTGGAGGACGGGGCCGGCATCCATTGGCGCCGCCGGGAGACAGGTCCGGAAGGTGAAGCGGCTGGCCCGGGTGAGAACCGCATCCGATCCACCCTTCACCATGAACAGCGGCATTTGCAGCTCCTCGGCCAATGCAGCAGTAGGCACTGCGACGCCGCTGGAGATAATGCCGCCAACGGCTACGACTCCGTCTTCGACGAGCCGCTCCAACGCCTCCGCAGACGCGTCGGCATCGTTCTGTGAGTCGGCCTCGACAATCTCGATCATCCGCCCGCCTACTCCGCCGGCGGCGTTTATCTCTTCGGCTGCCATGAGCATTCCATCGCGAACGTGGACACCCCATGGGGCGAAGGTCGAAGTGAGGTCCGTCAGCATGCCGATCTTGATCGGCTCGGCGGGTGCGGGGTCGGTCGTGTCCGGGGCAGCCGCCTCGGTCGTGTCAGGGGCAGCGGCCTCGGTCGTGACCGGGGCCGCGGTCGTATCGGCCGCATCCCCGTCGCTCGGGCTACATGCCGCAAGGACAAGGAGTAGCACCAAGGCACCCAGCCATCTCAACCTCAAGCGTATCTTCACGTTGGTTCCTCCTTCGTCATCCCATTCGAACTCCGCAACGCGTCGCCCGATCTGTGTTCTGGGCCAACGACCACCGTTTGGTTTCTGGCCATCGCTCGAGCATGTCTTGCACGTGGCGCGATCGTGAGCCTATCAAGACAAAACGACGCGCGAGCCCTCGGCGTTAGCTCCATTCATGTGACGCGTATGGCTCACTCGGGTGATCCGTCTAAGTCCACTACGGGAGACGCCTTGAAGGTCGTCACGGCAGTCTCACGCAAAGGAAGTCCTCCGGCTGGTTCTGGATGCCCTTGGTTGGATCGTCGGGAGGTCGGAATCCTCCTGCCCGGAGCCTGGCGACTACTAGGAGAACGCAAAACCGGGACTAGGCGGTCTCGAGCTCTTCGCCCAGATAGGCCTTGATGACGTTTGGGTTCCGTTGCACGTCGGCGGGTAGACCGATCGCGATCGGCTTGCCGAAGTCGACCACGAGGATCCGATCGGCGATATCCATCACCAAACCCATGTCGTGCTCCACAAGGATGACGGCGATCCCCAACTCGTCCAGGACGTCGAGGATGAACCGGGCCATGTCCTCGGTTTCCTCGAGGTTCATGCCCGCGACCGGTTCGTCGAGGAGCAGCAGCTCCGGATCCATTGCCAGGGCGCGTCCCAATTCGACCCGCTTCTGTATGCCATAAGGAAGCAAGCCGACCGGATACTTCCTCCACTGCTCGATCTCGAGAAAGTCGATGATGTCCTCGACGATCCCCCGATTTTCGATCTCTTCTCTCTTGGCCTTGCCCCACCAGAGGGACCCGGCCAGCCAGCCAGCCTCCATCCGCACGTGTCGGCCGGTGAGGATGTTCTCGACCACCGTCATGTGCGGATAGAGAGCGATGTTCTGGAATGTACGGGCGATTCCGAGTTCGGCTGTCTTGTTCGGTTTGAGACCCATCAGAGACTCACCCTTCCACAAGATGTCGCCCTCCTGAGGCCTGTAGACCTGGTTGATCGAGTTGAAGAGCGAGGTCTTGCCCGCCCCGTTGGGACCGATGATCGCGAAAAGCTCACCATCGTCGACATGAAAGGAGACGCCGTCGATGGCCTTGACTCCCTTGAAGGCAAGATGCACGTCCTTGACATCGAGGAGATGGTCATAGTCCTTGGGTCCGGACCTATCGGTTCTGCGTTTGAGCAGTCGGCCACTCACGACAGCCACCTCTTGCGGCGCTTGTAGTGCTTCACGTCGCGGAACGACTTCTGTTCGCCGGTGGCGTGAAGACCGAGGTAGAACTCCTTGACGTCCTCGTCCTTGAGCAGTCTTGCTGGGTCGCCGTCCATAACCATCTTCCCGTTCTCCATGATGTAGCCGTGGTCGGCGATAGTCAGCGCCATATTGGCATTCTGCTCGATCAGCAGGACAGAGACACCCTGACTGTTGATGTCGACGATCACGTCTCTGACTTCCTGGACGAGAAGCGGCGCGAGCCCAAGAGAGGGCTCATCGAGGATGAGCAGCTTCGGGTCCTGCATCAGGGCCCTGCCGATGGCGAGCATCTGCTGTTCGCCACCTGACAGGTATCCCGCAGTAGCGGTCTTCCGCTCGGCCAGTCTTGGAAACATGGTCATCACCCGGTCATATGAGGCCTTGACCTTGGAAGCGTTCCTGTTGACGTAGGCCCCGGCCCGCAGATTGTCGTCGACTGTCAGTTCGGCGAACACGCGTCTGCCTTCCATCACCTGGGAGATGCCGAGACGCACCCGCTTCGAAGGGTCCTCTTCGGTGATGTTCACGCCTTCGAGGTGGATTTCGCCCTTGGTGATATCGCCCTCATGGATGTCGAGAAGCCCGGTGATGGCACGAAGCGTGGTGGTCTTGCCGGCACCGTTGGCACCGAGCAGGGCGACGATCTTGCCGTCGGGAACCTCGATGGAGATGCCGCGCAACACCAGAACGACGTCGTTGTAGACGACTTCGAGATTCTCGACGGCTAGCACAAACTATCTCTCATGGGCTCTGGGTTGTGAATGGGCCCGCCCCCACTCACAACGCACAACTCACGTCGAGTCATGCGGAGTGACCCGGAGGCCACCCCACATGACTGTCCGCTACTTATCCGAAGGCGTCGAAACAGGTCTCGTCGAACTGATACGCAGCAGCGATGTCGCTGGTGTAGTCAGCCTCGACAAGCGCAAGTCCGGAACCACCGGCCTCGAGGTCGGCAGCGCTGGGCCTAACAATGTTGACCAGCCTCTGCACAATGTCGTTGGTGTCGCCCACAAACGACTGATCCGGGGCAAGCCCGTCCCATGACATCGACTCGAGGCTCTTGGCAGCAGCCAGGACACCCGCACGGGTCATGTCACCGCTGTCATACGCGGCATTCAGGATGGCCTCCAGAAGCCGGGCCTCCAGAACCCCTTCGAGGTAGTACTCGTAGGGCGGAGCATCCGGGTCAAATGCCTGAATCACTTCGCGGGCGGCAGCGGTGCCGGGGTTGTCCGCACTCCACGGGGAGATCGGATAGGCGAATATCCAGTCGCGCTGAATCGCATCCCTGATCGGTGACTCCTCGCCCAAGAAACCGAAGTTCCATGCTACGAAAGAGCCAGACCATGTAGCCGTCACACCGGCAGCAAGCGCCTGACCGTAGATACCGCTATAGGCGCCAGGTGAGGTAGTCACCCACACGAGGTCAGCGCCGGAACCGATGATCCCGTTTGCCACTTCGGCGAGGGTCGCCTCATCGGCAGCATTGATCTTCGCCTCGCCGTCATAAACGACTTCGAGACCGAGGGTCTCAGCGGCGAGCTTGGCGCCCTGTGCCGAGTCCTGGCCGAAGTCACCGGCGTTAGAGGCAATTGCAATGGTCGCCGCATCCGGATTCTGGTCCAGGAGATAGCCCAGAACGTTCATCGACTCCAGGCAGTACGGAGTACCGTGAGGAACGATATTGGCATTTATCGCCGGATCGCTCCATCCCGAGTACCAGGTCAGCGGAATCGCGAACATATTGTCCTCGGCCAACTGATCTTTGATAGCGACGGTGTGTGGCGAACCGGTCGAGTGCCCGATGGTCACAACCGAGTCTTTGATCTCGTTGTACAACTGGACGTGGGTGTCCACCGAGTAGACGGTGTCACGGATCTCGAGCACGATTTCGAGCCCATTGATCCCACCCGCAGCGTTGATCGCCTCAATCTGGGCTTCGTAACCGGTGACGACCGGCTGGACGAGAGCCGAGAACACACCGGTCAAGTCGGACAGAAGTCCCACTGTGATGGTCCCGGCCTCGAGGTCGACACCACTGTCGGTGAGAATCATCTCACCTTCGGCCTCTGTGGTGTCCGGGGTCTCAGCCTCCGTGGTGTCAGGGGTCTCAGCCTCCGTCGTGTCAGGCGCTGCGGCCTCCGTCGTGTCGGTGGTGTCATCGTCGCCACATGCGGCCAAGACAAGACCCAACGCCAGGACGATGGCGATCCATTTCGATTTCATCTTCATATTTTTCCTTCCTCCTCTATTACGGAGACCGGTGGTCTCCTTTGCAGACCATTCAATACGTGAACGGCCAACCCTTCCAATAATTGCGGATCCTGATCCATATTCCGAAAAGACCCAGCGGCTCGAAGATCAGGAAGCCGATTATCAGCAAACCGTAGATGACTTGATTCAGTTGGAACACCGATAATCCCGGACCGATGCCAGGGAGTGTATTGATCAGGCCGAAGTCAGTGGAGTCAGTCGCCACCACGAGGTCGAGCAACGTCGCCAGCAAACTATCCCCCTTCTCCACCACACTCTCCATCCAGAGGGTCGCGTCCTGCACCAATCGAGGCAGCAACGTGACGAATGCGGCGCCCAGGACCACCCCCGCCACCGTCCCCGCACCACCGATGAGAACGATGGCGATGAACTGGATTGACAGGAAAAGGTCCCATCTCGTCGGAATGACCGTTCCCACGAAAGACGCCAGAAGCGCCCCGGACACGCCTGCGTAGAACGACGAGATCCCAAAGGCTCGCAACTTGAAACCCACCTCGTCGACACCCATGATCTCGGCTGCGATGTCACGGTCACGAATCGACTGAAAGGCGCGCCCCACCCTGGTCCGCTGCAAGTTCTTGGCCAACAGCATGAACAACATCGCCAATGCAAGTACGAAATAGAACGTCTTGGCCTCTGATGACAGCATGACTCCGAACCACGCTCCGTCGGAGGAGAAGTCGATCAATGGCACCTCTTCCTTCCAGAGACGGAACTCGAGAGGTGGAAATGTCCTTCCGACCTCAGCCCCGCCGGTCACCGAGACCCAATTCCGGAACACGTAATCGCCGACGAACACGAGACCGAGCGTGACGAACGCCAGATAGAGACCTCGAACGCGAACGGCGGCAGGACCGAACGCGACCCCGATCCCGGCAGCCACGATCCCGGCCGCCGGCAGCCAGATCCACATCGGAAGCCCGAATCCAAGACGTAGGCCCTCGGGGTCGCTGCCCAAAACAGCCGCCACGTAGGCTCCGACACCCATGAAGAAGGCGTGCCCCAACGAGACCTGCCCGGCAAGTCCGAGAAGGATATTCAGGCCGAGCGCCCCGATGACGAATATTGCCACCGTGCTGAGGAGACGAAGCCAGGCGGCTTCCCCGAGGAAGTCGAACCCCGGTACCACCTGGAACGGGAGCAGCAGGAGAACGCCGAGGGAGATCAACACCATGACCTTCTTGGTCATCGTGTTCAGAATCGCCTGGTCGGCGTCGTAGCTCGTGTAGAGGAGCGGTCGACCTCTCATTCAAGGCGTCCTGGTGAGGGAGAGTTCTTCATACCCGTCGTATCTCTTCGGTGCCGAAAAGGCCATACGGTCTGATCAGAAGTACGAGCAACATGACTATGTACGGCACTACCCCACCGAAACCGGTGCCGAGCCATTCAAAGGTGAGATAGGTGCTCGCCGCCGACTCGGCGAACCCGATCGCAAAGCCGCCAACGATCGATCCCACGACCGAGTCCAGACCCCCGAGGATGATGGCCGGGAAGGCCCGAAAGGCGAAGAAGGCCGTGAAGGTGTCCACGCCGCCCGGGCGCCGGGGAAACATCGAGATGAAGAGACCGCCGATCGCGGCCATCACGGCGCCAATGGCCCAAGCCGTGGCGAAGATCCGACCGACGCTAATTCCCTGAGCTCGAGCTACTTCCTGGTCCCAAGCTGTGGCCCTCATCGCAATACCCGTTCGCGACCGAAAGAATATTGCTACTCCGGCGACGAGGAGAACAGTGAGGACCATCTGAAACACCGTGGTCCAGGGAATGCGAACGGAGCACAGTTCGACAAAATCCGCCTCTGCAATGAATCCACCATTGACACAGCCGAGCCCGACAGTCTTCAGCCCGAACGGATCCCCCATCGGACGTGAGGTGAGCCCGATGAAGTCATTGGTGATGGCCCTAACGATGATATCGATCCCAAGAGTCACGATCGCAACCGCAAACAACGCCTCGCCAACCATCGGGCGGAGAAACATTCGCTCCAAAGCCATCCCGATCAGGGCTGCCATCACAAGGGCAAACACAACCGAGAGACCCCACTGCAGCCATTCCGGGGCCCCCTCCATCCATCTCCCGGGGATGTTGATGATCGTCGCGAACGACGCGATCAGGAAGGCACCCATGGCGGATAAGGCGCCGTGGGCAAAGTTGAGCACCTGAGTCGCCTTGAAGATGATGACGAAGCCAAGGGCAAGGACCGCGTAGATGGCACCAAGGCTCAACCCATTGACGACCATCCTGCCGAATTCCGAGGGCACCACTGTCGACTCCTGGGCAAGGATCAGAAGACCGGGGGTCACGACCCGTACATATCCTCGATCAAGTCGCCAAACATCGAGTCCATGGCGGCCCGTTTCAGCTTCTGGGTGGCGGTCAGCTCACCGTCCTCATGGTCCAACTCCTTGGGGATCATCCGAAACTTCTTGATCTGCTCCGCCCTGGCGAATCTCACGTTGGTCTCGTCGATTACGCCCTGAACAAGCTCGATGACCTCTGGCTTCTCTCCGAGGTCGCGATAGGTCGTGTAGGGGATCCCTTTGCGTGTTGCCCAGTGGCCGACCACATCGAGCTCGATTCCGATGACGGCAGTGATGTATTTCCTACCGTCTCCAATGACCATGGCCTCCTTGATGTAGGGAGACGTTTTGAGGATGTTCTCGATCTCGGAAGGTGAGATGTTCTTTCCGCCGGAGGTGATGATGATGTCTTTCATCCGGTCGACGATCTTCACGTGGGTCCCGTCGACCCACTCCCCAACATCGCCGGTCCTCAGCCACCCATCCTCGGTGAAAGCCTCGGCCGTCTTCTCCGGCTTGTTCCAGTAGCCCTTGAAAACGGCCGGGTGCTTGGTCTGTATCTCGCCAGTCTCGTCGTCGATCCTCAACCCGATTCCGGGATAGGGAGCGCCGACCGACCCAACCTTGTTCGCCCCTGGAAAGTTGCACGTTGCCACCGCGGAGTTCTCGGTCATTCCGTACAACTCAAAGAGAGGAACTCCCATACCAAGAAAGTCCTGGATGAGCTCGGGTGCAATAGGTGCCGCTCCAACAGCGGCGTAGCGAACACGACGCATCCCGATACGCTCTTTCAACGCCCTGAACACAATCGGATAACCGACAATGTAGAGAATCCGGCTGAGGACGGTGTGATCACCGTCGTTGGACACCCGCTGGGCGCCGATGATCGAAACCAGCTTCATCCCGAATCCGAACCAGACTCGCTTGAACCAGGTCCCGTCCTTGCCTTTGATGATGACACCGGCATGAATTCGCTCCAGGATGCGAGGAACGGCAAAAAAGAGGGTCGGCTGGATTTCCCGGAGGTTTTGCTGAACGGTCTCTATCGACTCGGCGAAGTTGAGCGTGCACCCAAATCCGACCAGGTGCCACGTGGAAAAGATGCGCTCAGCGATATGACACAGGGGCAGGTAGGTGAGAATCGAGTCGTCGGGGTTGGGCAACCTTCCCGGCATTCGAGCTTCGAGGCCCACCAAGGTTTCGACACAGAACAAGAAGTTGGAGTTGGTGAGCATTGCCCCCTTGGGGGGACCCGTGGTGCCCGACGTGTAGACGAGGGTTATCGCGTCGTCTACCGCTGCATCCGACATGACCCGCTCCAGATGCCCCGGGTTGGCGGCACGGTGCTGGCGACCCAGGTCGATGAAGTCATCCCAGAAGAGAAAGCGAGCGTCGTCACGCCATTTGCGGAAGCCTCGGGGCTCGATATGGATGATTGTCCGGAGGTCCGGGAGTGACTCGATAACCTCCATCACCTTGTCGGCCTGCTCCTGATCCTCGGCGAGATGTAGTACCGAGCCCGAGTCAGACAGGAGATATTCGACTTCTGCCGAGGGGTTGGTGGGATAGAGCCCTGTAGTGATGGCCCGAACCGCGACAGAGGCCAGGTCGAGGATGATCCATTCGGGCCGGTCCTCTGAGTGAATCGAGACCCTGTCGCCGACCTCTACGTCGAGGGCAAGAAGACCGTGAGCTGCGTCTTGAATCAGCTCCCACAAATCGGTCCATGTGTACTCCTGCCATATGCCGTAGTCCTTTTCGCGCATAGCCACGGCATCGGGGAGTCGCTCCGCCCACTCACGAACCATGACGGCACCGGTCCTGATTGCAACGCCGGAGGCTGGAGCGTCGGACTTTTCAGCGAGAGTCGTCATTCGATTGGCCTCATCGAGGATTTGTGGAGCCTAGAGAACAAAATCGGACCGCGTCGCGAATCTGATGGGGAACACCATCAGCTGCCACGACTCCACTCGGCACCGCCTGGCCAGAACTCCTTCTTCCAGATCGGGGCACGCTCCTTGAGCTCATCGATGATGAACCTGGCAGCATCGAATGCGTCGGCTCGATGGGCGGAGGCGACGACAACGGCCACCGAGACCTCGCCAACCCCGACGACTCCCGAGCGATGCTCGACCGCCACCGAGAGCACAGGCCATCGCCCGGCGGCGTCGGACACGATCTCGGTGATCTTCGGCTCCACCATCTCGGCATAGGTCTCGTACTCCAGATGAGTGACCCCGGTCTTGCCTTCCGAGTGATCACGGACGGTGCCGAGGAAGAGAACGGTTGCCCCGGAATCGGGACGTCGTACAGAATCGACGAGAGTGGCCGCGTCGATCACCCCATCTCCGACCTTCACTCTGACCGTTTGCGGGGATTGGTTCATAGACTTCCAAGCCTATGACGGATCAAGGGCCCCTCGATCCCGGAGACGATCTCGGCTCGACCGAGTCCGACGACAAGCCGGCTGCCTATGTAGATAACCCGGTTTCGGCAAGCGCCCGGCAAGCCGACGCGTGGACAATGATCCTCGGCATTCTCGGGGGCGTCCTCCTCGGGACAGGCGTGACCTTCGCCATCCTTGGGTTTGTCGGAGTCTTCGAAGAGCCTCCCCCACCCACCGTGCCGGCGGCACCAAACCTCACCGCCCCACCGCCGACAGGGCCTCCACCGACCCTGGGGGACAGGGTGACCGCCACTGCTGTCGCCCAGCGGGTGATCCCGTCGACGGTGTACGTCGAGACGACGAACTTGCTCACGGCAGGTAGTGGCAGCGGAGTGATCTTCGGAAGCGACGGTTACATCATCACCAACCACCACGTGATCGCGGGCGCATCAGATGTGTCGGTCACCTTCGCCGACGGGGCGCGTTTCCCCGCCCGGGTGGTCGGCTCCGACCCAGTCACCGACCTCGCGGTTCTTCTGGTCGACCGTGAAGATCTGGCTCCTGTCGAGATCGGCTCCTCTGCCTCCTTGAGTATCGGGGAGCCGGCCGTAGCCGTTGGCAACCCCCTTGGCCTCGTGGGTGGGCCCACTGTCACCTCAGGGATCATCAGCGCCCTAAATCGTTCTCTCGACGTCACCGGAGGACAGTCCCTATACGGGCTGGTCCAGACCGACGCCCCAATAGCGCCTGGGTCCAGCGGAGGAGCCCTGGTAGATGCGCGCGCCAGGCTGATCGGCATCACCACGGCAATCGCCGTGTCCGACGTCGGCGCCGAGGGCCTCGGTTTTGCCATCCCCATTGACCTGGCAATTGGAGTCGCCACCGACATCATCGAGAACGGGCAAGTCGACCACGCCTTGCTCGGGATCAGTGGCTCAACTGTCTGGGCTGAGGAGGGGGGAGCTGAGTATCCCGTGGGTGTTGGCGTGACCGGGATGCCCGCCGTTTCGGCATATGAGGAATCGGGGGGTCAAATCAACGACGTCATCGTTGAGATAGCGGGCACTCAAGTCCACACGATCGATGACCTTCTGGCCACGCTTCGGCGTCTTCGCGCCAACGACAAGGTGGAAATCCGTATCCTGCGTGCCGACGATGGATTACTTCTCGATGTTGTACTCGGAAAGCTCGAATGATGAGTGACGACCTCTTCTCGAAACTGTTTGAGCTCTTCGACCAGCCTGGCCCGATCAATTGGAAGCTGGCCGCCGAGGTAGCGAGACATCTGGCGGGTGAGCGTCAGCCTGTGGAGCCCTGGGCAGCAGAGGAGTTCAGAGAACTGACGCGTCTGGCCGAGTACCGAATGGAGCAGGTCGCACCGTTTCGGGTCATTCCCGCCACCGACGTGCTCCCCGTTGACCCTCGTACCTGGGCGGAGAAGAATCTCGAGTCCTACGGTCGGCTTGTGGAGCCATTTGGTGATTCGATTGGAGGCGACTCGCCTGTGGCGCCGCTCCTCGCTCAGATGGGCCCGGCAATCGTCGGCCTCCAGGCAGGGTCCCTCGTCGGCTTTCTCGCCACATGGGTCGCCGCTTCGTTCGACGCCGGACTGCCTCAGGATCGACTTGGTGCAATGAGTCTCGTTGTGAGCAACATCGAATCGCTGACGGTCGAGGATGTTGATCGACGCGAGGTTCATCTCTGGGTGGTTGCCAACGAGGTTGCATTCCGGGCCACCAGCCAGTTGCCGTGGGTGCAGGACCATCTGTCCGATCTCGCCGGCGACTATGCCGAGGCGGCCAAGATCGACCCGACCAAGCTGAGCGGTCTGATGATGGGTGGCACCGACCCCGCTGACATCGAGCGCGCCCTCGAGGAAGCGGGAGGTATCGACGGCTTGATCGGCGGGGAAGAGGCCGAGGCTCCGCGTGCAGAGCTGGAAGCTTTCCTCGGGGCCATCACCGGTTGCTCGAGACTGTTGGCGCGGAGAGCCATCAGCGACATCGCTCCAAACTTCGACCGGATCTCGGAGGCTCGGGACGTCGCTCGCAGCGAACTCGCCGAGCAGCCAACCATCGGCGTCGGACCGGTGCCCGTCGAGGTCACCCAGTTAGGCGACGCTTTCAACCAGGATGTGGAGCAACGCTACGGCGAGGACTCGCTGAGAACACTGTGGTCCGACCCGTCGCGAATACCCACCGCCGCCGAACTTCGCGACCCAACCGCCTGGGCAGCCCGGGTCCTCCTCGACGGCTGGACCTAGAATCTGCGAGCCCGCGAGACCTCAGCTCAATCAGCCAAAGAGGCTGCGCCACAGACGACGGAGGATGCCGGGGTCTTCCGGCGGGGGCAGGGTCGCCAGCACCGACTCATGGAGATCCGGTGGGAGGTCGCCCAACAGAGCCATGCCCCCGGAACGTGTCTCCCATACGTATGTCACCTGCCCGGCCGTGAAGGAACGTTGGTAGACGCCTTCTCCGAACTGGATCGGATTCGCATCGGGCAAGGCCACGGTGGTGGGCGTCTCGAAGACGGCAAACGAGAAGAACCCGTCTGAATAGTAGGCGAAGCGAAGCCCTTCCTCATCCTCATAGATGTCGAGACGATCGAAGCCCCCCACACTCTCCGGCAGAAGCGTTTCGACCTCGCTGCGGGGCTGAAGCGCCTCGGCCTCGAGAAGGTCAGGTGTCTCGAAGACCGGGTCAGTCGGGTCGAATGAGACAAAACGACGCTCGCAATAGGTGTCGCCGCTCGTGGTGAAAGTCGTCGCAGTCACGAGAGCCCCGGTCTCATCATCAAAAACCAACTCGGCGCGAAGAACACCATCTCGGATCAGTTGGTGAACCGTGGCCACCCGGCCGAGAAAGTGAGCGCTGCCTGCATCCTCGACTACATAGAGAGGCTCGACGGGTGTCATCTCCTCTGAGTCGACCGACGCAGAGGAGATGACGCCACCTCGACGAGACAGAGTCCAACCCCCGTCGCCGGAGGACACTTCGATGTCCCCGGCAACCGTTGACGTCATCCGGATCTCCCCGTTGCTCTGAGCAATCCTCACAACGGCGTCTCGCACACCATCCGGCGTCGAACAGCTGATGATCTGCTCGGCCGTGTACGCAGCCTCACGACTCTGCTCCAGAAGCTCGTCCAACTCTGTGGCCCACGCAGCCGAGACGGGCAAGAGGATGAAGACCACAACCAGGGATACGAGACGCTTCATTCGCTCAGGTCCCCCAGTACCGGTACCACGACCTTGGCGGGACTGAAGGCCGGATCGAGTGACGCCCGGGCACCGAAACGACTGCTCAGATCATCGGCGGAGATTGAAGCCGGTGGTGGGGTGACGATGGAGGCGATCGCAATGATGAGAGCAACAGCCGCGGCAGCCGCGCCCACCCAGACACCCCGGTTTCGATGAATCGGGACGACAGCGGCCTCTGTGTCCGGCAGCAGACCTGCTGGAAGTTCGAGAATCGGGAGGGACCGCACCGCGGCCCTGACGGATTGCATCTCCACGAGGTCGGCGGAGCACCGGCCGCAGGTGACGAGATGGCTGAGCAACTCAGAGGTCTCGTACTCGATGAGCTCCCCGTCGAGGTATGCACTGATCATCTCCGACGGATGAGTCACGTCAACAGCTCCCTCATCATCCTGCGACCTCGATGAATCCGGCTTCGCACGGTGCCGATCGGAACCGAGGCGGCCCGGGCAATCTCCTCATAGGAGAGACCGACAACATCACACAGCACCACAGCTTCTCGAAACTCGATCGGGAGTTCGAGGAGCGCCTTCTGAATGTCGTCCCCGAGTGTGATCCGGGCGTACTCGACGTCAGCGGGGTCTGAAGTCGCGACGTCCCAACGGTCGATCTCGTCGGGGAGTGGGGAAGTCGGACGGCGCTTGCGTTTCCGAATCTCGTCGAGAAAGGCGTTGCGGGTGATCCTCCAGAGCCAGCCCTCGAAACTCCCCGGCTGATAGTTGGCGAGTCCGCGACGGACCCTGAGAAGGACCTCCTGGACGAGATCGTGGGCGTCATCGGCGTTACCGGTGAGGCGATAGGCGAAGTTGTAGATCTTCCGTCCGTAGACACGCGCGACCTCTTCCCAGGTGAGCGGGATGGACTCCACCATGGAGACCTACTCCAAGAACGACGCGATGCGTCGTCTAGTTCCTACGAATCGGAGATGTCCGAAGCATCGGGCTCTTTCGCATCCGGAGAATCGGGCTTCTGTGCCTCCGAGGCATCGGAGACGTCCGAAGCGTCGGACTTCTGGGTGTCGGAAACGTCATCCTGAGAGCCTTCCTCAATTCCCTTGCGGAACTCCTTGGCGGATGAGCCAAGGGACCGCGCCAGGTCAGGAAGCTTTCTCGCCCCAAAGATCAGCAATACGATGAGCAGGACTATCAGTAGCTCTTGTCCTCTTAAGCCGAACAAACTGTTCCTCCTTGTCCTGTCATCCTACCTCAGGTGGGAAACGACTCTCCTCGCGGTGCACTAGCCAAGCGCCATCCAGTCAATGAAACCCTGTATCCGCTCCCGGGTGATGAAACGGAGGTTGGGCTGACGGGCCTCGATGTCGTGGATCATGAAGGGGCTGTACTTGGCTGTCACCAACAACCCCCGATCTGCACCCGAAGAGCCGAACTCGGCGATGAACCTCTTGCAGGTGGACTCCGCCAGCTCAGGGTGCTCGCCCGGCCCGTGCGGCTCGGTGAGGATGTATGTGGACAGACCGTCCTTGATCACCATGTAGGTGCCGGGCATCGCCTGTTCGGTAACGCCGTATCCGAACATGCGGAGAAGAGCCAGCACGAGATCGGGAGCACTCACACTCTCCGGGTCGACCCCAATGGCTCGCAAGCCTCTTTCCAGACCCGCGGGCAGCTTCAACTCTTCGATGATCGGGCCCAACTCGTCGGAGGGAACGTCGGTTTTGGTCTCGTATACGACCGAGTGGTCGGTCTCTTCTTCGAAGGGCGCAGCGAAGGGGTCGTGCGCGATGTTGATCAAGCTCAGACCCATGTTCTCCATCGGCGGGGGAAGCTCACCGACGGCAGGCAATTCCGTTCGACCAATCTCTCTGGTCTCTCCGCGTCCTCCTTTGGCCACGACGACCGTCACACCGTCGATGGGGAGTGTGTGCCGCTTCTCCCGTACTACCTCGATGGCCTCGTCGACCAATAGCTCATTGAGCACAGGGTCATCCTCTTCCGAGAGGGGCACGTCGAAGACGACAATCGCCTCCTCACCCCGTACGTGAAAGTCGGCTACCGGAGCGTGGTGGCTCGCTTCAGGCTCATAGAGATCCTGACCGGTGGACAGACCAGCGCCTGCTGCCGTCGTCGGTGACTCCTCCATGAGTCGTGCTTGTTTTCGCCTGCTCCGAGTCAGGTTCCAGACGACGAATCCGAGAACGACGATGACAAGAAAGATGGCAAATCCATCCATGGTTTAGACCTCACTGGTGCTTGGCCGGACAGGACACTAAGCATTATCGCCGTCTTCGGGGGACTGTTCCGAATCCGCCTCCAAGTCCTCGAGCTCGATCTCCGCCGTTGGCTCATCCGCCCCGGCGTTGAGACGATCGATCATCCGTTGTTTCGAGCTCTCGGTTCCAAAAGCGGTGATCACGTCTCCCGGCAGGAGAAGGGTGCTGCCGGAGGGGACGATGACCTCGCGGTTGCGTCTGATCGAGACCAGCGTCGATCCCTCAGGCCACGCCACCTCGCGGACATGCCGGCCATCGGCGATCGAGCCGAGCGGGATGCGAAAGTCGTAGTAGCCGGCGCCTGGGTCGGTTCTCTGCACCAGCCGCAGGCGCTGGAGCTCATCGTCGGTCGTCGAGGTCAGAGCCTCGTGATATGCCTTGACTGCCTCCTCCCGACGGAAAAGGCCAACCAGACGCTGAGGATTCTCGTCGTCCACCACAGGGAGTCTCCCGACACCCAGTGCAGCCATGCGCTCTAGTGCCCTGGAAACGGGTGTTGTTGGGGTCACTGTGACTGGCCGCGGGGTCATCACATCCCGCACGGTGGTCTCGGACGGCACTCCGTCGGCCCGGCTGATGTCCGTTGTGGTGACGATGCCCACAAGATGGTCGTCCTCGATGACGGGAACACCGTGGGACCGACTGGCGCGAAGTCGGCCGTCCGTCTCGCTCAAAGTGTCATCGGGGTGAGTGACCATGGGGGATGTCTCCATCACCATGCCCACCTCGATCGTGTCGAGGATGTCAAGGCTGCCGGTCCGCCGAATCCTGATCCCCTTCCGCTTCAGGGCCTGGGTATAGACCGATTCCTTGTGAAAACGCTCGGCAAGAAACGTGGCGAGAGTCGCGGCAAGCATGAGTGGAACGATCAACCCGTAATCTCGGGCGCCGGTGACCTCGAAAACGATCAGAATCGATGTGAGCGGCGCCCTCCCCACCACGGCGAACATCGCCGCCATCCCGACGACGGCGAAGGCGCCTGGCTCGAGTGGCGATACCCCGGTCCAGTAAGGCTCGATGAGTCGGGCGAAGCCGGCCCCGATAGCCGCCCCCATGAACAACGAGGGCATGAAGGCACCGCCGGAAGCTCCGGACGAAATGGTCAGGCTGGTCGCGACGGCCTTGCCGAACGCAAGCAGGATGAGTATCCACCACAGGTCGCCGCCCAGGCCGGTAACGGCTGAGACCTGCTCACTTAGGAGCAGAGCGTTGGTGAAGCCCTGGCCCGTTCCAAACAGCCGGGGCTCTAGAAAGATGAGTCCGGCGACGAGGAGACCTGCGCCCACCGGACGCATCCACGACCAGGACCGGTCGTACTTCTCGGCTATGCCCTCGAGACGATCGAGCAGCTTGAGAAAGAAGATGCCGACCACCACCACGGCTAGCGCCATGGCCGTGTATATGGCCAACTCCCAAAACGAGCTGAGACCGTAGACGCCGGTAGACAGGGCAAGCTCTTCGCCGACAATCGACCCGGATGTGATCGCTGCAGCGACCGAGGCGATGACGATCGCAGACATGTGCTTGGGAGCGAATGAGGAGAGGATCACTTCGAGAGCGAAGAGCATCCCCGCGATCGGAGCATTAAAGGAGGCACCAATAGCTGCACCGGCGCCGGCGGCGACAAGGGATCGGACCTCCTCCTCGCCCAGCTTGAATACCCTCGACACCCACGAGCCGATCGCTGCACCAATCTGAACTATCGGACCCTCACGACCGGCCGAACCCCCCGACCCGATCGTGATGGCTGTGGTCAACATCTTCAGTGGAATGACCCGCTTCCTCATCCGTCCACCGTGAATAGCTAGAGCGGCAGCCGCCTCAGGAACGCCATCGCCGGCTACCTCAGGGGCATATCGCTTGGCGATCCACCAGGCAGTCAGAAGACCCAGCGGAACTGTGAGAAATATCCAGGCACGCTGAAGACTCCAGAAGCCCACCTCTTCGGCGTTGAACAGCGGGGCGAGCAATGGGGCGAGAAGCTGCTGAGTTGCCTCGAGAAGCAGAACAAGCCCGGCAGCGCCCAAGCCGACCCCAACGCCCACCAGGGCAGCCAGCACGAGAAAGCCACCCATCTGACGCTCGGCGAGAGCGCTGACGCCGGGCAGCCTACGGATGCTGTTCACTGGATTTGTCACAGAGGGTGAGAGTAGGAACTGCGACACGGTATTTCCGCATCAGGAGAGACGAAACCGGCACAATCGGCTTGCAATGGCATTCAGATCACACGTTGGCCGGGGCCTCGACCTCTCGATTCGACCCAACCAGCTGTTGCTCGGGCTGGTTGGCGTAACTGGCCTGGCCGCCCTCGCACTGTGGATGAGCCAGGGTGAAACTGCCGTTCTATGGGCACCGGTGCATGCGTTCCTGGTTTGGGCGCTGACCCGAGAACTCGACCCGGACCACGACTCGACGGCGCTGGTTGCCGGGCTGATCGCCGGACTCTGGGTGCTCGTCGGGTTCGATGTGGGCGGTGCCCTCCCGGCGATCGGCCTTCTTCTGGCGGCCCGGGTCGTCGTGAACACAACCGGGCGGAGACCACTGGTGTCGGATCTCGCCGCGCTCGGAGTTCTTGCCGCGGCTATCTCGTTCTCTCCCACAGGCTGGGTCGCCGGGTTCGGGCTGGCACTGGCCATCTACATCGATGACCGGATGGCGAGGGAGCACACCACGGCGGCCGCCCTTACGGCGCTTCTCGCCGCTCTCGGTTCGTCAGCTGTCGCCACTTTGAGCCAGGTCTTCCCTCAGCAGATGCCCGACATCAACCAATTCCTCGTCATCATCATCGGGTTGCTCGCTTTGATCGCGGTCGTCCGAGAGCCTGAACCACCGACCAGCCTCGTCGACTCACGAAGAAAGACACCCATCTCCCAGGATCGACTCCACGCAGGTCGGGGGTTGATTGGTGTCCTTGTGTTTGTCGCCGCCTTCCTGGCAGGCCCCGCCGCCGCGGCTATGGGACCTGCCGTGATAGCTCTCATACTCGTCCTCATCTCCAACGAGATAGAGCGGATCCGACGACGCTAGGTTCGGCGGTATGTGCCGATCAATCAAGCGTCTTCGAGAAGGCGCCACACCTGCTCCCCAAGACGAAATCGAGGCGGCTGCCCTTCAGTACGTGCGAAAGATCTCAGGCTTCGCAAGGCCCTCATCACACAACGCAAGCGTGTTCGAGAACGCCGTGTCCGAGATAGCAGCGGCCTCGCAACGGCTTCTGGACGGTCTTGAAGTCAGAGGTACTAGCTGAGCTCGACTCCAAGACCCAACGCGATCGCGTCGGTAAGAGCCATGTGGGCCGCCGCAACGTCCTGAGCGGCCACACCGACGCTCTTGAACAGAGTGACGTCCGACGCGATTTGCGGATGCCTGCCGGCAAGAAGATCGGAGAGAGTCGTATCAGTCTCGCGACCGGCCTGGATGAGATCTCCGGCCTCGGCGGCAGCGGCATCGACATCGTCGACGACCACATAGGCCCGCTTCACGACTCCGCCGGGCACTTCCACCATGTCGGGTGTGAAGGCACCCACAGCGTTGATGTGAGTCCCTGACCGCACCGCGGATTCGTCAAAGAGGGGCTGGACGGCGGGGGTGGCACATGAGACGACATCTGCCTGAGCGACGGCCTCGCCGGCATCGGCAACCGCCTCCCCCTCGACCCGACGCGCCAGCGCAGCCGCTTTGCTCTCCGATCGGGACCAGACCAGAACCCTCTCGACCCGACGAACGGCTTGTATCGCTTCGATCTGGTCGAATGCCATTGCCCCGGCGCCCAACATGGCCAGGGTCTTCGGTTGGTCTGAAGTGAGGAGTTGGGTTGCCAGACCAGAGACGGCCCCGGTTCGAATCGATGTGATCGTTGGCCCATCAACGACCCCAATCGGGCTGCCGTCGGCTCCAAACACCAACACAAGTCCGGCAGGGTTGCCGGGGACGATGGATACGACCTTCACCGCTATCACATCGTCGAGACGCCCGGACATGACCATCGACCCGCCAACCAAGGTTCGCAGGGGTGTCTCCGCGTCACCCGAGAACGCGTGACGCATCGCCTCGACAGCGTTTGACATCGGCAAGACCGCCCTCGTGGTCTCCGCGTTCAGATAGCGCATCAGGCGAGCACGCTTTTCACAGAGACGTCGATCGGCTCCCTATCAACTGAGAAGAAGTCAATCGGTATGTCGGTGTCGAAGTCGGTTCGCTCACCCGAAATTGCCTGGGCCACCATCGACCCGATCGCAGGGGCGAGCTTGAAGCCATGGCCGCTGAAGCCGTTGGCAACCCAAAACCCGTCGACTCCACTCGGCCCCACGATCGGGTGAACGTCCTCACGATTGATGGTGTAGAGACCGGCGATTCCCGTGACCTGGCCCCTCGGCTCCAGCGACGGAATTCGGTGGTGGAATGCTGCGAGCTTCAACTGTGTGAAGTCGGCGTCGGGAACTCTCTTGAAGTTGTCCGGGTCGGCGATGACCTCCTGCTCGTCCTCGGCTGTCACCGACCCCACCATGATCTGTTGTCCTGCCGATTCCGGTCGGAAGTAAGTGCCCGTGGTCACGTCCAGACCGATGGGAAGCTGTCCAAGACTCTCCGGCCACGGTCGATACACGGTCTGGATCCGGGTCGGTGTGAGAGTCCAGCGGATGTCAGCTCCGGCGATGCCGTTCAGCACGTTGCACCAGGGTCCGGCAGCATTGATCACCAAACCTGCCGAGATTGAGGTGCCGTCGGCGAGCTTCACTCCCGTCACACGCTCCCCTTCCCAAAGAACATCTACGACCTGGGACTTGAACCTGACATCGCCACCCCGGGCGCGGGTGGCCTCGATCAGATCCTGATTGGCGCCCACAGGGTCGGCGTACCCACCCCCAGGCTCGTAGAGAAACGCCTCTCCAGGCCGACATACATGGTCGGTGTCACCGGACACATCGAGCGGCTCGGCGCAGTTCGACACGGCCGGGAACAGACGAGTCACGTCCTCGGGGCCAAGCGTCTCGGCGTCAACCCCTTGAGCCAGGAGTTGGGCCGCATCCCTCTCCACCTTCTCCCTGTTCTCCCCCATCATCCAGATCACCCCGACTCGGTGCAGGTGGGATCTAGTCTCGTCAAGCCCGGTGAACCGAGACCAATCGCCGAGGGCCTTCTGGCCGTAGAACGCCAGACGGACAACCTCGGGGTTGGTGTAGCGACAGCGGCAGATCGAAGAGGAAGCTCCGGTCGAGCCCTCCGCAGGACCCTCCCCCTTGTCCACAGCGATGACCCTGATGCGGCGGCGGGCTAGTTGATAGGAAATCGAAGACCCGATGATTCCAGCGCCGACGACGACCACATCGGCCCCTGGCGTCATCGCGTGGACACTGAGTAATCGCCTACCTTTTCATCCCAGGTCAGATCGATGAGCCCCCTGGTGGCGGCTGCCTTGCAGAATTGGAGAAAGCCTCCGTAGCCGAACTTCTTCTCACTGAAGTCGGATTGGCGCTTGCGCAGCTGGTTCTTGAGACCGGACATGACCACAGGGCCGTTCTTCCCGGCGAGTTCGGCCACGACGTCATGGAGGAGCTGAAATGCTTCCTGTTCACCGCCGCCACCCGACGAGAACTGGACGACTGGATCGCCTCTGCCCGGACCCTGCGAGAGTTCGATGACATCATCCGATTCGAGGTGGCGTAACAACTCCCCAAACGCCCGAAAGCCGTAGTCGGCCTCGGAGAAGGTCGAATCCTTGCGGAGCACGGCACGTTTCAGCGATGAGGCAAGCACCTCGCCTTGACCGGAGCGAAGAAGGCCACCCAATGTCGTCGTGATCAGCGTCTCCAGCTCTGGCGCATCCACATTGTCTCCGCCAGTGTCCGTCTTGGCGGGCGTCTCCCGAGAAGGATCAACACCTTCGAGATTGTCGTAGAACAGAAACTCGTCACATGCGGGGGGGAGCAGCTTCGAGGTCGACCCCTTGATTCCGACACCGATGACCTTCTTGTTGAGCTCTCGCAGCTTGTGGACGAGCGGAGTGAAGTCCGAGTCCCCGGTGCAGATCACGAAGGTGGTCACGTACTCACGCTCGAAAGCCACCTCGATGGCGTCCACCGCCATTTTGATATCCGCTGCGTTCTTCCTCGTGGCCCCCATTCTCTGAGGGATCTCAATGAGCTCGACGTGGCTGCGAGTCATCGCCTGTCTGGCGTCGGCGAACATCGACCAATCTGCGTATGCCCTTCGGGAAATCACCCGGCCACGCTCGGCGAGGGCGTTGGAAATGGGCTCTAGATCGAACTCCATGCCTCCCAGGGATTCCCTCGCTCCTATCGCCAGGTTCTCGAAGTCGACGAATAGTGCAATGCGTTCTTCTTCCATGACGGTGAATGTAGTGGGCGAAGCGATCGAGGTTCCTCCGCACGGATCCCGGTCTCAGATGTAGCTTCTGAGTCGAAGAAGGGACCCGCAACGACAAAGCACCAGGAACTGCGGATACACGGGGTTTCAGGTACCCCACCTCGCGCCATTCTCTACACCGACCCTGTCACCGACACCCCGGCAGAGGACCCCACGAAGATCTACCGACGCCCCCTGGCCGATCGGTGTTTCGAGACATCCGCTTTTCACTGGGCCAACCTGACCTCCGGCGCCAGGTTGACCGCGCTCTGGCTGTTGCTTGCTCCGTTCGCACTCGCCAATGCTGCGGGGTGGATGGCTGGCTGGCGCAGGAATCCGTCAGCGCCTCTTCCCGAACCGGTTCCACCCGAGAAATGGCATGCCAGGTTGGGTCGCATGTCAGTTCGGGTAGCCGGGCTAGCTCTCACCATGCTCCTGGTATCTCAGGCTCTGACAACGGGCGTTCTACTGCCGATGGAGTGGATCAGCACGGTGGGCGTGATCGAGATCGCCGGGATCCGACTCAATTTCGGTCTCCTCGAACCGCGGGTCTACCTGACGACCCTGATGCTGCTGGTGGCTTCGGGCTTCTACTGGCTGGTGGCAAGGGTCTCATCGAAATCTCACTTCGACGAGCCCCGGAAGGTTGCACCACACAATCTTCTGTTGGATCTTTCCGGGAAGTCGATGTTGCGTGCAAGAGAGGAGCCGGAGGCCGATAAGGCCACCCTCAATCAGTATGAGGATCCCGGTGGTGCCCGGGTGACTGATGACCGTCTCTGGACACTCCATCCGGTCCTCCACCGTCTCAGACGGCTCCATTTCGGTTTGGGGATTCTGTTCATAGCAATGAGCGTGGCAGTGTCGATAGGGCGGATGACGGTTGCGGCGGCCCTTGCTGTGGCAATGCTGGTGGCCTTCTCACTTAGCTGGATGACGACTTATCTCCCTGAGGCTCGCTGGGTCTGGGTGGTCACGTCCCTTCTGCCAGTGCTGTCGCTGGGCGCTCTCCTGGCGGCGATCTTTTCCATCTGGATGCCGGGGTCCGGCTTGTATCTCGAGGAGCTGCACACAATGACTTTCGGAGTGGCGTTGATACTGGGGCTGGCCGCCCTGCTGTCCTTGTTCGCCGGGCCGCTCAGCGTTGGCGCCTTGGTCTTTGCCACATTCATCGGAGTCACCATGGGAGCAGCAGCCGGGCTCTTCGTCGACGCGGTGCTGGGGACGGACATCCTTCGCAACGCCGGTGTCGGCTGGGTGTCAGTGGCGACGCTGCTCTTTCTCGCCACGCTGGTGGTCGTCGCGTTGGTGTTGAGCCTCGTCGGCCGGATCGCAGAAGAGCACGGAGCGACCAGACCGTTGCCTCGTGAATTCGGGAGATGGCGAAGGATGGTCCTGCGGCGAATTGAGCTGGAGACGAGGATTCTCTTCTACGCAGCGGCACTCCTTGGCCTGGCGGTCTTTCTCGCTGTCGGGTTCATTGCATATCGGCACGGTTTGCAGCTGCGCGACACCGAAGGCGCCGCGCTCTTCGCCTTCTGGAGAATATTGGTTGCCGGAC
>Ga0255048_10000011_pt1 | contig 119370 bp, 107 predicted proteins | sample JV7_2_2_MG_FD_183619 | JGI IMG/M metagenome (GOLD analysis project Ga0255048, IMG submission 183619) | Seawater microbial communities from Jervis Inlet, British Columbia, Canada - JV7_2_2 | ecosystem: Environmental > Aquatic > Marine > Inlet | place: Canada: British Columbia | collected... | reverse complement strand
CCGGCTAACAACCTGATACACCGGCTCTTCGGATAAGTCAGTCCCGAACCCGACCCCAACACTACGCCCAACCCGGCCACCAAGCACGGGCCAAACCGTCACGCCCAACAACACCCGAAAACAACTACTTGACACAAAGAGGCCTCGATATGTGCGGATTTGCTATCGAGCGTGCTCGATACCGGGCGACCCGTGTTGCCATCATGATCCTGTGTTTGGTCACCCTGCGAGTGCTGAGGGCGAGTGGAAAGCCTTCGATGCCGGGTTCTACCCGGAGATCTCCCACCCGACAATGTCGAGGGCGAACCCGCCCCAGGGGTCACTCACCGTCACCGGCACGCTGTAGACACCGGCTGCTCCGACCCCGATCGTTCCTGAGATGACCCCGTTGGCGGGGTTGATGGCGATGCCCGGCGGTAACCCGCTGGCAGACCAGGTGAGAACGTCAAGGTCATCATCGAGCGCACGCACCGAGAAATCGACCGTATCACCCACGGAGTCTTGTCGCATGACGGGCCAGATGAAGTACGGGGCCTGGTTGACGTTCACAACCGTGATGGTGAACGACCCCGAATCAGTTGCCCCGTCCGGGTCGGTGACCTGTACCGTCACCACAGAGGCTCCGGCATCGTCGAAACTGGGACGACCCGCGATGGTGATAGACCCGTCCTGGTCGTCGCTGACCGAAGCCCATGCCGGGAGGCCACCGGCACTCATCGTCAAGAACTCGAGGTCCGGGTCCGTGGCAGTGACGGTGATACTGAACGGCCCGTCCTCATTGGTGCTCTGGTCTACCAGTGTGTTGAGCACCGGCGGATTATTGACCAGTGGGAGGTTTGTCGTCGTGGTCGTCGCCGCAGGCGTGGTGGTCGGCGGTGACGTTGTCGACGGCGCGGGGGTGGTGGTCACCGGTGCTTGGGTGGTTGTGGATCGTGACGTGGTCGAAGCCTCGGCAACGGTGGTGGTCGTTGTGCTCGACGAAGAGACGCCAGTTGTCGGCGTCAGTTGCGTGGAGGTGACGGCCTCAGCGTCGGAGCTACGGCCGCAGGCCGCGGCAACAACCAAAAGCACCAGTGCGATTAGACGGAGCCGCATTTCGCTACCCCTTTTCTTCAGTCTTCGGCACCTGCCACTGGACGCTCTAGAGGACAATGGCACTTCCCCGCGACAGCCGAGACTGGCCTCACAGAACAACAGACAACGGACGCTGAAAGCCCCATCGCCAACCGCACACCTCTGGCAATACCTAGCGGGGTTAGGCCGCTCGATACGTGCCGATATGTGCGGGTGTGTATGGAGTCGAAAGGATCAGGGCGATCGGACGCGACGCTCCTCCACCAGCCACCACGGAGCGTCTCGCGCATCTCTACGTGATGCTCTGCGCGACTCGGCGCAGGTCAGCGGCGAGCTGGTCCTGAGTCCTCTTAACTTCACCCAGTTCGCGAAGAACCTGAGAAAGCATCTCTGCGATCTGCTCGTTTGTCGGCTTCGCGTCTGTCGCCACCCTGATCACCTCCTCTCTCAATGGCTTCACCAACAGAGTATCTACCGAATCGAGCATGAGATCCACCACGGAGCCCCGCTCAGTATGTGCCGATATGTGCGGGGCAACTTGACATACAAGACTCAATATCTGCGGCTCAACTTGCTCGAAATGTGCCCGTCAACCAACGCATGCCAGGGGAACGCACAACACAACAAGTGAGGCACGTGGGGACCTGGGGTCAGCAACCCTCGTTGATGGAGGCGGACCTGTGGGCGAACTGAAGGGGTTCCAGTTCACCAGATACACCGGTGTGCCACCAGACGAGCCCTTCGCCGAACGCCTCGTCATGGCATCGGGCTTGCGAGTCGGGAAACGTAAGGAACTGAGAGACGAAACCGGCCGTCTCCCAGGCTTTGCGAGCCTCTTGTTTGGTGAGCCCAACGAGGTCCGGTGCCAGTCCACACGGGCTGCTGTACTGGTATGTGAAGTTGACTGTGCTGCCCACTTCCACGACGGTTCCTGGAGCCGGAGTCTGGGAGAGCACAAGTTCCTTCTGGTTCTCGTCCTCGCAGACGGCCTCCTTCTGATACTCGACGCCGACATCGCCGAGCCGGACGCTGGCGGTGAGATGAAAGAGTCCGACAATATCGGGGATCGCGACGGTTTGGCCGGTGTCGGTTGGCGTCAGAGTCGTGGTGGGCTCCCCGGAGGCAATGGTGGTGGCGGTTGTCGTTCCGGCCGTGTCGGTGAGAGGCTGCGTTGAAGCCGTCTCGCCGCCGTCGGACGATTGGCCATTCTGCGCTTGGGCCGGTAAGAACACCTCGGGAGGGCCCGCGACGCTGTCCGGGTCGTTCCCACCATTCAAGGCAAACGCGACGACACCCACCAGCCCAATTACGGCGACTGCCGAGGCACCGGCGGCAAGGAGGTTCCGATGTCTTCCCTGCGTCAAGAGGGCTAGGAAGCCCCGACCGGTCCTATCACCCGCCATCAACGATTCCTCCCACCTAGAGGCTAATCGGCTCACTCAGTCTGTCGATGGGGAGCGTCATCGACATCTATATGCCCGCTCACATCCGGTGTGGTCTCAAGGGGTGAATACTTCGACTACCAAAGATCGAGAGGACCGAAATGCGATTCCTCTCCCCGGCCGAAATCATCCATCTCGCCAACCTGATCGACCTGCGATACCGCGCACTGGTCCTCACTGCCGGATACACCGGTGGACGGTTCGGCGAACTCGCTGCGCTACGCATCGGTCACGAAGGGCTCGACCTCCTACGCAAGAAGATGACAATTCAAACAACGCTGACGGAAGTCCGCGGTCACGTAACGCTTGGCCCGCCGAAGACGCAAGCGGCGAATCGATCTGTAAGCCTTCCGAGATTCATCGTGGATGAATTGGCCCACCATCTTGAGAACCAGAGCGGCGATCACGTTTTCACATCGCCGGACGGCAAGCCTCTCCGCCGCCACAACTTTCGGCGCCGAGTTTGGGTACCTGGCGTCAAGGCTGCCGGTCTCAACGGTCTTCGTTTCCACGACCTACGCCACAGCCACGCCGCCATGCTTATCGCAGCAGGAGAGCACCCGAAGCTAATAAGCGCTCGGTTGGGTCATTCAACTATTAGAACCACGCTCGACACCTACGGCCATCTACTTCCCGGCCTGGATGAGGCCGCCGCCGACCGCCTCGATCAGCTGTTTGAGGAAGGTCTTGGGGCAGATCGGGGGCAACTCCGAGGATAAGACGCGGCACTCGGTCCACCGGAATATCGAACCGCCCAATCATTGACGGCCTTTCTTATGGTGGAGCTGGAGGGATTCGAACCCTCGACCCCTTGCATGCCATGCAAGTGCTCTGCCGAGCTGAGCTACAGCCCCGTAGGAAGTTGCGATTGTAGCGAAGCGTATCGCAATCAACTTGTCAGTCCCCCCGGGTTGACGGAAGGGGGCATAGGCAGGACCCCTCCCGTGAAGCGAAGCGGAGCGGGAGGCGCTCAGGAGTGGGCTGAGAGCGCGTTCCCGTGTTCTCAGGCAAGTGCTGGGCGACGAGACTCAGCTCTCTGAGATTGCTTCCCGAGCTTGCAGGCCGGCATCCAGGCGAGGGGCGTCGCCCCAGAGACGTTCGAGGTCGTAGTAGGCGCGAGTGGGAGTGTCGAAGACGTGGACGACAATGTCTCCGTAGTCGAGGAGGACCCATTGGGCGTCGTCCTGTCCCTCCCGCCGCAGGGGCCTGCGACCGCCATCGCGCAGCGCTTCTTCGACAGCGTCGATGAGAGCCTGCACCTGGCGGCGGGTGTTTCCGGATGCGATCACGAACACGTCGGTGATGACGAGCAGCTCATGAACATCGAGGAGCACGACATCGTTGGCCTTCTTGTCGTCCAACGCAATCGCGGCAGCTCGAGCCAGGGCCTCTGTTTCTGCAGCGATTGAAATGACGACCTCTCAACGGGTAGCGATGTCGCGGCCCACAATGATACTGACATCCACCACTCCGGATCCGGTCGACTGCACCACTACCTCGCCGCCGCCCAGGATGGACTGGGCATCGAGCGCGGCCCGCTGTTGGGCTACCCCCTGGGCGATGATCAGAGTGTCGGGCCGGAACCGCTCTTCGGCGTTCTCGGTCTTGATGATCCGAAACCCATCCTCGATCAGCATCTCGGCCAACGGGCGGGTGACCCCGGGCAACGTCGTGGCATTGAGGATCTCTACCCTCGGCCGACGCTGCTCGGACAGCCGGAGGTAAGCAATCCGATCGTTGAGCAACTCGGAATCCCTCGACACGACGTATAGCTCACTGATCCCGACCCCCACCCGGTCGACCGGCATAACGCTTACCACGGCCACGCCGAGGGGCTCGGAGATCGACTCCAGCCCGGGCACCACACGCCCTGCAACGTCGGGCGTATTGGATACCTGGCGGGCTACCGCTTCCCACACGGCCCGTTGGCGCACCAGCCAATCGAGCGGAGTGTCGGCACCCTGGGTCACCAGCAGGGTTTCGGCGGTCTCCGGCACGAAGACATCGGAGCCCGAACTAGCTGAGACCACATCGCCTTCGGGAGTGCTGATGATGAACGGATTGGGCAGGTCGACGCGGACCGCCTCCCCCAGCAAGGCGGCCAGTTCGCCAGGACCGATGGTGATCACGCGGTCGACGCGAAGACCCAGCTCGTTGATCAGTGCCAACCTGACCAGGTTGCCGTCCTCGATGGCGAGGGCATCCCCCACGCTCCCCTCCCCATACCCGGGCAACTGCATAGTCAGGTCGCGGGGAGCCACCAGCAGTCGATGGTCATCCACCCCGTCACTGGCGAACAGAGCGAGGCCAACCGCCCGACCGTCCTCGCCTTCCACCACCAGCAGGACCGATTGGGAGTCGCCGATGACCGGCGCCGGGGTTATGGCCTCGCTACCACCATCGTCCTGTGACTGCCACCAGGTGAATGCCACCGCCGCCGCCAGTATCAGCAACGCCACCAGCGAGGCCAGGGCCGCCGACCAACGCCGACGCGTCGGCAGGCCCGATGGCGCCGGCTCTACGGGTTCCGCCACCAGCGTCACCTCTTCGGCGGGTCGCGGTTCAGCCGGCTCAGGCGCCGCCGGTCGGGAACGAAGTGCCACCCCGGCGTCGCGGCGCCTACGGAAGTTCATACAGCCGGTTCTCCTCGACGTATCTCCAGACCGCGTCGGGCACGAAGAAACGGATAGAGCGGCCGGCCTCAGCCCGGGCTCGCAGCATGGTGCTGCTGATCGGGATTCCGGGGGTGTCCAACCAGTTGTAGGGAGCGCCGGTGGCAGCCACCTCTTCCTCGGCAACGCCCGGGCGGGAAATCACCGTAACCGTGGTCCGCTCCACCACGTCCTGCCACCGGTGCCAGCTGGGCAGCCCTACCGCCGCGTCCGCCCCCAGGATCAAGTAGATGTCCTCGTCTTCGTCGAAGGTATCGAGAGTGTCGATCATGTAGGAAGGGCCGGTGCGCTTGACCTCGCGGTCGTCGGCTTCGAAGTATCCGATCCCTTCGATACCGAGGACGGTCATTGCCCACCGGTGGTCCTTGTCCGCTATCGGGATCCCGTGCTTCTGGTACGGGTCACCCGCGGTGATGTACGTGATGACGTCGAGGTCGAGCATGTGGCGCGCGGCCTCGCCCGCCATCAGATGGACTACGTGAAAAGGATCGAAGGTTCCGCCCAGGATTCCGCGCCGCACGGCGCACAGCATAAAGGCGATGGTGACCTGTCTCCGAAACGAGTCGCAAGCCGGGCCCCGGTTCCGAGCTGCATCGGACGAAGCGGGCCGGGTCGAGATAGCGGTTCCCCAGTCGTAGCGACAGATGCAGCCCCGGGGTCCCATGAGGATTTCCGACCGTCCCGACCGCGTGTCCGCGCCGGACGTCATCGCCGACCCTCACGGCGATGGAGGCAAGAAACGAGTAGCTGGTGCGGAGCCCGCCCCCGTGGGCCACTGTGACCGACAGATTGTCGACCACCCGCCCGGCGAAGGTAACGGTCCCGGCCTCGACGGCAGCCACCGATGCGCCCACCGGAACGGAGTAGTCCACTCCCCAGTGGCCGCCGAAACCGGATCCGGGAGCGAAGGGCGCCGAAACCGGCCCATCGACGGGCGGCGCCACGCAAACAGGGACCGGCGGAAAGACAAGCGCCAGAGAGAGCAAAGCGGCCATCCGTGCAATGTAAGGAAGCCGGCGGCCGGCGCCTAGGGGTTGTCGGTCGGTCTAGGCAGCAGCTTGCTGGATAACCGAGGTGACGGCTGCTCGGAAATCAACCGGGTTGAACGGCTTGGAAAGAGCCAGGTTGGCACCCTTGGAGTCGGCTTCTTCCTGCACCTTGGCACGGCCGTGGGCGGTGAGAACGATCACCGGCAAGGTGCAGGTCGGCTCCTCGGCGCGGAGGGCTTCGAGAACCCCCCAGCCGTCGAGTCCGGGCAGACCGATGTCAAGAATCACTACGTCGTGCGTGCAAGTGCGTGCTTTGTCGAGGCCCTCAATGCCGTTGTCGCTGAATTCGACCTCGAATCCGGCAGACTTCAGGGTCATGTCGATAAGGCGCTGAATCACGGGCGAGTCTTCAACAACGAGGACTCTCTGTGCCATTGGAACTCCAATTGGAGGAACTTGCTCCATTGCATCGGTCGGATCCGATCAGACCTTGACAGAGGTTCTATGGGTGGCGGCGGCAATGGCTAGTTCCTCAATGAATCCCTCCAACTGACGCAACGTGCGAACCTCGAACACACCCCGGCAAGCGGGTACGTACTCGCGCATCACCGAATCCCCGGTGTCCCAGAACCGGGTCGGCTCAGGATTGAGCCAGTAGACACCCCGGGCACTGGCGGCAATCTGCTGCAGTAGCTCCCCTCTAGCCGCCCGGTAGTTGTTGCGGCCGTCTCCGGTAACGATGACGCTGGTCCGGGGGGTGATCGCGTCGGCGTATCGCTCGGTGAATTGCTCGAGAACATTCCCGTAGTCACTGTGTCCATCCAGGTGAACCACGTCCGCCTCCCGGCCGATGCGAGCGATCGCCTCGTGGTAGTCGACACCGGGAGTAAAGAAACCGGTCACCTCGTCGACCCCGTCGACGAAGGCAAACGCCCGCACCCGCGAGAACTGGCTGGACATGGCATACATGAGCTGCATGGTGAAGTGAGCGAACGTGGCCACCGAACCACTGATGTCACACAGCAGCACGATGTCGGGCTTCGATATCCGCGGTGCCTTGAACTGCGGGTCGGCCAGCAGCCCGCCGGTGGAAAGAGAGCGCCTCACCGTCCGGCGGACATCCAGCCGGCCTTTGCGAAGATGGCGCCTCCGGTGTGCCAGACGGGCCGCCAACCTGCGGGCCAGCGGCTGAACCACTCGCTCCATACGGGCGATTTCGGCCCTGGGTGCCCGGGACAGGTCGACATCCTCCAGCAGTTGTCGACGGGTGGTGCGCGCCACCGCCTCCCTGCCCCGGTCTGCCACCAGCCGGCGTCGGATCTCGTCCTCCACCATCGACTCGAACGAGTCGAGGCGGGACCGGTACTCGTCGGCCAGCACGGCGCCCTCCAGACCCTCCAGGTCATGACCGGCCATCAGCCGCTCGGGCAAGTCCTCCGCCCCCAGCCGGCTCAACACCCGGTACAGGTAGTAGCGGCCGCCCGCCGGTCGCCCCGGCACAATGCCCGCCAGCAGACCGACCGCCTGGCGGGCGATGGCCCGCATCGCCTCGTAGTCGGGTTCAGCCACCGCTCCGACCAGGCCCGCAATCATCTGGTCGAGGTCGGCTTCCGCCGATCCGGAACCTGCGCCGGCCGATATGTCGCCCGGTTCGCTGGCTGCCTCCTCGGCCAGGGGTGGCCGGCGGGCGAAGTAGACGTCGAACGCGGCGTCGAACGCCTCCAGATGGTGAGCGCTCTTTACCAGGCAGGCCGCCAGGCTGTGGCGAAGTGCTTCACGATCGGCCAGCGGGATGTGCTCAACTGCCCGGGCAGCATCGATCGACTCCACCATCGACACCGGAATCCCGACCTGTCGCAACTCGGCCACAAACCCGGTGAGGATGGAGATCATTCCAGCTCGCGAGCGACCTTGTCGATGTCGGACTGATACTTGAGCAACACGTGAAGAGTGTCTGTCGTGACACCTTCGGTGACCTCTTCCACTCCCAGGGCCAACAGAGTGCGGGCCCAGTCGATGGATTCGCTCACCGACGGAGCTTTGCGGAGCGGCTGTTGGCGGAGGTGACGGACCACACCGGCAATCTGCTCGGCCAGCTGGCCGGGCAAGTCCGGCACCCGCGTGAGCAGGATCTCCCGTTCCCGGTCTAGCTCGGGGTAGCCGATGTGCAGGAACAGACAGCGCCGTTTGAGCGCATCAGAAAGGTCGCGGGTGTTGTTGGAGGTCAGGATGACGAGGGGCCGGGAAACCGCCTGCACCGTTCCCAGTTCAGGAATGGAGGCCTGGAAATCGGCCAGCACTTCCAGCAGCAAGGCCTCCGTCTCGATTTCGACCCGATCCACCTCGTCGATGAGCAGTACGACCGGTTCCGGCGACCGCAGGGCCTCCAGCAACGGGCGTTCCAGCAGGAAGCTCTCACTGAAGATGTCATCCTCGACCGTTGCCCAGTCGGCCCCTTCGTCGGCTTGCAGCCGCAACAGTTGCTTGCGGTAGTTCCACTCGTAGAGAGCCTTGGATTCGTCCAGGCCCTCGTAGCACTGCAGCCTGATCAGCCGCCTGCCGTAGATCTCAGCCAGCGCCTTGGCCAGTTCGGTCTTGCCGACGCCGGCCGGGCCTTCTACCAGGACCGGTTTTTGGAGGTGCTCAGCCAGGTAGACCACCTGGCTGATACGTGGATCAGGTAGGTAATGGACTCGCTTGAGGGCGTCCCCTACCTCAATCGGGGAGGCGAAGTCGCTCAACGAATCTGGCCGTCGCCGTACAGGACGTAGCGCTCACAAGTCAGTGCTTCCAGCCCCATCGGTCCCCGGACGTGGAGCTTCTGGGTCGAAATGCCGATTTCGGCGCCGAATCCGAACTCCTCGCCGTCGGTGAAGCGGGTGGAGGCGTTGACCATCGTCACTGCCGAGTCAACCCCCGCCACGAAGGCCTGGACCGCGCTGTAGTCCTCGGAAACTATGACATCCGTGTGTCCGGATCCATAGTCCAGGACGTGGTCGACAGCCGCGTCGACCGAGGGCACGACGGCAACCGACATGATCAGGTCAAGGAACTCGGTCGCGAAATCATCACTGGTCGCCTCCAGCATCTCGGGCACTATCCGCCGAGATTCATCGTCCCCGCGCAACTCCACTCCCTCGGCGATGAGGGCCGCCGCGACGGCCGGCAGGAAGTCATCGGCCACGGTCTCGTGGACCAGCAACGATTCGGCTGCATTGCACACGCCGGGGCGCTGCACCTTGGCATTGACGGTGATCGCCACCGCCTTCTCGAGATCGGCGGCAGAGTCCACGTATACGTGGCAGTTGCCGGCGCCGTCGATAACGTAGGGAACGGTGGCATTCTCGATCATCGCCTTGATGAGGCCCGGGCCACCCCGCGGAACGAGCAGGTCGACCCACTCTGTAGCGGTCATGAGGGCCAACGCCCCGTCGCGGCTGGGGTCCTCCAGCAACTGAATTGTGGAGGCCGGCAGGCCGGAGCCTTCCAGACCCTCCTGCAGTGCTCGGGTGACGGCCAAATTCGATCTGAGGGCATAGGACGAGCCCCGCAGGATCGAGGCGTTGCCGGCTTTGAAAGCCAGGCCACCGGCGTCGGCAGTCACGTTGGGACGGGCCTCGTAGATCACCGCGACTACACCCAGTGGAGCTCGCTGCCTTTGCACCTGCAGTCCGTTGTACAGCTGCCACCCGTCAGTCAGAATCCCGATCGGGTCGGGCAGGCCCGCTACCTGCCGGAGGCCGGTCGCCATCCCGGCCACGCGGGCCTCGCTCAGTAGGAGGCGCTCGAGGAGGGCACCGCTCACACCTTCGGTCCGGGCCTGCTCCATGTCCTCGGCGTTGGCGGAAAGGATCCCCGGCCCCGCCGCCAGCAGTCGCTCGGCCATTGCCTCCAGGGCAGCGTTCTTCTGCGTGGTCGATGCTCTCGCGACTACGCGAGAAGCGTCTTTGGCCTCCCGGCCGATCTTGGTAAGCATGGACGGGAGTGTACAGATCGCGACGATTTCCGGGCCGGGAGAGACCGCACAGCAGAACGGCAGCGGACAGTAGGCAGTAAGCAGCAGGCAGTGAGCAGGGAGCCGCTTGGTGGTTAACCGTCTCCCCCACCCCGACCTCGCTGCGCTCGGCCACCCCGCCCTCAGGGCGGGGAACCCAACCGGGACTCGGGACGTGGAACTTGGGACTCGGGACCCGCCACTCGGCACTAGCGTCTACGGCCGTATGGCCGATTCACTGGTTCAGGCACGCAACCTCACTAAACACTTCGACGAGCTGGTAGCCGTTGATTCCATCGACTTCGACGTCCACGAAGGCGAGGCCTTCGGCTTCCTGGGGCCCAACGGAGCCGGCAAGAGCTCGACCATGAAGATGATCGGTTCTGTGTCGCCGCTGACGGCCGGAACGCTGCAGGTGCTGGGCATGGATCCCGCCCGCGATGGGCCGAAGATCCGGGCCCGGCTGGGAGTGGTCCCACAGGACGACAACCTCGATCAGGAGCTCACGGTCTACGAGAACCTCCTCATCTACGGCCGCTACTTCGGGCTCTCCAAGTCGGTGATCGACGAGCGGGCGGCCGAATTGCTCCACTTCGCTCAGCTGGAGGACCGCCGGGACAGCCCGGTTGAGCCTCTGTCGGGGGGTATGAAACGCCGGCTCGTCATCGCTCGCGGGCTGATCAACCAGCCGGATTTGCTGCTGCTGGATGAGCCGACTACCGGCCTCGACCCCCAGGCTCGCCACCTCCTGTGGGACCGGCTTTACCGCCTCAAACAGCAGGGCGTCACTCTGATCATTACCACCCACTACATGGACGAGGCCGAGCAGTTGTGCGACCGGCTGGTCATCATGGACAAAGGCAAGATTGCGGCCGAGGGTGCGCCCCGGGACCTCATTGAGGAGTACTCATCCCGCGAGGTGCTGGAACTCCGGTTCCCGGTCGGCACCCAATCGGTCAATGCCGAGCACCTCGCCGACATCGCCCAGAAGACCGAAGTCCTGCCCGATCGGGTACTGCTCTACACCGACGACGCCGACCACGCCCACGCCCGGGTGCTGGAGGCCGGCTTCGAGCCCGAGTCGACGGTTAGCCGCCGTTCCACCCTCGAGGACGTGTTCCTTCGGCTCACCGGTCGGACCCTGGTCGACTGATGACAATCGCCGGCTCACTGCGGGTGGTTGAGGCCGGTGCCCGGGTATACCGGCGCACCTGGCGGGGAAGCGTCATCTCCACCTTTCTCAATCCGGTCCTGTACCTGCTGGCGATGGGGGTCGGCCTGGGCGAGTTGGTGGACGAGGGGACGGGGGGAGCCAGCCTTGATCTCCCCTACCTCACCTTCCTGGCGCCGGGATTGCTGGCCGCAGCTGCCATGCAGGCGGCAGCGGGCGACGCTTCGTACCCGGTGATGGCGGGAATCAAATGGCGAAAGACCTACGAGGCGGTGCTGGCCACCCCGGTTGGCGTCCCCGAGTTGCTGGTCGGCCACCTCGGATGGGTGACCTTACGGCTCACCTTTGTCTCGGTGGTGTTCGCCGGAGTCATGACAGTTTTCGGAGCAACCACCGTCATGGAAGGCCTCGCCGCGGTCCCCCCGGCGGTGCTGACCGGCCTGGCATTCGCTGCGGCCATCACCGCCTTCACCGCCCGGCTCAAGAACGAATCGGGCCTGGCCTCCTTGTTCCGCTTCGGGATAGTCCCGCTGTTCCTGTTCTCGGGCGTCTTCTTCCCGATCGCCCAGCTGCCTGACTGGATCGAACCATTCGCGTACCTCACTCCCCTCTGGCACGGAGTCGAGCTCTGTCGCAGGTTGGCGCTTGGCATCGATTACACCGTGAACCCGCTGGTCAGCGTCGCCTACCTGCTGGCGTGGGTGGTGGTGGGAGCCTTTCTGGCCGTCCGCCTCCTGCGTCGCAGGTTGATCGCATGAGCGACACATTGGCCGCCCGGGTCGTTCCGCCACCGCTGGTGACCGGGGGTGGCGCCGCCCGCTTGCTGGAACGCAACTTCCTGGTTTATCGCCGCATCTGGATTGTGATCCTGTCCGGATTCTTCGAGCCGATCTTCTACTTGTTCTCAATCGGCATCGGCATCGGTGAACTGGTCGGCGATGTCACCGGCCCCGGCGGGGTCCCCGTCGACTACACGGCCTTTGTTGCCCCTGCCTTGCTGGCTGCGTCGGCGATGAACGGTGCCATCTTTGAGTCGACGATCAACATCTTCTTCAAGCTGAAGTACGGCAAGATCTACGAGGCCATTCTCTCCACTCCTATGCGAACCCGCGACATCGCCATCGGAGAGATCACCTGGTCGCTGGGAAGGGGCCTGATCTACTCGGCGGCCTTCCTGCTCGTAATGGCGGTGATGGGCCTTATCGAATCCCCCTGGGGCATCTTGGCTCTGCCGGCCTCGGTGCTGATCGGTTTTGCGTTCGCCGCCTGTGGAATGGCCGCCACCACCTACATGAAGTCGTGGCAGGACTTCGACATGGTGAACCTGGTGGTGCTGCCGCTCTTTCTCTTCTCTGCCACCTTCTACCCGCTCGACGTTTATCCCGAACTGTTCCAGGCCCTTACCCAGCTCTCACCCTTGTATCACGGGGTCCAGATGATCCGGGCTCTCACCCTCGGCTATTTCGACATCAACCTCCTCGGGCACGTCGGCTACCTGATCGCAATGGGTGCCGTTGGAGCAATGATCGCCTCCCGGCGGCTGGAGAAACTGCTGCTGTCTTGAGCTCGCAGCCGCCGGCCGGCTGCCTCCGTTAGGCGCCTGAGAGGACGACCAGGTGGTCGCGGTGAATTATCAGGCCGCCGGCATCGGAGCTTGCCTTCCCTGCCATTGATGCAATGTCGTCCGATGATTGTTCGACCAGGCCTTTGGCGATCAGCACCCCGCTCGGACCGTTGACTTCGACGGCTGCGCCCGCCTCGAATTCGCCCAGCACATCGGTCACTCCCACCGCCAGGAGCGACTTGCCGCGTTCAACGAGGGCGGCACCCGCACCGGGGTCGACCGTCAGGCGGCCCTCCGAGGGCTGGCCGAAGGCGATCCAGAGCTTGCGGGCCGGAAGAGCCGTGGGATGCGGATCGATCCAGGTGCCGATCTCCTCGCCGGCCACCGATCGAGCGACAACAGATGGCTCGTTGGCATCGGCGATAACAGTCGGCACCCCCGACCAGGCGGCCATCCGGGCGGCCGCCACCTTCGTCGCGACTCCCCCCGAGCCGAGCGGACCCGGCACGCCTCGCACCACCTCATCGAGCGCTTCATCGGTGTGACGGACCGCGTTGATGAGTTCGGCGTCGCCGTCGAAGCGAGGGTCACCTGAGTAGAGGCCCGGTGTATCGGTGAGCATCACCAGCATCCCGGCCCCTGCCAGGTGGGATACGACGGCTGCCAGACGGTCATTGTCGCCGAACCGGAGCTCCTCCACACCCACGCTGTCGTTTTCGTTGACGATCGGGACAATGCCCAGCGACAGCATACGGGTGAGGGTTTCACGGGCATTGAGGTACTGGCCACGGTTGGCAAGCACATCCTTGGTCAATAGGACCTGGCCGGCCGTTAAGCCCCGCTCGGCGAACCGGGCCGTGTACCGCTCCATCAAGCGGCTCTGGCCGACCGCCGCCGCCACCTGAAAACCGGGGAGATCGGACGGGCGAGAACCCAGCACCGGGATACCGGCCGCGACAGCACCCGAACTCACCAGCACAGTCGGATGACCCGACTCCCACAGCCCCGTGACCTGCTCGACAACGCGTCGGACCGCGTCGGTGTCCAGTCCGGCATCGCCGGGGGCAAGGCTGGAGGAACCAACCTTGACAACCACCGGCCGCCCGGCTTCGAGGGCCCGTCTCACCGTCGCTCCTTCACTCCACGTCCTCTTCATCCTCGCCGTCCAACGGGTCGTCGGGGCGGAATTCGAAGAGGAGCTCACCGATGCGCACATCCTCGCCCGCCTCGGCTCCAGCCTTGAGAAGCGCCTCGGTAATCCCAGCCCGGGCGAGGCGGGCCGCCACATAGTCGAGGACTTCGGGGGAGGACAGATCGTCCAGGTTGACGGCTCGCTCGGCTGCCCGGCCCTCAAGAACCCAGACCCCATCTTCCCGCACCACCCGGAAGCCGGGACCGGCCGGTCGATGGAGCACATATCCTCGTCGGGTTGGGCTTTCCCGCTTGACCTCGTCGACCTCGCCCAAGATTGCCGAGAGGACGGGACGAATCCCGTCGCCGGTCACGGCCGAGACTGGCAGCAGTTCGATGGCCTCGCTGTCGGCCCACGCCTCGACTTCGGGGAGGGTGGCAGCCGTCTCCTCGAGGTCGGCCTTGGCCAGCACCACAACCCGGCGGCGATGGGATAACTCCGGCGAATGGGCCTGCAACTCGGCCAGCAAGGTGAGGTACTGGTGTTTGAAGTCGGTCGGTTGCAGGCTGGAGGCATCAAGCAGCACTACCAGTACCCGGGCCCGCTCGACGTGCCGCAAGAACTCGTGGCCCAGACCCTTTCCCTCGGCGGCACCTTCGATGAGGCCGGGAATGTCGGCCAGCACGAAGTCCCGACCATCAAGTTCCACCACGCCCAGGTGGGGCTGCAGCGTGGTGAACGGGTAGTCGGCGATCTTGGGCTTGGCGGCCGAGACTGTTGATATCAGGGTGCTCTTGCCGGCATTGGGAAAGCCGATCAGCGCCGCATCGGCGATCAGTTTGACCTCCAGGCGAACTGCCACCTCTTCGCCGTACTCGCCCTGCTCGGCGAAGGTCGGGGCTCTCAGCCGAGGGGTGACCAGGCCGGCGTTGCCGCGACCACCGCGGCCTCCGGCCGCCACCGGCACCTCCTGTCCGGGCCGAACCAGGTCAGCCAACATGGTCCCGTCCTCCAGGTGAGCGACGGTCCCCAGCGGCACCCGTACGAACCGATCGTCGCCCCGCCGTCCGTGCCGCACATCCCCTTCGCCGTGAGTGCCCGAATCCGCACGCTGGTGGGGATGGCGCTTCAAGTCGAGAAGGCTGGCCACCGAGTCGTCGGCCTGCAGCAACACGTTGCCACCACGGCCGCCTGAGCCGCCGGACGGCTTGCCTTTGGGCTTGCCGAGTCTCTTTACGAAGGAAGCAACACCCGCCCCACCATCTCCCCCGCGGGCATACATAACAGCTTCGTCAACGAACATAAGGCTTGAGAGCGTAGCTCTCAAGCCAACCATCGGCTTCTAGCCGTCAGCGGTAAGCCAGAGTGAAACTGATCAGGTTTCTCGTTTTGAGCAGACGAGAAGGCGCTTAACGAGGTGCTGGCTGAATGCCGAGAGCTGACAGCCGATCGCCGTAGTGGCGAGCTATTCGATAACTATGTCTACGTGCCGCTTGTTGTTGCGGGCGCCGAACTTGACGGTTCCGTCCAGCTTGGCGAAGAGAGTGTCGTCGGAGCCTTTGCCGACGTGGGCGCCGGGGTGGATACGAGTCCCCCGCTGGCGAACGATGATCGCGCCGGCGGTTACGAACTGGCCGTCGAAAGCCTTCGTGCCGAGCCGCTGCGCCGCGGAGTCGCGGCCGTTCTTGGTTGAGCCTGCGCCCTTTGTCTTGGACATCTACTCATCCTCTCCCTTGGTCGCCTTCTGATCGGCCTTCTCCGCAGCTGCCTTCTCGGGGGTCGGCTTGTCTTCCGACTTCTTGGCAGCAGCCTTGCGGGCCGTCTTGGGGATCTTGGTGATCTCGACGGTCGTGTACGTCTGGCGGTGACCGGCGCTCTTGCGATAGCCGCTCTTGTTGCGGTAATGGAAGACATCGACTTTCTTGCCGCGCACCTCGCCAACCACTTTGGCCTTCACAGCCATCTTGGCCAGCCGGTCGCGGTCGGTGATGATCTTGCCGTCGTCACTGGCGATCAGTACCGGCTCGAACTCCACCTCATCGGTGGCGCGCAGCCGCTCCACCTGGAGAACGTCGCCCTCCTGAACTTTGGCCTGACGGCCGCCGGTCTTGATTACTGCATACATGAGGGAGGTAGGTTACCCCTTCTTCCCGTCTTCGGAATCCGGAGTTGCCGGAATCGGATTCCCGAGCGCGGCAGCGTCCTCATGGAGAAGGAGACCCCGTCCAGAGCAGGTCGGGCAGACCTCGGAGAAGGTCTCAACCAGGCCCTCCGAAACGTGTTTGCGAGTCATCTCGACCAGTCCGAAACTCGACACTTCCGACACCTGGGTACGGGACTTGTCTTTGGCCAATTCTTCCTGCAGCTTGCGGAGCACCGCCCGGCGGTTCTTCTCAGACTCCATATCGATGAAGTCGATGACAATGATGCCGCCGATGTCGCGCAATCGGAGTTGGCGGGCAATCTCCTCAGCGGACTCCAGGTTGTTCTGAAGGACCGTCTCTTCCAGATTGGAGCGTCCCACGAACCGGCCTGTGTTGACGTCGATGACGGTCAGCGCCTCGGTCGGTTCAATCACAATGTGGCCACCACTGGGCAGCCAAACGTTGCGATCCAGCGCCTTACGGAGCTGATCCTCGATGTGATAGCGCTCGAAAACCGGCAGCTCGTCGCGATAGCCCTCGACACTTTTCAGAAGGTCGGGATCGGTCGCCTTCAAGTACTTGCGGATGTCGTCTTCGGTCTCTTTGTCGTCGACGATCAGGCGCTTGAATTCGGAAGTGAAATGCTCGCGGATCACCCGAATGACCAGAGGTGGCTCCCGGTAGATCAAGTCGGGGGCCGATGCGGTCTTGGCCGACTCCTGAATCTCACCCCACAGCTCCTGCAAGCGGCTGATATCGCGGACGATGTCTTCCTTGGTGGCACCAAGCGCGGCAGTACGAACTATGACGCCGTAGCCCTTGGGCTTGGCTTCGTTGACGATGGTGCGCAGGCGCCGGCGCTCATCATCGGGGAGCCGGCGGGAAATCCCGCCCCGGTCCTCGGCGTCGGGGACCAGCACCAGGTGGCGGCCGGCCAGCGAAACCTCGTTGGTGAGGCGGGCGCCCTTGTGACCCATGGCGTCCTTGACGACCTGCACCATGATCTGGTCACCGTTCTTGAGCGCCTTCTCGATGCGCGGGCGGCCCGACCGCCCATTGCCCTGGTTGGCGTACTGAACGTCGGCGGCATACAGCACACCGTTCTTGCCTTCACCAAAGTCGACAAACGCCGCTTCCATGCCGGGGAGGACGTTGCGAACCTTCCCGATGTAGACGTTGCCGATAAGGGATTTGCGGTCGGAGCGGGCCACGTAGTGCTCTACGAGCACGGGCCCCTCCAATACGACGATCTGGGTCTGGTGCGGTAAGCGCCGGACGATCATCTGCTTGCGACCGGTTTCCGGCGGAAGGATTACTTCCGGCTGGGGGCGGGGGCTGCGACGAGTGGCAGTCCGGTTGCCGTTGCGTCCGTCGCCGGAGCGGTTGCGGTTCCGGTCTGACTGCTTCTTCTGTTGTGGTTTCGGGGCCTTCTTGGACTGGGCCGGTTTCTCAGGCGGTGCCTTGAATCTGGCGATCTCTACGACTTCGCCCCCGACTGTGCGGGTGGAGCGCTCCGGTGGCGCCTGGGTTCCTGAGCCGCGGCTGACCACTTGGGGGCCTTTTCGGCGAAACAATGCCATGCATTTTCTCCTTGGGGGCGCATCGGCGCCCACTGAATGTGTGATGACGGAGAGGCGCAGTGACGGTGCCGAACGAAGTGAGACGTTGTTCGATACGCATGCGGGTTGTCTTCCGTCGGATTGATTGCGAGGTCAGGCCGAACGGGCCTGGGCGGTCACCCTAACAGGCTTCGGTCTGCCTTCTAATGAACTGTAACTGTTTGTAGTTGCCGGGTATTCCAGAATCCTCCCTTGAGTGAAGGAAAGCGGGAGGGATGAGAGAGTGAGCGCGGCACCCTTCCGGTGGAGCGGGAGGGGGGCAACCCTTCGGGTTGCTTTGGGGTGGGCTGAGAGCGCGTTCCCGTTCTCTCGATCGGCTGGTTGTCAGAGCTCCAGGTGCTCTTGCATGGCCTCGGTGGGGTCGTAGCAGTAGCGGCAGCGAGACTCGTAGGAATCTGTGGCTCCCAGCACAACCAGTTCGTCGGAATCGATGACCCTTTGGGTGAACATGCCCGGACCGCCGCAGCGGTGGCAAACCGAGAGCATCTTGGACACGTACTCGGCCCTCGTCATAAGCGTGGGAATCGCGCCGAAGGGACGGCCCATGTAGTCCAGGTCGAGGCCGGCCACGATGATCTGCTTCCCGAGCCCGGCCAGGTACTCGCACACGTCCACCAGCTTCTCATCGAAGAACTGGCCCTCGTCGATACCGACTATCACCGTCTTCTCGTTGACTGATCGAAGCAGTTCGTCCGAGTTGGCGACCGGCTCGGCGTCCGCCGAGAGCGAGGAATGAGAAACAACCTGCGCATCGGCGTATCGGGTGTCAAGGCGGGGTTTGAAGACCTGCACCGGGACCCGGGCGATCTTGTAGCGGGTCAGCCGCCTGATCAACTCTTCGCTCTTGCCGGAGAACATCGGGCCGGCAATGACCTCGATCCACCCTCGCTCGCCCCGTCGGTACATGAGCCGCGAGGATAGCGAGGTCTAGTTGAGGCTCTGAGGGGCGTCAAATAGGAATACGGGAACGCGCCTTCAGCTCACCCCAAACCGACCCGAAGAGTTGCCCCCCTCCCGTTCCACGGGAGGGGTACCTAGTTGATCGTTGGTCTTCTGGCGGGGACTTTGCTGCGGTTGAGCCAGATGGAGTGGGTGAGGCCGAGGGCGAACGCCATAGCCGTGAAGGACGAACCACCGGCTGACATGAATGGCAGCGGGATGCCGGTGACCGGCATGATGCCAAGGGTCATACCCACGTTGACGAAGACGTGGAAGGCGAGCATGGCGGCCACGCCGATTGCCACCAACATCCCGAAGCGGTCCTCGGCCGCGGCTGCAGTCCGCAACAGCCGCCACACAATCACTGCATAGGTGGCGATGAGCAACGCCCCACCGATAAACCCGAGTTGCTCCCCGACGGCGGTGAAAATGAAGTCGGTGGTCTGCTCCGGGATGAAGGCCAGGTTCGTTTGCGAACCCTCGAACAGCCCACGACCTGAGAAGCCCCCGCTCCCAATGGCGATCTGGCTCTGCAACGGCTGGAAGGCCAGGGCCAGCGCGTTCTGCTCGGGGTTGAGCCAGGCGTCGATCCTTTCCTCCACCAGCGACAGCCACCCCCGGTTATAGGCGAACCACGTGATCAGACCAGAGCTCCCCAGCAGCAGGGAGAGCTGGCGCATCGAGGCGCCGGCGGCGAACAGCATGATGGCGCCCAATACCGCCACGGCCAACAGTGTTCCCAGGTCGGGCTGGGCCGCGATCAGCGCCATCGGCACGCCCATCAATGCCAGGGCAGTGAACACCCTGCGCCACCCGATCTTGTTCTCCATCGCCGGCGCCAGCAGCGCTGCCATCATCACGATGACCGCCGGCTTGGCCCACTCCGACGGTTGGAATTGGAAGCCCTTGATCTCGAACCAGCTGACGGCGTTGTTGACTTCCTTGCCGACGACCAGGACTGCCGCCAACGCGAGGAGCGCCCCGACATACAGAACGGGAGCAGCCGTATGCAGGCCGCGATGCTCAATGAGTGAGCCGATCCCGAACGCCACTAGACCGACAAACACGATCACGGCCTGTTTCTGGGCATCGCCGGCCGGGTCGATTCCCAGCAGTTCGGCCCGAGGGGCGGAAGCCGAGTAGATCATCAAAACGCTCAGCACGCCCAGCAGCAGCAGAGCCCCCGTCAGGATCAGGTCGGGCCGCCGGCTCTCATAAGCACTGGCAGTCAAGCCACGGCCGCGGATCACAGCGCTCGTCATGGTGCCGCCGCCTCAGCGATCGGGAGGCGACGGGGCGCAGTTTCCGGATTCAGCAGGTACTCGAGAACCTCTCGGACCGCCGGCGCCGCCACTGCCGAGCCACCTCCACCCTCCTCGACCACGATCACCACGATGTACTTTGGGCTGGTTATGGGGGCGACCCCTACGAACCAGGCCGTGTCGATGTCGTCTGCCACCGCACCAATCTGAGAGGTTCCGGTCTTGCCACCGATCTGATTGACATACGGCGAACCCGCGAAGGCACCGGAGGCAGTTCCCCGCCGCACCACCCCGGCCAGGTCGACTCGCAACATGGCAGAAGTCTCCGGATCCAAATCGACATGGCGAACCGCCGCCGGTTCGCGACGGTCGACCACGCTGCCGTCGGTGTCCAGGAAGTGATCGACTACCCGGGGACGCCACACCGTCCCGCCGTTGACCAGAGCCGCGTATGAGACCGCCATCTGCAGGGGCGTAGCTGCCAGGTCGCCCTGTCCGATGACCGTGTTCATGAGGTCGCCGCCGTACCACTCACCGTTGGGGAAGGCCACCGGGTTCTGTTCGTGTAGCCGCTCCCGCCACTCCCGATCCGGCATGATGCCGGCTGCCTCACCGGGGAGGTCGATGCCGGTGGGAGCCCCGTAGCCGAGCTCCCTGGCCCAGTTCTGGATGATCGCCTCGTCCAGACTGTTGTCCTCCCACACTCCGAGGGCTACCTCCCAGAAGTAGACGTCCGCCGACTTTTCGAGAGCGCCGTGAAGGTTGGTCCACCCATGGTTGGGGCTCCAGTCGGTGAACACCTGCTGGCTTCCCTCTCCCAGCGACGGAAACTCGATCCGGGGCTCCAGAACTTTGCCGCTTTCAGGGCCGTTCAGGCCTTCCGGCCAAACGTCTTCCTCCACGGCCACCACATAGGGAACGACTTTGAAGGTCGACCCGGGGGCGAAGGTGCCCCGCACCGCCAGGTTGAGGAGGGCGTTGTTCTCCTGGATCACCTCGAACTCCTCGGCACTCAGGCTTCCAACGAATGCGTTCGGGTCGTAGTCGGGGATGGATTCCATGGCGACGATCGAGCCGTCTGTGGCATCGAACACCAGGCCCGATGCCTTGCCGGTCGGGTTCTCTCCCTGCTCGCGGGACCGCTCGACCGCGGCGATGAGCGAGTCCTTGAGAGCCCGGCTCACCTCGATGTCGGTGGTCAGGACTACGTTCCAGCCCGGCTGGGTGTTGACCTCTTCGGCGAATTGCCACACGGTTCGGTCGCCGCTGACGGTGAAGACCTCGGCTCCCTGGGTGCCGCGCAGCACGTTGTCGTATTGACGCTCGACACCGGCACGACCAAAGACCTCGTCGGTCTTCACCACGTCGCCGTAGCGCTCGATGTCGGCTTCAGTGGCCTTACCGGTATACCCGAGGATGTGAGCCGCCAGCGTCTCGTAGGGATAGATGCGAACCGGGACCAGGTTGACCTCAACGCCCGGGTAGTCCTCCTGGTACTCCTGGACTTCGAAGGCGACCTCGTCGCTGATGTCCCGGGCCAGGGTCACCACCGTCCCCGACGGTGCCGAGTTGATGGTGTTACGGATGACCGACTGCTCTACCGTCAGCAGTACCGACAGCAGCTGAACGAGCTCCTCTTCCTGTTCGACCGTGACTGCGGATCGATCGAGCTGCAGCGTTTGGGACGGACGACTGCCGGCTAACACGGTGCCGTTGATGTCCAGGATCTCGCCCCGGGCCGGTTGCTGGTAGATGACCTGAATCTGGTTGTTGGAGGCCTTGAGGACGTTCTCCTCCACCGACGCCACCTGCAGGAACCACAGACGGACTCCCAACATGGTGAAGAGGGCCAGGAAGGTGATGCCGAGCGTGGCCATCCGCCACGGGTTGATCATGTCCACACTCCGGCCGCCGGGTCCCGGCGCATGAGCCGGGCAGCAACCGGAAGCACTAGAGCAGCAAGGAGGAGGTTGTACACGGCCGCCAGCAGCACCTTCTTGAACGCGTTCACATCCGAGAACACCTGTTGTCCGAACAGAGTACCGAGGACCGCATATAACAACTCACCGCCGATGGTGAGAGCGAAGACAGAAGCCAGTGTCAGGGCGGCGTTACCTTCCACCCGGGGGCGAATCCGCACCGTCGTGTACCCCGCCACCGTCAAGACCAGTGCCCACACCCCCAGCAAGGTGTTGCCCAGTAGGTCGGTGAGCAGGCCGGCACTGAACCCGAGCAGCATCGCCGCCTCCTCAGACAACTGATACGACGCCGCCACCACCACCAGCAGGACAAAGTTGGGAGCCACCCCGAAGGGGTCGAGGTAGCGGTTGAACAGTGTGGTTTGAAGAATCACCGCCCCGATCCCGAGGGCCAGACCGATGTTCAGATGCCGGAACCTCACGGAGTCTCCCCCCCGGCCGGCGGCTCGAGAGCAGGCTGCTCGTCGGCGGGCGCGTCATCGTCGGTGCCGGGAAGAAAGAGGATTACCCGCACGAAGTCCAGGCGCTCAAAATCAACGGCGGGGTCGATGGTGGTCTGCAGACCGGTCCCGACCGAGACGTCGGCGGATTCCGCCACTTTGCCGACGACGAGTCCGGCAGGATAACGGTTGGCGAACGTCACCACCACCTCACCCTCGCTGACCGGCCCGTCGGCCCGGGAGCTGATGAACTTGAGGTTCCCCGCCCCCCTTCCTTCGGCGGTGCCGATCAGCCCACTCTTGGCCAGCCGGACCGCTACTGAATGGTCGGGATCGGTGAGCAGCTTGACGGTGGCACTCGAGGAGGTGACGGCATCGATCCGGCCCACCAAGCCCTGCAGGTTGACCACCGGTTGCCCGATGGCGAGGCCGTGGTCGGCGCCCTTGTTCAGGACAACCGAAAAGTCGAAGTTGGAGCTGCCCGACGCTTGCACTCGTGCCACCACGCTCTGAGCCAGCAACTCTCCCGGAAGCTCCAGGTCCAGCAACTGGCGGAGCACCTCATTCTCGGACCGGATACTCTCGGTTTCGGCCAGGACTCGATTGGCATCCTCTAACTGCTCTCGTAGCCGATCGTTCTCAGCGCGCAAACCGGTCAGGTTCACCATTGCGTCGACGGCGTCGGCTACCGGCCGGACGACGGCTGTGACCGCGGTCTGAACCGGATCGAACAATGTCCGCACACCTTCGCGCAGAGTTCCGGTCACGCCTTCTCCCTCTGAGCGGACGTCGAATGTCATCAAGACAAACGAGAGGGTGATCAGCGAAATAAAGAGCGCTGTTGAGCGGGCGAAACGCTGGTTTGCGAGCACGGCACTCCCCGCTCAGAGGTCGGTTTCCCCAGCCAGGCTGGGGGAAAGGAGGCACCGCCGAACATCGGCTCGGAAGCGAAGGGGCCTCCGATCTCCGAGGCGCATGATGTGCATGGCTCTGAAGCCTCCTAGGGGCGGGCGGACGAGATCAACACGCTCTGCAGCACGTCGAATTCTTCCAGGGTCTGCCCCGAGCCCATCACCACCGAGTGGAGCGGTTTGTCGACCGTGATGATCGGCATGCCCGTTTCGTGCGCCAGCCGCACGTCGGTGCCACGCAGCAACGCACCACCACCGGTGATGGTGATGCCATGCTCCATGATGTCCCCAGACAATTCCGGTGGGGTCTTGTCGAGGGTGAACTTGACGGCGTCGATGATGGCCTGCACCGGCTCTTCGATCGCCTCGCGGATCTCCTGGGAAGCGACCACGACGGTCTTGGGCAGACCGGAGATGAGGTCCCGCCCCCGGACTTCGGCGGCCGGTTCGTCCCGGTAGGGGTAGGCGGAGCCGATCGCCATCTTGATCTGCTCGGCGGTCCGCTCGCCCAGCATGAGGTTGTACTCCTTCTTCACCCACTGGATGATTGATTCGTCCAGCTCGTCGCCTCCCACCCGGATACTGCGTGACACAACAATCCCGCCCAGCGAGATGACGGCGACCTCGGTGGTCCCGCCGCCGATGTCGACGATCATCGATCCGGTCGGCTCGTGGACCGGAAGGCTCACTCCGATGGCGGCCGCCATCGGCTCTTCGATTGTGTAGGCCCGCCTGGCTCCGGCGTGATAAGCAGCCTCTTCCACCGCCCGTCGCTCTACTCCGGTGATCCCGGAGGGGACGCAAATGACTATCCGAGGACGCGCCCACCGGCGACGATGAACTTTCTGGATGAAATAGCGCAGCATCTTTTCAGTGATGTCGAAGTCGCTGATCACTCCGTCCCGAAGCGGGCGGATGGCCTGGATGTATGACGGGGTGCGCCCGATCATCCGTTTGGCTTCCATCCCGACCGCCAACGCACGGTTCGATTGGGTGTTGATGGCCACCACCGACGGCTCATTGAGCACGATCCCCTGGCCGCGCACATACACCAGGGTGTTTGCAGTACCCAGGTCTATTGCCATATCCCGGCCAGCGAACGAGAAAAGCGAATCAGCCACCAATGTCCTTAGCGTGTCAGCGAATAGTAAGTGTACCTATGGCCGGGTTTTCGCGCTATCGGCCGCGAGATCGACCGCTACCGTTTCCCCCATGTCACTGTCCGCTGCCGTCGAACTGCTCGAAACCCGCCAGCAGGTACTGGCTTTCACCGGAGCCGGCATCTCTACCGAGTCGGGGATTCCGGACTTCCGGGGCCCGAACGGGGTGTGGACCAAGGTGGATCCTTCCGAATTCACCATCGACAAGTACGTCACCGGGACCGACACCAGAAAGCGGTCGTGGAAGATGCGCAAGGAGTCGGGGCTTTTCGAGGCGAGGCCGAACGCCGCCCACCGGGCACTCGTCGATCTGTGGGAGGCCGGGCTGCTGCTGGGGGTCGTCACCCAGAACATCGATGGACTGCACCAGGGCGCCGGACTACCCGCCGACGCCGTCATCGAATTGCACGGGAACGTCCAGAACGTCGAATGTCTGGAATGCGACGCAGCCTGGCCCACCCCCGAAGTCATAGCCCGGGTCGACGCGGGCGAGGAAGACCCCCATTGCCCGGACTGCGGCGGGATCATCAAAGTGGCCGTCGTGTCGTTCGGCCAGGCCATGCCGATGAGAGAAGTACAGAGGGCCAGCGAGCTAGCCCATGCCTGCGACGCGGTCCTTGCGGTCGGCTCCACGCTCTCGGTCTACCCGGCCGCTTACGTGCCAATCGAAGCCAAGGAGTCGGGGGCTGCCTACGTGATCGTCAACCAGGGCCCCACCGAGCAAGACCACCTGGCCGACGTGATCGTCGACGCCCCCGCCGGTCAGGCACTACCAACACTGGCCGAATCCCTGATTTCCGCTCGCAGCTAGACGAGCACGAATTCGCGTCCCCCCGGAGGGAGAAGGACTCTTCCTTCCCCTCGAGGGGAAGGAAGACGGCGCCCCTCAGGCACGCTGACGGATGCGGGAGACCCGTCTCGCATATGCAGTTGCGCAGCAACTGCCAAGCAACCCGCAGGGTTGCCAACCAACCCGCAGGGTTGCCAACCACCTACAACGCGATCCGGTACCTAACCGCAGGTATGGCGATGCCCACGCAGTGATCGGCGGTCTTGCCGTCGGGTTGCCAGCTGTGGCGTTCGTAGAAGGACCGGGCAGCCGTGTTGTCTGTCATGACCCAGAGGGATCCTTCAACGAAACCCGACGCTCGCAAATCCTCGAACGCAGCATCCATCAACTGTGACCCCCAGCCCTGCCGGTAGTAGGCCGGGTCCAGATACATGGCGTACAACTCCCCGACCTGGGAAGCCTTGAGGTCCTTGTCGCCGGAGGGCCCGAGATGAGCAAAGCCGACCACCTGGTCGTCGTCGACAACGACCAGCACCGCCCGACGCTCGCTGTGGATGCTGAGCCAGTCCTGCCACTGGCCGGTCCGGCTCGCCAGTTCGTCGTTCAAACCGGCCAGGAAATCGCCCGGCAGCAAGTCGCGATAGGCAGCTTGCCAGGAACCGATGTGGATCTCGGCTAGCCGAGAGGCATCATCGAGCCGCGCCGACCGGATCATTCTCAGCCGCCGGGCCGCTGATGGTGGAAGAAGATGTCCAATTCCCGCTCGGCGCTCTCGGTGGAATCCGAACCGTGCACGATGTTCTCGGTGACGATGATCCCGTAGTCACCTCGAATGGTTCCCGGCGGGGCCTCGGCCGGGTTGGTCGGGCCCATCAGGGTGCGGGCCACTGACACTGCCGACTCCCCCGACCACCAGGTGGCAACCACCGGCCCACTGGTAATGAACTCCAGTAGTTCTGGAAAGAACGACTTCTCAGTGTGCTCGGCATAGTGGCGGGTGGCAGTCCCCTCGGAGATAACCATCTTCCGAACGTGCTCCAGATTGAGACCTTTGCGCTCCATTCGACCAATCACTTCGCCCACCAGTCCGCGTCGGACTCCGTCGGGCTTGACCATCACAAACGTGTCTTCGACAGCCACGTCAACTCCTCTCGGTATTCGCCAGCAGGCTACGCGCCTCACCCGCCACATACATCGACCCGGTGATCAGCACCGCGCCGTCCTCACCCGCGGCCGCCAAAGCAGCCTGCAATCCGTCTTCCACCGAGCCGGCCACGTGCACCGTGTGATCGGGCAACGCCGCCAGGGCCGCGGCCGCCACCTCCTCGGCGGGCACCCCGCGGCTGCTGGGAGCAGTAACCGCGAACACGTCGCCGGCGATCCCGTCCAGGGCCGCCACCAGCTCGTCCAACCGCTTGTCGCCCAGAACCCCCACCACCACCTTCCAAAGGAAAGGAGGGAATTCCTCATCCAGGGCAGCTGCTCCCGCTTCCATCGACTCGGGGGTATGGGCCCCGTCCAGCACCACCAGGGGATGGCGGCCGGCTACTTCCAAGCGCCCCGGCAGGGTGAGGGCGGCGAAGCCGTCCCGGACCGCCTCGGGGTCCAGGGCTCGTCCCAATAGCTCCTCAGTGGCGGCGATAGCGATGGCGGCATTTCCCAGCTGATGACGCCCGTGGATAGGCAGGTGAAGCTCGTCGTAATGCTCGTAGATACCGTCAACGCTGATATCCCAGCCGCCCACTGCCAAAACCTCGTCGGTAACGCGGAAATCGCGGCCGCTCACCACGTAGCGGCCCCCCTGCTCGGCAGCTCGCCCAGCCATGGCGGCTTCTGCCTCGGCCGGGAGCTCACCGGTGACCAGACTGCCCCCCGGCTTGAGGATGGCAGCCTTCTCGATAGCGATCGATTCGATGGTGTCGCCCAGGTACTCGGTGTGCTCCAGGGCTATCGAAGCGACAACGGCCACCGACGACTGCACGATGTTGGTGGCGTCCAGACGCCCTCCCAGCCCAACCTCAACCACTCCCAAGTCGACGGCCCGCTCTGCGAACCAGGCCAGACCGACCGCGGTTGCGAACTCGAAATAGGTGAGGCGTCGCTCCGGGTCATCGTCGATCAGGCTGTCGAAAGCGGCTACGTCTGCCACTGCCTGGGCGAACTCCTCAGACGTCATCTGCTGACCGTTGTAGGCGAAGCGTTCCTCGACGGTTTCCAGATGAGGGCTCGTGTAGGTCCCAACCGACAGCCCATGAGCGGCACCCAACAGCGTGATCATGCGCGAGACCGACGTCTTGCCTTTGCTGCCGGTCACGTGGACGACCGGGTAGGTGAGGTGGAGATCCCCCATCATCGCCAGCAGTCCCTCGATCTGCGCCAGCCCGGGCCTGACGCCACGTCCGGCATGCATCTCCAAATAGGCTGCCGCCTCTTCGTAAGTCACCGGCCGTCCGTCACAATTCGCCCAGTTGCGAACTCAGTTTGGCGATGGTGGCCTCTGCTTCGGTCCGCTTCTGCTCTTCTTTGGCCACGATGTCGGCCGGAGCCCGGTCACGGAACTTGGGGTTGGATAGCTTGCGATCGGCGAGGGCGAAGTCCTCTTCGGCCCCCGCCAGCGCCCGCTCCAGGCGGGACCGCTCGGCGTCGAGATCGACGACGCCTTCCAGCGGGAGGAAACCCTGCACCGGTCCAGCCACCACCCGGGTGAATCCCTCGGTGGAGGCGGGCTCGCCGACCTCGGGAATGACCGACACCAGCGAGGCCAGCTGGCGAGGCCACCACGCCTCGGCAACGGCTTGCGGATCGGCCACATAGACGTGAAGCTCCTGGCGAGGCGACAGCTGATGGGACGAGCGGAAGCGGCGAATGCCTCCGACGAGTTCCTGGAAGACGTCCATGGAGGGCGGCACCTCCTCAGCCGGTGGATCCGGCCAGCCGGCGCCGGCCACCAGGCCGTCGACGACGACTTCCTTCCACAGCTCCTCGGTGAGATACGGGATGGCGGGGTGAAACAGCTTCAACAAATCGCGCAAGACAACGCCGAGGGTCTGGCGGGTCTCAACTGCCGAGGCCTCTTCCTCCAGGGCGGCCTTGGACAGCTCGAGATACCAGTCAAAGACCTCCGACCAGGCGAAGTTGTAGAGCAATCCGTAGGCGTCGCTGAAGCGGTACTCATCGGCCAGTTCGTCAAAGCGATCTACAACTGCCCGCAGACGCCCCAGGATCCAGGCCGCCTCCGGGCCCGGGTTTTCCGGGTAGCCACCTTCGGCCGGGACCGTGCCGACTTCGACATGGCCGAGGACAAAGCGGGCCGCGTTCCACAGCTTGTTGCCAAACTTGCGGGCGCCTTCCACCCATTCCATATCGAAGGGAACGTCCTGGCCGGGAGCGGCCGATTGCACGATGGCCAGGCGGAGCGGGTCGGCCCCGTGCGATTCGATCACATCCAGCGGATCGATGGCATTGCCGAGTGATTTGGACATCTTGCGGCCGTCCGGTGTCCGGACCAAACCGTGGATCACAATGTCGGCGAAGGGAACCTCGCCCATGAACTCAATACCCATCTTCATCATGCGGGCCACCCAGAAGTAGATGATGTCGAAACCCGTCACGAGCACGGCGTTCGGGTAGAAGGTGGCGAGGTCGGCGCTGTCCTCCGGCCAGCCGAGAGTACTGAAGGGCCACAACGCCGACGAAAACCAGGTGTCGAGCACATCTTCGTCCTGGCGCAGGCTGGAACCGCCGCAGCTGGGGCATTCGGTGGGGTCCTCCCGGGCCACGATGACGTGTTCACAATCACTGCAATACCAGGCCGGGATCCGGTGCCCCCACCAGATCTGGCGGCTGATACACCAGTCGCGCAGATTCTCCATCCAATGGAAGTAGCTGTTCTCCCAGCGCTGAGGGACGAAGCGGGTACGTCCCTCGCGGACGGCCGCGATGGAGGGAGTGACGAGCGGGCCGACGCTCACGAACCACTGCAGCGACAGGTACGGCTCGACCACGGTATGGCAGCGATAACAGTGCCCGACCGAGTGGACGCGCTCCTCGATGTGGTCGAGATGACCACCGGCGGCCAATGCTTCTTTGACGGCTGCGCGGGCCGCCATCCGATCGAGACCGGCGAATTCGCCGCCGTTCTGGTTGACCTCGGCTTCGATGGTGAAAATGTTGATCGCCTCGAGCGCGTGGCGATTGCCGATCTCGAAGTCGTTGGGATCGTGGGCCGGGGTTACCTTGACGGCGCCGGTCCCGAACTCCGGGTCGACGACGTCGTCGGCGACGATCGGGATCTCCCGGTTCATGAGCGGCAACATCACCGTCTTGCCAACCGCGCCGGCATAGCGCTCATCGTCGGGATGGACCGCGACTCCGGTGTCACCCAGCATGGTCTCGGCCCTGGTGGTGGCGACCGTGACGTGACCCGAACCGTCGGTGAACGGGTAGTTGATGTAGACCAGTTCGCCGTTGGTCTCCTCGTACTCAACTTCGATGTCCGACAGAGCGGTGTGGTCCTGTGGGCACCAGTTGATGATGCGGTTGCCGCGGTAGATCAGGTCCTTCTCGTACAGGCGGACGAACACCTCCCGCACCGCGGCCGACAGCCCTTCGTCCATTGTGAAGCGTTCCCGGCTCCAGTCCACCGAGTCGCCCAGCTGGCGCATCTGCTGCGTGACGATGGCGTGCGACCTGGCCTTCCACTGCCACACCTGTTCCACGAAGGCTTCCCGCCCGAGATCGTGACGGGTCAGCCCCTCGCGGGCGATCTCCCGTTCCACCACCGTCTGAGTGGCGATGCCGGCGTGATCGGTGCCCGGCAGCCACAGGACCTGGAACCCTTGCATCCGCTTGCGGCGGATGATGACGTCGTGGATGAGGTGGTTGAGGGCATGGCCCATGTGGAGAACGCCGGTGACATTGGGAGGCGGCAGCACGATGCAGAAGGGCTCTCCATCGGGATTGTGCTCCGGCTTGAAGACACCGGATTCCTCCCAGATGTCATACCAGTCGGCCTCAACCGAGGCAGGATCGTACGTGGGTTTCATGCAGCGTGATCTTAGGAGAGGGCCAACGTCCCGGGTCCCGCGAGCCACCGTCTTCCCCGCCCTGAGGGCGGGGTGGCTGCGCCGAAGGCGGAGGCGGGGTGGGGGAGGCGGTCAACCAGCAAGGTTGTTGCTTCTGTGGCTCCCCCCATCCGTCAGCGTCCCTCCGGGCCGCTGCCACCTTCCCCTCATGGGAAGGAAGGCAAAGTCGAACTCCCCGGGGGAGGACCGGGGAGTTCTAGGTGTCTCCTGCTATTCCAGGAACGGAGCTTCCGGGTAAGGGTCCGTGGGCTCGTGTACATACTGTAACCGCCACTCTTAGTGGTTCCCGTAGGCCGTTCGGCCCATTTCCTGGCCCTCACGCGAAAACACTCCCCGATGCCTAAGGGAGTGTTTTCGCTATGTCGCCCGCTGTGTTTCGAGGTAGTGCTTCCCGCTCAAACCTTATACCAATACGATACGACCGCCCACAGTGGTTGTCTGAAGGTTATTGCGTCATAACGACGACAAGTGCGAGAACTAGTCACCCGCTACCAGGTCAGTCCCCCCAGCTTGCTGGGGGGAAAGTACCGTTCGCCGAAGGCGAGGGGTAGGTGGGCTTCGTCTTGGCGAAAGAGGGAAGACAAGCCTTTGGCCCCCCTCCCCCCGAGCTTCGCTCGGCGGTACATTCCCCCCGACAGAGTCGGGGGACTGACAACTCTCCCGGGCCCGCGAAAGAGAAGACCGGAAACCGGTAGCTGGCAACTGCAGCGCCGGAGGCTCTACTTACGCGCTGCGCTCGGAGACTTCGCCTTCGTCGGTGATGACTTTGACGGGCACGAGGGTGGGGTTGACCCGCTGGGCAACCACGTCCTCGTCGATGACGACCTGACCGATGTCGTCGCGAGAGGGAAGGTCATACATGGTGTTGAGGAGCACCTCTTCCATGATGGCCCGCAGGCCGCGAGCGCCGGTCCCACGCAGCAACGCCTGGTCGGCGATGGCGTCGAGAGCCGGGTCGGTGAAAATGAGCTCCACTCCGTCCATCTCGAAGAACTTGGCGTACTGGCGGACCAGGGCATTCTTCGGCTCTTTGAGGATGCTGATGAGAGAATCGCGGTCGAGATCCTCAACGGTGGCCACTACCGGCAGCCGGCCGATGAACTCGGGAATGAGCCCGAACTTGATCAAGTCCTCGGGAAGCACTTCGACGAGGATCTCGCTGTTGCGACCCTCATCCCGGCTGTGGATCTCGGCGGCGAAGCCAATACCCTGCTTGCCGACCCGGTTGCTGATCACCTGCTCGAGGCCGGCGAAGGCGCCGCCGCAAATGAAGAGCATGTTGGACGTGTCGATCTGTATGAATTCCTGGTGCGGGTGCTTGCGCCCACCCTGGGGGGGCACCGAAGCGACCGTGCCTTCGACGATCTTGAGCAGCGCTTGCTGCACTCCCTCACCGGACACGTCGCGGGTAATGGAGGGATTCTCGGCCTTGCGGGCGACCTTGTCGATCTCGTCGATGTAGATGATGCCGGTCTCGGCCCGCGGCACATCAAAGTCGGCGGCCTGGAGCAGCTTCAGGAGGATGTTCTCGACGTCCTCGCCCACATACCCGGCCTCGGTGAGGGCGGTGGCGTCGGCGATGGCGAAAGGAACATTGAGTTGGCGGGCCAGCGTCTGGGCCAGCAATGTCTTGCCGCAGCCGGTCGGTCCGATCATCAGGATGTTGGATTTCTGGAGCTCGACCCCGTCGGTGTCCTTCAAGCCGGCGTTGACCCGCTTGTAATGGTTATAGACGGCGACCGACAGGACCTTCTTGGCCTTCTCCTGTCCGATTACATAGTCGTCAAGGAATTCGAATATCTCACGTGGCTTGGGCAGCTCGGTGGGGGCAACCTCAGCGGTGGTCCCCAGCTCCTCTTCGATGATCTCGTTGCAGAGATCGATGCACTCGTCACAGATGTACACGCCGGGACCGGCGATGAGCTTCTTGACTTGCTTCTGGGACTTACCGCAGAAGCTGCATTTGAGCAGCTCGGATCCGTCGCTGAACTTGGCCACTCAGTGCTCCTTCACGTGACGTTGGCGAGGTTCAGGGCGAGTCAGGGACGACGCTGGGAAGGACGCAGGACGAAGGCGCACTGGTTGTGCGTCGAGGACGAGGACGCCGCCAGCGGTGGGCCTGACCGTCCTGGGCCCGTCAGATGTCATGTGATGGTGCACCACTTAGCTCCCAACCGATGCAAGACGCCTTGGCATCAGAACTTCGTCAATCACGCCGTAATCCTTAGCTTCGCTGGCCGTCATCCAGAAGTCACGTTCGGTGTCCTTCTCGATGGAGGCAAGCGACTGGCCGGTGTGGTCAACGAGGATGTTATTCAGTTCGAGGCGGAGCCGAATGATTTCCTTGGCCTGGATCTCGATGTCGGTCACCTGGCCTTCCACCCCGCCGTGTGGCTGGTGGAGCATGATGCGGGCGTGGGGCAGGGCGAAACGCTTGCCGGGGGCGCCGGCGGCCATCAACACGGCGGCGGCTGAAGCAGCCTGACCCATGCAGAAGGTGGAGACGTCCGGCTTGATGTGCTGGATCGTGTCGTACATGGCGAAGAACGATGACACCACGCCGCCCGGGGAGTTGATGTAGAGGGCGATATCCTTGTCGGGATCCTCACTCTCCAGGTGCAGCATCTGCGCCATCACCAGGTTGGCAACAGTGTCGTCGATGGGGGTGCCGAGGAAGATGATGCGCTCCTTCAGCAGCCGGCTGTAGATATCAAACGCCCGCTCTCCCCTACTCGAGGTCTCAATCACAGTCGGTACTAGGTAACCCATTTCACTCCTCGGTTTCTGTCGCGGCATCTTCGGCCGGGGCTTCGGCGTCAACCTCTGTCTCGGTTTCGGCCTCGTCGTCTGTTTCGTCAATGCTCTCGGCCAGCGAGAGCTCGTTGCCGTCCTCGTCAACCGGGACGGCAGCCTCGACCAGTCGGTCAATAACCTTGTTCCTCAGGATATCACCGGTCAGGATCTCCACTTGACCGCTCTCCTGAAGAGCCTTTTCGTACTCTTCGGGGCTCTGCTCGCTGGAAGCGGCCAGAGCACCCATGGCCTCTTGCAACTCTTCGTCGCCGACTTCAATTCCCTCCGAGTCGGCGACTGCGTCCAGGAGGATGCGAACCGACAGTGATCGCTCGGCCTGCTGGCGAGCGTCGGCGACGAAGGCTTCCTCGTCCTGGCCGGTGATCTGCAGGTAATCGGGGAAAGGGATCTGCTGCTCGCCGAGGCGATGCAAGAAGCGGTGGATCTGGTATTCCATCTCGGCGTCGACCAGTCCCATCGGCAACTCGATCTCCAGCTCCTCGATCAACTCCTCCAGCACCCGGTCGGCGAACTCGCTACGGGCCGAAGCCAGCTTGTGCTCATGGAGGCCGCTGCGTAGTTCCTGGCGGAGGGCTTCGATGGACTCGAACTCCGAGACTTCCTCGACCCACTCGTCGGTCACTTCAGGGAGCTTCTTGGTCCGAACCGACTTCACGAGGACCTGAAAGGTGACTTCCTTGCCCCCGTGATCGCCGACGCCCTCCGGCAGCGTGTCGTTGTACTTGACGATGGAGCCGGCGTTGGATCCCATCAGCTGTTCGTCGAGGCCGGGGACATAGGAGGCCGAACCCACCGGGTAGGTGAGGTCGGAAGCGGTGAGGTCTTCGATCTCCTCCCCGTTGATCGAAGCCGACAGGTTGATGACGGCGTAGTCGCCGTCGGTGACCGGATGCTGCACGTCCTCCAACTCGGCGAACTGGTTGCGAAGCCGGTCGACCTGGTCATCGATGTCCTCTTCGGCCACCTCAGGAGTGGTGACACTGACCCGGCGGCCCTCAAAAAGGGGAACGTGATCCAGGGTGGGCCAGAGAGTGACTTTGACGTCCACCTCTACCCCGTCGTCGTTGTCGCGCAGATCCTGCACAGAGGGGGTGGCGGCGGGGCGAAGATCGGCTTCGGTGAGCGCCTCAGCCACGACTCCGGGCAGTGCCACGTCGATGGCTTCGGAGCGGACCCGGTCGGCGCCGAGGGTAGCTTCCACCACCTTGCGGGGGACCTTGCCGGGGCGGAAACCCTTGACCTTCAGGTCCTTCGACAAGCGCTTGGCCGCCTCATTCTTGGCGGTTTCCAGAGCCGCATTGTCGATTTGAACAGTGACGATCCGCTCGAACGGACCCGCCTCCGCGATATTGGTTTCCATAGCTCCTCAGTTGGTTTTGAAAATGTGGGGTGGCTGACGGGATTCGAACCCGCGACCTCCGGGACCACAACCCGGCGCTCTAACCAACTGAGCTACAACCACCACGCTCTTATGAGCAGGCGCCCCCGGAAGGATTCGAACCTCCGACCAAGAGCTTAGAAGGCTCCTGCTCTGTCCACTGAGCTACGGGGGCAATCCTCGAGCGCCGAGCGGGTGAAGGGGATCGAACCCTCATAGCCAGCTTGGAAGGCTGGAGCTCTACCATTGAGCTACACCCGCGAGGCAAGACAGGATAACCGGCAGCCGGTGTCTCAGGACCCATGTCCGACGTCGATGGCTGTGCCTCGCGACGGTGTTTCGTCCCACCGGGTCAAAACAACTCAGACCGGCGGCCGAATTCCCTTCCCTCAAGGTGTCTTGTTTCGCGAGAGACACGACACTCAGGGTGAAACCGAGAGCTGAGAGCTTGGGGATATCCCTTCCCCGCCCTTGACGGCGGGGTGGATCCGCCGCAGGCGGAGACGGGGTGGGGGAGGCACAGAACCCCCGGAGTGACGGGTGTTGTTGGCTCGCTGTCTCCCCCCATCCGTCACCGGCCCTGCGGGCCGCTGCCACCTTCCCCTTGAGGGGAAGGAAGAAAGTGCGGCGTCTTGGATCCTCAACCGTCGCACACAAACCGCCACAAGCCATCTGAGGGAGGCGAGGAATCGGGAAGCGAAGGGAGGTCGGGATGCGCATCCACCCGTCAGGCGACCACGATCGTTCCCAACCGATGCGGTGGGCAGAGCGACCGACGCCCCCTACTCTTCTGGCTGACAGCCGACGGCCGAGAGTCGAAAGCTGAATCGGGCTGTGGCGCAGCTTGGCAGCGCGCTGCGTTTGGGACGCAGAGGTCGTCGGTTCAAATCCGACCAGCCCGACTCGAAAACTCATCGGATGAGATGCGCAGCAACTCGCAAGGAACCCGAAGAGGTTCTCGTCGCCGGTTCGAGTCCGGCCAGCCCGACTCACAACCTTGCGGCAGTGTGTTGCCGTTGCTAGCCCCCGAACCAGTGGGCAGGATCCGTCGGAGGGGTCGTCGTAGCGAGGATCGCTCCGGAGTCGGCCGTGGTAGCCACGAACCCGCCACTCGTCCAGATCCCCGCCTCGACCGCGGTGTCGCTACGGCCGTGACCGCCACTGCCCCATTCCACGTAGCTGACGATGGCGTCGGCACTCCCAAAGTCGTTCGAGTTGTACAGACCAACCTCGCCGCTCTCGGGGTTGAAGGCACCTGTGCTGGCAATCCCATCGACAGCAATGACGCCCGCGCGGGGGCCGAAGAGTTCGTCGTGTCCGGTCACGAAGACCTGCGCAATGTCGCCGGGCTGCAGTTCGACCTCTGGTAGTTCGTGATAGGCCGGGCGTTGACAGAGCCAGTGACCGCCGAGTGAACCGGGCGCGTCGCCCACGTTCTGGATGAAGACCTGGCCGAGCGGCCCCAGACCCACCTCGACGATGGCGAACTGTGCTCGCGCAGTCGGTGTCGCGACTGTCGTACTGGTCGTGTCGGCCGGGGCGTCGGAGGAGTCCGCCGGCGCCGTGGTCGTAGCAGCAGTGGTGGTTGTCGCTTGGCCGGACGCCGCCGTGGTAGTTGGCGCGTCGGAATCGGAGCCCCCGCACGCGGTCACTGCCAGAATCAGCGCAACTGCCGCCACCAACCGTTTCATGGCAGCGGAGCCTACGCGACCCTGTTGCCCGGTGCTCGCTAGCGTGCCGGTATGAGCTTCACTATTCCCAGGACGCCCTTCGGCGACCACGTTCGCGAGCGCCTCGAGAACGAACTCGTCGCCTGGATGACGACCGTTAGCCCCGACGGGATGCCGCGGCCCTCTCCGATCTGGTTTCTGTGGGAAGGCGACACGATGCTCATCTACTCGAAGGACGGGACGTCGCGTACTCACAACCTGGCGAGAGATCCCTCCTGCGCCATCAACTTCAACTCCACTGATGATGGAGGCGACATCGTGATCCTCGAAGGGACCGCGGTCGTGTCAGAAGACCCACCCTCGCCGGAGATCCCTGCCTATCAGGTGAAGTACCTCGACGAGATCCCGGCCATCGGAATGGATCCCGGCTCGTTCGCCATCGCCTACCCGGTGCCGATCCGATTCACCCCGGAGCGACTGAGGGGCCACTAGGAGTTCTCCCACTGCTCTAGGGGCTACGCCGCTGCAGTTGAACCCGCAGGGTTCGCACTTCCCACCGATCGGAGATCGCGGGGACTGACCAGAACCGGCCGCCACTAGCCGGAGGGGTGGGTCTCCTCGCCAAACACGGTGCCGGGTCCGTGGGGTCCGGCCTCGTAGTAGAGCGAGTAGTGACGAACCACGGGATCGTGATCACAGTGAGCGCTGACCCGAGCCAATAACTCAGACCCCAAGCCCTTGGCCTTGAAGGCATCGGCACGATCGGTGCTGGCGAACTGAGTGACCGCGGTCACCCGGCAGGCGTTGTCGTCATCGACCAGGACGGTGTGCTGTTCAGGCCCGCTCTCGTCCCGAAGAGCGAGTCGCTCCCAGTTCTGCATGGCGGATGTAAAGGCCTGCATCTCACCCTGCGTGACCATGAACTCCGACACTTCGATGTGCTTCATGCACCTGAACCTAGCCGGTAAGCTGGCTGGTCGAGCCTGGAACGGTTTTTCGCGTACTGACTAGTTAAGTCGTCACTCGCCTATCCGCTCATGTATTGTGGACCTACAGCCATCGGGAGTGCGCAGGGCGGAAGGGTAGGGAGGCCCCATTACTGGCACCGTCGTCTTTCGTGACCCTCGGATTTCCCGTTGAGGCTGTTCTACGAGAACACAATCTGTGAGATGCACGGGAGACCGTGACAACAGTATCGCCAGGGAGGATCCGAATGAGGTTGAGCAAGAAGATCTACAGGTCGTTCCAAGCATCCGATGGGCGCGTCAAGCTTGCAACGCTGTCGGGGATTGGGTTACTCGCAGCCGCGCTGGTACTCGCACTGGCCGTGTTGCCCGCAGGCGCCGGAGAGGGTGGCCCGAGTGGAGCGCCCGTGCAACCGGAGGAGATCGCATACGGCGGTGGATCCGGCGCGTGTAGCGCCAACTTCCCCGGCCGGTTGCCGTCAGATGCCGCGTACGAACTCCACATCAACAACCCGCACGATGGAACCTTCACCGGCCCCGACGGCACGTCGGTCACGATCAACGTGTACAACAGGGACAAGAAGTTTGACTTCGTGATCAACACACCGGGAATGGTCGCCTTGGACGTGATCGTGAACGGCGGCTCAGACAACACCCACTTCGACTATGACGGTAACGGCGGCCCCGGGGCCATGAGCAGCGATACAGGCCTGCATGCACCCACCAAAGGTGGAGGCAGCAACCTCTACAGGTTGAGCCACATCAACCTTTGCTACGACGAGGTCCCGCAGGTGGACCTGTCTATCTCCAAGTCGGTCGAGGATCCGACGCCCAACGAAGGCGACACCGTCACCTACACCGTCACGGTCACGAATGTTGCTCCGACCTCTAACGGCACCGCAAGCGGCGTAACAGTGACAGACACGCTTCCGACCGGCGTGACCTTCGTTGACACCCTTGGGTGTGCCGAGGATGGGACCGGCGTACCTACTTGCACGCTGGGGTCCATACCTGAAGGAGGAACAGCCTCGTACGACATCACGGCAACCGTTGACGCCGGGACAGCCGGGACCACCCTCACTAATTCGGCCTCAGTAGACGGTATCGAACCTGACCCGATCGGCGGCAACAACTCGACGTCGGTGGATATCACCGTCAACTCGGTCGATCTGTCGGTAATCAAAGCACCACAGAACGCGGCTCCGAATGCTGGACAGAACGTCACCTTCCTCATTGACGTGATCAACGCGACAGGCTCAAACGCGAGCGCAACCAACGTAACGGTGACCGACACCCTTCCAACGGGCATGACGTTCGTCTCGGCGTCGGATGGTGGGACGCACAACGCCGGAATTGTGACATGGAACTTGGCTGCCCTCGCCAAAGACGCCACCAAACAGCTGACTCTGGTGGTGGCGATAGCGGAAGGCGTCGGCGGGCAGCAACTGACGAACAGCGTCGCTGTCCTCGGAGACGAGACCGACCCGACTCCCAACGGAAACGATGCAGATTCAGTGCCGCCGGTGATCGTCAACGCGGCTCTGTCAGGCACTGTCTTCGTCGACGGGAACGCCAATAGCAGCTTCGACACGGGCGAATCCGGCGAGGAGCTCACGGTTACGGCTTACGACGACAGCGGGACAGCTGCTGGATCTACGACTTCTGCCACCGATGGTACGTATAGCCTGGAGCTGGCGCCCGGCACTTACAGGGTCTGCCTTCAGCAGCGTGCCAGCCACGAGCAAACCGTCCCCGACCTTCCAACGGAGGGAATCGGCACGGACGACTGCGACGATCTCGGAACTCACGAATTGGTGGGTTACGGGGTCGCTCTGACTAGCGACGTCGTCGGCATCGACTTCGGGAGCTTGCCGGTGCTGGTATGTGAGGACCTCCAAACGACATCGGGGACCACCATCTCCGGAGGCTTCGAGATCTTCACGAATTCGAACCTAACGTGCGGCGACAAGGGTCACAGTCTCGATGTAGTGGACATCGAGGGTCAAGAGGCGGTCGCATTCCTCCTCGATGGCGCCGGCGAAGCGGCCGCGAGAGGGAAGATAGTGAAGACCGAAGCAAGCCCTGCTGACTTCGTGCCTCTCACCTACTCGCCGGCCGAAGACGCCGAGTTCGTAGTTCTACCCTGGTGCGCGGTTAGGGAGAAGGTGGCCGGGGACGGAACCCAGTTCGACGGGGACTACGCCGCCGGCGGAACGTTCACCAACCCATATCCGGACTTGACAGGTGTCTATGACGACCCGGGGACGAATCTGATTCAATCGATTTCGTGCAGGGTGAACCAGTTTGAGGACAGTGCTGGAAATCAGGTCACAGTGGTGTTCGGCGAGTTCCTTGACCCGTTCTACCGGTAACCGATAGCTAGACAGTCAGAACCGGCTCTCGGCGAATATCCATTTCGTCGAAGAGCCGGTTTGCTGTTTTTACCTCATCCGAGTCGGGATCGTCTCCCGCCCGGGTGGTGATCTCGTTCTTGGCGACTAGCAGCAGCGCCTCGTCATAGAGCAGCCCCTGATCTCGCGCCATGCCGAGCCCCTCGCCGATCTGCTCCAGCCCGTCATCGAAACGACCTACGTCGGCTAAGCAGCACCCGCGGATCCGGGTGATCGTCGGAGCAAAGACCTGCGCCATGTCGCCGGCGGCGTTAACCGCCTCGTCGAGTATCCGAAGCCCTTCCTCGGGCTCCCCTTGACGGAGCTTCGAGTCGGCCAGCTGGATGGAGGCATTGAGGGCGCTCATCGGCTCCCCAACTTGCAGCGACCGCTCCTTGAGTTCCTCGAGTAGCGACTCACCATCGCCGTAGTCCCCCTTGGCAACCAGTAGCCGTGCCAGCTCGCCCTCGGCGAACATTGCCGCTGGAGCATGATTGGAAGCTTGTAGCACCCGAACCGCATCCCGCAGCAGCGGCTCAGCCTCACCAAACAGCCGCTGGTTCACCAGCAGCTCTCCTATGTTGGCGGCTCCGATCGCAGCTTGAACGTCGTTGCCTCGCCTTAGCTCGACCTCTCTCGCCTTCCGGTAGGCCTCGATGGCGTCGTCCCAGTGACCTTCCCAATACAGGTGGGCACCCTGGTTGTTCATGATCGGAGACATCGAGGCCAGATCATCGAGTTTCTCGAAGATGGCCAGGGCTTCGTCGTAGTGAACCGGTTCATCGGTGCGGCCGAGCATCCGATTGGCCCAGTCGATGAGGTCGAGAGCCCGGCCAACGGTCTCCAGGTCTCCACTGGAGCGAGCCAGCGCTTCCGCTCCCTCAGCTAGCGCGAGGGCTTCTGCAGGCCGCTGTTGCCATCGCCGGACCGAGGCCCGCTCGACCATCAAACGAGCCCGCCCACCAGGGAGATCAACACCGGCGCGATCCACCACACGCTCGCCCCGGGTGGTCTCTCGGAGGGCCGACGAGTACGAGCCGGACAGTCGATGGACGTTAGAGCGCTTCAGGGTCAGGTCGACTACCACGTCGACGTCATCCTCGACCAGCTTCTGGGCCTTGCGGTATGCCTCGAGGGCCTTGTCGAACAGTCCGGCTCGCTCGCTGACATCGCCGAGGTCGGTCCAAACCTCGGCCCGGTCGGCCCGCCCGACGGCCGGCAGGTGCCGAACGGATTCAAGGGCCCGCTGATAGTGAGCGGCGGCATCGACGTTCGCGTAGCTATCGCCCGCCTGATCACCGGCAATGCGCGAGTAGCGCCACGCCCGGTCGTGATCCTGACCGAGGGAGAAATGAAGCGCCAGCACATCGGCGGCTGACTCGGGGTGAGCGCCGGCTGCTTGCTCGGCCGCCTCGCCCGCTTTGTTATGGAGTTCGCGGCGACGCTTGAAGGAAAGGCCGCGGTAGGCGACGTCGCGGATCATGGCGTGGCGAAAACGGAGCCGATCCCGCCCATCGGGATCCAGGAACCCCAACAGCTCGCGCCGGGTGGCGGCATCCAACTGGATGCCCTCGTCTGCCATGAGCTGATTGAGAGCAGAGATACGGAAGCTGCGGCCCAGCACACTCGAGAATCTCAACAAGCTCCGGGCCAGTATTGGCAGAGCGTCGATCTGAGAGCTCACCACCGCGTCGAGCGAGTCGGGCAGCGCCTCCACGCCACCGGCCTGGCGCACTGCGCCGATGATCTCCTCCAGGAACAGCGGCAAGCCGCCGGCACGTTGAACGATCACGTCCACATCGTGGGGTCGGAGCGGAGCGGCTTCGGTGGCCGCAACCACCATGGCCCGAGCTTCATCGACGCTGAGGGGTCCGAGCTCTACCTCTTCCATGCCCGGATCGAACCCATCGGCCGTCCCGCGGCGGGTTGTCAACACCAGCCATGGGTGATCGGCTGTCGCTGCGGCGATCCGTTCCATGATGTGGGCCGACGCCTCGTCCATGTAATGACCGTCTTCAACCTCGAAGAAAACCGGGCCTTCATGCACTCGCTCGTACAGTTCGATCAGGAGATCGGCGGTCCGGTCCTGGCGGAACTGCGGGTCGATGACATCGACCTCGGGCGTGTCGGGGATCTCGATCATGGCCACATCGGCTACCAGCGGCGACAGTGTCAAATGCTCCGGCGCCAGGCGGGCAATCGAACCCTGCAACGCCTTCGCCATCGCCGGAGGGCTATCCCGCTCCACTCCCAGGAGCTCCCGCACCGGATCCCGCAACGGCCGATAGGGGGTCCCGATTCCGTAGGCCTCGGCGCGGACGTCAATGTGCTCCGCCTTGTCGAGCACAGGCAAGATTTCATCGACCAGCCGGCTCTTGCCGATGCCGCGCTCTCCCGTGATCGCCACCGCATGCCCCTTCCCGGCGAAGAGGTCGTCAATCATTGCGTGGAGAGCAGCTAGCTCCTCCTCGCGACCGGCAAAGGGCAGGTCCCCACCTCGCTCGGTCGGTCGGCTCCCGGTCTCAGCACCGACCGCGTAGGCCTGCACCGGATGCTCTTTGCCCTTCACGTAGAAAGGCTCGAGCGGGGTCGTCTCGAAAATGGTCTGAGCTCTATCGAGCGCCGACGGGCTGGCATACACCTCCCCCGGGGAGGCAGCCGCCATCAGACGAGCGGCCAGGTTCACGGTGTCACCCATGACCGTGTAGGTCGATCGGAAATCCGTACCGATCTCACCCACGAAGACATGTCCTTGATTGATGCCGATCCGCAGTGGAAGCTGGCCCTGCCGGTCGGAGATACGCCGGGCTGCTCTCAGCACGCGACCCTCGTCGTCCTCCTGCACTTTGGGGACCCCGGCCACCAGGATGATCTTGCCGCCGTCCTCGTCGATGTCCGAGGCAAGAAACGTGACGCCCTCTTCGTCGGCGGCCACCTGGACATTGCGGACAAGTTCGTCGAGCGCTTCGGCCACCGCTGTCGGCCCGCCGGACTCCATCAGCGCATCCACTCCCTGGAACTTGATGAATCCCACAGTGGCGATGTGATGCTCGGGTTCGGCGGCGCCATGTTGGAGGAAGTCCCGTAGCGCTACCGGCATCCCGGTCGCGACAGCATGGGGATCAAGCTTCTTTCGAGGGCTCCACCCGCAGCATTCGATCCGGGCCTTGCGCCACCGCAGCAGCCACCCATCGCCCTTTCGCTTGGTGGCAGCACCGGCCGGAATGGACTCCTTGGTCGCAGAGCTGATCAGAACCTCTCCGGCGGCGGCGGTCTCCTCCATCTCGGTGGTCATCGAGGCAGCCGGGCCGGTGAGTATCAACTCCTTGTGGGAATCGCCGACTCGAAACAGGTGAACAGTTCCGCTGTGGAGGCCGACCGACATCTTGAGGTAGAGGCGCCCGGCCGACGTCTGGTAGTCGCGGGCCTCACGTAGCACCGCTTGCATTTCCACTGCCGCGCTCGAAGCCTGGATCGGATGGTCGCTGCCGGTGAACACCAACAGCAAGGCGTCGCCACCGAACTTCAGGAGGCTTCCGCCCCGGTCATAGGCGACGGCCAGCATCTTGCCGAACACGTAGTTGAGTACCTCAGTCAGCTCTTCGGCGCCGATGCGGCCCCGACGAGCCAGTTTCTCGGAAAGGGCTGTGAAGCCGGAGATATCGATATAGCAAAGGGTGCCGTCGATCTCCTGCCACCGCTGATCGGTGTGCAGCTCCCACTCGGCAGACAGGCGCGGGACGTAACGAGCCAGGCTGCTCGTCTCCGTTGTCGCTGCCGCCATTGTGGCCCCCACTTCGAGAGCCCAGATTACGACAAGATCACGCAGAGTGTCGCCGGTCCTCCAGAGACGGGCAGTCGCCCGTGGGAAGACGTCGGACAAGAACTCTTCCTTCCCCTCGAGGGGAAGGTGGACTCGGAGCGAAGCTTCGAGGACGGATGGGGGAAGCAGCGACTCGACAACACAAGTTGCAGCAAGAGTTCTGTGCCTCCCCCGCCCCGTCTCCGCCTCCGGCGAAGCCACCCCGCCCTCAAGGGCGGGGAAGAGAACACATTGTTGCGGTTCAGTGCCTCCCCCGCCCCGTCTCCGCCTCCGGCGAAGCCACCCCGCCCTCAGAGCGGGGAAGAAGGAGACGTGTGACTACAGAAGTCGCTTGAGCATTTCTTCGTGTTGGGGAAGTTCCTTGATGGCGTAGCGGTAGCCGGCTTCGATGATCTCGTCCATGCGTTCCCAGGCAAGGAGACCGAACTCGGTGACGTCGGGGTGAAGGACCACATCGGCTTCGTGCTCCAGTCGCTTGGCCGACAGCACGTTCCCGGTTTCGGTGGCGCGGAGCAATAGCTCGACGATGCCGGGCAACTCACTTCCGGCTCCCAGCGGGCTCAGGCGGCGCGCAAACGGACCCCATCCCGACAGAATTCCGTCGTCGGCCAGCCCGGTGCTGGGCAATTGAGCGGAGCCTTTGAGATTGGCGGCGATGATGGCTCCGGCGTCGGCGAACCCGGTCATCACATCAACGGGCAGGTTGTTCATCACGCCGCCGTCGACCAGCAGGTCGCCCTCCTCGGACGGGACCGGCGGCCACAACCCGGGAATGGCCACGCTGGCTCGCAATGCCTTCCAGAGCGGACCACGGGTATGGACCGCTACCTCCCCGGCGGAGAGATTGCTGGACACGCAGTAGTAGCGAAGCCACATGTTCTCGATCATGGCGTCCCCGAAGCCGCCCTTGATACCGGCCGTGACCTTGGCTCCCTTGGCCAGGGCCAGGGCCGGAGCTGTGAAGTCGATGGGACTGCCCTGCGACACAAAAGAGTCGTAGAAGATGCGACGCTGTTCCTCCCACGACCATCCCATGGCAAGGGCGGCGCCGGCAATGGAACCGAAGCTGGAGCCGCCCACTACATCCACCGGGATTTCAAGCTCCTCCAGCGCTCGGAAGAGGCCGAAGTGGGCGATGCCGCGTGCTCCCCCTCCGCTGAGTACCAGGGCGATCTCCCGGCCGGTCAGCGCCCGAGCAACGCGGTGCAGGTCGTCGCGGCTGTGAAGGCGGACATGGTGAAGCCGGTGGACCGGCCGCTGCGCCAGCCATCGGGGCCCACCCCGTGGCGTCTCAGCCTCCGCCCGCTGGACAAGCACTAGATCGATCCGGGCCCGTACCAGCGCCGAATCGGGTCCCAACAGATTCCGCTCCACCTCGGTCAGCGCCGACTCGCCGCCCGCCTCGCCCACCAGCACTACCCGGTCGGCCTGGCGAAGACAGCGGTCGGTCCAGGTGGAAGGCTTCCGATCGGCCAGGTAGATCAGCAAGTCGTGATCGGTCTCCAGATCGTGGAGCAGCCGGGTCAGGTCGCTGTCCTCCTGGAGCTCGTCCACATCCTCTCCGGTAACCAGCCGGGTGTCACCTCGCTCGGCCAGGATCGAAGTGAGATAGCGGGCAAAGGTGGCGGCACCCTCCCCATCGCCCACCGGGACCACGGTGATTGTCCGAACCGAAGCGCCGGCCGCCTCGGAGCGGATCGAACGCCGCAGCCGCTGAATCAACAACCTGGTGATGGCGAACAGCTCATCAGGCTCCTCGCGCAGAAATCGGACGAACTCTTCTGCCGGGATGTGAACCAGGTTGGAGTCGCGTAACGCCCGCACTGTGGCGGACCGTGGCTCATCGGCCAGGATCCCCATCTCGCCGATCACCTCGCCCCGCCCGATCTCACCGACCAGGGTCTCGCCCCCTTCCCCGCCCACGAACGCTTGAAGGCGGCCACTGGCCACCACAAACAGAGCGTCGGAGGGATCGCCTTCGCGAATCAGGGCTTCGCCGCCGGGAAGGTGGCGGACGTCGGCCTCGGCGGCCAGCCGCGCCAGGGAAGCCGGGTCGATTCCGGCAAACAGCTCTATCCCCCCGAGTAGATCTTGGATACTCCGCTCGCTCGGAAGCGTCACGCCCCACCTCCCGCCGAAGACAATACCTAGAGGTCTAGCTGCATGCCTGCGTAGGCGGCCACCGTGTTGGGGAAGCGCTCCTGGACGGCAGCCAACAAATCATCGACCCCGTCGTCGGTCCGCTCCGGATCGTGGCTGATCAGAACCAGTTGGCCGACATCGGCCCGGTCGGCGATTTCGGCCGCTTGCTCCCAGGTGGAATGCCCCCAGCCTTTGTGCACGTCGATTTCTTCTGGAAGGTATTGGCCGTCGTGGATCAGCACGTCGGCTCCCTGGGCTATTTCGATAAGAGACTCATCCGAGGACGGATCACCGGCTTCGACATCGGTAGCCAGCACCAGGGTGCGGTCGCCGTGCTCTATGCGATAGGCGGTAACGCCCTGGGGGTGGAAGAGGCGGGCGGCCCGAATCGTCAGCGGCCCAACCTCCCAGGCTCCGGCCGGAACGCTGATGAAGTTGTGATTGGAAGGGGCATCGCTTAATGGCACCGGGAAGAGCGGAGCCGACATCACTCCCGATATGCCGTCCTCAACGCTGTGGCCCTCCCACGGATTGGCGTAGAAATCGAAGGTGTTGGCGGGGTTGTAAAGAGCCCTGAAGAAGGGCAGCCCCAGCAAGTGGTCCCAGTGGAAGTGGGTCACCAGGAATGTAAATGTGAGGGCGCCGTCACCCTCGGGCAGATGATGTTGAAGATCCCGCAAGCCGGTGCCTGCGTCCAGCACCAGGAAGTGATCCTCAGCCAGCCGGGCCGAGATACATATCGTGGCACCGCCGTAGCGCCGGCTGTCGGCCCGGTCGATGGCGACCGAGCCCCGCACGCCGTGAAAAGTGAAGGTGAGGCCGTCCGACATCCCGACACGCTACCCGCCTGGAACCGGCAACGCAGGCTTGATTAGTCTGCACGGCTGACGACCCGAAGGACGGAATGAAGATCGCCACGGTGCGGCCGCCCCGGCTCCGCACCGCCGATGAAGAGGGACACCGCACCGCCACCTGGCTGGAGCTGTTCTACGATCTCGTGTTCGTCGTCGCTGTGGCCGCCCTTGGCCATCGCTTGTTGGTGGATCCCACCTGGGAAGGTGGTCTCGCCTTCGTCGGGTTCTTCATCCCCATCTGGTGGGCGTGGTCCGGGTACACCTTCTACGCCGACCGCTACGACACTGACGACCTCGGCCAGCGCAACCTGGCCGCCGCCCAGATCATGGCCGTGGCCTTCATGGCGGCCAGCGTCGGGGGCGAGACCGATAGCACCTTCGCCTTTGCGGTGGCGTTCATCGCCGCCCGCAGCATCCTCATCATCATGTATATCCGAGCCCGCCGCCACGTTCCCGAGACCCGCAACCTGGTCACCGGCTACATCAAAGGCCACTCCCTGGCGATCGCGGTGTGGACCCTTTCGCTGTTTTTCCCGGAGGGGATCCGGATCGTGTTGTGGGCGATCGCCCTTGCCATCGACTTCTATACCCCCTTCCACTTCCGCACAATCCAGGCCAAAGTGCCCCTCGATACCTCCCACCTGCCAGAGCGGTTCGGCCTGTTCACGATCCTCGTTCTGGGCGAGTCGATCGCTGCCGTGGTGGCCGGCTTGAGCCATGAGGGGTGGGAGGCCCGGCCGGTCATCGGATCCCTGCTCGGCATCACCATCGCCACCAGCCTGTGGTGGCTCTACTTCGACAACCTGGAAGGCTCGGTGGTGCGACGCAAGAAGGGCCAGCGCACCGCCTGGAAGCCCACTGTCTGGATCTACAGTCACCTCCCGCTCGCCATCACGCTCACTGCTTCCGGCATCGGCCTGGAGTTCATCGTCACCGAGGAATTCCACACACCCGAGCGGATGGTGGTGACTCTGGGAATCGCCGGCGTCTTCTGCGCGATGGGCCTGATCCACATAGCCACCGAAGCCGGCCCGGAGCGACGGGATGATCTAAAGGCCCGGGTCCGCTTCGCCGCCGCCGGGGTGGTTGTGCTGCTCGGCCTAATCGCAGGCGACCTGGCCCCCAATTGGTTCGCGGTGGTAATCGCAATACTGGTCCTGGCCCAGGTCGGCCTCGACGTGGCTCTTGAGCCGCATTATGAGCCCGCGGCGGAAGCCACCGAAGACGCTGACGAGAACGCCAGCAACTCGTGAAGCGGCCGATTGGGCCATGACGAGCATGGCGACACGGACTAACCTCCCGTCCGGGTCGCTAGCTCAATTTGGCAGAGCAACGGACTCTTAATCCGTAGGTTGTGGGTTCAAGTCCCACGCGACCCACGGGAACCCTTCGGGTTCCTTGCGAGTTCGGCAATACCGAACTCGTGGGGTCTTGCGGTTGTGGTCTCGTACACACCGCCTGCCCACCCAGCGGGTGTAGCCGAACTGGTATAGGCGCCAGATTTAGGATCTGGTGGGTTCTTCCCATTGGGGGTTCGAGTCCCTCCACCCGCACCGACTCAGCTAGCGGCTTCCCCGTTTCTCGGCGGTTGTCGCCATGTGCCGCACCATTCTGCGCCAGATCGGGGCATGGAATGGAAGAAGGACCCACCAGTAGAGCCTTCCCAGCAGGCCGCGCGGCACGAACATGGCCGACTGGATTAGCCGGGAGCCGTCGTCGGCCGGATCCACCTTCCATCCCAGCCAGGCGGAGCCGGGAACCTTCATTTCTGCCTGCAGGGTGAGCAGGTGCTGCACCGGGTCTACTTCGACCACCCGAAAGAAATCCAGCGCTTCCCCTGATCGCAGGTCCTCCGGATGGCGACGGCCTCGCCGCAGCCCGACACCGCCGATCAGGCTGTCGAGCCAGCCCCGGATGCGCCATGTCCAGTTCATCGAGTAGTAGCCGACGTCACCGCCGATACGGGTGACGGCCCAGAACAGGTCCTCAGCCGGCGCCGACGACTGGCTCTCACGCTGGTCAACCATCATGGCGGCACCCGACCAGCTCGGATCGCCCGGCAGCGGCAGGGCCGGCTGGGACACCGCATCCGACCAGCGGGTCTCCACGTTCTCCTCCGAGATCCGACTCAAAGCCAACTTGACGCTCGTGCGGTAGTCGAAGAGGGCGCCGGGCTCGAATCCGGGCGGCGAAGCCCGCTCCACCACCACATCGGTGCGCAGGCTCTCGATCAGCGGCCGGATGGTGGCCTGATCAAGCGGTGTGACCAGACCGATCACCCGCGGAGCTATGCGGGCGTTGAACAGAGGAAACGGCACCACCCACCGCTTGCCCAGACCCACCACATCGGCATAAGTCAGCATCATCTCCTCGTAGGTGAGCACGTCGGGCCCGCCGATGTCATAGCGCCGGTTCCCGACGCCGGCCTCGTCCAGAATGGCAACCAAGATTTCCAGGACGTTGCGGATGCCGATCGGCTGGCAGCGGTTGCGCAGCCAGCCAGGCCGAAAAAAAACAGGAAGCACGTCAGTGAGGTGGCGGATCAGCTCGAAAGACACCGAGCCCGAACCGATGATGACTGCCGCCCGCAATTCAGTCACGGCGGTGCTCCCCCCGGCCATTATGCGACCCACTTCGTGACGGCTCTCCAGGTGGGTCGAAAGCGGTCCTTCGTCATCTCCCAGCCCGCCCAGGTAGATGATGCGCTGCAAGCTGCTTTCCCCGGCGGCGTCCCGGAAGTTGGTGGCCGCCTCCCGGTCGCGCCTGACGTAGTCGCCGGTGGCGTCCTCCATCGCGTGGATCAGGTAGTAGGCGACGTCACATCCCTCCATCGCCGTGGGGAGAGTGTCCGGTTGCAGCGCATCGACGGCCACCACCTCGATCCGATCCCGCCATGGGGCCAGGTCGAGCCGGGCCGGGTCGCGGGTCATGCAGCGCACCTCAGCCCCGGCGTTGAGCAGCCGGGGCACCAGACGGCCCCCGATGTAGCCAGTGGCGCCGGAGACGAGGACCTTCATCGTTGCCTCAGAATCTAACGGCCGGCCGGGTAGAAACGCCGCCGCGCCCAAAGAGAGACGTAGACCAAACCAACCAGAACCGGCACCTCGACGAGCGGGCCGACGACCCCGGCCAAAGCCTGACCGGAGGTGACCCCGAACACGCCGATCGCTACCGCGATGGCCAGCTCGAAGTTGTTGCCGGCCGCCGTGAACGCCACTGTGGTGTTCTTCTCGTAGGAGAAGCCGAGCCGCAACCCGAGCAGGAAAGACATTCCCCACATCAGGCCGAAGTAGAGCAAGAGCGGAGCGGCGATGCGGGCGACGTCGCCAGGCTGGGAGGTGATGGTCTCACCCTGAAGAGCAAACAGAATTACAACCGTGAACAGCAGCCCGTACAAAGCCAAGGGCGCAATCCTGGGCAGAAAGCGGGACTCGTACCATTCGACGCCCCGGCTGCGTTCTCCCCATCGTCTGGTCAGGTAGCCGGCCGCGAGCGGGATCCCCAGGAAGATCAGCACGATGCGGGCAATCTCCCACATCGAGACGTCCAGGGTAGCTGTATCGAGGCCGAGCCATCCTGGCAACACCTCCAGATAGAAATAGCCGAGCACTGCGTAGGCGGCGATCTGGAAGAGCGAGTTAAGGGCAACCAGGACCGCTGCCGCCTCCCGGTCACCGCAGGCGAGATCGTTCCAGATCAAGACCATGGCGATGCAACGGGCCAGGCCCACGATGATCAGCCCGGTCCGATATTCGGGAAGATCGGGCAGCAGCAGCCAGGCCAGGGTGAACATGAGGGCCGGTCCGACCACCCAGTTCAGGAAGAGGGAGGTTGCCATCAGCTTGCGGTCGGTTGCGACTGCGCCGACCCGTGAGTAACGGACCTTGGCCAGCACCGGATACATCATCGCCAAGAGCCCGATGGCAATCGGGAGCGAAACCGTGGCGATCTGGACCGTGTCCAGCCAGTCGTTGAGGTCGGGAATCAGCCGGCCCAATGCGAGGCCGCCCGCCATCGCCGTCAGGATCCACACCGGCAAGAAGCGGTCCAGACTCGAAAGTCGGTCGAGCACCGGCGCCTCAGCCTGGGGCGACTCCGGGGTACCGGGCGGCGGCAGTGCTACCTCCGGCCCTTCTTGCGCAGGCGCCGCTGTTTGCCGCGGCTGAAGGCGATGCTCCCAAAGCCGCTGATCACGGCGATGTAGAAGCCGAAGTCATACCACCAGCCGGTGTTGTTCGGCTCGTAGATCCGGGTGTCGGAGCTGAAGATCTGCCAGATGAGCGTGAATGGAGCGATCCAGCCATGCCACACCCCGTGGAAGAAGTTGGCCCGATCGTCGGGGGCGAAATTGTCCGAACCCGGGGCGCAGGCGGCCAGTACCAGAGCCAGCACGATCAGCAGGAGCCACACTCGCTTGCGCATGCCCCAAAGGTAGCGTGCGGAAGTGTCTCGTTCCGCGAGTGATGGCCGTGGTCACCTGAGCCGGTTGACGCCGGGACGGCCCGAGGCTCGAGCAATCAGGTCTGAAAACACCCAACCTGGCAGGATTTCCCTTTAACCTTCCCTGATGGGCATCGAGATTGTTGGCATCGAAGTGGAGCCCGACTACGTGGTCCTGCACTGCCGGGGCGGTTTCTCATTGCCCGACGCTCTCGAAGTGTTTGAACAGGCCTACGCGGCAGCTTTCCGCGAGGATCGCTCGGGAGTGCTCATCAACGCCTGCGACGTTGGCCCGCCAGCGCCGTCCACGCTGGAGCGGTTCGAGATCGGGCGCTTCGTCGCCAGCCGCAAGGCCAATGGGATCCGGGTGGCCGTGCTTGGCTCCCATCCTCTCATCGACCCGGGCGGTTTCGGTGAAACGGTGGCTCGCAACCGGGGTGGGCTGTTCCGGGCCCGGGTGCGCAGCGAGGAAGCCGTCGGTTTCCTGGCCCAGAAGGCTTCCTAGGCCCCTCCTCTCGTCTAACGCTTTGATGCGCAGAGATTCAGAACGCGAAACCTAAGATAAATGCACTTCCCTGTCGAAATCTGGATGACATGCGTTCGCTAGAGATCCTCCTGCTCGCATTGGCAGCCCTGTGGTTCTTACTGCCGACTATCACCAGCCGGCGAGGAATCCGCCAGGGGGTCGGACTGCTGCTCGCCATGGTGGTGCCCTGGCAAATCGCTATCGAGGGATACCGCTGGCAGATGGTGCCCGCCTACGTGCTGGCCGGAATGATCGCCTTCGTCACATGGTGGGAGTTCATCGGCCCACCCGAGGATTACTCACCCTCCCAGCGAGCCCGTGGAGTCGGTCGCCTGGCCGGCGGTGTGGTGGGAATTGCCGCCATCGCCCTTCCCCTGGTGCTGCCGGTCTTGCGGCTACCGACACCCGACGGTTCCTACGACGTCGGGACCATCTCCCTGCATCTGGTCGACGAGGACCGCATGGAGACCTACGGCGACCTGCCGGGCGGTCCCCGGGAGTTGATGGTGCAGATCTTCTATCCGGCCGAGCCGGCCGCCGGCGCCAAAACCGGTCCCTGGATCGAGGACCTGTCGGCCGTCGGTGGCGCCCTGGCTTCCTTCCTCGACGTGCCGTCGTTTAGCTTTGATCACCTCAAGCTGACCAACACCCACACTTACCCGGATGCACCGGTGTCCGACGCCCTCGCCAGCTTCCCGGTGATTGTCTACTCGCACGGCTGGCGGGGCTTTCGCACCATCAATCTCAACCAGATTGAGACTCTGGCCAGCGAGGGGTACATCGTGGTAACGATCGACCACACCTATGCCTCGTCGATGGTCGTCTTCCCCGGCGGGCGACAGGTGGGAGCCGACGCCGACGCCCTTCCCGACGAGGACGACGTGGGCCCCACGGCCTTCCTGGCGGCCGGGAGTCGGCTGATCGACGTCCTCGCTCTGGACCTCCAGTTCGTCGTCGACGAACTGGAGGACATCAACCGGGGCAGGCGCTCGACTCCCCTCGGGCAACGACTCGACCTAACCCGGCTCGGGCTGTTCGGCCACTCCCTGGGCGGCGGTGCCGTGATCACGTTCTGTGCCACCGACTTCCGGTGCCGGGCCGGAATCGGGTTCGACCCGTGGGTCGAGCCGGTCGAGCCCGCCATCATCGAGCGGGGCCTCAAGATTCCCTTTGCCTTTGTCCGCAGCGAGGAGTGGACCGCCGAAGACAACGATGACGTTCTGCGTGAGCTCTTCGAGCACGGAACCGGACCTCAGTACTGGCAGGCCATCAGCGGGACCGAGCACCGCGACTTCGTCTTCTCTCCTCTGATGAGTCCCGTGGGCGGCATCCTCGGCATCCAAGGGTCGATCGACTCGGGGCGCCTGGTCGACATCCTCGACGATGAGCTCACGGGGTTCTTCGGACAGCACCTGCTGGGCGAGGATCGCCAGTTCCCGTCTCTACTGGAGAATGAATACGGAGAGGTAGTCGCCGGCTGAGCTACTCCCACCACCCTGCCAGTACCGACTGGCTGCCGGTTGCCCATCTGAGCAACTGGCCGGCGCCGTCCGCACCGAAGGCCAACACGCCGTCTGAGTAGGAGGCGACACCGTCGCGGCCCCGCCCGGTGAAATCGGCCACCACCGGGTGGCCGGATCCCCACACAGGAATGGTTTCTCCCTCCAGGCCGTGCACGACGCCTGTCGCAGCCCGGAAGACACCAACGGTGTCGATGCCGTCGCCGTCCCAGTCCCCCACCACCGGCCGATCGCCAGCAACGCCGAACTGGAAATCGAAATCGGCGAACCCGAGCGAGTTGGCGTTGCGGAGATAGAAGCGCTGTTCGTGAGGGCGGTAGACACCGATCGAATCCGCCCCGTCCCCGTCCCAATCGCCGCACACCGGAACATCGCTCGGGATCCCGAAGAAGAAGTCGATGTCGGCTAGGCCAAGCGTGTTGGCATTACGCAGATATACGAAGCCCCGGCCCGACCGGTACAGGCCGACCGTGTCGTGGCCGTCGCCGTCCCAGTCGCACAGGAGCGGCACATCTCCCGGCACTCCAAAGAAGATGCTCTCGACCGCTCCCTCGCCCTCCCGAAAACTCCATTGGCCGGTGCCGGCGTCGTGGGCGACCCACTTGTCTCGCGCCGCCAAAGTCCTGGCCCTGATCGGCTCGGCCGCAACTTCGTTGCCACTCAGGTCACGGGCCGTCACCTGGATCTCATACTCCCGATCGGGGGCAAGCCCGGTTACGACCGCCGCGGCCTGGTCGGTGATGAGCGTCGGACCGGAGCCGACGGCCACGTGGTAGGTCACGGGTCCGTCGTCGATCGCCGGTTCCCAGGCCAGCCCGATGCTGGAGGCCTCGACTCCCGTGGCCAGCACCGGGCCGGTGAAGAACGGGGCCGCCGTGTCCACCAAACTCACCAGGAAGCCATCCGGGGTGCGCCCGGTCACCGCCAGCGTCCATCCGTTTGGCAGGACCAGTTCCTCGCCCTCAACCAGCAGGTGCCCGGAGGAGTCGGCCTGCGCAGGCCATTGCGAAACCCGTCGTGACAGCCCGAAGCACGGAAGGGAACTGCCACAGGCTTCGGCTCGCTGGTCCAGAATGTGCACGGTGACTCCCGAATCCGGCAGGGCGGAGTCGTAGCCGGACCGGACCCTGGCGTCGACCACCGTCAGCCAGCCCTGCTCACCGTTCTCCACCAGCAGAAGCTGATCTCCGCTCCCCCCCAGGGCCGAGATGACGAACGAGCCGGCTCCGTCGGCCACCGCCACGTCCTCCGGCTGGATCCAGCCGGCGATGTAGCGGTTGAGCGCCAGCGTGCCCATCAAGCGGGTCCGGTCCCCTGCCCGGGACATCACGTCGATCGGATTATCGTATTCGGCCCAGGTCCCGGCCGTCTGACCGCTGAAGGTGTGGGCGAAGTGGATGGTGTGGCCAAGCTCGTGCACCACCGTCACCAGGCGAGGATTGAGGCCGACCACGGCATGAGCCCCCAGTGTGACCGATCGGTAGTTGTCCGGGTAGGTGAGGGGCGAGGGCGGACACTGCCCCTCGTACGGGCACCACACCCCACTCTGGGCCGAGCCTCCGTTTGAAGCCGTGTCCTCGACGATGATGACCCCGTTGGGCTGAGAGGTCACACTGTCGGCGACGGTGGTGGTGCAACCGGACCCCTCCTCCACCATGCCCCCGGCCCGAAAGACCGGCCGGTAGATGCCGTCCGACAACCAGCCGAAGAAAGGTCCGATTTCGGCATTGAGCACCCGGGCTGCCTCGGCCGGTTCCACGGCGACCGATCCGCCGGCGGTGTCGCACACCCAGACCTCCCACACGTCCTCACCAAGCGAGTGAGCCCGCAACTCGGAGCTGCCGGCGATCTGGCCGAGCGGCTCCCATCCATAGACGTCGTTCTCCAGCTGAGCGGACATGTTGGCAGTGGCCGCGCCCCACGGAACGATGAATGCCGCGACGAACGCGACGAGAAAGAACTCCCGCCAGACCCGCCCCCGGGTCGTGTTAGCCATAGGCTCACCGTACTCAGAGTGAGATTCGGTGCCTACGTTAAGTGACTAGTCAGAGACGGGCGGCCAGCTCCTGCAGGGCGCGAGCCCGGTGACTGATCCGGTTCTTGTCCGCTTCCGGGATCTCGGCCAGGGTCCGGAAGCCGTACTCCTCCACCTCGAACACCGGGTCGTAGCCGAACCCGAAGCTCCCCCGCCGTTCCCGGGCGATCCTCCCTGGCAAGGCGCCGGCCGCGGTGATCTCAGTCCCGCCCGGATAGACGATGGCAACCGCCGTCCGAAACGTCGCCCCGCGGGCCTCCGCTCCTTCCATTACCTCCAGCAGACGGTTGACGTTGTCGTCGTAACTGGCCTCGGGACCGGCGAAACGAGCCGTGCGCACGCCCGGGGCTCCGTCCAGCGCGTCAACTTCCAGGCCCGTATCGTCGGCCAGGGCGGCCAGCCCGGTGTGATGCATCACCGTCCGAGCCTTGTGCCGCGCGTTCTCCTCCAGAGTCTCGTAGGGCTCATCAATCTCCGGCCACTCGAGACCGTCGACCACCTCGAATGGCTCGTCAAGCGAGGACAGCACCGCTTCCACTTCCCGGATCTTGTCCGGGTTGTGCGAGGCCACGACGATCCGTCTCAGCCTGCCACCGCCTTGCGTTGAAGCCTCACGAGCTCCTCAATGCCGGCTGCGGCGGCATCTACCAGGCCGTTCAGATCATCCCGGGTGAAGGGAGCATGCTCGGCGGTGCCCTGAACCTCGATCAGGCGCCCGGCACCGGTCATCACAACGTTGAAGTCAACGTCCACCGAGACGTCCTCGGGATAGTCAAGGTCCAGCAGGACTCCGCCATCGCGCACGCCGACGCTGACGGCCGCGCAGTGGTCGACCAGCGGGTCGGCTTCAAGCAGCCCGGCTTTCCTGGCATCGGCAAGCGCATCGTGAAGAGCGATCCAGGCGCCGGTGATGCTGGCCGTACGGGTTCCCCCGTCTGCCTGCAAGACATCGCAGTCAACTCGCACAGACAGCTCACCCATCGCATCCAGGTCCACCACTGCTCGCAGGGAACGGCCGATCAGTCGCTGAATCTCCTTGGTGCGACCCCCTGAGATGGAGTTGCGGGAAATTCGCTCCCGGGACGAGCCGGGCAGCATGTTGTACTCGGCGGTCACCCATCCTCTGCCCGTGTCACGTAACCAGCGCGGCACGCCGGGCTCGACGGCGGCCGTGCAGAGAACCCTGGTCTTGCCCATCTCGATCAGTACCGAACCCGGCGTCATCTCCGTGAAGCCGCGGGTGATCTTGATCGGCCTCATCTGGCCGGGCTCGCGGCCATCAGCTCGTTCACTCATATCAGGACCTCCAGCCCGGGGGCAGCCACCATCACATCGCCGCCGAACACGGCCGCCGCCTCTTCAATCGATTGGTGCGGATCCAGGCTAGGCAGCAGGTGCGTCAAGATCAGACGCTCCACCCCTGCCCGGTGGGCGATGTCGCCAGCCTCGGTGGCGGTGAGATGGTGCGGGGCCGGCTTGTCTGAACCCTGGAAGGTGGCCTCAGCCAGCAGGGTGTTGGCACCCGCCGCCAGGACAACCAGGTCGGAGCCGGTGCCGGTGTCGGCCGAATACACACAGCTGCGGCTCCCGGCCTCCACCCGCACTTGCAGGGTCGGCACCGGATGGTCGGCCCGTCCAAAACGAAGACTCATGGGCCCGACCATCGAATCTTCGAGGGGGCGGGGAGCAAACACCTCTTCGAGGTGGCTGCCGGCGTCAAGGTAGACGGCGATCCGGTCCACTACTCCCTCGGGAGCAAACAACGGAATCGGTGCAGGCGGCGTCGAGCCGAAACGCAGGTAGTGGTAGAGGGAGAAGATGTCGACCGAGTGATCGGGGTGGACATGGCTAACGATGATGGCATCCACCTCGGCGGGGTCCATCAGCTCGCACAGAGCATTGAAAGTCCCCGATCCGGTGTCCATCCACACCCGCGTTTCGGCATGGGTCAGGAGAAAACCGGCGGTCGGATGGCCGGCGGTCGGGTACGTTCCGTTGGCGCCGAGAACCCAGAGCTGCACAGTCCGGAGGCTACTCCCCCGTGATTGTCAGCTCCTCTTCAAGGATTTCGCCGCCGCGGATCCGGTAGGCCCGGATCTCCGGTTCACCGTTGATCGGGCCGGCTACCAGCCAGATCCAATCCGGTTCTGCCGCTCCGGCCACATCGGTCGGTGACGGGTAGGCACGAGCATTTACGTGGCTGTGGAACGCCCCGATCAGCTCCCAGCCGTTGGCCTCAGCCTCCATCAGAACCCGGAAATGACCGGAGGGGTCGATGGTGTAGGAGACCGGCGAAGCATCAGCGTTGTCCAGGCAAAACAGCGCCGTCACGCCGCCCTCATCGCCGGCCACCAGACCGCACGCTTCGTTTGGCAGCCCGGCCCGACTGTGCGAGAGGATCTGTTCGGCCATGGAAGCCGGGAGGTTCATCGGGTGGGCCGGGAGGCTCCGTTGCGCTCCAACGCCTTCTCCAACTGGTCCTTCTTGACCAGGCCGGTGGCTCGCCAACGCTCCCCGATGGCACCGCCCTGGCGTTTGGACTTCTTGCTCTGCTTCTTGGTCGAAGCGCCGTACACCACGAAGGTCGGAGTCGACATGACTCGGAAGCGCTGGGCAGCCGCCGGGACGTTGCGCACGTTCACTTTGACCACATGGGCGGAATCCTGGTATTCGTCTGCCAGTTCGCCGACCACACCATCCATGGTGCGGCACGACTGGCAGCCGTTCTGCCAGAAGTCCAGAAACACCGGCTTGCCGGTGGCGGCCAGCTCGTCGATCTGATCGAGGTGCTCCAGGTTGATTGGTTTGGTTCGTCTCTTGAAAATCATACGGTGTTCTATAACCCGTGGGAGGCCAGATTCATTTCTCGGCACCGCCATCGCCAGACCTGCGGGTTTTCTGCTCGGCGTGGACGGCACCCAGATACTTGCCGATTCCGTGCACTACGTGGCGACTACGCAGCGAATGCAGCACATCGAATCCATGCGTGGCTCCCGGCAATTCGGCGTACAGCACCGGATGTTCCGAGACCGGGCGCAGGGCAGCAACGAATTGGCGGGACTCCTGTGGCGGCACCAGGAAGTCGTGAGACCCGTGCAGCACGAAGAAAGGCGGGGCTCCGGCTGAAACGCGGGTAAGTGGCGAGGCATGGTCCCAGGCGTGGGGGTCCTCCTCCGGGGAGACCTTCATCACTATCGACTCGATGAACGGCCACGGGTACCGGAGCCGGTTCCGGTCCAGCAGGTCGTGGATGCCGTACAGCGGCACGCAGGCCTGGACGGCGGTGTCGAGAGTCTCAAACCCGGGTTGGTAGGTCGGATCGTTGGGAGTGAGTGCCGCCAGCGCCGCCAGGTGGCCACCCGCCGACCCGCCGGTCACGGCGATGAAGGATGGATCGCCTGCCCACTGGTGAACGTTGTCACGGACCCAACCGATGGCTCGCTTGACGTCGATCAGATGGTCGGGGAAGGTAGCGGCCGGGCTGAGCCGGTAGCCGATACTCACGCACACCCAGCCGTTCTTGGCCATCGAGAAGACCAGCGGCCTCGCCTCGCGTTCCTTGTACCCGCGGCGCCAACCGCCGCCGTGAATCTGCAGCAACACCGGGTGACTCACCGAGCGATCCTCCGGGAGGTGGAGGTCGAGCCGATGCGCCGGGTCTGGCCCGTAGGCCAGGTCGGTGACGGCCTCCACCCCACCCGGCACCCGGGCACGGGCCCGCACAAAGTCAGCGAAGGTGGGGGCCGGGCCCGGGACCACGCCCTTGCCGATTCCCCCGAGGGCCTCCTGCATGACCGGCTTGGCCCGCTCGCCCCAGTAGACCATCACGATCAACCCGACCCAGGAGACCATCGTGATGGCGAGCGCAATGCGACCAACCCCGCTATCGAGTACTCCACCCCACACGAAGAAGCCGACCAGCACGGCCTGCCACACCAGATGGTGAAGGGCCAGTTCGCTGGCCACCAGCGCCGGCAGCCAAAGCGACCGGCGGCGCAGGCCATTGAACGTGAAGAGGGCGCCGATCAGGCTCCCGATGAGAAACAGTGCAGCCAGCATCGCCGACAGTATTGCCCGCCCGGCGCCCTTATCCGCCGGCTGCCCACGCCAGCAACAACTGGCCCCCGTAATAGAGCGGCAGGCCCACCAGCCGGTTTGGAAATCCCGGGGCCACGAAGTTGTCACGGGCCACTGCCAGATCGGACACGATGAAGAAAAGGGCTCCGATCGGGATCCGGGCATCCCACGAATCGATTGCAGTGGCCACAGCCAGAACGCCCATCAACGATATGACGAGGGCGTATACCGTGACCGGCGCCCGCATCCGGTCAGATAGGTGCGGGCTCAGCCATCGCAGAACCTGCCAGGCGAACAGACCCAGTGCCACCGCGGCGACCAGCCCCACCGGGGCAATGCCTCGCACCAGGAAGGCGACTGCAAACAAAACGTGGGCGGTTAAGAAACCGCCCAGCCCGGCCAGGAAGGCGGCTTCCGATTGACTGAGCAAGAAGAGGTCGCCGAGCGCCGACAGTACGAGACCAGCCAGCATCCAACGACCGAAGCTGCTGTCCAATGCTCCCGCTGTCAGCGCTACGGCCAGGAACCCGGCCGAAGCCAGCGGCTTGGCTAACAGTCGGCCCGACGACCCGTTCTTATCGGCGACGAGCAGCCAGCCGAGTGCGCCGGCGGTTAAGAGGGCGGCCGGCAGCATTACTCGCCGAGGGCAGTCTCGGGAACCGTGAACTGATGGAGCAACGGCAGATAGGCCGCGGAGTCGCCCTGCCACGGATAGGCGGCGATCTCGGCGTAGGTGCGCCGGCCCAGCAGCATGCGGGCAGCCTCGTAAGGCTCCAGGTTGAGCACGACGTCGGCGCCGTCCCGTGCTCCCTCTCCCAGGTACCAGGTCTTCTCCCCTGTGATCAGCAGCATCGGCGGCAGACCGGCGGCCCGGATCTTCTGGTCGGCGGACACGGCGGCTTTGAGCGTCAGCAGCATTCCCGGAGCGTCGCGGCCGCCCGGATGGGCGACGGAGTTGCGAACATCTTGTTCGTGAGTCCAGGCGTCGATCCCGACCGCGGTCAGGCCCGACCCGGCTGTCCTGACCAGCGCCACCAACTCGTCCACTACCCCTGCCCATTCCTCCAGCACCTCACCGATGGGCCGAGGACGGCGATCTTCGACCTGGCGGGCGGTGCTGTCAGAGTCCGCTACCCCTCCCCGGCCGGCAACGAGGCCAACGGCTACCCCGGTCACGTGTCCGACGGTGTCCTTGGCCGACCAGCCTGGACATGCCTTCACCGGGGTAGCCAACTCTTCGTATGTCAGACCGGCAGCCAGCGCTGAGAATCGCTGGTAGGTGTCCAGATACACATCGGCTACGTCGGCCATGAAGCTCCTCTTTCAGCCATTGTCCCACGACCGACAGCCAGCACTCTGCCCCTCCCACCGCGTGGGATGGGTGGTTAGCCTCGGCGCCAAGCCGAGGAGGAAGCACACATGGACCACACGCCCGCCGAAGAGATCCAATGGAAAGACGCCCCCGATGAGAACTTCACAGGGCACGTCAGGTTCGGACAGCTCTCCAAGACCGATGAGCTGAGTGCTCTCGGGGTTCTCTTCGAGCCTGGTTCAAGAACCGACTGGCACACCCACCCAAACGGCCAGGTCCTCTACATCGCCTCCGGGGCCGGCAAGGTTCAGAAGGACGACGGGGAAACTGTCCGGGTTTCGGCGGGGGATGTTGTCTACTCGCCGGCCGGGGAGAAGCACTGGCACGGGGCGTCCGAGAACAGCTACATGATGCATCTGTCCCTCACCACCGGGGGAGCCACTCAGTGGCTTCCCGAGAAGGTCAGCGACGAGGACTACCTCAAGGGTTAGGCGAAGCCAGGGTCGTCGAAGAGCACGACCCGCCATCCGTCCGGGTCGGCAAACGTGACGCCTTGATCCTCCCAATACGGGTTCTCCGGCGCGATCGGGTACGCGCCCAGCTCTGCCAACCGCCGCGAAGCCGCGTCGATCGCTTCGGCGTCCGGTAGATACAGCACCAGCAAGTTGTCGTCGGTGGGTGCGGGTCCCGGCGAGCCGTCCTCATGAGCCACGAACTCGAGGTGGTAGTCGCGACCGGGCAGGCCCACGATCACCCCCGAGTAACCGGCGTGATGCTCGAAGGTGGTGATGACCGGCAGCCCTATCCCGTCGCGATAGAAGGCTACAACGGCGTCGAGCTGATCGGTCGGTCGGGCCAGCCGAACCTGGGCCACCGGCAGCTCGTCGGGCCAATCGGCTTCCATGAGGCGAGACTACCCCCGGCGTTAGAGTGCCGGTATGGCGCTGCCAGTGATTCTTGCCCTCGACGACGACCCGGACATCCTGCACCAATTGCGGGAGGATCTGACGATCCGGTACGCCGAGACCTACCGTGTTCTGACCGCTCATTCGGCCCATTCGGCGCTCGACCTGCTCGAGCACCTGCACGAGACCAGAGAACAAGTGGCGGTTTTGATCATCGACCACGAGATGCGCCATATGGAAGCCCCGGAGTTCTTCTCAATCCTCGGTGACCAGCACCCGGGGGCAAAAAGAGTGCTCCTGACCCGCTACGAGGAAGACGACGCCGTCACCGGCATCCTCGAATCGACCGGGGCCACTCAGTGGATCCACCGCCCCTGGGACCCGCCCGAGACCGGCCTCTACCCCACCATCGACGACATGCTCTTCGACTGGGTAAGCGAGAATCCCCAGCCCTCCCAGGCGCTGCGGATCGTCGGGCATCAATGGGCCCCCGATGCCCACGCCATCAAAGACTTCCTGGGCCGGAATCAGATCCCGTTTCGCTGGCTCGACCTGGACCGCAGCCGGGAAGCCGGATTGGTCCTGCAATCAGAAGGCCTCGAGAGCGCCGCTCTCCCGGTGGTTCTACTGCCCGACGGAACCGCCCTGGAAGATCCACCGCTAGAGGCGCTGGCTGAGAGCCTGGGCATGCATGTCCACGCCGAACGCCAGTATTACGACGTGGCGATTGTCGGGGCCGGCCCGGCCGGGTTGGCGGCGGCGGTCTATGGAGCCTCGGAAGGGCTTTCCACGGTGCTGATCGAGCGGGAGGCACCGGGCGGTCAGGCCGGCACCAGCAGCCGGATCGAGAACTATCTGGGCTTTCCGACCGGTGTCAGCGGAGCCGACCTGGCCCGGCGGGCACTCACCCAGGCCCGCCGCTTCGGCGCTGAGGTCCTCACCCCGGTTGAAGTCACCAACCTGTCGTTAGCCGACGGGTACAAGGTCCTCGAGTTGTCGGACGGTTCCAGTGTTACCTGTCGCGGCCTCATCGTCGCCACCGGCGTCGCCTATCGCCACCTTCCCGCCGAAGGCCTCGACCGTTTGACCGGCGCCGGCGTCTACTACGGTGCCGCCACTACCGAGGCCCTGGCCGCCGAGGGCCAGCACGTCTACGTGGTGGGTGCTGCCAACTCGGCCGGTCAGGGCGCCAAGTACTTCGCCAAGTTCGCAGAAGAAGTCACCATGATCATCCGCGGTCCAGACCTGTCCGCCCACATGAGCCAGTACCTCATCGACCAGATCGAAGCCACCGACAACATCAACGTCCTGCCCCTCCATCACGTGATCCGGGCCGTCGGCGAGGACCACCTGGAGTCGATCGAGATCGAGAACGTGGAGACCGGGGAAAAGCAATCGATACCGTCGTCGTTTCTCTTCATCTTCATCGGCGCCGAACCCACCCACGACTGGCTGGGAGAAACAGTGGCGTGTGACGAGCACGGTTACATCCTCACCGGACCCGATGTCCTCACCGACAACCGGCTGCCGGAAGAATGGCCGCTTCCCCGCCACCCGTTCCACCTGGAAACCACTACGCCTGGCATCTTTGCCACCGGCGACGTGCGGCACGGGTCGATCCGCCGCGTGGCGGGCGCGGTCGGGGAGGGTTCCACGGCTGTTCAGCTGGTGCACCGCTACCTGGCAGAGAGCGTCTGACTCAGGCGAGGGCGACCAGGTCGAGCATGTTCTTGTCGAAGTAGGCGGAAGCGCCTTCCGGCATCAGGATCGCCCGGTCTATCTCCAGCTTGGCCACAAAGTCGGTGTCGTGGCTGACCAGAACGATGGTGCCGGGGTAGATGTGAAGCGCTTCGACCAGGGCACTCTGGGCCTGGGGATCGAGGTTGTTGGTCGGCTCGTCCAGCAACATCACGTTCGGGCCTGCCAGGACCACCTGACACAAGGCCAGCTTCGTCTTCTCACCGCCCGAGAGGGTGCCTGCGTCCTGGTCGACCTTGTCGGCGAGGAGGAAGTGGCCAAGGACGGACCGTAGCGTTTGATCGGGCTCGGTCGACACCGCCTTGACGTGGTCGAAGACGGTGGATCCGCGATGGATCTGCTCGTGCTCCTGAGCGTAATAGCCGGGGCGGGCGTTGTGCCCCAGCTCCACTTCACCAAGGTCCGGAGTATCGACACCGGCCAGGATGCGCAGCAGGGTGGTCTTGCCGGCCCCGTTCAGCCCCATGATCAGGATGCGCTGGCCCCGCTCGGCATAGACATCGATGTCCAGGAACACGACGTTGTCCCCGAAGGCCTTGCCGAGCCCCTTGCCCTCGAGCGGAATGCGACCGGACGGCTCCGGCATCGGGAAGCGAACGCTGATGTTCTTACCGAGCTTGCCGACTTCAGTCAGTTCGCTGCGGAGGCGGTCGACCCGTGTCTCCCAGCTGCGGGCTCGCTTGGCCATCTTCTCGGTGGTCCCTTTGAAGCGGCGGATGCCCTCTTCCAGCCGCGCAATCTTCTCGTCCTGGTGCTTGCGCTCACGAATCCGTTGCTGGCGGCGGCGGTCCCGCTCCGTCAGGTAATAGGTGTAGTTGCCCCGGTAGGGCTCAAGCGTGCCGTCATCGACAGCGAGCACTGACGTGATCGACTCGTCCAGGAGCTGCATGTCGTGACTGACCACCAGGAGCCCACCGGCGTACTGGGCCAACCAGTCCATCAGCCAGGCTTTGGCGTCAAGGTCGATGTGGTTGGTTGGCTCATCGAGGAGAAGCGTGTCGGTCTCCTGGAATAGCACCCGGGCCAGTTCAACCCGACGGCGCTGGCCGCCCGACATGGTGGCGACCGGCTGATCGAGGTCGCCGGTCTCGATACCGACAGAAGCAGCGAACTTCTTGGCCTCGGCGATGGCGGCGTAGCCACCCCTGGTCTCGAATTCGAGGTTGAGTCGATCGAAGCGACGGATCAGGCGGTCACGGGCTGCCCCGTCCTCAACGGCCATCTTGCGCCGGACTTCTTCGATCTCCACTTCCAGCGCACCGATATCCCGGGCGGTAAGGACCCGCTCGAGGGCGGTCAGGTCCGGGTTGTCCAACTCCGGAAGTGCCGACTCCTGCGAGAGGTAGCCGACGACACCGGAACGGGCCAGATGGCCAGCGGCCGGGTTCAATTCACCGGCCAGCGTGCGCATCAGAGTCGTTTTGCCCGCGCCGTTCCGGCCGACCAGGCCGACCTTGTCGCCGGGCTGGAGGTTGAGCGAGGCCCCCGAGAGCAGAGTTCGGATGCCGGCCTCGATGGTGAGGTCTCGAGCGAGGATCATTTGCGGAGACAACGGTAGCCAGCACACGTGTTAACCCCCGCGTCTTATGTCCCACGTCGGTTGGCCGCACTCCGTCCGGCTTAGGAGTTACTTCGTAACTCCACACGCCCGCTCCCAAGTACCGAGCCAGTTGGTGGTTGACCGCCTCCCCCACCCCGTCTCCGCCTGTAGCGGACTCACCCCGCCCTCAAGGGCGGGGAAGAGGAAGAGGCCCCTCCTGATCCTTGTCAACGCGAGCGGGCGGATCGGGGAGTTTCTTTTCTGTTAATGCCTGGTTGTGGGGGGTGTCACATCTGTGGGGGATCGTGATCTCAATCCGTCCAGGGCCCGGGGCCGGGCGGGACTGCATCTACAGAGAGGAATGCACAGATGAGGAAGATCGCAACAGTCGGCATCGCGCTGGCTCTGTTCTTGGGAAGCGCCGCGCCGGCGCTGGCCGGTGGACCGCCGCCTCGCGACGAGGACGGGAATCGGGTAAGGGTCCAGGTCTACGTTGAGAGCCAGGGCCTCTGGTTCGATTCCATTGTCGGGCCGAACCTGCCGATGAAAGGCAAGTTCCAGCAGTTGAGGCCCGGCGACGGTCCAATGGGCGGCCTCGCTACTGCCTACGGGCCCGGCGATGTCGGCTACCGAGGCGGACGCTGGTGGGTTGACGCCAACACGAACGGGGAAATGGACGCAGAAGACGCCTTCTTCTCCTGCCCGCTGCTGGGTCACGGATCGGCTACGCCTCCCGCCTAGACGACGCATCAATCGCCGGCGGTAGCCAGGACGGCTGCCGCCGGCGTTGGCGTTGCCCAGGAACCGGTCGAACGCTCTCAGCGTTAGGAGAACGAAGCGGAGACGGATGTGACAACAACCCACAACGCCCAGAACGTACTGGTAGTCGATGACGAGCCAATGGTGCGCGAGGTGGTCACCCGCTACCTGGAGCGAGACGGCTTCACGGTCCGATCCGCGGCCGACGGGGCAGAGGCGCTGCTCGAGGTGACCTCGAGCCACCCCGATCTGGTTGTCCTCGATGTCATGCTGCCGCTAATCGGCGGTCTCGACGTTCTGTCTGAGATCAGGCGTCAGAGTGACGAGGTGGCGGTCATCCTCCTGACCGCCAACGGAGACGAAGACGACCGGGTGCGGGGGCTCGAACTGGGAGCCGATGACTACGTGGTCAAGCCTTTCTCCCCCCGGGAACTGACCGCCCGGGTCCACAGCGTGCTGAGACGGGCCGGTCACGCCAATGATCAACCGGTCGACACCGGCGAGATCTCAATCGACCCCGGCTCCCGCAAGGTGGGTGTCGAGGGACGTCCCATCGATTTGACCCGTCGCGAGTTCGATCTGCTCGCCTTCCTGGCACAGCAGCCGGGCCAGGTGTTCTCGAGAGCCCAGCTGCTCGATCACGTCTGGGACTCCTCCACCGACTGGCAGGACCCCGCCACCGTCACCGTGCACGTCCGTAGGCTTCGCGCCAAGCTGGGCGGTGACCCGGAGCGCTTCATCGAGACCGTCTGGGGCGTCGGTTACCGGTTCGCGCGATGAGGCTCCTGGCGCCGGTCGGAACCTTGCTGGTGGTTGTTCTGGTGCTGACCGAGGTCTCGATGCAGCCAAGCTCGAGCGAGCGGTTCACGTTCCTGGTGCTATTCGGAGGGGCAGCGGCGATGACCCTCGCCCTCGCCCGCTTCCTGCCTCCCCGGCTGCTGCGCCTGAAGTCGGTGCGCTACAGCCTGGCCCTGGCTCCGCTGATTGCGATTGGAGTGGCCGCCGCCACCGTTCTCACGTCGGCTGGCTTCATGTTCCTGTCGTCGCACGACCTCCGGGTCTTCATCGCCGCACTCGGGCTGGGTATCGGCCTGGCAGCCATGCTGGCTCGCTCCCTGAGCGAGCGGCTGGAGGCGGATCTGGCCTCGTTAGCCTCGACTGCCGAACGGGTGGCGGCCGGCGACCGTCAGGTCCGGACCGGGATCGACCGACCGGATGAGATCGGTGCCGTCGCCCGCTCGGTCGACACCATGATCGAGCAACTGTCGGCAGGCGAACAAGCCCGCACCCGACTGCTGGCTTCCCTCAGTCACGACCTGAGAACTCCGCTCTCGGCCATGCAAGCCGCAGTCGAGGCCCTGCAGGACGGTGTTGCAGACGATCCCGATCGCTACCTGGCCAGCATCCGCAGTGACGTGACCGTGATGTCCGGTCTGGTCGACGACCTCTTCCTGCTGGCCAGACTGGACACACGGGCGATTGAGTTCGAGGCGACCCCCGTCGATCTCGCAGAGCTGGCCGATGAAGCCGTCGAAGCTCTCGCCCCGGTCGCAGCCAAGATCCATGTGACTGTCGGTGTCACTACCGAGGGCAACACGAAGATCAACGGAGCTCCACGAGAGTTGGGGAGGGCCATCCGGAATCTTCTCGACAATGCGCTCCGCTTCTCACCTGAAGAGTCCCGGGTGACGGTCTCCCTCTCAAACGGCGGACCTTTCGTCACCCTGCGGGTCAGCGACGAGGGCCCCGGGTTCTCGCCGGCAGTCAGGAAGACTGCGTTTACAGAGTTCTCGACCGGAGATCCCAGCCGCAGCCGCAGCCACGGTGGCGCCGGTCTCGGCCTCTCCATCGTTCGCAGCATCGTCGAAGCCCACGACGGCTCGCTCTGGATCGAGGACGGCCCGGGAGGCTCGGTGGCGTTTCGGGTACCAGCGATCAGCGTCCAGCTATCGACAATCAGCGTTCAGTAATCAGCTGACAGCCGACAGCGATCGACAATCGACAATCAGCAGACAGCCAGAACTGATCCGGTCTGAATCGGGCCGTTGAGGCCTCCCCCCATCGTCCTTGAAGCTCCGCTTCGAGTCCACCTTCCCCTCCAGGTGAAGGAAGGCGGCGCACCAAGGGGAAGCCGACAGCAAAGACCACCTGGCTGGTTGCCGCGGAGGCGTGGTTCCCGCTGGGCCCGGCGCCGGCGGCGCCGGTCGTCTACAGCCTGTCTTCCGGCGGCAGCACTCGCATTTCTTGGCCATCGACGCGCCATCGCGATGGAACAGGCCAAGAAATCGAATGGAGGTATCAACTAAAGGAAAGGGCCCCCTGGGCCCTTTCCTTTAGTGGAGGTGCGGGGATTCGAACCCCGGTCCTCTGAAGTTTCAGCGCCGGCATCTCCGAGCGCAGCCGACAGCGAGTTTGTCGGGCCTCGGGACTCTGTCAGCAAGTTCCCCTCGGCCGTATCCGGAGTTGTTCTTTCCCCGCCGGTCCCGGACCCCGGCAGGGGCATCCTGCATTGCGACGCCCTGACCCGGCGAGGCAGGTACCCACCTGGGAGGACGAGCTGTCAATTAAGCAGCTAGTGCGAAGTTATCTTCGGCACTTGTATTGTTTCCCGGCTCTTTAACGAGGACTCCGGGGACCTCGGCTCGCTTCCGACACCTCAACCTTCAAAGTCGAAGCCAGTTCACCCCCATATGGCGCTCCTTCGAGCGCCGCTTCCGGCCGCCGGCTATTGGCCATCAGCCAGAAACGGGTTCCCGTAAGCGTAATGGATCTCGAGTTCTTCGCCCGCTCCCTTACCGCCTGTGGCGCTGGGCCCGGTCCATCTCCCTTTGTTGCTCGCGCTTCTTGATGGACTGGCGCTTGTCGATTGTGCGTTTGCCCTTGCCGAGCGCCAGCTCGACTTTGGCGCGACCGTTGCTGAAGTAGACGCGGGTGGGAACCAGGGTGAGGCTCTGCTCGCGCAGCCTCTCCCCGATCCGGCTGATTTCCCGTTTGTGGAGCAGCAGCTTGCGGGGCCGGGTCGGCTCGTGGCCCCCCTCACGGGCGTAGGTATAAGGCGGAATGTTCATCGATTCCAGCCACAGCTCACCGGCCTTCTCCGAGGCGTAGGCCTCATTGATCGAGGCCTTACCCTCACGCAGGCTCTTGACCTCCGACCCCAGCAGCACCATGCCGGCCTCGAAGGTGTCGAGTATCTGATAGTCGAACTTGGCTCTCCGGTTGGAGGCCACGACCTGATGCGTCACGAGAAGTAAGGAGCCGGATCCGTGTGGGCGCCGTTGAGACGAACTTCGAAGTGGAGATGCGGTCCCGTGGAAAGGCCGGTGCTTCCGACGTATCCGATCAGGTCGGCCACCGACACCTTCTGACCGTTCTGGGCTACGAGCTTGCTCTGGTGGGCATAGAGAGTGGCCATGCCGCCGCCGTGATCGATGATCACCGTGTTGCCGTAGCCGCCCCTGTAACCCGAGTAGATGACTGTCCCACCCGCCGCCGCGACGATCTCGTCGCCCGAATCGCCATCAATGTCGAGACCGGTGTGCATCCGCGCGTAGCCGAGAATCGGGTGCACGCGCAGCCCGTATCGCGACACGATCGGCCCGGGGTCGAGAGGCGGCCAGAGCACACCGGGCGCGATGCCGCCACGGCTCTGCTCCCTGGCCAGCAGCTCAAACAGCCGATCCTCTTCGGCTTCCAGCGCATCAAGCTCGCTCTCGAAGTGGGCAATCTCGTTCCTGACCGTCTGCAGCAGTGCCTTCTGATTGACGAGCTCGCCTTCGGCTTGTTTGCGGCTCTCCTCCACGATCGCCCGCTGCAGCTCGGCCTGCGCCTGGGCATCGTCGAGCCTGCTCAGGTGGTTGTTGAGGGTGGCTTTCTGATCTTCGACCAGGGCAACCTGCTGCTCCTTCTGACTGCGCAGCTCCTCGAGCGAGTCAAGCGCCCGGTTGGTCTCCTGTATCACCGCCGAGCCGTACTTGACGGCCACAGCCGCATCCTGAACGCTTTCATAATCGAAGGCGGTCTGGATTTGCCCGCCTCCCCGCTTGAAGAGCTCGACCGCCTGGGTCACGACCATGTGGTGGGTGTCAGAGATGTTGCTGGAGGTGACCGCCAGCTCCGCCTCCTTCTGCGAGATTTCGAATTCGGTGAACGAGATTGCCGACTGGGTTTCGAGGATGGCCAGGTCCAGATCGGCCAGCACAGCTTCGGCCCTATTTAGATCCCCCAGGATTTCGTTCATGCGCGAAGTCGTGGCCGCAATCCGGTTCTGCCACTCCGAGACGTCTCCGGCGGCTGCTTCCATCTGCTGGCGGAGAGACTCCATCTCCCGAGCCGTCTCCTCGAGCTCGTCCTTGATGGCGTTCTGAGCCGCCACCGGAGTAGCCGAGGCCAGCAAGACCAGCACAACGAGGAGAGTCAGCCGCTTCAATTCGACTCCTGCAGGTAGCGGCGAAGACCAACCACGCTTCCCACGGCGCCGGCGATAGCCCCGAAAGCAAGCACGATCATGCCGCGGCTGAACAGGAAGGAGGACGGAACTTCGGTGTCGATGATGCCAAGGTCCTGGTTGGAGATGAACCAGCGAAAAGCGAACCAACCGGCCAGCACCGCCAGAGCGGCGCCCACCAGACCCTCGATCAACCCCTCAAGCAGGAACGGTGTCCGCACGAACCAGTTGGAGGCACCGACCAACTTCATGATGGCGATTTCCTCGCGACGTGCGTAAATCGCCATACGGACGGTGTTTGAGATCATGACCACCGCCGACACGCCCAATGTCACGCCCAAGATGATGCCGCCCACATTGAGGGCGCGGGAGAACTCCAGCGTGTCCTCCACTGCCTCCGACGCCTCCACAACGCCATCGACCCCCGGTATTGACCCGATTCGACCGACCACCACGGTGTGGGTCTCGTTGTCGATCAAATCTACGCGGACCGAAGCAGGCATCGCATTGGGATCGACTTCTTCAACCAGAGCCGGGTTATCCGCGAACATGTTTTGGAATTCTTCCCAGGCCTCGGCCTTGCCCACGTAATTGGCCTGTTCGACTTCGGCCCAGCCACCGATTTCGTTGGTGATGGCAGTGTGGTCGGCCAGGTCACCATCATCGAGCCAGGCAATGATCGTGATTCCCTCTTGCCAGCGAGCGGCCGAATTGCGGCCGACCTCATTGACCACCAAAGCCATGTAGGTCATGAAGAGCGAAACGAATACGGCCAGGATTGCGCCCAGGACCAGCAATACATTGCGGCGCAGGTTGGTGGCCGCCTCACCGACTACGTACTCAGCTCTCATCGGACTCTCCGGGAGTCACGACCACTTCTTCTTCCCGAGTCTCAGGCGCAGGCGGCTCCGCGTTTGATCCGTTGGCATCGGCCGGGGGCCCATTGGGAGCCACGTCCCCAGGGAACGAGTCGTCGGCTGCCTTGGCCGTCACTGTTCCCTCGTAGACACCCCGGGACTCGTCACGGACGATCCGACCCCGCTCGAGCTGCATGACCCGGCGGCGCATGGCGTCAACGATGGCGTGGTCATGAGTGGCCATCACCACCGTAGTTCCCGTCCGGTTGATGCGATCGAGCAGACGCATGATGCCAACCGAGGTGGCGGGATCGAGGTTTCCGGTCGGCTCGTCGGCCAGCAAAATGAGCGGCCGGTTGACGAAGGCTCGGGCGATGGAGACCCGCTGCTGCTCTCCGCCCGAAAGCTGGCGGGGCAGCCTCTCGGCTTTGGAGGCAAGGCCGACCAACTTGAGCACCTTTGGCACCTGCTGGGCAACCATTCCCCTCGGGCGCCCGATCACTTCCAGGGCGAAAGCGACGTTCTGAGCCACGGTCTTATTGGGGAGTAGCTTGAAGTCCTGGAATACGGTGCCCACCGACCGGCGCAGGTAAGGGACCTTCCACTCGGGTAGCTCGGCGATGTTGCGTCCTGCCACCCAGATTTCGCCCTCGGTCGGCCGATCCTCGCGCATCAGCAGGCGTATCAGCGTGGACTTCCCCGAACCTGACGGGCCCACCAGAAAGACGAACTCACCCTTCTGAATACTGGTCGTGGCTTCACGAATCGCGACGGTCGAGCCGTCGTAGACCTTCGTGACGCCTTGCAGGCGAATCATGCGGAAACTCCGAGAGAGGGCTGCCGGAATGGGCCCAAAAATCGTACCAGTTCAACCATTTTGCGCGGTCCCATCCGAATCCTGCCGACGCCGCCACTCCAGGTAGCCGTCTGCGAACGCGGAGATATCACCATCGAGGACTCCCTCTACATTCCCTATTTCGACGTCGGTCCGCAAATCCTTGACCATCTGATAGGGAGCAAGCACGTAGCTGCGAATCTGACGGCCCCAGGCAGCCTCGTTCTGTTCGCCCCGTATCTCCTCCAGGCGGTCGGCGTGCTGTTGCCGGGCCAATTCCGCCAGGCGGGAATTGAGCAGTTCCATGGCCCGGGCCCGGTTCTGGAGCTGCGAGCGCTCAGCCTGACAGGTCACAACGATGTTGGTGGGGATGTGGGTGATACGCACGGCCGAGTCGGTTGTGTTGACATGCTGACCGCCCGCCCCCTGCGCCCGCATCACGTCGACACGAAGGTCCTCGGGGTTGATCTCGAAGGGAGCTTCCTCCACCTCGGGGATGACGTCGACCGCTGCGAACGAGGTGTGGCGGCGGTTGGCGGCATCAAAAGGGCTCATGCGCACCATGCGATGGACGCCCCGTTCGCCCTCCATATTCCCGTACGCGTAGTCACCCCTCACAGTGAGAGAAGCCGATTTGATGCCTGCCTCCTCCCCCTCCTGCACATCGTCGATCTCCACCTCGAATCCCGCGGTGTCCAGATACCGCCGGTACATGCGGAGCAGCATCTCGGCCCAATCCTGGGCGTCGACGCCGCCCGCCCCGGCGTGGATGGAGATGATGGCTGTGTTGTCGTCGTATTCGCCGAAGAAGAGGCTCTCGCGTTCAAGTTCAGCCATTTCCGCCTCCAGCCGGGCCAGTTCGACGGCGCCTTCCTTGACCGTGGCGGGGTCATCTTCCGACTCTCCCAGGTCGAGCAAAGTCTCCGCGTCGTCGAGGGTTGCGCCGATCACCCCGACCCGGGAGATGGTCTTCTCGTAGCGGGCCAGCACGCGGGTGACTTTGCGAGCTTCGTCCGGGTCGTTCCACAGGTCGGGTGCCGAGGCCTGCTCTCTCAGCTTCTCGAGGTCGCTGACCTTCTGGTCGACGTCAAAGGAACCTCCGGGCGTCATCCAGGCGAGAGCGGAGTGCTTTGAGTAGCGATCGTGGCTCGGACATAGCGGCAAGAGTAGTGGGGGTCGCGAAAGTGATGGGTGCCATTGGGAATACGGCTCTCGTTCCCCGGCAGACAGCAGGCAGGCGGTTTATGCCACCGCGCCGTGGCAGCGCTTGTACTTTTTGCCTGAGCCGCACGGGCAGGCCTCGTTGCGGCCGATCTTGCCCGAGGCATCGGCCTGCGGCTTCTTGCCGCCTCCCAGGTTGGTGGTGACCGCCGCCGGAGTTGCTTGCGGCGAGACCTGCGGGCGTTGCTGCTCGACCACCTGAACATGGCTCAGATATCGAATCGTGTCGTGTTTCACGGCCGCCACCAGATCTGAGAACATGTCGTAGCCCTCCCGCTGGTATTCCACCAGTGGATCCTTCTGGCCCATCGCCCGCAGACCAATGCCTGCTCGCAGGTAGTCCATCTCGGCCAGATGCTCTCGCCACTTGTTATCGATTACCGAGAGCACCACCCGCTGCTCGAGCGATCTGAGGTTCTCTTCACCAATCTCCTCTTCCCGGGTGGCGTAGAAGGCCTGACCCGCCTCCTGCAAGCGTGCCACGACGTCGGTGACATCCACGCCGGCCTCGACCGAGAAGTCCTCAGCGGTGAACCCGTGGGGGTAGAGCAACGTGAGCTGAGTGAGCATCTCATCCCAGTCCCAGCGAGCGGGCGGTTCGGCCGGATCAAGCGTTGTGCCCACCACATCGTCCATGACCTCATCCAGCCACTCCTGCACCAGCCGGTGGGCCTCGCCATCGCGGAGGATGCCGGACCGCCAGTCGTAGATGACCTCCCGCTGGCGATTCATGACCTCGTCGTACTTGAGCACGTTCTTGCGGATCTCGAAGTTCTGAGATTCCACCTGGGTTTGCGCTCGCTCGATCGACTTGCTCACCATCTTGGCTTCGATTGGCACGTCTTCGGGCATCTTGAGCCTGCTCATGATGGCGGTGACCCGATCGCTGGCGAAGCGGCGCATCAGATCGTCTTCCAGCGACAGATAGAAGCGGGACTCACCGGGGTCGCCCTGCCGTCCGGACCGGCCCCGCAGCTGGTTGTCGATGCGGCGGGACTCGTGCCGCTCGGTGGCCAGCACGTAGAGGCCGCCTGCCTCAATCACCTTCTGGTGCTCGGCCGCACACTCGTCCTCGAACTTGGCCAGATGCTTCTCGTAGACCGCCTCGTAGTCGGGAGTGTCTGGCTCCAGCTCAGGAGTCTTGTCCATCGCCCGCAGAGACAACTCCTCGGGGTTTCCCCCCAAGCGGATGTCGACACCGCGCCCCGCCATGTTGGTGGCAACGGTGACCGCTCCGATGCGACCGGCCTGGGCGACGATGGTGGCTTCTCGCTCGTGGTGCTTGGCGTTGAGAACTTCGTGGTCGATGCCCCGTTTCTTGAGTACCGCCGACAGCCGCTCCGACTTCTCGATGGAAACGGTTCCGACCAGGACCGGCTGGCCGTTCTCGTTGCGAGCGGTGATGTCATCGGCCACCGCGTTGTACTTGGCCTTCTCGGTCATGTACACGAGGTCGGGCTCATCAGCACGAGCGATGGGCTGGTTGGTGGGGATCTCCACCAACGTCACGCCGTAGATCTGGTTGAACTCGGCCTCCTCCGTCATGGCGGTGCCAGTCATGCCGGCAAGCTTCTCGTACCTACGGAAATAGTTCTGCAACGTGATGGTGGCCAGCGTCTGGTTTTCGTCCTTGATCGCTACGCCTTCCTTGGCCTCGATCGCCTGGTGAAGGCCTTCCGAGTAGCGGCGGCCGTCCAGCACCCGGCCGGTGAACTCGTCGACGATCTTGACCTCGCCATCAGAAATGAGATAGTCGACGTCCTTGTCAAACAGTGTCTTGGCCTTGAGGGCGGCCTCGAGGTGGTGGACCAGGTCGACGTTCGAGTAGTCATACATGTTCTCGATGCCGAGAATGCCCTCGACGCGGGACACCCCCTCCTCAGTGGTGAGCACCTGGCGCTTGGCCTCATCCACCTCGAAATGCAGGTCTCGTTGCAGCCGCTCGGCGATGCGGGCGAAGTCCCGGTACCACTTGGCGGTGTCGGCTACCCGGCCGCTAATGATGAGGGGCGTTCTGGCCTCGTCAATCAGGATGGAGTCAACCTCGTCGACGATGGCGAACGATTGGTCTCGCTGCACCATGTCCTCCGGACGCATTGCCATGTTGTCGCGCAAATAGTCGAAGCCGAACTCGTTGTTGGTGCCGTAGGTGATATCGGCCGCGTAGGCGGGGCGGCGCTCGTGAGGCTCCAGGTAGGCCTGGATGAGCCCCACTTCCAGGCCCAGGAAGCGGTGGATGTCGCCCATCCACTCGGCGTCGCGCTTGGCCAGGTAGTCATTGACGGTTACCACGTGGACACCTGCGCCGGTCAGCCCGTTGAGATAGCAGGGCATGGTCGCCACCAGGGTCTTGCCCTCACCGGTGCGCATCTCCGCCACCATGCCGCGGTGAAGGGCGCCGGCACCCACCACCTGCACGTCGAAGTGACGCTGACCCAGAACCCGTTTGGCGGCCTCGCGCACGACGGCGTAGGCCTCGGCTTCGAGATCATCGAGAGTCTCGCCGTCGGCGAACCGGCTTCGGAACTCATCGGTCTTGGCCCGCAGTTCGGCGTCGCTGAGCGACTCAATTGAGGCTTCAAAGCCGTTGACGGCCTCTGCCAGCTCTTCGAGCTCCTTGAGTTTCTTGCCTTCACCGATGTGAAGGATCTTCTGAAATACCGACATGGTGAGAGGGTGAATCCTAACGGTGGCCTGTTCTTGGCTGGTTGAGCGTCTGGCCGCTAGTTATAGGTGAGATGGGGGCTATCGACAAGAGCGGCGCCGTCCATCCCCACCTCGTCTGGCAGGACCAGATCCATCACCCGATCTAACGCTAACTCGAACGTTTCGGGTTCCGCGACCCGCTCCCCCTCCGGGGTGACGGCGATCGCGGCCTGCATGGTCTCGCCGTCCCGACCGGCGGCGACGACCACGGCAACCTCGCCTGTGTCGAGTCGCAACAGCGAGCCGGCCGGGAAGATTCCCAGCATCGACACGAAGATCTGTACCAGGTTGGGGTCCAGCTGCGATCCCGATCCTTCCAGGATGAGTTCCAGCGCTTTGGCGGGCGGCAGGGCCCGCTTGTAGGCGCGGCGGGTGGTTAGGGCGTCGTAGACGTCGCAAATGGCGGTGATGCGGCTGTAGAGATGAAGCTTCTCGCGCCGGGCCACGTGCGGATATCCACCCAGGTCGTAACGGGCATGATGCTCGAGAGCCACCAGGGCTGCGATCTCCTGTCCGGCTCCGCTGCCGGCAAGGATGGCCTGGGCGCCCTCGTGCGGATGCCGTTTGATCTGGGTCCACATCTCGTCGTCGAGACGGCCCGGGTATTGGATGATCTCGACCGGGACCCGGATCTTGCCGAGATCGTGCAACAGGGATCCCACGCCCAACTCGATCAGTTGCTCGTTCTCCAGCCCGATGGTCTGACCCACCGTCAGGGCAAGGAGGCAGGTGTTGATCGAGTGATAGAAGGTGTATTCGTCGTGGGTCTTGAGCGTCGACAGCAGCAACGATGCGCCCGGCTGCAGCAGCACCTTTTCGAGCAACTGCTCGACCGTCCAGACCACGTCCGAGATGTCGGCGCCGTCATCCAGCGTCATCGACTCGGCGACCCCGTGCAGGAAGTCGAGCGAGGCCGCATAGGAGTGGCGGATTTCGGACATCGAAGCTTGCTTGATCAGATCCGAGCGATTGAAGGGGCGATCATTTAGCAGGACCGTGCCTTCAGCCGGCAGGTCCGACCCTTCGCTGGCCAGGAACTCTGCCAACTCGGCCAGGTCTCCCGTAGTGGCTCCCGCGTAGATGGTCACTGAATCCAGGCCGTGGCCGTGCAGCAAGCGGTATACGTCCCGGTACTCCAGTGAGGCATTGGGAAGCAAATGGCGATCCAGGTAGAAAGCGCTGTCCATCATCGACAGGGTGATGTTGTCGGCGCCGACGGTGAGCCCTCCTGCCATCTCGACCAGCATGTGAAGAGCCTGGTCACTCTGAGGGTGGCCGCGTGGATAGAGATGGACGTTGGAAACCGCTCGCCGCAGGGCCCCGAGGAAATCGACACTGGATTGCTCACGCATGGCTAGACCTCAGCGCTCCCCGGGCAGCGGACCGCAAGGCGCGGGCCGACGGTGATAGCCGTGTACCCGACTGTGCCACATCCTCCAACAACTCCCGGGACCCCTCATCGGCGCGGCGCCCGAGCGCTTCAACAACGGCTATTCGCAGCTCGACCGGCCGATCAACATCGCTCAGGGCCTCCCGCAGGGCCGGCAGCACATCCTCGTCGTCCAGGGTGGCCAGAAGATATGTGGCGGCCCCTCTCACCCGTATGTGCTCGTCGGCCAGGGCGGAAACCAACTGGCCGACGGCCACCGCTCCCACGCACGGCAGCAGCGCCCGCAGCGCTTCAATCCTGACCCGGTGATCCTCATGCTTTGCCAGCCGGGCCAACGGTTCTCCGGCGGCCTTACGGCCAGATTTCCCCAGAGCGATCGCCAGATTGCGAACCACATACCAGCGAGGGTCGGACAGACCGGGCACGATGGCCGGCAGGTCGACCCGCGCCATCTCCCCGACAATATCGATGAGCATCCGCCTTCGGCCGGGGTCCTCCTCCACCGCCAGTTGCTCGAGTACCCGACTCCCGGCGCGACTGGCTAACTCGTGCAACAACCGATCCCTCACCTCGCGATAGGGGGCGTCCGCCTCGGTCAAGGCCTCCAGCACCTGCTCGGTCGCCATCTGGTCATAAGCGTCATCGAGCAGCTGAGGGTCAACGTCGACTCCGTTCAGCGCCCCCAACCACTCAACGGCTTCCGGGAAGTCCTTCGACTTGATGGCACCGCCCAACTTGGCCACCCAGATCCGCAGGAGGCGCCGGAGCCGTTCGGCCCGATCCTCAATGGTGAGCAGGTCGCCGAGCACCACCCAGCCCTCCCTCGGCGTCTGATTGAGGGCAGCCACCTCGGCCGCCACCGATTCGATTGAGCCGGCGTCTTCTGTGTCGTTCTCCAGGAACCGGGCCAGGTGAATACCGACCGTGCCCGCCACCGCCCGCCTGGTACCGGAGTCGCCCGCTCCCATCACCTGCTTAACGAGCCCCGGGTCCCGTCCCTGCATCTCGGTGACAACCCTGGCGTATTCGACCAGCAGCGGAAGCGCCGCGTTGTCGACGGCAGTCGCCAATTCTGAGAGCTCGTCGGCGGAGAATTGATCGAGGAAGTTACGGAACGGGGCCTCATCGCGAGCATCCAGGACGGCCTCGAAGACCCCCGCGCGGTAGTGGTGCTCGAGGCGAAAGAACGCGTCCACGAAGGTCTGGGCCACTCGTTGCAGACCGGCCGGATCGGCAGCATCAACCTGTCCGTAGGCGGTTCGATAGGAATCCACGAATTCGGCGGCCGCTTCGGCCGGCGACAGAGCCATGATGCGCTCGGCCAGCTGGCGCACACTGCCTTCCTCGAACATCGCCTGGACATCGGGATGGCGCTGGACCCCAGGCTCGGCCATGATCTCCTGGTCTTCGGTCCGCTCCTCCAGAAGATCGCGGCCGAGAACGGCAATGGAGATCAACCCCTCGGCCTGCAGCCGGGTGGGGAGATCGATATCGAGCTCGTCTACCTCGCCGGCCACCAGTTGAAAGAACCTGGTCAACTCCTGAGAGGACGGGGCGCTGAGGACTGCCAGAGTCTCAACCCGCCGGGCGAACAGAGCCTGGGCCAGACGCTCGGCGGCGCGGTGTGAGGACTCGACGGGCTCGCCATCGGCCGAGAAACCCTCGACACCGACGACCAGCACAACTGAAGAGTCGGCGAACTCGCCGATCGTATCGACGGCATTGACGAAAGCGGGAACGGCCACAGGATCGGGGTAGAGCTGCACTCCTCCCCAAGCAACGGCCAGGGCCTGGACGAGTTCCTGGGCTTCCATCAGCCGAGGTCGATCAGGTTCTCCCGCAGGGCGTAGAGGACGGCTTCGTTGCGGGAGTGAAGGCCGAGCTTGTCAAGGATGTTGCGAACATGGTTCTTGACAGTGTTCTCCGAGATGTAGAGCCGCTCGCCGATTTCCCGGCTCGTGTAGCCCTGGGCCACCAGCTGGAGAACCTCGATCTCCCGGCCGGTGAGCGTGGGGCGACGGCTGGACGCCAATTCCCGGTGACGAAGCATCTGTTGGACGACGTTGAAGAGCTTGGCCGCCATGCGGGGTGACACAACCGCCCCGTTCTCGACGACATCGACAATAGCGGTGGCCAGTGAGGGAAAGGGAGTGTCCTTGATCACGTAGCCCTTGGCACCGGCCTTGATCCCGGTGAGAAGATCATCCTCGGATTCGCTCACGGTGAGCAGCACCACCTTGGTGTCGGGGGCGGCCGCCAGCAGCTTGTCTACGACTTCCAGGCCGGATTGGCCCGGCATCAGCACGTCCAGCACGATTATGTCGGGCTGGAGCCGCTCGGCCTCAATCACCGCGGACGGGGCATCCTCGGCCTCGCCGACGACGTCGAACGACGCTTCGGTCAGAGCGGCACGCAGACCGGTGCGAAACAGGGGGGCGTCATCGACGACGAGGACTCTGGTGCTCATTTGGATTCAATAAGTCCCAACTGCCCGTCGCGGCGGCGGTACAAAACGGCGTGGCCGTCTGTCTCGGCATTGAAGAAGAAGAAAAAGCTATGACCAAGCATTTCCAGCTGCAACGCAGCCTCCTCGGGGCTCATGGGCTTCATCGTGAACTGTTTGGTGCGCACGATGGAAGCGCTGTCTGGCAATTCTTCTGATTCTTCGGCCACTAGAGCGCGTTGATTGAGGCGTTTGTTGTTGTTTCTGCTGCGGTCGATGACCCGCTCTTTAAGCCGGCGCAGGCGACGCTCGAATTTGTCGACGGCGGTGTCGACGGCGGCATGCTGGTCGTGGCTGGTGGAGTGCACCCTGACCACGTGGCCCGCCACCGGGGCAGTGATTTCAACGCGGAAGCGGTCGTCGCTCACCCGCGGGTTGGCCTCTTCGGATAGCTCAACGTCGGTGATGCCGACCTTGCCATCCCAGAACCGGACGGCGCTCTCCAGCTTCTGATGTACCAGTTGGCGGATGTCGTCGCTGACCTGAGTCTTCTTGCCGTGGACCTGAATCTCCATGAATGCCTCTCGATTGCACGCGTGAATTACCTGTGACGTGCAGCGGGTGGAGGTCGGGGACCCGGCAAGCAAATGTCCTCTCGGAGCGTTCCCTTTCACTATACGCCTGCGCCGGTGGCAGTTACAGACCCGATGGCCTTTTCACCGAGCGCAGTGGCGGCCGCCACCAGCGTGGCCCCGGTAGTAACGACGTCGTCGACGATTATTGCTCCGAATGGAGTGCCGACCCGAGCCCGAAATCGCACGGGAGATCGCCTGTTGCGGTCCCGGCCGGCGTGCCGGGAACGCCACAACGGACGAGCCAGGACCTGCCGCACCGGCAAGCCGGCGATACGCCCGACTTCTCGCGCTAACTCCAACCCGGGGTCGATTCCCATCTGGAGGCGGCGAGCGGCCGAGCGGGGAACCGGCACCAGCGCCCCCGCGCCCGGCGGAAGATTGGCGGCCATGGCCGGAGCCAGCACCGCCGCCCGGCCCGCGATCCCGCGGTATTTGAGATCGTGCACCAGGGCCCTGGCCAACCCTTCATGCTGGTACGCGGCCCACACGGTCAGGCCGGTTCCCACCAGCCTCGGTGCGGCCGGCAAGAGTAATCGGGCACAGGCGTCACACAAACCACGCTGAGGGCTCCGGCAGCCAGGACAAACCATCCGCCCAACGTATCGCCAGGGAGCGACACATGTTCCGACATCCGACGACCTGCCGCGCGCCGGAAAAATGGTCACACCGTGCCGGACACGACCACGGAGAGTGGTTATGTTGATTGCACGGAGAACAAAGGGGACCACTAATGCTGGACGTTGCCGGCCACAAGGAACGGTATCGCCTCAAGCGACTGCGCCGACTGGCGATCTTCCTCACTCCGGTGGCCATCTACATCTGGTGGCGGGTCCTCATCAACGAAGCGATCATTCCCTTCCCCACACTCCCCCAGGACGCCGGGTTGTGGTTGCCGTTTGTCATCCTGTTCATCCTGATCGGGGCCATGATGATCGTCCCCATGCTGGTGAACGGGCGCTCCCCGCATGTGGTGTTCATGCCCGAGCAGATAGACGTCGGATTCGACGACGTCAAGGGCCTGGGTGGCGTTCTAGGCGAGGTGCGCCATACCCTCCAGGTCTTCCTCGACCACCGCAAGTTCTCGGGCCAGTTGGGAGGACGCCCCCGCCGCGGCGTCCTGTTCGAAGGCCCTCCCGGCACCGGCAAGACGCATGTGGCCAAGGCGATGGCGAAAGAGGCGGGCGTGCCGTACCTGTTTGTCTCCTCGACCTCCTTCCAGAGCATGTGGTACGGAATGACCGGCCGCAAGATCCGGGCCTTCTTCAAGGCGCTGCGCAAGACCGCCCGCCGCGAGGGCGGGGCGATTGGTTTCCTGGAGGAGATCGACGCCATCGGAGTCAAGCGGGGCGGGATGGACGGCTTCTCCGGCAAGCAAGTCGACAGAGCCGGGCGGGAAATCTCGCCTGCCATGTCAGAAGGCGTCGGCGGGGTCGTCAACGAGTTGCTGGTACAGATGCAGAGTTTCGACGAGCCCACTACCTCCATCCGGTTTCGAAACTGGATGGCCGGCCGGGTCAACCGCTACCTGCCGTATGCCAAGCGCATCAAGATGAAGATGCCCGAGCCATCCAACATCCTCCTAATCGGTGCAACCAACCGGGCCGAGTCGCTTGACCCTGCCCTGCTCCGTCCCGGCCGCTTCGATCGCATCCTCCATTTCGACACTCCCAGCCGTTCGGCCCGCCGTGAACTGATCGAATACTTCCTGGCCCGCAAGTCGCACGATCCCGGTCTGGACGAGGAAGCCAACCTCGACGAGCTTTCAGCCTCAACCATGGGATACACCCCGGCGTCGCTCGAGCGCCTGTTCGACGAAGCATTGCTGCTGGCGCTACGTGAAGGGCGGGAAGCCCTCACGCTGCCCGATCTGCGCCGGGCGCGGATGGAGGTCGAGATCGGTCTGGCCCAGCCAACCGAATACACGGTGGCCGAACGGGCCACGATTGCCACCCATGAGGCCGGTCATGCGGTCGTGGCTCACCTGGTCGGCGAGAGCCGCCGCCTGGAAGTGCTCTCGATCATCAAGCGTCGCAGCGCACTGGGCTTGCTGGCCCACAGCCCCACCGAGGAGCGCTTCACCAACACCGCCACTGAGTTGCTGGCGTCGATTCAGATATCGATGGGCGGCATGGTGGCCGAGGAGATCTTCTTCGGCGAGTCTGGCAGCGGCCCGGCCGGCGACCTGAAGGCCGCCACCGACGTGGCCGTGGCCATGGTCGGCAGCCTGGGACTGGGTGACTCGCTGGTCTCATTCACCACCCTGGACGGTGGCCTGTTCGGGGGCAATATGGCTAACAAGGTTCTCGGCGACCCCCAGTCACGGCGGGCCGTCGACCGCATCCTCGCCGATAACAAGGAGGCGGTGACCCGGCTGCTGTCGGCCAACCGCCACCTGGTGGAGGCGCTGCGAGAGGCACTGCTCAAGCACGAGGAGTTGATCGACGACGAGATCATCGCCGTTCTCGACGATGCTCACCGGTCGGACACAGTGACTGCCCCATCGGTGGTGGTGGACCTACGGCCTCCGGTGGACGTAACCCACGAGGGTCCCGCCCCCCTGCCGGTGGCTACGTTCCATGACGCCACGATTCCAGATACGACTCCTGCTCCGGAGTAAGGACCTCCAGCCCGGCACCCAGTGACTTCAGCTTGAGCCCCGCCACCTCCTGATCGAGGCGAGCAGGCAGCCGGTAGACCTTGGCCTCCAGTTCGCCGCGGTTGGCCAGGATCCATTCAGCCGCCAATGCCTGGTTGGCAAAGGACATGTCCATGACGTCGGCGGGATGGCCTTCGGCAGCAGCCAGGTTCACCAGCCTGCCCTCGGCCAGCACCAGTATCCGGCGCCCGTCCGCCAGCACGAACTCATCCAGGTTGTCCCGCAGATTGCGAGTTTCCGTGGCCAGTTCGGTGAGCCGTTTCAGGTCGATCTCGATGTCGAAATGCCCGGCGTTGGAAAGAATCGCCCCGTCTTTCATCACTGCGAAGTGCTCTTCGCGCAGAACGTGCATGTTGCCGGTGACCGTGATGAAGAGATCGCCGATCGCGGCTGCCTCGGAAGCGGTCATGACCTGATAGCCCTCCATCGCCGCCGACAACGCTCGCACCGCGTTGACTTCCACCACGACCACCTTGGCCCCATGGCCGTCGGCTCGCTGTGCCACGCCCTGCCCGCAGTCGCCGTAGCCGACCACCACAACCGTCCGGCCGGCGATGAGCATGTTGGTGGACCGCAGGACGCCATCGAGCGACGACTGGCCGGTTCCGTGTCGATTGTCGAACAGATGCTTGGTGTCGGAGTCGTTGACGGCCACCACTGGAAACCGGAGCTCGCCCTCAGCTTCCATCGCCCGCAAGCGAATCACGCCGGTGGTCGTCTCCTCCATGGAGGCCAGCGGAGTGATCTCGGTCCGCTCGGTGTGGAGCAGTGTCACCAGGTCGGCACCGTCATCCATGGTGATAGTTGGCTCGGTGTTGAGAACGGTCTGAAGATGGCGATAGTAAGTCTCGGTGTCCTCGCCCCGGATCGCGTTGACGGGAATCCCTTCCGCCACCAGGGCCGCCGCCACGTCGTCCTGGGTTGAAAGCGGATTGGAGGCGCACAGCGTCACTTCACCGCCGCCGGCCCGTAGCGTCAACATCAGGTTGGCGGTCTCGGTGGTGACATGCATGCAGGCCCCGAACCGCATCCCCACGAATGGCTTTTCTTGCTCGTAACGATCCCTCAACGACGCCAGGACGGGCATGCGCCGGCCTGCCCAGGCGATGCGGCGAGCCCCTCCGGCGGCCAGCTCGGGATTGGCAATGTCATAGTCCATATGTCTCCTAATCGGGTGTCCCGCCGTTGGCTACCACGACGTCGCGAACCCGGCCAACCAGGTCATCGACCGCGGCGTTGTCGGGAGCTTCAACGTTGAGCCGCAGCAGCGGCTCGGTGTTGGATGGGCGAAGGTTTAGCCAGCGGTCATCCCAGGCCACCGTCAACCCGTCCAGGTGGTCTTCTTCACCATCGAGGGCCTCAGCCACCAGACCCATCATTGCTTGTTGATCCGGCACGACGAAGTTGATCTCGCCGGAAGCGGCGTAAGGTTCGAACTCGGTCCGGATCTCGGACAGCAGTCGGGGATCCTCGCTCATCAACTGCATCAGCACCAGCATCGCCAGCGTGCCCGAGTCGGCCCGGTAGTTGTCGCGGAAATAGAAATGAGCCGAATGCTCCCCGCCGAAGACGGCATCGGTCTCGGCCATCACCTGCTTGATGAAAGAGTGACCAACCCGGGTGCGAACCGCCGTCCCTCCCCACTTCTCGATTGTCTCCGGCACCGCCCGGCTGGTGATGAGGTTGTGAACGACGGTGGCCCCGGGATTGTGGCCGAGGAACCAACGGGCCACCATGGCGGTCGTTGTGCTGCCGGACAGAGGAACGCCCTGATCGTCGATGAAGATCGCCCGATCGGCGTCGGCGTCAAAGGCGACGCCCAGGTCGTGTGGAGCAGCCTGCATCACGGCAACGAGGTCGGCCAGGTTTTCTGACCGGGTGGGGTCGGCGGGGTGATTGGGGAAGGTCCCGTCCGGGTCAAGATACAAAGAGGTGAGCTCGACCGGGATGCGGTCGAATACCGGCCCCGCGACGATACCGGCCATGCCATTGCCTCCGTCGACGGCCACCCGCAGCGGCCGGAAGGATGACGCATCAACAATCGAGTAGAGATGGTCGACGTACTCGCTGAGCGTTGAGACTTCTCGTACCCTCCCCAGCTTGTCGGCCACCGGGGGCGGCTCAGCGGTCAGCGCTTTGATCTCGGCCAAGCCTGAATCACCCGACACCGGCCGGGCCCCGGCCAGCGACAGCTTGATTCCGTTCCAGTTGAGCGGCAGGTGGGAGGCGGTCACCATGGCCGCTGGCACGTTTTTGGCACCTGCGTAGAAGTAACTCATGTCGGTAGCGATCAGCCCGATGTCGTCGACGTCGGCTCCCTGACCGGCTGCGCCGGCGATGAAGGCGGCTGCCAACTCCGCCGAGCTGGTGCGGATGTCGCGCCCGACCGCGATGCGGTCGGCGCCGGAGAAGGCGGCGAAAGCCGCCCCGATCCGACCGGCAACATCAGCATCGATTTCTCCGTTGTCGATGCGGCCGCGGATGTCGTAGGCCTTGAAAATGGCATCCAGGTTCATAGGAGGCGATGTTACGGCCCGCCCTGAGCAGAGCGAAGCTACTCCCCTTACACTCTCCTGACCATGACCTCTCCGAGTCTCACCATCGTGATTCCGGTGCACAACGAAGCCGGGTTCGTCACCACGGCCATCGAGCGTCTGGAGACAGATCTGGCCGGACTCGACTACGTCCTGTATCTGGTGGAGAACGGATCGGCCGACGGCACACGCGAGGAATCTGCCCGCCTGGCCAAGCGACTGCCGTGGCTGCAGCTGCTGCAACTCGACAAGGCAGATTACGGAGCGGCCCTACGGGAAGGATTCCGGCAGTCCGATACCGATTGGATGGTCGCGTTCGACATCGACTACTTTTCGCGGGCATTCGTGGACGACGTCTTGACCCGGGCCGGCGAGGCCGACATCATCCTCGCGTCCAAGCGCGACCCCAACGCCGAAGACAACCGCGGCCTGCTCCGGAGGCTGGGCACCAGCGTCTTCAACCTGCTGCTGCGGGGCCTGTTCGGGTCCACCGTGACCGATACCCACGGGATGAAGGCGGTCAGCCGCAAGGTGCTCGACGACGTGCTCCCCCAGGTCAAGAGCACCGAGGACCTCTTCGACACCGAACTGGTACTGCGAGCGGAGCGGGCCGGCTATCGCATTGCCGAGGTTCCCGCCGTGGTTGAGGAGATTCGCCCCGCCCGTTCCTCGTATCTCAAGCGAGTGCCGCGGACGCTGATTGGACTACTGCGGTTGAGGCGAGTGCTGGGCAAGAAGTAGTTACCAGCTGTCGGCTGTCCACTGTGGACTTTGGACTGTGGGCTTTCCTCTTAGCCCTACTCCGCTCCTCGCAAACTCTTCCGGAAAACCACGTCTCGATAAGCGGCGAATTTTGGGATCACGATGATGATGGAGGCGATGATCTGGGCGCCCAGGAACTCGGTATCGCTCAGATCTCCCCGCAAGCGGCCGGCCAGCCACACAAACCCAACTGTGAGGGCACCGGCAATGATGTTCACGACAAAGAAATGTGACGTTTCGCGCACGTTGGCGCCTTTGGTCTCCAGTGAGAAGGTCCATCGCCGGTTCAGGAAGTACGAGAGCAGGGTCCCGATCACCCAGGCCGAGGCCACCGCTAGCTCGTCGAGCATCCCCGCTTTCCGGAAAAACAGGGAGAGAGCCAGAGTGACAAATGTGTTGAAGCCGCCGATGAACCCCAGCTTCACGATCTGGGTGAGTGCTTCCCGGTGGACGAGGGTCTTGAGATAGTTCCTCAAGCCGGCTCCCCGACGGCTTCATCAGCGGCTTTGGCTGCTCGGCCGCTCACCTTGCGGCGCTCCCGCAACAGCCACAGTCCCAGACCCGCTGCCGCCGCCAGGCTGACGAAGAAAGAGGTGCTCTCGTACCAGCGGCGCTCAAATGTCAGCTCCACAGTCGTTTCCGTCGGGATCACCACCATGAAGGCCGGGGCCGCCCGGTACGGGCCTTCAGCCCCGTTCACATGCCAGTTGGGGAAGAATGAGACCTTCACCAGGTGGGGAACGCCGATGGCCGTCGTCTCGAAGGAAATCCGATGGTCCTCCAAAACCACGTTGCTCACCGTTCCGCCTCCCTGAACGGGTGCAGTCTCACTCAGTCCGTCCAACCCAACGGCAACCGTCGGCCACTCAGACGGGCCCGACTCGACCAGCCAGTGATCGAGGGTCTCGACCTGACTGTGCCAATCAACCGCCCCGTTGAAGAAGTCGTCCAGTTCCTCATTCTCCCGGAAGATCAGCTCCGCCCGGGCCAGGGACCCGATCTCGTCACCCGGCTCGTAGACAGCCGGCAGATACTCCGCCACATCAACCAGTGAGCTGTCGGGGAGCTGGAAGATGGTCCAGGGTGAAGCCTGAGCGATCTCGGTGTAGCCGGGGTGGAGTCGGGCAGCCGACGTGGCTCGCTCGGTGAAAGTCACGTAGTAGCGAACATTGAACAATTGCATGTGGGCAAGCCCCTGATCCAGGTCGAATCCCTTGTAGGGGAGGCCCGGGATCGGATTGGACGGCTTGTCGCTCATCTCGGAGGCATTCATGAAGTGAAAGGGGGTGGTGAGCGATGATTCGAAGAGCAATCCCTCCATGGAGGGATGGCCGTCGCTCCAGTACGGGAAGAGCATCAAGGCCATCGGGGTGCCGTACTTGTCCATCTCGTTGTTGGCCTCCCACATGATCCGGCCCGGCGGCAGTGTGTCGACGGTCGCCATCAGGTTCTCGTACTCGGGGTATGGGCCCTTGTCCTCATAGCCGCTGTAGTTCCAGCGAGCCCACCCGCTGCTCTGCTCCATGCCGGATGCGGGAGGAAGAATGAGGAGGGCTGCTCCCGCCAGCCCGACGACGACCAGCGAGGCAGTGCGGGCCGGCAGGCGCCGGTACAGGGCCAGAACCAGCAAACCCACCCCGAGGCCGGCGAAGAAAAAGACCCCGAAGAACCAGTACGGCAAGAGTCGCCCGTTCCATAGTTTGCCGCTGAGAAACGGATAGGCCAGCAACGGGGCCAGGGTGGCCAGCAGCAGGATTCCGACCTGGTATCGCTTCCACAACGACCAGATCAACCCGAGGGCCGCAAGCGGGAGCAGGGGCCACAGCTCGGTTGGAAGCGGCCCACCGGTCTGGGCATTGAAACCACGCAACGGGGAGAAATTCATGTCGGTGGTGAAGCCGATCGTGGCCACCAACGGGACCACCCAGAAGGCCGCGAGAGCGAAGCCGAGTGCCCAGGTACCGATGGCCCTGGCCCGGCTGGGTCGCAACAGAAAGATCAACGAGGCAGTGCCGACAATGGCAGTGGGGATGATGTGCGACAACGCCATACCGGCCAGCATCACCGCCGCCAACGGACTGAACTTGCGCCCGGCGCGCGAGTCGCGGATCAGGGCCCCCAGATAGAACAGGCTGAACGCCATCGCCCATGAATACGAGTACTCCCCGGCCAGAGTCGACTTGATGTTCCCGCCGTAGATGGCATAACTCTCCATCAGCACGAAAGTCCCGCCAGCGATGCCTGCCATGGTTGCGACCAGACGGGGAGCCTGCAATTGTCGAGCCAGGTAATAGGCGCCGAACGGCATCGCCAACAAGCCCATGATGGTGACGACCTTGAATGCCACGCCGTAGGGCAGGACAACGTCGAACAACACAATCGTCAGAGCCGGCAGCGGAAAATAGAAGTAGAGAATCGGGAAGCCGGCGAACCAGTCATTACTCCAACCCGAGATCCTCAGCGACGGCAACAGGTTGTCCCGCAGGTAGGCCGGCACCAGCACATGGGCTCCCATGTCACCGCCGGAGGGCGTGGTGCTGGAGAACAACTCGGCCGGTTGGACGATGAACAGCACCACCAGACTGACAAACCCGACCAGAGCGAGCGCGAGATAGCGGCCGGTCGCAATGGATCGTCTTTGGGGTGTGAGCTGCATCGAGCCCTCGATGTCGCTTAGGTAGGCAATTAGGCCTTGGCCTTGCGGGCCAGCTTCAGGACGTCATTCAGGGGCATCGGTTCCCCTTCCTGATTCCACCAGCGGTTCTCACACTGGTGACAGGAACAGAAGGTGACCCCGGTCTGATCGGCCAGGGTGAGGTCGATTTCAATGAAGTCGGACGCGCCGCACTCGGGGCATACCTGGTCGCTCATGGGAGGGCAGTTTACCCCCGGGCCGATCTTGCGCCGGCAATGTCGGGAACCTCATCTTCATCGAGGCGTCCGAGATAGCACGATCGCCGTCGGCCATCCTCAGTCCAGTACGCATACCAGTACGGCCCGTGTGGGCAGCGGGTGCAGTTCTGCTTTCCGCACTTGACCAGCTGTTCCCGGTACCGCACCCGCCGGGCCTCGGTCTCAATCGGTACCCCCCGTGACTCCAACCTGGCCCGGGCCAGCATCAGCAATCGACGGAGCTCGTGTTCGTCCATGTCGCGGACGGCCTCAACGACCTCAGGATCTAGCGGCATGCGGGGAAGCTCAACACGGCGATTCGGGAGCCTTCTTAGGCGACGTTGGCCGGCTCGAGCGGGATGAACAGGTGTCGGTCGCTGGTACGGCGACGATCGACCAGAGTCCATCCCCGCGGAGCGGTCCGGGTGTCGGCGTGCCCTGAGCAGAGCGCCGCCCCGGCCGCCGAATCGACGGGAGCGGCGATGTCGTCGAGATAGACCTCAGCACCCTCGTACGAGAAGCTCATGAGGGCAGCGGCAGGTGTCCCGCAGGCACGACAGAGAGAAATAAACATGGCTTGAACTTAGAGCTCGCGCGGCCGCGCGCCCGGTATTTAGCGAGCCCGCCGGGCAGCTCTGGCCAGGGGTCCCCCGGCGGGTGCCCCGCCGAACTGGCCACGCCGATTGCCATCACGGTCGATGACGACGGTAAGAGGGACGCCGGCGACGCCTCGCTCCTCGAAGACCTCAGGTTCGTCCTCGGCCCGGACTTGCCGCACGGGCAGCCCCAGTCCGGCGACGAGCTCGAGAGCAGCAGCGCAAGTAGCGCAATCGTCTTTGGTGAAGATGACGACTGCCGGCCCCTCCGCCAGGCCGCTCACGTCGATGGGCTCTCCCCGGCGCCCGGCCCGGGTCCGCAGCCAACCGGCTGCTCCCAGCGCCGCCGCCGTAATCAGCACCACCGTCACCACCCGGGCCAGGTCGGGGTTCATTGCCCCTCGACAGTGATCGGGACGCCGAGCCCGATCCCGACATCTCCCGGTCGCGCCACCACCCAGGCAACGCTGATAGGACCGGCAGCATTCAAGTCCGCCCCCCTGGTCGGCACTTCCAGGCGGACCGAGGCCCGGGCCGGCACTCGCAGCACCGGACCGCCTTGCTCACCGAGACTGGAAACACTGACGTCGACGGGATCATCCGCGCTGTTGAGCACGTACAGGAACGACCCCAGGTCACCGGCCACCCCATGGGCAGGCACCAGCCAGCGGGTAGCCGGGCGGGGCGTCCCAACCGAGGCCGCCACTCCGGCTTCTCCGATCGTGCGTACTGCGGCGACCACAGCCTGGGAAGCGGTCACGACGGCGCCGACCGCCCCGGCTGTCACACCAGAGACATCGAAGCGCTCCTCGCGTCCCGCCCCTACGCTGAGGTTGAACCGACCCACCGGCCCCTCCTCTCCCATGATCTCCAGACCCACCTCGGCTGGTTCTGGGCCCGGGTTCCAAATCGAGATGGTGGCGGCGGTGCCGGGCACCTGGGCGACGGGGAACTCCCAGGCCCGGGAGGGACTCTCGCCCGGCCAAACCGCCAGCCCGTTTGGCCCCGCCGAATGCAGGCCCGGGATCACCACTCCCTCGGTGACGGCGACCCGCACTGCCACCTGCTCTCGCTCCCCCAGCAGGAGATTCAGGGAAATGTCCTCCCACGCCCGCGGTCCAATAGTCACGGACTCGAGGTCAAGCAGCGGCTCGAACCCGAACTCGCTGATGACCTCGAGCGAAACCCGGCCCTGTTCGAGTAAAGGGTTGAAGAGTCGCAGCGTGAGTGTTTCGGACTCGTCGATGCCTGATCCGTTGAGAAACCACTCCTTGGCGGCGAGATAGCAGCCGTCCGCAGCCACCCGGGCCGGCCCGCGATAGAGCACGGCGGCCGCCGACGGAACGGAAGACGCCTCAACAATGGCGGGGCCCGGGTGAAAGAACAGTCCATCCCCAACGTCCCAATCTCCGACCCCGGGTTCGATGCGGCTCTGGAAGGAATCAAGCACCTCTCCCCCGCTGGGAAGCGAGAATCCAACGATCCCAGCTTCAAGCACCCCGGCCACCAGGATCGGATCGACCTCGCCGGCCGCCCCCGGGCAGAACCAGACTCCGGACCTGGCATCGGTCGGCGGCAACGGCAGGTCGTCCACCAGTCCGGCTGAGATCTCGGGCGCCGGCATCGACGCGGCGGCGATGGCAGTCAGTCCTGCCAGGACGGCAATCACGATCCGTTTCACGATGACGGCTCCCGCTCGCGAACCGCCGCCACGGCCAACACCAGCGCCGCCGTCCACAACAAAGAGACGAAGGCGGCTCTCCGGAGCGGCCCGATCGGACCGAACTCGACCTCGCCATCTTCGACAGTCACCTGGTTGGCCCAGTCGACCTGCTCCCACCTTTGACCCCAGCGGCTGTCGGCGTTGTCGGCCAGCCGCACGGTCCGGGTGCCGACGGGCCCGGCGTAACCCGACCCGGTCGCAAGCCACTCGGTGCCGGTGGTGTCGATGGCACGGGGGGCCGGAACCTCCACCTGGTACGCGCGGGTGGCGGGCAGTGCCAGCGGCAGCAAGTCGAGTTGTGCATCCAGGGAATCGGTCGGTCCGCCGTCGCCGATCACAACAATCCAGCCGATGCCGAAGCCGGCCAGTTGTTCACCGAGCCGGAAACTTGCCCCCGACAATGCACCGGCCAGGGCCTCCTGCAGTGCCCGGTCTCCCAGCCGCTCAGTGGTCGGCCAGGCCTCGACCAGTCGCGGAGCCGGAGTGGACACGACCCGGTAGTGCAAAGTGTCGGTAAGAGGGCGGCCGCCACCGGGCATGCCGGCCTCGTCCCCCAGCAGCAGCGCCCGGCTGGCCACACCCTCCACGGTGAACGAAAGGGTCTCGGTCAACCCGGAGCTGGGAAAGCCCAGCCGGCCCGGCAATGCCAGTGTGATCGTGCCGAGCGTGAGGACGGCGGCGGCGGTCCAGGCCACCAGGCGGAGATAGAGCCGGGGCCCACTCACCTCGAAGGCGCGGGCTCCGGCCTCAAAGGCGGCACCGGCCACCGCGGCAATGCCCAGGCCGACTGCCGCCATCCCGGCCGCGCCGGGGTCCGTCCCCCATCCGAAGCTGCCGGAGCGCGCCAGCACCGCCCCCCCGGTCACAAGCAGCGCTCCCCATCCGGCCAGCCGGCTGAGAGGGGTGGGGGCAGCTGCCAAGGTAGCGCCGGCCGCCACCGCCAACATCGCAACTACCCATGCTGAAGGGGCCCAGAAGAAGTCGGGACCGCCGGCGAACAACTCGTCGATGTCCTCAACCGCTCCGGCCCACGGCAGCAGAGCCGGCAGGGCCAAAAGGGCTCCGGCGCCAATCCGTCCGAGCAATCGGCGGGCATCCGCTGCGTCGACCAACACCCACACCGCCATCACCAAGAGCGGCAGGAGAATCAGCAGCGGAACGAAGGCGGCGCCGATCGCCGTCAACAACCCGGCGGCGACCACGGCCGCCGTAGTGCGGCGCCGGTGGAAGGCCACGGCCAGAATCCAGGGCAGCACCACCATGGCCGCGATTCCGTGCCAGACGCCGCCACCGGCCAACACTCGCACCGCTGCACTGCCCACGAACAGAGCCCCGGCGCTGTAGCGGGCGGCCGGCCGCACGCCGAAGGGCCCAAGCAGGCGGGCGATCCCGACCACTCCGACCACGGCAGCTAGCACGAGTATCACGGTCATCGTGATCGAGGCCCGGCCCAGGAGGGCGACCTGAATCAGAGAAACCGCGCCGATCACCGGCCGCAGTGGCGCGGGACTGCCCAGATCAGCCGGATTCCACCCCCCGGCGTACGATTGCATGGCCGCCGCCACCGAGGAGGAGGGGGTCAGCGCGTAGCCCACCGTGGCAACCCCATCCACCCAGAATTGCCGAGTGGCGAACAGGGCGAACCCCACCCCGGCCAGCAGCGACGCCACCATCGGTCTTCGAACGGTTTCCTGTCCGGATTCCACCAGGCTGCCCAGACTGCGAGCTCTTTCCGAGGCAGCTATCAACACCAGCCGGTCACTCAGTCGCTGCCAGAAGGATGTGAGCCGGGCAGAGCCCCGGACCTGGAACCGGAAAAGCTCGCGATCGCCGGCCACCCGCTCCACCCGGCGACGGGCAGAAAGCGTCTCTGGCAGCCGGACCAGGTTCCAGGCCCATGCCTGCAGAAAGCCGGTCAATCGCCACCGGCCGAACAACGGGCTGACGATCGCCTCCATCAGGCCGAGCACGAAATTGAAGGGGACAACCCACAGCAACGTGACCAGGCTGTAGGCCTTGAGCATGGCCCGCAGCCGGCCGGCCTCCACTCGCCACGGCTTGGATTCGGCAGCACAAGACCCGTCGTGCAAGACCTCGGCGCTTGGCACAACCACCACCCGTCCGCCTGCCAGTCGTACCTGCTGACACAAATCCAGGGCGGCGGTGACCGGTTCCAGCCGGGGATCGGGTCCGGACACTCGCTCCAGCATCGCGCGGTCGATTAGCACCGAGCTCCCGGGGACGAAGGCCACATCCCGCAAAACGTCATACTGCTCCTGGTCCAGTTCGTCGGCATCAAGTCCGGAAGCAGCCACCTCGAAGACGTCCGTCGCCAGACCAACCGACTCGAGCACGCCCGGGCGTCCCGACACAAGAATCTTGGAGCCCACCAGGTCGGCTCCAACCCTGGCTCCCTCACCGACCAGAGCTCCGAGGGCATCGGGCCGGGGAATGCTGTCATCATGCAACAGCCACAGGTGCGTGATTTCGTGGCCCAACCCCGAGACTGCGTCGGCGACCGAGGGTGCCCACGCCGGCGGATCGACTCCTCCCGGGGACGGTGGCGTGCCGCCGATCACGATGATGGTTTCCACCTCGTACACTTGTCGCTCCACGGCTTCGAGCGCTTCGCGCACCGACGAGCCCTCGTGGACAACCACGAGGGCGGCCACCAGGGCTGAGGCCGTAGGAGTATCCGACCGCGGCGGGTCGAGGAGCGCCATGCAGCCATTCTCTAGCCAATGAGCAACTATCGCAAAGACCTGCCGATCGTCCTGCTGTCGGGAGGCGTCGGCGGCGCCCGGATGGCCCGGGGTCTGGACGCCGTCTGCGATGAGCTCACAGTGGTGGTCAACGTAGGCGACGACGAGACATTTTACGGGCTGGCCGTCTCCCCCGATCTCGACACCGTCATGTACACGCTGGCCGGCACCGAAGGACCGGCAGGCTGGGGAGTGGCCGGTGACACCTTCGACGCCATGGACAGGCTGGGTGCGCTCGGTCTCGACAACCGCTTTCGGATTGGTGATCGAGACCTGGCCACCAACCTGTTTCGAACCGCCCGACTGCAGCAGGGTGCCCCGTTGTCACAAGTGACCGCCGAACTGACGGCGGGATACGGGATCGCCACTCGGCTGCTCCCGGCCACCGACCAGTTGGTCCCCACGCGGGTCCGATCCGGAGAGAGTTGGATGGCCTTCCAGGAGTACTTCGTCCTGCGCGGCGCCCGGGACGAAGTGCACGAGTTGAGCTACCACGGGGCCGATGAGGCCGCCGCCGCTCCCGGCGTTGTCAAGGCGATAGAACAGGCTGCTTGCGTGGTGATCGCCCCTTCCAACCCCCCGCTCTCGATCTGGCCGATCCTGGCCGTCCCGGCTATCCGATCGGCACTGGCCGCCGCCGGCCGGGTGGTCGCGGTCAGCCCGCTGTTCGGCGGCAAGGCGCTAAAGGGCCCGGCCGCCCGGGTGATGGCCGACCTCGGGCTCGCCGGCGGCAACCAGGGAGTGGCCGACGCCTACCGTGATCTCTTGACGCATCTGGTGGTCGACATCAGCGACGCCGACGAATCGCTCGACACCGACGCCGCCGTCCACGCCCTCGACACTCGCATCGCCGATCCGGCCGCGGCGGCCGAGTTCGCTCGCGCGCTGCTGGAGTTGTCGTGATCGAAATCCACCCGCTGACCGGCATCCCCGAGATCGAGAGAGGGGCCGACCTTCCGGGCCAGATCTTGAGGTCCTGCGCCGCCGCCCGTCTCGAGGTTCAGGACGGCGATATCGTCGTGGTCACCCACAAGATTGTCTCCAAGGCCGAGGGTCAGGTTGTCCAAATACTGACCGACGCCGACTACCGGGAACTCATCGCCAATGAAGCCGCCGACATCATCCGGCGTCGCGGCGATCTGGTTATCACTCGCACCAGACACGGGTTCATCTGCGCCAACGCGGCAGTGGATCGTTCGAACACTCCGGACGGAACCGCCGTGTTGTTGCCGGTCGACCCGGACCGCTCCGCCCACGGGATCCGGATGGCTCTGCAGCACGCAACCGGCAAGTCTGTCGGCGTCGTCATCAGTGATACGTTCGGCCGGGCCTGGCGTCGGGGCCAGACAGACATCGCCATCGGCCTCTCCGGGGTCCTCGCGGTGCTCGACTTGCGGGGAACCACCGACCACGAGGGCCGGGAACTTGCCGCCACCGAAGTCGCGGTGGCCGACGAACTGGCCGGAGCTGCCGACCTGGTGATGGGCAAGGCCGACAAGATCCCGGCCGCCATCGTGCGCGGAGCAGGACTCCTCGGCGAGGGCAGGATCAGCGACCTAATCCGCGATCCGGATGAGGACCTGTTTCTCTAACCCGTGAATAGAAGACGGCCGGACTGCCCCCAAAACAGCCGCCGCCCGAACCCGTACGTCTACGGAGTTGAGCGAAACCCCTCCACCGTCCTGGCGATACCGTCTTCCAACGGGGTCCAGGGTTCCCAGCCGAGATGGGCTTTGGCGGCCGAGGCGTCGATGACCGAGCGGGCTAGATCGCCTGCCTTGGCCGGGCCGTGCTCGGGCGATCCGTCGTAGCCGGCTGCCCGGGCGATCACCTCATAGAGCTCGTTGACTGTTGTAGCCATCCCGGTGCCGATGTTGAGGCGCAAACCGCCGCCGATCTCACCGGCCCGGGCAAAGGCATCTACCACGTCGTCGACGTAGACGTAATCCCGGGCCTGCTCGCCGTCACCGTTAATGACGGGCCGCCTGCCGTCCAGCATGAGTCTGGAGAAGATGGCCACGACTCCGGCTTCACCATGGGGGTCCTGGCGGGGCCCGTAGACGTTGCCGAGAGCGAGCATGACGTAGTCCAGGCCGGAGTCGTCGCGAAAATAGCGGAAGTAGTCCTCGACGATCTTCTTAGAGATGCCGTAGGGAGAGTCGGGCACAGCAGGGGCATCCTCGGTGACCGCCGCCCCTGGGACCTCGCCATACATGGCGCCGCCCGACGACGCGAACACCACCCGTTGTGCCTCCGATTCGGCCGCGGCCAATAGCACGTTCACGGTGCCCAGAACATTGACCCTGGCATCGAAGAGGGGATCCTCAACTGAAGGGCGAACCCCGGACTGAGCCGCCAGGTGGTGAATGACGTCAGGTTCGAAGCGGCGGGCCGCTTCCCGGAACTCATCCGTGCAGATATCCAGCTGGTGGAAGTGGGCCGAGCCGATGCTCCTGGCTTCTGCGAGGCGGTCGAGGTGGCCCTTCGAGAGGTCGTCGACGGCCAGCACCTCCCAGTCGTCATCGATGAGACGATCGACCAGGTGGGAACCGATGAACCCGGCACCGCCGGTGACGAGGGCTTTGCCGCTCATGCGGCTTCCTTTCTACTCATGGGCGTTCCGACTTCGAGGCGAGCTGAGCCTACCGGCCGCTAGCTGGGAGGCGCGAAGGTCACCGAGCCCGGATCCAGCCGAGACCCGGGAGCGATACGGGCACCCCGATCGATCTCGCAGCCTCCGCCGATGACGGCGTTCTCACCGATGACCGCGGCCCCGGTCACCGTGGCGTCCGCCTCGATCACGGCCCCCCGGCCCACGATCGCCCGCCGTACAGTTGCACCGGTGCGGATGACAGCTCCGGCCATCACCACGGACTCTTCAACAATGGCGCCCTCCTCTACCGACGCCCCCGCCTCGACATAGATCCAGGGATCCGGGATCGGTTCGGCAAATTGCACCAAACGGGAGCGGCCGGCCGCGACCGCATCGTGGGTGGCCAGTAACAGCTCCGGCGTTCCGATGTCCAGCCACTCACCCTCGATAGTCACGGCTCCCAGTTCGCCGGATTCGACCAGATTGGGGAACACCACCCGCTCAAAAGACAGGCGACCGGGGGGATAGCGCTCGATCACCTCGCGACGCATCAGATACATGCCGGCGTTGACCGTGTTGGTCGGCGCGGTGCCGGCCGGTGGTTTCTCTATGAAGCGATCGACCATCTGATCCGGCCTGGTGACCACTACCCCGTAGGCACTGGTGTCCTCAACTTCCACCAGGGCGAGCACCGCAGGGGCGGACGGCGCCTGAGTCACGAACTCCCCCAGTTGTCCCTCCAGCACCACATCGCCGTTGAGAACCAGAAAGCGATCGTCAAGCTGATCCCGGACCGCCGCCACCGGGCCGGCGGTGTCGAGCGGAGCCTCCTCAACGGAAATCAGAACCGAGGGGCTGGCGATCGACTGAGCGTAGTCCCTCCATTGCTCCTGGTGCTCGGTCCCAACGGCCAGGATCACCTCCTCGACGCCGACCTCGGCCAGGAGCCGGAACTGCAACTCAATAAACGGAACTCCGGCCACCGGTAGCAGGCCCTTGGGCATCGAGGCCGTGAGCGGCCAGACACGGGTACCGCGGCCGCCGACCAGGAGCACTGCCTGGCGGATCATCGCCGCAGATCGCCTTTTGACATGAAGCGCACCCGCAGAAGGGTGGCCAGAGCGGGAAATCCGTCCCGCCAGGTGATCTTCTTGCCCTCATGCATTTCCCGCCCGGCGTAACTGATCGGCACCTCCCATATCCGCTCCCCGAGGCGCAGGGCGGCCGCCGTCACCTCAGGCTCGAACTCGAAGCGCTCGGCCGACAGATTGAGTGACCGAAGAAACTCGGCATCGAACATCTTGTAACAGGTTTCCATGTCCGACAGTGTCGTGTTGTAGAGGACGTTGGTCACCAGGCTTAGGAAGCGGTTTCCCACCCAGTGCCAGAAGAACATGTTGCGGCGCTCACCGGTAAAACGGGAGCCATAGACGACGCGGGCCTGGCCTTCTTGCAACGGGCGCAGCAAGCGGCTCAGGTCACGAGGGTCGTACTCGAGGTCGGCGTCCTGTACCACGATCAGGTCGCCACGGGCCTCTTCGATGCCACGGCGAACGGCTGCCCCTTTTCCGCGATTGTCCGGGTAGTGGAACACCCGCACCGTCGAGTCGCTCAGACGGCTGACGATCTCAAGCGTGCCGTCGACCGAGCCGTCGTCGACGATGACGATCTCCCGATCGATCCCGAGGGGAGCTTCCCGCACCCGGCGAATGGCTTCCCCCACCGTGTTCCGTTCGTTGAAGACGGGAACGATGATGGTCAGAAGCTGGTAGTCAGGCATCGATTACCGAGCGGAAGTACTCGACAGTCGGAGCCAGTCCTTCGGCCAGGCCCACTTTCGGCTCCCAGCCGAGCAGTTGGCGAGCTCTGGTGATATCGGGACGGCGTCGGGCCGGGTCCGATTCCGGCAACGGGTGATAGTCGATCCCCGTGTCGGCGATCTCGGCGGCGATGATTGTGGCCAGTTCTTTCATCGACATCTCCTCCGGATTGCCGATGTTGACCGGTTCGGTCACATCATGGTTTGACAGCCGCCAGATCCCCTCGATGAGATCATCAACGAAGCAGAACGAGCGGGTCTGGGACCCGTCACCGTAAATGGTGAGACTGCGACCAGACAACGCCTGAGTGATGAAATTGGAGACCACCCTCCCGTCGTCGGGGGCCATGCCGGGACCGTAGGTATTGAAAATCCTTACCACCCGGATGTCCTCAACCCGGCCCTGTCGCCGGTAGGCGTAGGTGAGAGCTTCGGCATATCGCTTGGCCTCGTCGTAGCAGGCCCGCGACGATGTGACCTGCACCGACCCGGTGTACTCCTCCCGCTGGGGGTGCTCGGTTGGGTCGCCGTACACCTCGCTGGTCGAGGCCAGCAGAAACCTGGCACCATCGGCCTCGGCCAGGTCGAGCATCTGGCGGGTTCCCTCGCTGCCGGTCCTCAGTGTCCCGATGGGATCCTGCAAATAGCGGGGAGGTGAGGCCGGGGAAGCCAGGTGGTAGATCCGGTCGAAAGGGCCGGGCAGCGGCGGAGGGTCGACCACCGAGCCCTCAACGAATTGCGCACCCTCGGGGGGACCGAGCGGGCTGGGGCTGGAGAGATTGTCAAGCACGACCACTTCGAACCCGGCCTCGCTGAGCCTGGTACTCAGGCTGCGGCCGAGGAACCCGGCCCCGCCTGTCACGAGGGCTCGGGTCATCGACCCATGCCCTCGTAGGTCATGCCGAGCCGACGAACCGCCTCCGGGTCCAGCATGTTGCGGGCATCGATGATGTGCGGGCTAGCCATGGCGTCGCGCACCGCCCGCAGATCGACAGACTGAAACTCGGGCCACTCGGTGGCGATCAGCAGGACATCGGCGTCCTTGGCCGCTTGCAGCGCATCGTCTACCCGGATCACGCCCTCGACCGGGGCAGCCTCGGGATCAAAGGCCTGCACGGTGGCTCCGGCTGCCGTCAACTCGTGGGCCAGGAAGACGGCAGGAGATTCGCGGATGTCATCGGTTCCGGCCTTGAAGGCGAGGCCCCACAGCCCGACGGTGGCGCCGTCCAGTTCGATGGCGGCCCGCACCTTGTCCACTACGCGGTGGCGCTGCAACTCGTTGACCTCGATCACGCCGCGCAACAGCGAGAAGTCGTAGCCGGCGTCGTCGGCGATGGCCACCAGGGCCCGGGTGTCCTTCGGAAAGCAGGACCCTCCGTAACCGGGTCCGGGGTTGAGAAAGTGGAAGCCGACTCTCCGGTCATAGCCCATCCCCAGCAGCACATCCTTGACATCGGCGCCGACCGACTCACACAGGTTGGCGATGGCGTTGGCAAAGGTGATCCGGGTGGCCAGGTAGGCGTTTGAGGCGTACTTGATCATTTCCGACGAAGCCGGGTCGGTGACCACCACCGGCGCCTGCAGCGCCTGGTACAGCTCCAACATGACCTCCGACGCCTTCTGGTCGCGAGAGCCGATCACGATGCGGTCTGGATGAAGGAAGTCACCGACGGCGCTCCCTTCCCGCAAGAACTCTGGATTGGAGATAACGGTGGCGTCGGCATCCAAGCCATCGAGTTGGGCCTGGAAGCGGGCAACCGAACCCACCGGAACCGTCGACTTGAGGACCACAACCGTGCCTGGAGCCAGAGAGGGACCGAAGTCTTCGAGTGCCTCTTCGATGTAGGAGGTGTCGGCGGATCCATCCTCGTCGGAAGGCGTCGGCAGGGCGATGAACACCACGGCCGCCCCATCCACCGCCTCCTTGTTATCGGGGTGGAAGGAGAGCAGCCCGTTCTCGATGCCTTCGGAAAGCAGCCGGTCGAGGCCGGCCTCGAAGAACGGCACCTGCCCGTCCGACAGTGTCTTCAGCTTGTCGGGATTGGATTCGCCCAGGCGCACGCAGTGGCCCAGGTAGGCGAGGCCGGTCCCGGTGACCAGGCCAACGTAACCGGCGCCGATGACGGCAACTTGCATTCTGTCAACCTCAGTTAGATCTCAAATCGAATCGGCGAAAGTCATGGCCTACTTGACCAGCTTCCCGCCCTAATGCCCCGCCCCACAACGTAGCGCTCGATCCCGGCCTGTGCTGTAGGTCGACCGGCTGGGAATTACGGTGCCGCCCCGAAGTCGGCATCGGCTCCAAGATAGACGATGAGGTCGATGCCACCGGTACTCAGGTTGCCGTCCTGCACCAGGCCGAACCCGATCTGGGCGATGAAAGCATCGGCAGCCGCGATGTCACCGGGACGGGTGATGATGACGGTCCTTGAGTAATCGCGGTCGGCGTTGCCGACCGACGCAACAATGTGGCCGAGAGATTCGATGTGGGCGGCGAACTCGGTGGCCGCGCCGTTGCGACCGTTGCCGTTGCGAACCTCGATCCGCAGGGCAGTGCCGTCTTCTCCGGTCAAGCTCTGCCCGACCCGGAAGGCGGCCAGGAAGGCCTCGGCCTGCTCGGCGTTTGGCCGCACGTACGAGATGCCGTCGGCGGGATCGGTCCAGAAGTACACCGGCAGGGTGGCCGCCTCCAGATCGGCAGTGTTGAAGGACCGCATATCCCAGGCCAGATCTCGCAGCGTGTCGAAGTCGAGTCCGGCGTCGGTGGTGATCTTCTCACCAATGGCGCCCACCAGCTCGCCCATGTCGAGCAGGTTGCTAGGACGTTTGGCCTCGTTGAGGATCGTGAATATCAACTCCTGCTGGCGCTTGGTTCGCTCCAGGTCACTTCCCGGCACACCCTGCCACGACCCGTCGACCATTTCTTCGAGGTTCCGGGCGCGGGCGTAGGAAAGGGCGGTGGCGCCATCCATGTGGACGACCCCGGCCGGCACGTTCAGTCCGGACTTGAGGTCACGGGACGGCAAGGCGAAATAGAAGTCGATCCCACCCAGTTCATCGACGATGGCAGAAAACCCGACAAAGTCGACCTCGACGTAGTGGTTAACGGCGATGCCGGTCAGGTCGGAAACCGTCCCGATCAGGTCGTTGGCCTCGCGGGCGTAACTGGCGTTGAGCTTCTCGAAGGCGCCGGCCTCGTTGGTCACCCGCAGGTCACGCGGCAGGCTGACCAACTGAGCAGTTTGATTCTCGGCGTCGATGCGGAACAGCATGATGACGTCCGCCCGCTGACCCTCGAAGTAACCGAAGTTCTCCAGATCCTCCAGGTTCTCGCGGTTGTCGCTCCCCACCAACAGCAAGTAGATCGGCTCGTCGGACTTATCGACCGGTGACGCCAGCGCCGGCAACTGGTCGCGGGCAATCTGCTCTATAGAGGTGTCAACCGCCGTCTTCAATCCGTTCAGGTAGAAGAGCACCGCAAACACGGCCACGTTTGCCACCACCAGGAGCGCGACGAAGGTCCGCCGGAGGACGATGCCGATGGAAAGAGATGCAGAGGGCGCGACGGTACGCTGCATTCGGGCGAGGTTAATACCATCCCGGATTCATACGGCGCCTCAAGGTTCGAGGAGCCGCCTGAAGAAGCCGACCAGCCGTTCGAGAACGTCCTCGGCTACCTCCCACCGGTAATCGGTCGCCGACTCGTTCAGAAGCCTGTGGCCGGCTCCGCCATAGAGCACCCACTCTGCGTGCTTGGCGTCGAGACGGGCGGCCTCGCGGTCGTCGGCGCCGACCACCTCGTCATCCTTGCCGTAGAAACCGACCATCGGCAGCGAGACCTCCGCCAGCCCGGGATCGGGGACGGGCCCGACCAGCGCCAGCCCGGCCACACCCGACTGCTCCAATGAGAACCGAATAGCCGCCGGAGCGCCCCGGCCGAGAGCGAGCACTCCGATCCCTCCCGGCTGCACCCAGGGCGTGTCAAGGCTCGCCATCCACTGGACGGCATCGGAAAGGTCCAAGGCCGCCGACGCATCCGACCAAGCCGCCGACTCGTCGCCTTCAAGCAGACCGGGAACTACCGCGGCAAGACCGTGACGAGCCAAGCGTCTGGCAACCGACTTGACCGACGAAGTGAGCCCGTCGGCGTCGTGCACGACGAGAACCGAGGGAAAGGAGCCGGCATGATCGGGCCGGGCCAGGTATCCACGGTTGTGGTGAAGGCCGGAGAAGATGTCCGCCCCGCCGTAGAGAATCTGGTGGGTGCCTTCGCCCTCTAGTAGCGCCATCTGCCGTCCTCCCGGGACCCTGCTCGTCAGTCGGTGAGCGTAGTAGGCCGGATCGACCGCACTTGACCGGAACGCAAGACCGACCTGCTGCCCGCCTGCTCCACCACCAGGCCGCCTGAATCATCGATGTCGACCGCAGCGGCCGGGCCCCCGTCGTCCCAACTCACGATCGTGCCGAGGGTGGCACTGGCCGCCCGGTATCCGGCGAGATCCCAATTCGCCGGGCCGGCCGAGGCCGCCGTCAGCAGCTCTCCGGCCCAGGCGCCCGCGATCTCCGGCCCGGCCGTCGGCCCAGGGTCACTCACTTCGAGGGCGACCATTCCGGGCGGCGCGTCAGGCCAGTAGAGGTTGACTCCCATCCCGACCACCACCACATCACGGGTGCGCTCGGCCAACAGGCCGGCCACCTTGTCACCGGAGGCGGTCACCACGTCGTTCGGCCATTTCAGCTGGAAACGGCTCCCGAGTACACGCCGGGCGGCCAGTCCGGCAACCAGCGTTAGCAGCGGCACGCTCTCCGGTGGCCATTCCGGATCGAAAGCCAGCGAGGCCGCCAACGCCCGGGAGGCGTTCAGCCAGCGGGCACCGCCCCGGCCCCGCCCCGCCTTTTGAGCCGTCGCGGTGACCAGACAGGGAGTGCCCTGGTAGCGGCTGCGGGCCTCATCCTGCGTGGAAGCGACGCGATCGAGCGTATGTGCGACATAATCTGTAGCCAAGGACGACCTCCGATGGTCTAAGGACACAGCATATGAGCACCGACGATCGCATCCGGCGACTGGAATCGCTGCGCGCCGAGAATTCGGCGGCTCATGAACGCGCCATCGATCGTCAACACGAACGCGGCAAGAACACTGCCCGGGAGCGGCTGGAGATGCTGGTGGACAAGGGATCCTTCCAGGAAATCGACACGCTGGTGCGTCATCAAGCGACCGGGTTCGGTATCGAAGCCAATCGGCCACTCGGCGACGCGGTCATCACCGGTTGGGGAACCGTCGACGGACGCAAGGTCTTTCTCTTCGCCGAAGACTTCACCGTTTTCGGCGGCAGCCTCGGCCAAGTCGTTGCCGACAAGATCACCAAGGTGATGGACCTGGCGATGGAAGTCGGGGCTCCGCTCATCGCGCTCAAAGACTCCGGTGGAGCCCGCATTCAGGAGGGGGTGGTCGCCCTGGACGGTTACGGCCGGATCTTCGAGCGCAACGTCCGCTCCTCAGGCGTTATCCCGCAGATCTCGGTGATCATGGGCCCGTGCGCCGGCGGGGCCGTATATTCACCCGCCCTCACCGATTTCGTCTACCAGGTAAACGAGACCAGTCACCTGTTCATTACCGGCCCGGACGTGATCAAGGCGGTCACCGGGGAGGACGTCACCTTCGAGGACCTGGGCGGCGCCCACTCCCATGCCGGCGTGTCCGGGGTCACGCATTTCGTGGCGGCCGACGATCGGTCCGCAATGGAGGAGATCCGCTATATCCTTTCCTTCCTACCGGCCAACAACCTGGAGGCGCCGCCCTACTTCACCCCGGGTGACAAGGCCGACCGGATGGACGAGGAGTTGACAACGATCATCCCCGACTCGTCCAACCAGCCATACGACATGCACCACCTGATCGAGCTGGTGGTCGACGATGCCGAGTTCTACGAGGTGCACGAGCACTACGCCCAAAACATCGTGGTGGGGCTGGCCCGGCTGGACGGACATGCGGTGGGGATCGTCGGCAACCAACCCGCCGCCCTGGCCGGCACCCTGGACATCAACGCCTCGGTCAAAGCGGCTCGCTTCGTTCGGTTCTGCGACGCTTTCAACATCCCGATCATCACGTTCGTGGACGTCCCGGGTTTCCTACCGGGAGTCGACCAGGAGCACGGTGGCATCATCCGGCATGGCGCCAAACTTCTGTATGCGTACGCCGAGGCCACCGTCCCCAAGATCACCGTCATCACTCGCAAGGCCTACGGTGGCGCCTACGTCGTCATGAACTCGCGTAGCCTGCGGGCCGACCTGGTTTATGCGTGGCCGTCGGCCGAGATCGCAGTAATGGGGGCCCAGGGGGCGGTCAACATCATCCACCGGCGCGAGCTGGCCAATGCCGCCGAGCCCGACGAGGAACGTTCTCGCCTGATCGACGAGTACGAGACGACGTTCAACAACCCCTACCTGGCAGCCGAGCACGGGCTGGTCGATGAGGTCATCCTGCCCCGCGAGACCAGGCCGCGACTGATCCGGGCGTTGGAGATGCTCCGCACCAAGCGGGAGACCCCGCCCCCCAAGAAGCACGGAAACATACCTCTTTGATGGAATCGCTGCTCGTCGCCAACCGGGGTGAGATCGCCGTCCGGGTGATCAGGACCGCCCGCGAAATGGGGATCCACACGATCGCCGTCTACTCCGAGATCGATCGCGACGCCCTCCACACCGGCATCGCCGACGAGTCCTGGAACATCGGAGGCGCGGCAGCCGCCGACTCCTACCTCAATGCCGAACGCATTCTGCAGGTTGCCTCCGAAGCCGGCGCCGGCGCCGTCCATCCCGGCTACGGATTCCTGGCCGAGAATGCCGACTTCGCAGCCGCCGTTGCCGCCTCCGGCCTGATATGGGTAGGCCCGCCCGCCGAGGCGATCGCCACAATGGGAGACAAGATTGCATCCCGGCGGGCGGCCGACGCAGCCGGGGTGGCCGGTGTACCCGGCACCAGCGAACCGACCACCGATCCGGCTGAGATCATCACCTTCGCAGGTGAGCACGGCTACCCGCTGGCCCTCAAAGCAGCCCACGGCGGCGGCGGAAAGGGAATGCGGATAGTTCGTACCGACAATGAGGTGGCCGGGGCGCTTGAGGCGGCCGCCCGCGAGGCCCAGGCCTACTTCGGGCGTTCTGAGGTCTACATCGAGCGCTACCTGGAACGCCCCCGCCACATCGAGGCCCAGGTGATCTTTGACACCCACGGGAACGGCTTCTTCCTGGGGGAACGCGATTGCAGCAGCCAACGACGACACCAGAAGCTGATCGAGGAGTCGCCGGCGGCGGGAGTAGACGAGGACCTGCGCGGGGCCATCGGCGAAGCAGCCCTCGCAGTGGGGGAAGCATGCGGCTACCAGAACGCCGGGACCGTCGAGTTCCTCCTCGATCCCGACGGCAGCTTTTACTTCCTGGAGATGAACACCCGCTTGCAGGTGGAGCACCCAGTCACTGAAATGGTCACCGGCCTCGATCTGGTTCGTTTGCAGCTGGAAGTGGCCGACGGGCAGGAGTTGGAGCTGTGGGATGTCCCGACCAGCGGCCATGCCATCGAGATGCGGATCAACGCCGAAGACCCGGCCCTCAACTTCCAGCCCTCCCCGGGTCGCATCACCGAGTACCGCGAGCCGGGTGGGTTCGGCGTGCGAGTAGACAGCGCGGTTGAGGCGGGCTCGGTTATCAGCCCCTACTACGACAACCTGGCTGCCAAGCTGGTCGTGTGGGCTCCCACCCGTCAGCGAGCCATCGACAAGGCCCTACGGGCGGTGGCCGACTACGAGATCAAAGGCATCCCCACCACCCTGGCCGCCCACCCCCGGTTACTGGACCACGAGTTGTTTCGGGCCGGTGAGCACTACACGACCTTCGTCGAGGATGTGGTCGACTTCTCGGGCCTCAAGGCCGACGGAGGGCCCGCACTCCCCGAAGAGGAGGGGACCACGCTTCGCCAGGCCACGGTCGAGGTAGGCGGGCGCCGCTACGAGGTCCGGCTGTGGTTCCCCGAGAGCGAGCTGACAGGGACGGCCCCGCGCCACCGGCCGCCCCGGCTGGAACGAAGCAAGCCGGGCGGGGAAGACGGAGGCATGATCACCGCCCCCATGCAGGGAACCATCGTCAAGGTATCGGTCAAGGCCGGCGACCATGTCCAGGAGGGCGACACCATCTGCATTCTGGAGGCCATGAAGATGGAGAACGAGATCAAGAGCCCGTCGGAGGGCGAGATCGTCGACCTCCGGGTTCAGGCGGGAGACAGCGTCACCAACGGAGCGGTCCTGGCCGTGGTGCGGGGCTAGCAACCCCTGGCAACGCTGGTTAGACGCCGTCGGCCAATTCGATCACCTGCTGAGCCAGAAAACGGCGCTCTGAGTCTGTCGTAGCCAGGTCGGCGGCCGACTGGTAGGCAGCCCTGGCCGCCTCCGGACGGTCGAGAAGCCGCAATGCCGACCCGCGGGCAGCATGCCACCACTGGTATTCGTCGAGAGCGGGTGCAATCGCATCCAGCGCGGCCAGGGCGGCCCCGGGTCCCTCGACCTCACCGATCGCAATCGCGCGGTTGAGTGCGACAACCGCGGTGGGCATGAACAAGAACAGGTGGTCGTAGAGGATGACTATCTGGGTCCAGTCGGTCGCGTCAAACGATTCTGCGTCGCAGTGAACCGCCTGAATGGCGGCCTGCAATTGGAAGGGGCCGGGTTGATCGCGGCGAAGACAGCGCTGCACAATCGCCTGTCCCTCCTCGATGGCGACACGATCCCACCGGGTCCGGTTCTGATCGCGCAGCAACACCAGCGATCCTTTCCCGGTGCGGGCCGGCACCCGTGACTCGCTCAGAATCATCAACGCCAACAGCCCGGCCGCCTCGGGCTCATCCGGCATCAGCTCGACCAGGGCGCGGGACAGGCGGATGGCCTCACGACGCAATACGGGCCGGTCCAGATCATCCAGTCCGGAGTTGTAGATGAGATACAGCACCGACAGGACCGAACGGAGCCGGTCGGGCAAGTCGGCCATCGCCGGCACCCGATAAGAGATGTTGGCGGCTTTGATCTTGTACTTGGCCCGTACGAGTCGTTTCGCCATCGCCCCCTCACTCACGAGGAACGAGCGCGCCACCTCTTCAATGCTCAGACCGCCCAGCAACCGCAGCGTCAAAGCCACCTGATGCTCGGTTCGCAATGCTGGATGGCAGCACGTGAATATGAGCCGGAGCCTGTCGTCCTTCACAGCTCCCACCTCCTCGAGATCACCGGCGTCGCCGGATCCCTGCGCATCTACTTTCAGCTGTTCGTGGAGCTCGCGCCCCCGGGCCGACCGGCGAACGAGGTCGACGGCGCGGTTGCGGGCGGTCGTCACGATCCATCCCGCCGGATTCGGGGGTATGCCGTCGCCGACCCACCGCTCATTCGCCACCACGAAGGCGTCCTGAACGGCGTCTTCGGCGAGGGTGATGTCACCGAACACCCGCACCAGGGTGGCTACGGCCTGACCATAGGCCTCGCGAAACACACTCTCGACGGTGTTCAACCCGGGCGGCGCACCGGCGGTCACGCCTCAGGCGCCGGGCATCTCGCCCAGATGGTCGGCCACCCTCCCCGTTGCCCGGAAAGGGCGGACTTCGATGGGATGGTTGGTGGCCTCCGCCGTCTTGCCCGCCCACATCAGCGCATCATCGAGGTCGGTCGCGTTGATTATGTAGAACCCGGCAATGTGCTCCTTGGCCTCCACGAAGGGGCCGTCGGTCAATACAACGTCGGCATCATCCATTCGGACGACGGTCGCCGCGTCGGGGCCGTGGAGTGCCCCTCCGAATACGAAGGTCCCGCTCTCGTCCATCTCGGCTTCGAGCGCCATGACCCGCCCCATGAAGGTCTGCATTTCTTCGGGCGTCATCGGTGCCCCGGGCACCCCGCCTTCGACAGCGTGGGTTGACAGCAGGTACTGGCTCATCAGTTCTTCTCCATCCTGGTGCGGGCGCTTCCCGCATTCACCCTACTTACGAACGGGATCGTCTCATCAGGACACGTTGTCGTGAACCTACGGCCGATACTCCCCGAAGACGCGCCGCAGGATGTTGCTCACTTCGCCGACGGTGGCTCCGGCGGCGAGAGCAGCTTTCATGGGATACAACAGGTTGTCGTCACCTTCTGCCGCCCGGCCGACGGCCTCCAGGTCGGCCGCCACGTCGCCGCGATCGGCCCTGTGCTTGGCGAGTCGCTTCACCTGTTCCAGTTCGAGCGTCGGGTCCAAGCTCAACGGCGGCACCGCGGCGCCGTCGTCGGCATGGAACCGGTTGACTCCCACGATGATCTGCTCCCCCGCCTCGATGGCTTTGGCCACCTGGTAAGCCGAATTCTCGATCTCGGCCTGCACCAGGCCGTTCTCCACCGCTGACACGGCCCCGCCGTTGCGGTCTACCCAGTCGATGATCTCGAGCGCCTTCTTCTCTAGCTCGTCGGTCAGGTGCTCGATGACGTACGAGCCGGCCAACGGGTCGGCGCTGTCGGCAACCCCGGTCTCATGGGCAATGATCTGCTGGGTGCGCAGGGCCAGGGTGGCCGCCTCCTCTGTGGGAAGACCAAGCGCTTCGTCGTAGGAGTTGGTGTGAAGCGACTGAGTCCCGCCCAGCACCGCGCTCAGCGCCTCGAGGGCAGTGCGGACTACGTTGGTCAGAGGCTGCTGAGCGGTCAGCGAACTCCCGGCGGTCTGGGTGTGAAACCGCATGCGCCATGAGGCCGGCTGCAACGCCCCCACCCGGTCACGCATCAGGTGGGCCCACAGCCGGCGAGCGGCCCGGTACTTGGCTACCTCTTCGAAGAAATTGCTGTGGGCATTCCAGAAGAAGGAGAGACGAGGGGCGAAATCGTCTACGTCTAGCCCCGCCCCACGGGCGGCTTCAACGTAAGCAAGAGCATTGGCGATGGTGAATCCAATCTCCTGGGCGGCCGTCGAACCTGCTTCGCGGATGTGATACCCGGAGATGGAGATGGTGTTCCACGTTGGCAACTCATGGGCGCAGTACGCGAACAGGTCGGTGACCAGCCGCATCGAAGGCCGGGGCGGGTAGATGTATGTGCCCCTGGCCGCGTACTCCTTGAGAATGTCGTTCTGAACGGTGCCGCCAATGTCACCGGCAGCCACCCCTTGTTCTTCAGCTACCAGCTGGTAGAGCAGCATCAACGATGCTGCGGTGGCGTTGATGGTGAGAGAAGTGGTCACCTCGCCGAGCGGGATACCGCTCAGCAGTGCCCGCATGTCCTCGAGCGAGTCGATGGCAACGCCCACCTTGCCGACCTCACCGCTTGCCAGGGGGTCGTCTGAGTCAAGGCCCATCTGAGTGGGAAGGTCAAAGGCCACCGACAACCCGGTTTGGCCGGCCTCCAGCAAGGCCCTGAACCGCTGGTTGGTGGCGGCCGCGTCGCCGAAACCGGCATACTGGCGCATTGTCCACAACCGTCCCCGGTACATGTTGGGATACGGACCGCGGGTGTACGGATACTCGCCGGGTTCCCCTAGCTCGGGAGGGTGTTCGGGGGGCCCATGGACGGCATCCAGCGAGATATCACGGGCAGGGTTGGGATTCGCGGTGTTATCCATATCTCGGTATATGCTGGCCGGGAGCAAATGGTACCCGGGAACCTTACGGGTACCCGGTGCCGTCAAAGAGACAGCCCTCTGAAAAACGCACTCGACTCCAGGTCCATCAGCTTGCCCAACCCCGAACCCACCATCCACCAGGCCGAATGGCGCGAGCGCCGCACCCGTCTGGTCCCAGCCCTCTCCATCCTGCTCGTGATTGGGGTGCTGCTAGGCGCCTGGGTCGGGTTGTTCGCATTCATGGGCACGAACCCACCGGCCAAGGCCTACGACTGGGTAGATGACACCCTGATTCCCGAAACCAACGCCGCCGGTATCCCCGAGTTTCCTAACCTGAGCCAGCTTTCCACCCTCTACTCGGCCGATGGGGTGCAGCTGGCCGAGCTATCGCTGCGCGGCAGCCTGCCGGTCTCCATCGACGACATCCCCGAGCACGTCAGCGGAGCCATCCTGGCTGCCGAGGACGGTGACTTCTACAACCACCGTGGCGCCGACTTCGAGTCGACGCTGCGAGCCGCAGTAGCCACGGTGCGGGGAACCTCGATCCAGGGCGGGTCAACCATCACCCAGCAGGTGGTCCGCAACCTCGGGATCGTTGGGAAAGAGAAGACCGTTCAACGCAAAATCGCCGAGATCGCGTGGGCGGCCGAGATGGAGCGCAAGTATTCCAAGGACGCCATCCTCGAGTTCTATCTCAATTCGGTCTACTTCGGATGGAACGCTTACGGGATCCGGGCCGCCGGTCTCGAGTACTTCGGCAAGGAACTGACGGACCTCACCGCCGGGGAGGCGGCCGCCCTCGCCACCGTGATACGGAATCCATCTCTGTACGACCCCCGTGACAGGACGCCAAACGAAACCGGACAAATTGGTCAGAAGCTGGTTGAGGAGCGCCGGGTCAGCGTTCTCAACGAGATGGTCGAGTTGGGACTGATCACACAAGGCGAGGCCGACGCCGCCGCCGACATCCCCCTCGCTGCCACCGTCATCCCCCACCAGAACTTCCCGGAACCGGCGGAACTGGTCAGGATCTCGGCGGTTGGGTCGCTGCTCAATGACACGAAATTCGACTCGATACTGGGCACCACCCCGGATGAACGCCTAGTGGCCATCTTCGGATGCCCGGCCGATGACGTGCAATGCGAGTTGGAACCCGGTCTCAAGGGTGGCCTCGTTATCACCAGCACCGTCGACTTCCATTTCCAGGAGCGCGCCAACGAGATCCTGCGCGAGTGGCTGCCGCTTTCCGAGACGGGTGAGGCGGCTCCGACCGGTGCCATCACGACGGTCGACAACGCGACCGGCGCTATCAAAGTGATGGCCGGCGGCCTCGATTTCGGAGAGGATCTCGATGCCGGTCAGCGCGACTACAACCTGGCCACCGAAGGCCAGCGCCAACCAGGATCCGCGGCCAAGCCTTTCGCCTTGATCGCCTACCTGGAGCAGGGTGGCAGTCTCAATTCATACTGGAATATCACCTCGCCGTTGCCGCTGGAGTGTGCCGTGCCGTGTGGTCCGGGCGGATCCAACACCTGGACGGTTCGAGGAGGGCGAGCAGGAGGCGGGCTACGAACCCTGGAGGCCGGCACCTACTTCTCGACCAACACCGTTTATGCCCAGGTCGGCGTCGAGGTCGGACCCGAGGCGATGGCTGACGTGGCCAACCGCCTCGGCGTGTCTTCGGAACTGCCGCTGGTCTACTCATTGGCGCTGGGTGCCGGCGAGGTGAGCCCGCTCGACATGGCGTCCGCCTACTCCACCATCGCCAACTACGGCATCAAGAACGATTCCTACCTGATTGAGCGGATCGAGGACGGTGAAGGCAACGTCCTGTTCGAAGCCGAACCTTCTGCCGAGAGGATCCTGGATGAGGCCCTGGCGGCGGTAGTCGTGAACACCATGAAGAAGGTCGTCTCGGTGTCGGGAGCCACCGGCAATCGGGCCAACATCGGCAGGCCCCAGGCCGGCAAGACTGGCACGAACCAGAACTTCCGGGACGCCTGGTTTGTCGGCTACGTGCCGCAATTTTCGACGGCGGTCTGGGTCGGCTATGCCGATGCGCAGATCTCGATGAGGAACATCACGATCAACGGTGAGTTTTATAGTCGGGTCTTCGGGGGCAGCGTTCCCGCACCCATCTGGCGAGAGTTCATGGAGGAGTTCCTGGCCGACGTACCGGTCGAAGAGTTCCCGCCGCTGCCGGATGGAACGAGCAAGTTCTACGTGGTGCCATCCACCGAAGTCCCCGATCTCCTCATCGAGCCGCTGGTCACCGTCGCAGAGGCCGAGCAACTTGTCTACTTCGCCAGCCTCCGGCCCGTCATCGAGGAAGTGGCGTCCCTCGAGCCTTTGGGCACCATCCTGAGCCAGAGCCCCGACCCGGGCGCCAAGCTGAGCCACAACGGCCAGGTGACGATCGAAGTCTCCAACGGTGAGCCGCCCACCTTCCCGCTGCCCAACCTGATCGGGATGACCCGCACCGAAGCGAACCTGGTGATGGCACTAAAGGCCGCCGAGACGGAGATCCTGGTTCCGCTGGTGCCGGAGTTCGTGGTCTCCGACGAGGCGTCCTGGGGCAAGATCATCTCCACCCTGCCGCCGCCCGGCACAGATGTGGGCGCCGACGACTCCATCATCATCATCATCGGACGGGCCCCCGACGCCTAGCCCTTTTTGGCTGCGTTCTCCGGTTTCGGCATCGTGCTCATCTCATCGCGCAGGAAGGCAGGAAGCCGTCCGAGCAAGAATGGGGGTAGCGCCGGCACCGTCGAGCGCACCCACAGGCCGCGGCTGTCACCCACCACCAACCCGTAGCGAGCCAGCGCCGGCGTGTAGATCGGGCGAAGGATCGCCTTCGCTCTCTCGGCCGCCCGTATCAGGCGCAGCAAATCCGAAACAGCACCCGGCCCAATTGCGGCCGTCCAATAACGGCGGACGTAGATGTGGTCGGCCGGGAAGCCGGCCGGAGCGAGCCACAGCTTGGGTTTGACCATCGCCCGCCGCTGCACCGTCGGCCGAGAGATGGGGCTGCGGCCTGCAGCGCCGGGCACCGGAATGGGAGGACGAGCATTTCGACGTGACGCTGCAGGCCGCATGGGGTATTAATAGCGATAGTAGGACTTAACGTCAATTTGTATGAGTTAGTACGCGAAATATTCAACTGGCAGCCAACAGCGATGCCGGCAATCGGAACGACGGTGGGTTCCCAACTCGTGGTTGCCTCCTGCCTCTGGGTACGCCGTTGGCGTTCCTTGCGAGTTGCTTGGCAACTCGACATTCCACTCACTACCTACTACCTATGACCTACTGCGCAGCTCGGCTCAACCGCGACCCACCCCTTACACTCTCCCCATGCCCACATTCAAAGAACTGGTGGCGGCGGCCCGGGAGCAGATCCGGGAGGTGACGCCCGCCGAGGCCGAGCCGATGCTGGGCAGGGCCGTGTTCGTGGACGTCAGAGAAGCAGACGAGTTCGAGACCGGTGCCGTCCCCGATGCGGTTCACATCCCGCGGGGCGTGCTGGAAGGTTCGGCCGGAAGTCGGCTCCATGATCCTGAGGCCGAAATAATCCTGTACTGCGCGGTCGGCGAGCGCTCAGCTCTGGCGGCGCAGTCGCTGGAGCGTCTCGGCTACACCAACGTGGCTTCGCTGGCCGGCGGCGTAGAGCGCTGGAAGCGGGAAGGCCGCCGATGGGACACTCCCCTCACGCTGCGAGCCGACCAGCGCAGCCGTTACAGCCGCCACCTGCTGCTTCCGGAGGTCGGTGAAGAAGGCCAGGGTCGCCTGCTGGACGCCCGCGTTCTGCTGGTCGGGGCCGGTGGCCTCGGATCACCGGCGGCTTTGTATCTGGCAGCGGCCGGAGTCGGTACTCTCGGCATCATCGACCACGACGTCGTCGACGTATCCAACTTGCAGCGCCAGGTACTGCACGGGACCGACCGGATCGGCAGCCCCAAAGTGGAGTCGGCCCGCGAGACGATTCGCAACCTCAATCCCGATGTAGCCGTCGCGGCCTACAAGGAAAGGCTCAGCGCCGACAACGTGGTCGACCTGGTCTCCGGTTACGACGTCGTCATCGACGGCGCCGACAACTTCCCCACCCGCTACCTGCTCAACGACGCTTCGCTGCACTCCCGAACCGCGGTCGTACATGGCTCGGTCTTCCGCTTCGAGGGTCAGGCCACGGTCTTCCAGCCCTACGAGGGCCCGTGCTACCGATGCCTGACCGCAGTGCCTCCTCCTGCCGAACTGGCCCCCTCATGTTCTGAGGCCGGAGTGCTGGGGGTGGTCCCCGGGATCATCGGTTCAATCCAGGCACTCGAGGCCATCAAGCTGATACTCGACGTAGGAGATCCTCTCATCGGAACGCTGTTGGCCTTCGACGCTCTCGATGGTGAGTTCCGCCGTCTCCGCTTCCGGCGTGATCCATCCTGCCCGGCGTGTGCAGACGAAGCGGCGCCACCTCGCATCGTCGAATACGACGAGTACTGCGTTCCTGCCGGCAACGTAACCAGGGCCTAGCCGCCCAGCGGGCTGGCCGTGCCGCCGTCGTCATGCATGGTTTTCGCGAACGTCGTACAATCGGAACGGGCATAAAGGAAGCGGAGTTGATGCCGACATTGTTGCTATGAGAAGCTCCTTTGCCGCGCGCGCTGGACGCTGGCTGAGTGCGGTCCTCGTGCTGACCTTGCTGGCGATCCCGGGGACGGCCGGTGCCGAAGACCACGAAGAGCCCGAGGAGCCCGTCTACACAATCAGCGGTGGGGGGTACGGGCACGGAACCGGAATGAGTCAATACGGTGCCCAGGGCCAGGCCCTGGAAGGCCGCACCTGGCAGCAGATCCTCAGCACGTATTTCACCGGGGTTTCCTTCGCGTTCCTGCAATCGGATCCGGGACCAGCCCAGATCGGCGATGAAGGCCCAGTGTGGGTTGGCCTCGAGCAGAACCTCACGTCCAAGGACATAAAGATCTGGCCCCTGGGCGAGACCCCCTATTACGTCACTGTCACCAGGGGCGACGAGAGCGCGGTGGTCCTTCACTACAACACGATGTCGTTCGACTTCACTCCCGACGGCTGCACTTTCGGCGTTGGCGCACTGGCGTGGGAGCCCGGCCCCTGCAGCTTCGACCTGGAGTGGGACGGCTGGGAGGACTCGCCAACTGTCGTCCTCGACACAACCATCTCTGACGGCAGCCCCTCCTGCGACAAGTCCAGCGAGCGCTGCTACTCGCGTGGAACGCTCCTGATCCGCCCCAACGCAGCCGAGGGCGACACCCCGACCGGATTTCACATGGTCTCCCGCATCGACATGGAGGACTACCTCTACGGACTGCTGGAGGTCCCTTACAGCTGGCACCCGGAGACCCTCAAGGCCCAGGCCATTGCCGGGCGCTCATATGCTGCCAACAAGCAGGCACTGCGCGGATCACCCGAATCTTCGGACCTCCGCCAGGAGCTGTGCTGGTGCCAGCTCTACGACTCGACTGTCGACCAGTTCTACGGCGGCTGGGGCCGGGGTGCCCCCGCCTGGACACAGGCAGTGGATGACACCGCCGGGTTGATCCTGTACCACTCGGACGTGGATGCCCCTTCCTTCCACCCCCGGGCCGGAGCCCCGATCGCGGTGCCGACCTTCTACTCGTCATCGACGTTCGGGCACAGCGAAGACTCCGGCATCGCCTTCGGGTCAGGCTTCACACCGCAGTACCTGCAGGGCGTACCGGATCCGTGGTCTGTTCTCCCGGCCACCGGAAACCCGCTGGCTACCTGGGAAAAGGAGTTCACCCAGACCGAGCTGGCCGCGCTGGTCGGCCTCGACGAGTTGGATGATGTCACCATCATCTCCTGGCTGCGGCCGGGTACCGAGCACCAGGCTGCCTTTCAGGTTGCCTTCTCCGGCACCGACAACGGATCTCCCGCCACCGTCACCCGGTTCGCCCGCCGCCTTCGGACGCAGCTGGGCCTCTACTCAATGCAGATAACCGGTGTCGAGAAATACGTGCCGGATGGATATGTCGATACAGGGGGAGGGGACACGCCGCCCCACCAGGTGGCCATGCACGACCCGGACACCGGCCGGTGGCACCTGCGGGATGCGGATGGAACGGCCCGACCCGCCTTCTACTACGGGATCCCCGGCGATATCCCGCTCACCTGCGATTGGGACGGATTGGACGGGATCAGCACGGTCGGCCTGTACCGCCCAACCTCCGGGTTCATGTATTTGCGCAACTCCAATGATTTCGGTGTGGCCGACGCCGAGTTCCACTTCGGAATCGCCGAGGACATTCCCGTCTGCGGAGACTGGGACGGCAACGGCACCGAGACTATCGGAGTGTTCCGGCCGTCCACCGCCACGTTCTACCTGGCCAACGAGAACGAAACCCGTTTCGCCGATGTCGAAGTGGTACTGGCAGTCGCCGGGTCGATTCCCCTCGCCGGGGACTGGGATGGCGACGGAGATGACACAGTCGGATTGTTCGATCCGGTAGCCCGTGTGCTCGCGCTTACCAACTCGCTGGATTCGCCGACCATCGACATCAGCTACGACTACAACACCGTCCCCGAGGACCGGATCATCACGGGCGACTGGGATGGAGACGGCATCGACACGGTCGGGGTATTTCGCCCGCCGGACGCGGCGTTCTATCTTCGTGACGACTTTGAGATGCCATTCGCCAATCACATCATCGAATCCTTCGGTGCCGCTCACATGACGCCGGTGGCCGGAGTGTGGGACACCGGTTGAGACCGGTCTCCCTAGTTCTCGTCACCCACAACTCCGAAGCCCACATTGAGGCCTCACTCGCCATCCTGCTGAGTGATCCACAGGGGCCGGAGGAGCTCGTCGTGGTCGACAACGCCTCCACCGATAACACCATCGCCATCGTCGAGCGTCTGGGCGTCAAGCTGGTGGCGCTGGAGGAGAATCACGGGTTCGCCTACGGATGCAACCTGGGAGCGTCGCTGACCCGCGAGGAGATCGTCGCCTTCCTCAACCCGGATACCGAACCCGAGCCCGGGTGGCTGCCTCCCCTGGTTGAGGCTCTCCAACGCAACGAAGTCGGGGCCGCCATGCCCGTGATGGACCTCACCTATTCGCCCGGCCATTGGTTCACGTCGGGCAGTGCCCTCACCTATCTCGGCTTCGCCTGGTCAACCCACTCCGGTGAGCCGATTCCAGACGATGTCTCCGAAACCGAAGTCCCGTTCCCGTCCGGTGCAGCCTTCGTAATCGAGCGCAACCTGTTCGACCATCTGGGCGGCTTCCGGGACGAGTACTTCCTTTACCTGGAGGATGTCGACCTGGGCTGGCGACTGCGGCTGATGGGACTGAAGAGCGTGCAAGTACCCGAGTCGAGAGTTGCCCACGACTACGAGTTCGGCCGTCACTCCCGCAAGATGTACTACCTGGAGCGAAACCGCCTCAGAATGGTGTGGGCCAACTACCGGCCCGCCACCCTCGCCCTGCTGGCACCGGCCCTGATCCTGGTTGAGTTCGCCGTAATCGCGGCCGCCATCCGCCATGGATGGTTCGATCAGAAGGTGGAGAGCTGGCGTGGATTCTGGGAGCTGCGTTCGCTGCTGAGGCAGGAAGCGGCCAGATCCCGCTCAATCCGGACGGTGGGCGACGCCGAGATCCTCGCCTCGATGGATGCCGCCTTCGACGGTATCAACCAGTTTGAGATTCACCCCCTGGTCCGAGCCCTCAACAAGGTGGCCGTGTGGTACCTGGGGTTCGTGAGGCGGGTAGTTAGATAGACCGCAAGGAACGTCAGCGGCGTTCCCGGCCGGACTCGTCCGGGGCCGGACTCCGTCCGGCTTGGGAGTTACTTCGTAACTCCACGTCCCAGGTCCCTGGCCGGCCTCGTCCGGCTTAGGAGTTACTTCGTAACTCCACGTCGTGGGTCCGCATTCAGGTTGGTGGCTGACGGCTGTCGGCTGTTCTACCAAACTCCGGCTACTGCGGTGCGGTCGGTGGGGCCGTAGGTGATCGTCACTGTTTCGGAGTTGGGATCGAGGCCGGTGCGCAAGCTGAAGGTTCCTGTGTCGGGACGGTATGTGCCGAGGGTGTCGGTGCCGTCGGCGTCCCAATCCCCCGCTATCACCTGATCGCCGGGGAGGAGGCCGGAGACCGGAAGAGCTACTACGTTGCCCAACCGCTCCCGTCCATCGGCCAGGTACACGGCACCGGTGCTGGGCCGATAGACGGCGACGCTGTCATGACCCTGCCCGTACCAGTCACCGGCCAGCGGAATGTCGCCCGACCGGCCGAAACGGAACTCAATGTCGGCGAACCCGAGCGAGTTGCTGTTTCGCAGGTAGAAACGCGCCTCGGAGGGACGGAAGATGCCGATGGTCTCCACACCGTCGCCGTTCCAATCGCCACACACCGGAACGTCCTCCGGTATCCCGTAGAAGATGGCTACGTCCGCCACCCCAAAGTCGTTGAGGTTGCGCAAGTAGAGGTATCCGGTGGAATTGCGGTATAGACCGACGGTGGAGGTCTGGTCGCCGTCCCAATCGCAGGTGACCGGAACGTCGGACGGGACGCCGTAGTAGAAGTCCGAATTCTCTCCGTGGAGGCTCCAGGTGCCCCGGAGACCGTTGTGCAAACCGGGCTGGTCGGCACCGGCCGGGAACTGGTGATCGGGTCCGGCCCCGGGGGCCGCGGCCGCCAGGCCCTCCGGCCCACGCATGAAGACCACCGTGACATACAAGGCGCCGTCACCTCGCACCACCGCCCCGACCCCGGCGTAGTTGTAATTGCCGACCACGTTCGCCTGGTGGGTCGGCGAATTCCAGAACGCCCGGTCGAGCCCGTTGACGTCGAAGCCCACCCCCACGTTCTCTCCCAGCGCATACCACCCGGTCGTGACACTGCCCAGAGCCGGGTTGTGGCAGATTCGCTCGCCACCCGAGCAGCGATCCTCGGACTGGAATCGACTGTGCTCGCGGGCATCATCCACCAGATCCCAGTACTGAGCCAGAGGCGCCAGACTCAACTCCGCCCGCCGTTGATTAATCAGCCGCAAGAACTCGGATTCCGCAAACCCCTCATTGGCGCTCGCCGCGCCGGCCGGTACCGCAACCGAGAGCACCAGAATGATGCTCATGAAGAGGGTGGTGAGTCGGGTCACTCGTCTAACACTTTCCGTGGTCATAGCCGTCACGGAAAGCATCGGAACATCACCGAAAAGGTTGAGCCAGAGAACGACCCACGAACCAGGCCGGACTTCGTCCGGCTTAGGAGTTACTTCGTAACTCCTAAGTTCCAGGTCTGTGGGCAGTGAGTGGATCGTCGAGTTGCGAAGCAACCCGCAAGGAACGCCATCGGATCGTCGAGTTGCGAAGCAACCCGCAAGGAACGCCATCGGCGTTCCCGCAGTATGCAGCAACGAGTTGGGACCGCGCGTCTGGCTGAACGCTGCTCGCTGTTCGCTAGTTTGACCGGGTGGAGCACCTTGAGCGCGATGTACGCGATTCGGAAGTCTTTCGGACTGTCGAGGAGTGGTATTCGAAGCTGCTGGAACCGGGCACCGGTCACGTCTACGACGCCAACGGATTGGATGTTTCCGCTGACGGCACGCAGGGCGTATT
>Ga0255048_10000010_pt1 | contig 123317 bp, 193 predicted proteins | sample JV7_2_2_MG_FD_183619 | JGI IMG/M metagenome (GOLD analysis project Ga0255048, IMG submission 183619) | Seawater microbial communities from Jervis Inlet, British Columbia, Canada - JV7_2_2 | ecosystem: Environmental > Aquatic > Marine > Inlet | place: Canada: British Columbia | collected... | reverse complement strand
ACCCTTACATCGAGGAGGGGATGAACCTCGACTACGATGGCGACACGCTTCAGTTGCATGTCCCTGCGTCTCCGACGGCCAACGACGAGGCCAAAAGGCTGACACTGCCCAACATGCTGTTCACCGACAAACAGCGTGACGCCCTTCTGGTCTTCCCCCAGCAAGAGGCTATCTTGGGAACGTGGCTCGCCTCACATGGTCCCCGAAAGGGCGTCAAGGCGAAGAAGTTCAAGACCCAGGCGGAAGCAATGCAGGCATACCACCAGGGCAAGCTGAAGCTCGATGACCCGGTGAAGATTGGCTGACCTCCTCCCAGGCCTCACCCGTTCCCAGGTTGAGAAGTACTACGCCCGTCCCGAGGTCCAGATCGAACTGCTCAATCAGTTCGGCTCACGTCCTGTGTCAGTCGTCCAAGTGCAGGAGGACGGTGACAAGATCTTCAAGCGGAAGCGCGGTGGCAAGTACATCAAGATCCCCGATGCCCAGGACATCTCCTACTGGGCCTCGCGGCGCCACGCCGAGTTCCACCCGACCACAGGGAAAACCACCGAGCAGTTCGTCGTCGACATTGACCCGGGCCCTGATGCTTCGTTTTCTGATGTAAAGGGCGCGACCCAAGCGGTTGTCGATGTCCTCAACAGCCGCTTCCCGAGTGAGGACACGATCGTTGCGTTCTCCGGCGGGCGGGGATTCCACGTCCGTCACCCTATCGGTAAAATGATGCGCACGCGCGGAGCGCGCGCTACCCTGATGGGGGCTCTCCGGGGGCTCGAGGGTACGACGTTCCGGAAACCGGAGGGCAAGGACATCCGGCTCGACATGGTTGCAATGAAGCCCATGGGCTCTGTCCGCGCCATCGGGTCGTTGAATGCTACGACGGGGTTGAGGGCGATGAAGGTCAACCTGGGAGACATCGGGGCGTTTGAGCCGGGCATGGCCAAGGTGGCAAAGTTCGTCACGAGGAAGCGCCTTCTGGAGTACGCGGAAAAACTTCGACTCAAGGATGCGCAGTTCGCCCCCGGCCTCCCCGACAAGGGAACCACGACACCCATCCGTCCCGACGACGTGGGCGACCCGTTCTCCATGGCAATCCAGAAGCACAAGACGGACAGGTCCAAGGGACGATCACACTACGATATGCGTCTCGTTGACGAAGAATCGGGCATCGCCCACTCCTGGGCCATTCCGAAGTCGCGGCTCCCGTCACGCCTTGGAGAAAAGTTGCTGGCCGTCCAGCAGCCTGACCACACGTCCGACTACGCCAAGAACTTCCAGGGCCGAATTGCCGAAGGCTACGGCGCAGGCACAGTACAAACCAAGGCCCCGAAACCTGCTGACATCCTCAAGGCAGATCTGAGCAGCATCATCTTCCAAGTGATGAACGGCTCGAACAAGGTCTTCAACATGCGCCGGATGGGGAAAGACCCGAAACAATGGTTCATCCAGAAGCTCGATGCACGCACGCACGGAAGACGTCCGATGCGCATGTCGGCAGCCGGGCTTGGAGGAGAAGGCGGGATCGACGTGCCCAAGGTGGAGGAGATCAAGCCTCCGAAGATTGCCGAACCGCCGAGGGTCTCGTAGAATACTCCGCGGAGGTACTGTCATGAGAATCGCATTCTTCATCTTCACCATCGTATGGGTCCTCGGCTTCACGGTCGCGGCCCAGACCATCACCAACAAGCCCCCGGAGATCACCTCGTCCGCAGACCTGGCCGCCCAGACCGACTCGGCGGTGAACTTCGTCAAGACCGGCCAGTGGGCAGGCATCGTCATGCTGTTCATCCAGATGGCCATCTTCGTGATGAAGAAAATCGCCAAAGTGAAGCCCTGGTTCAAGAAGTGGGGACCCGGCGTCATCATTCTTCTCAGTGCCGTCTCCAGCCTCTGCGCATTGATGGTCGCAGGTATCCGGTGGTACGAGGCCCTCCTCGTGTTCGCGGTCGGCCCGTTGATGAACTACCTGGACAAGCTGTGGAACTGGGTGCAGGAGGTCCGGGGTAAACGGGAGCCCAGCAAGAAGGCTGTCTGATGGCAATCGATCTCACCAAGATTGGGGCGCCTGGCGGCGAGCCTCCCCAGGATTTCCTCGAAGCCCTGCGCGACTTTGCGCACACGGGCGTGGGACTTCCCGGGGGAGGAATGAAGTACGACAACACCTCTGGATTTGTTGGGCGTCCCCCTGCGGGCTACCCGCACGGGCTAACGTTTGACCGTTCCATCCCGCTCAACATTGGGCAGGCAGAGAGGCTCCCCGGCGACTGGGGAATCAAGTGACCCTTTCCTTCGGGCAGCATCTGATCAAGGGATATCTCCCCCCGGGGACGCGTCTTGATCGTGGCCCGTTGAACAAACGCCGCCTGCGCTCTGCTTTTCTGGACATGGCCAAGAACGACCCCACTGCCTATGTGCACAACATGCAGGGGCTAAAGGCCGTCGCAGATGAGGTTGCCACGCTGGAACCCCTCTCCCCCGGACTGGACGACATCACTCCGAACTACGTGAAACAGCGAGCTCTCTTCGCGGGCGCGCAGAAGCGCCTAGATGCAGCACGGACGTATCCTCAAAAGCTGTCCGTCCTCGCCGACGCGCAGTCGCGCGCCGTGAACCTGGCGATGACACATCCTGGAAGTCTGGCCCGCGAAGTTGAGGCGGGTGCCCGCGGTTCCCCCAGCCAGCTCATCAAGACCGTAGTCTCCCCCGTTGTGGCAATGAAGCACGACAAGACGGTGTACCCTTACTTGATCCACCACAGTTTCGCGGAGGGACTGTCCCCTGCCGAAGCGTGGCTTGCAAATTCCGAAGCACGTCTCAACGCGATGGCTGCCAACCTGTCCGTCTCGGAGCCTGGAGACTTGAGCAAGATCTTCATCAACAACATGGCGGACCAAGTCATCGCCAGTGAGGATTGTGGGACAACCAATGGGATCGCACTTCCTTCAAACAGCCCCGAACTGCGTGACAGATACCTTGCCAAACCGGCAGCAGGCCTACCGCACAACACTCTTGTCACTGCTGAAGTTGGCAAGCGACTCGCCAGAACTCGCGGGCTCGTTGTTGTACGCTCGCCTTCCACCTGCGAGCTCCCAAATGGCATCTGTCAACGGTGCATGGGGCTCAACGAGGTAGGGCAGAATCACGACATTGGGATCAACGTTGGTGTCCGTGCGGGACAGGTCCTCTCCGAACCGCTGACTCAGATGGCCCTGGACTCAAAACACGGAGTGAAGCTGTCCACAACCAAGGGACGCGAGCTTCGTACCATCGAGCGATTGCGACAAATTGTCGAGGTGCCTGCCTCGATGGCCAACATGGCAGTCGTCGCGGAGGAAGAAGGCAAGGTCGAGAAAATCGAGAAGGCGCCACAGGGCGGCCACTACATGCACGTCGCGGGACAACGGTACTACACGCCCCCCGAAGCTCCTCCTCTTGTGCGTCCTGGTTTTCACGTGGAGGCGGGCGACGCCCTCGCTGACGGAATCCCCAACCCCAAGGACGTTACACGCCTGAAGGGAATTGGCGCGGGGCGTGACTACCTCATCCAACGGCTGGACGACCTTTACTCGTCCTCTGGGCATGACCTCGACAGACGGCACCTGGAAATCCTGGCCAAGACGCACCTGAACTACGCCCAGATCTGGGATCCGGGAAGCATCCCCGGCCTCCGTGCAGGTGACATGGTGGCACACTCTGCTCTTCGCGGGCGTCTTCGTGAGGCCTCCAAGGAACGTTCGCTTAAAGAGACAAAGGGGCACGTACTCGGGGATGACTACTTGCACTTCACCGCGGGCTCTCCCATCACAAAGTCCGTGCAAGACGCGCTGCGCGAGGCCAAAATTTCCAAGGTGAAAACGCTTCCTCCCGGAGAGGCCCCGCGCCTCGAGTTCGTGATGAAGCCGCTTTCGCGTAACCCGCTCCTCAATCCGGATGTTCTGTCACGCATGGGACACCGTTATCTCAAGACGGCTCTTCTGGAAGGGGTTCACTCAGGCGGGACAGCCCGTCTTCGGGGGTTCAATCCCATCCCAGCTCTTGCCTATGGACAAAGTTTCGGGCTACCTTCAGCGCGAGGTAAATACTGATGCCCCCTCTCCCTCCGGTCAACCCCGGCAAAATCCTCAGTGGGTTGCGCACGGCCTTGCTTGGAAAAGGAGTACGTGGCGCTCAGTCCGCAGAGATGGAAGGCCTCGCCGCGCTCCGAAAAAGACTTGTGGCAGCGGGCAAGCCCGCCGACTACAGTGCCCTGGAGCCAGGACGCTTCATGAAGTGGATCGAGACCGCAGACCCTGCGTCTCTCGGGCACTATCGCACGCCCCCCGGACAGGGCTCCGGCATGTTGCGTTCGCTTCTTGTCGGCAATCACGGACTCCGAACTCTCAAGGGGCGCTACCACACAGGCGGTTTACTCGGTAAAGGGGGCCTCCTCCGTGGAGAGTTGGCGTGGTCCCCCGAGGTCGCGAGCGCCGCGCGGAACATCAGGCACCAAGGACTCACTCCTGAACGCGCGTGGGCCCTCGCACGCGCAGCCCCTGGTGACATGCTTTCCAAAGCGTTCATCCTCGGATTCCCTGCCTATGGCATCGGAAGCACCTTGGCCACCGGAGGCGACCCTCGCTATTCCACCGGGCAACAGATTGGACGTGAGTTGGGGAGCTCTCTCGGGTGGGCGCTGACGGGCCCGCTCGGTGCCCTCGGATTTATTCCTGGAACAGCAGCAGGAGAATCCATCGGCGAGGCCGCAGGAGGCGTGTTCGACCCGCAGTCACCGCAGCAGCGAAGTCTTGAACGCCAGCTTGGTTCTCCGCGTCCAACGCCCCCCGCACGTATGGGAGGACTTGGGGAAATCGTCCGAAGGAGTTTCGGGGCCGTCCCCGAGTAGGGAAAATAAACTTGGCACTTGACGGTGGCTTTTGTAATATCGTGAACCAGGATTAAGAACAAGCCTGGACAACCAGGGAGGACAAGAAAATGCCGATGCGGAGAGCGTACGTGAGAGGGATCGCCGCCTGCCTCGCCGATGCAGGAATCCTCAAGTTCGCGCAGGAGGAAGATGCCAACGCGATTGCGGACGCGACCGCGGATGCAATTCCGGAGGAAGGCCAGGACGAGCTGATGCAAGCCGCCATGGCCGACGCAGCTCTCGCCGGAGGCGGTGGGGGCGGAATGCCTCCGGGTGCCGAGGGCGGAATGCCTCCGGGTGCCGAGGGCGGAATGCCTCCGGGTGCCGAGGGCGGAATGCCCCCCATGGGCGCCGACGCGCCGAGCGAAGGCCTCGCGATGGAGCCCGAGGAGGTCGCGGCCCTGGCCGAGGCCCTCGCCAACATCACAGGCAAGGCGGCTTCGGCCCATGTCATGCTGGCGGAGAAGAAAGCCAACGCCGAAGACATGCAGAAGTTGGCAGCCCACGGGCCAACCAAGCTGGCGCACGTCAACATCGCCCTGGCCCAGTATCACGAAGAGGTCAAGACCGCCCAGGCCGCCAAGGGCATCGGCATGGGCGAGCCCAGCGTCGAGGGACCCCTGATCGACGGCAAGCCGACCAAGGCGGACACGCTGGCCGTTGCCGCCAAGCAGACCCCGGAGGCAGGACTCGAGGCGGGACAGCGCCCCGAGAACTACGCCAACGAGGGAGAGGCGGGCGTCGGCACGACCCCGACCAACATCGGGATGGGTGCAGGCATGACCGGCGTGCAGGTTCCCCACCCGGACCAGCCCCCGAACTCGGCGCCCCAGGCATCCGAGGTGGTGGATGTCCCGGCGCAGAAGGAAGGCGCTCTCAAGACCGCCCTCCACATGATCAAGACGGTCAAGAGTGCCCAGGCCACCGCGGGCATCGGCATGGGCGATCCCAAGGTCGAGGGACCTCTGATCGACGGCCAGCCGACCAACCCGATCGACCTCGCGGTCGCGGCCAAGCAGACCCCCGAGGCCGCGCTGGAAGAGCAGGAGCGCCCGAAGAACTACGCCAACCAGGGGGAAGCGGGCGTCGGCACGACGGCGACCGCCCTTGGCGAAGGCGCGGGCTACGTCGGCACGGCAGCGCCTCACCCGAACCAGCCCCCGAACACGGCGCCGCAGGCCAGCCAGGTCATCAGCTTCGTGGGCAAGACGGCCGAGGAGTACAAGGACGCCTTCGACAAGATGGCGCGCATCGCAGTTCCCCTCATGCCTGCCTCGATGCCGGACGCGGAGAAGGTCGCGGCCGTGCAGGATCTGATGAAGCTCGCCACCGACGAGGAGAAGGCCCAGTTCCTCGCCAAGATGCAGGGCGACAAGCGCGAGGCCGAGGGCGAGGCCGCCGAATCCGATCCGGAAGAGGCCGAGAAGAAGGAAGAGGAAGAGGCAGAGAAGGAGGCCACAGCCCGTCTCACCGGCATGATGGCCGCGCTCTCCTCGTAGGCCATGGGCCTCACACGCGCGCACAAGCTCGCAGGAATCTTCAAGCTCGCTGCGCTGGCCGAGTTTCAGGCGGCTGGTGTCGAACCTTCCGAAGAGCAACTTCAGGAAGAAAGCATCGCACGCATGACAGCAGAACAAGGGACCACGAAACGGGAATCCGCTATGGAACCGAAGAAGACCGTGGTTCCATCGCGGGTTCCAAAGCTCTGAGATGAATGGCAAGCATCAACCAGGATTCTCTGCAAGCACTTCGGGCTCTTGTTGATCCCGTCAACGTCGTCTCGTCCGGCGCGGCAATCAAGCCCACGCCGCCACAAGCACAAGAACTCGCCCAGGTAGCTCGCGCGTTTCTCCGGGCCCGCCCGGATCTTGCAAAGCTCCCCATCTCCTTGCGCCCCACGCCTCGGCGCGGGATGTACATGACCAACGATTCCGGGCGCGGGGGAATCGTTGTGGGGGAACCTTCGGGCGCAATCTTGGGGCACGAGCTTGGGCACGCTGAGAATCTGGAGGACGCTTCCTACTACAAAACCTTCCTCGGAGCCGCGCGCAGCATCGCCAATGTGGCCAATTCCCTGGCCATCCCTGCGGCACTCGCGGTAAGGCTTTTAATGGAGGATGCAAAATCACGCAACCAAGTGTTAAACTTGATGACAGGTATTACGGCCGCAGCGAATGCCCCTGTGCTGACCGAGGAACTGGGAGCTACGTTGAACGCACTGAAGCGCAGCGAGAATAAGTGGCAGGACATCAAGACGCTGGGGCCCGCGTTCCTGTCGCACTTGGCATCCGCAGCGCTTCCGCTCGCCAGCTTCCAAATGGCCCGCCTGATCTAGGAGGCGACAATGAGAAAGAGCGCACAGCCCATGTCCCCCAAGACCATGGGTTACATGGATGGTGGTGCTGGGATGGGGCCCGCAGACCCGGAGCTGAGCTTCGAGCAGCAGTTCTCCGATCAGGCGATGCAGGTGTTCGGCAGCAAGTATCCGTCCCTCATGGAGCACATGGTCACCTTCAAGACCATCTCCTCCAACCTGGAAGAGGGAAACGCTGTCGGGGCCCTCATCCTGGATGTGGAAGGGCAACAGGTCTACGTCCCGGCGATCATGGCCGACGGAAACCTGAAGCCAATCGAGCTCGTGTACTACAAGGACGCTGACAGATTCGTTCCTCTGTCCGAAGACTGGGTCTCGCAGATCCAGAGCAACTCGGCCCAAAAACTGGGCGAGCCCATGCAGACTCCGAAGACCCTCATTCGGAATGTCGATCTGCGCAACGTCATGTTCCCTCCGCTGACCGGGCGCTACTCCTTCGCTTCCTACTCGGGGGCCGAGGTTGCACTTCCTGGAATCATGGCCAAGATGCCCGACTCGGTGAAGACGCGGTTCCTCGCCATGATGGAAAAGGACGCGGCGCTCACCGAGAAAGCCTGGGACACCTATCCCAACAAGGTGTTGGCCCAGTCCCTCCAGCTCTCCAAGGAAGCGAACGCGCAAACGATGCCAACGGGGGAGAAGCTGACCATCCTCCTCGCCAACGACACGGTCCAGACCTTCAAGGAATCATTCGGTGACGGCGCGGGAGATGCCTACAGCAAGGCCGTGCGCGACGGCGCGACGGTCAAGGACCTGCGCCCGAAGGAGGATCTGAACAAGGCCGTCAACCTCGACACCGAGCAGCGTTACGCCAGCGCCAACTCGGATGGCCTCTTCCGCTTCATCCTGGCCGACGGCACCGTGCGGCACGGCCTCGTCATCTGCAATCCGATCTCCCTGAGCGCAATGTCCTCGGGGCGCATCCCGTTCGACAAGTCGCAGAAGAGTGAGCCGCGCCCGAACCAGGAGCGCGGTGCTGCCGAGCGGGAAGCGGGGCGTGCCTTGGAGCCGCGCTCCACCGACGCTCTCATCATCTTCGAGAACGGCGACTACGTGATGAAGCCCCGTGGCTGCCCTCTGGCCAGCGTGAAGATCACTCCCGACGCCTTGGCGCCGGGGAGTCCGCTGTACAAGGCCGTCTACTCCCCCAAACGCAAGGGAGCCAAGAGCGCCAGCGGGAAGGGAACATTCATCCGCCACAACTCGAATCACTTCGATGTTTTCGACCCGTGCACTGTCGAGAGAACGTCCTCGGGAGGAGATGGCACCAAGCGTTTCCACCTGGACACCTTTGCTGGAATCAACACGCTGGTCCTCGACCCGCGCAGCGTGATCCGTCAGCCCGTGCTTCCCACCAACTCTGATGTCGGCGTGTTGCCGGATGACTTCTCCTGGATCTCCCTCAAGGAGAGCATCCCCGGCAGTCGGCTGATCTACGACGTGCGCTATCTTTGCAAGGTGATGGAAAACGCGTTCCGCGCAAAGGGCGCCAAGCCCATTCGGATCAAGTCCGCGTCGGAAAGCGACGTCGTCATCGACGGAACCCGCTACCACCTGCGAGGCGCGCTGGACTTCCTGACCGACGACTGCAACCTGCACGGCGACGATGCCATCGACGTCGTCAAGACCGCGCGGGATGCAAGCGCACCATTCACGCTCCATGTCGCCGCGCCTGCGACCCTCGTGAAAATCGCACAGGCCATGATGGGTCCGCCCCCCATGGATCCGTCGATGATGGCTCCTCCGCCGATGGACCCTGCAATGGGCGGAGCGCCTCCCATGGACCCTGCGATGGGCGGAATGCCTCCCGAGGAAATGCCCCCGGAGGAGCAGCCCTCCGAGGCAGAGATGATGGAGCCCGAACTGATGGCTCCGCCGCCTCCGCCCATGGGACCCCCGCCGCCGACCGGCGTGGACATCGCGATCGAGGAGGCCAACGAACAACTGCGCGGGCAGGCATCGGCACTGGCCCAGGCACACCAGTCCATCAAGACCCAGATGGAAACGCTCGAAGCGGTGCGCGCGCGGGCGCAAGAGCTGGATATGGGAATGCCTCCCATGATGCCCGAGCCGCCGGTTCCTGTGGTGACACCTCCCATCGAGCTGGGCGGCCCCCCAATGGAGCCGGGCACGCCGATGGAGCCGGGCTCGAGTCCCCTCCCCCCTGGCATCGCACCGGGGATAGAGCCCATGATGTCCGGCGACGTTACGCCCGAGGCCTTGGGCCAGGTGGCTGATCAGTCCTTGGATGCTGCCATTCTCGCGGACCTGGCTGAGAACAACACGGTCGCAGACGGCGTGGCCAACTACCTTCCCACACTGGAGAAGGCAATGGACAACGCCGCGCGCGTACTCCTGACCCTCCAGTCGCGCGAGGGGGAGATCAAGAATCAGATCGGCGACGACAGTTTCGCTGAACTGGAAACGAAGCTGCGCACAGTGATCAGGAACACAGGAGATCTCGTTCGCACTCTGAGCGAGCGTGCAACTCTGATCGGGAGTCCGGATGAGCAACTCAGGGACGATCTCTGATGCTCCGCCGCGTCCGGACCACCGCTATCTGCGGGCGCGGGAGCTAATCGAGGCCCCCAAGAAGAAGGTCCCAAAGGATCTGTCTTCTTGGACGAAGAAACTCGTCGCGCAAGGACGCAAAGGATCAATCGAAAACGAATCACTCCGGCTCGCCGTCCGCGTGCATGATCGTCCTGCCCAACGTATTCCGATGGAAGCATTCATTTTCAGTGGAGCCACGCACGAGGAAATCGCCAAGGTTCTCGAACTGCCTCTGGATGCCGTGGTCGCCTTCAGTGATCTGTTCTTCGACATGGCCACTGCTTTCCCTTCACGTCTGGAAAAGCTGGACTACATCGAGACTCTGGCGCTGGCCGCATCGGACCCCGAGAAGCCCGACTACAAACAATTGTCGTTCGAACACGACCTCAAGAAGGCGGCGTTCTTTCTCGGTCCGATTTACGTCAAGTGGCAGTTCTCCCCCGACGGTGTCGAGGACTCCGATATCGCTTCCATGCTCGAAGTTGCATCCACAGACATGTTCGTTCGGGGGCTCGCGCACCGCCTCAATCCCATCGACTCAAATGCTGCCAGGAGCGCACGTGAGTGCTACACTCTTTTGACCAAGGCCGCAGGAACGTTGAAGGCCGTGCGCAAGGGTGACGATGTGACCGCAGTTGACGCATTGCTCATGATTCTGAAGACCGGTCCCTCGGACCGTGCCGAGAATCTGAGTTCGCCCGAAGGGCTAACCACCGACAACATCAACGAGGAGGGCTGAAGCCATGTTGCGCCGCTTCACCACCCGCGACTACGAGAAAATGGCCACGTCGCTCGCCAAGAGCTACGCCGCGGACACCTCCCAAGATCTGGAGGGCCTCGTCGTTAAGCATGCAAGTGCCGAGGGCATGCTTCCGGAGCAGGTTCGCAATCTGGTCCACTCGATGAACAACATGGCGTTCCTCGAACTCTTCAACAGGGACAAAGAGGCGGGCAACGAGCCCCTCGGGGAGTTTCCAGTGGTCGACCCGGAGAGCGCTATCGCCAAGACAGAGGCTGGTCCCGAAGTTCCTGGCGGCAGCGAGTGTGGTGGCTCCTGTGAGCAGTGCGTCCTCTCCGAGGATTCCTGCGGGAACGGCGCCGACTACGATCCCATTTCCGATCTTCACGGAGAGTTCCCCGACATGCTCGGCGAAGGCGTCCCTGAAGGCGGCGCCAACATCAAGATCACCATCGAAAAGGTGGCTGCCGAGGAATGCAGCGGATGCCCGGAGTGCCCCCACCCCAGCGGCACCTGCGAGGAAACGGGGAAGTCCTGCACCGAGTGCGAGAAGAACCCGGAGAAGGTCGCTGCCCTGGACCCGCGCGTCCGCCGTGACAACCTGATCCGCAGCGAGCGCATTCGCGACGCTGTCCGCGAGCGCAAGTACGCCACGGCGTTCGAGGTGCAGGAGAACATCGAGAAACTGGCGACGGACCTCCGACTCGTCGGCGCTCCCTCCCTCGAGCGCACCCGCATGCTCGTCGAGGCCTACGGACGTCCGCTCGTCAAGCAGGCATTCAGCATGGTGCTGCGCCAGATGGACAGGGACCCCGAGAAAATCGCGGCACAGCGCACGCCCCGGGCGTACAGCCCCAGCGAAGCTCCCCTCCCCGACCTCATCAAGATCGCAGGGGGCCTGCACCGCATCCGCGTGATCAACGCCGCTGAGAAGAAGGTGGAGGCCTACGCTGACGCTCTCTCCCGATAGCACGAAGACAGCGGGGGGTCCGGCAGGACTTCTGCGTTACCTTCTGGATCACCCTCTGCTGGTCATGGGGGCAGGGCTCCCCCTTTACCACTTCCGGAAGGAACTCACGGGTGAGACTCCCTTGCACAAAATGGAAGCAACGCCTGACTTCCGATCGCGCAGGGGATACCCCAAGGAGTACGACATGCCGATTCAACTGAAGACGGCCGAAGAGTTCACCAAGACCGCAGGCGGCATGGCGGGGAAAGGCGCCATCGAAGCCATGAAGGCCCTCGTTAAAGCGATGGGAACAACTCTCACCGTTCCCAAGGCCATGGGCATCGGTGGTGGCCTCGCCGGAATCGGGCTCCTGTCAGACGTCCTCGAACCGACCATCGAGACTCTCGGCTACCGTCTCCAGAAAGCAACCCAGCCCTGGCAGGAGCGAATCAAGCTGCCCGACATCCTGGCCGAGGCAGGGGCAAAGGGCATCGGAGGCGGCGGCGCTGACTCTCTCCTGGGCCTCGCTGCTGACATCATGCAAAAGGCAACGGGGGGTATCTCTGGGGGCATCGCTGCAATGCAGCGTCCCGGCATTCTGAAGGGACTGATGCAGGATGACCCGGTTCTCGCCAACGCCGAGGCCGATGACCTGATGCAGCACTTCCACACGATGGCCAAGTTCGCTCCGACGCTGGCCATGGACCAGAATGCCGCGCGCTCGTTCTTGCGCGAGGCCATCATGAGCCAGTCGGGGCCTGACTACGGGACGATCGCTGGCCTCGCCCGCGCCGAGAAGAACGTTCTCGAGGCCAAAGGGATCTGATATGCCCGGCGGGAGAGACGTAGGGACCAACTACGAAGAGTATAAAGGGAAGCATCCGGATGCTTCTCGCGATCAAGTCGTCGCTGTTGCCTTGAGCCAAGCGCGCGAGGCCGGGAACAAGGAGGTCGGTCCTCCTCCCGACAAGAAGAAGGAGGCATCCATGCCTGACCTGGCACCGCTCTTCAAGAGAGCCCATCCGTCCCTGACCCAGCTCGGGAACCTGCACAAGATCGCCGCGACCCGTGCGCGCATGGACGGCGTTCCCATCTGCGGTGACATGGACACCAAGAACGCGTTCTTCACCATGGGCTTCAAGATCGCCAAGATGCACAGGCGCCAGCGGGCCATCCGCGACGGCCTCGCTGCGCTGGCAACCTTCGGAGGGTGACATGCGAGGCCTGATCCAAAACGTCCCCCCGTTCTACGACAAGATCTCAAAAGCGTGTGCGCTCTCACGCCCGCTGGAGAAGATTGCTTGCCTCGGGAACGCTGACGCTGGGAGCGAGCAGGCCAAGGTCGACCTGGAGGGCTTCGGTTACTTCTGCCGAAGCGTCAACAAGATCGCAGAAGACCGTTGCCGTGCCATCCCGGATTTACCCGGTAAAGCCCAGGCTGCCACGATGGCGTTCTTTGCGCGCTGTCCGACCATGGGGACAAAGATCGCACAGCTCGAGGTCGAAGGCGGCGACGACATCCTGAAAGACCTGGCGACGAAGCTCGCAGGGACACTCCTCGTCGATGTCACCCTTGCTCATGCCGACGCCGAAACCGAAGAGGATCGCGAGAAGCTCGCCGCTCTCGGCGTTGTCAACGCCCAGTACGGGATGGAGCTTCTCCGCAATGTCCTCTAGGATCCTCCGGCCATCGTTCCAAAACGTTGGTAAGATCCTTGAATACGATGCGCACCTGCGCACAGGAGAGCCCCGCGCGTTCCTTCTTGACCCCTACTTCGGGCAGCAAAAACTCATCAAGGAAGCCAGCGCCCTTTCCGATGCTCTCCGCTTTGCCCAGACCCTGAAGTCCGAACCCGGAAAGACTTACGTCCTCGTCCTTGCTGTCAGCGCCGATGAGTTCTACGGCGACAATCGAAACGGCGACGCCTTTGCCGAGAATCCGATCCCTGGATTCACCGAGCCTGGCGACGAATTGCTGCGGCACTACCGCTCGTTCGAAGACGCCAATAACTTCATGCACCACGTCAACAAGGACCCCGAGAAGAGGGTCGGGCGTGTAAACAAGTCGTTCTATAACCACCCGATGCACCGGGTCGAACTCATCCTGCGCCTGAATAACGACAAGGCAGGGCGTGTTGTCGAACGCATCGCTGATGGTGAGTACCCCGCTGTCTCGATGGGATGCAAGATCAAGCACGACGTGTGCTCGATCTGTAAGAACAAAGCACCCTCGCGCGCACAGTACTGCTCCCACGCCAGAGACTACTTGGGCCAGATCCTGCCAGGCACCGACAAGAAGGTGAAGGTCTATAATCCTGCACCACGCTTCTTCGACATCTCGTGGGTTCTGCGTCCCGCTGATCGCACCGGATACATGATCAAGAAGGTTGCGGCCTTTGGTGCTTCCCGCCCCTACGAGATCCGCTCATCGGGGGCGCTGGCCGAATACGTTGAGCTGGCCCGCCACAAGCGCGCGGCTTTCCGCAAGGCCAGTGACATCACCAAAATCGTTCAGGGCGAAGCCATCGACGCGCAGGAAGAGGGGGCGCCCCTTTCAGCGCAGGAAGCCAACCAGCTTCGCCAGTTTGCCAAGGGACCAGCACATAGCATTCTCGACCGGATGCCCCCCATCGGGGACGACGCGATCGAGGGGATGGCACAGAAGTTCACGTTCCCCGAGGTCCTTTCTACGCTGACGGACGCTGGGATCGTGCTGACAACCCCCGAGTTCGTGAAGCTCGTGTTCCATAAAATGATGGGGCACGTTCCTCCCGAGGCCGAAGCTCTCATCGCCTCCATCATCGACAATCAGGACCAGGTCTTCGACCTGATGGCAGAGAACCCGAACATCTTCGATTCCTGTCTTGAAACGGCGCCCATCGTCCCGGTGGAGGAGAACGTCAATCCAAAACTGGCAGCGATGATCGAGCCCTGGATCGAAAAACGATCACAGGCGATGGAGTACATCAAGAACAGATTGATGCCCTCCGACGATCGCAACATGGAACCCCAGCTGGAAATGCTGCACATGGTAAACCCGGAGACGGGGGGCGTGTTCCAGACACAGCGAGGACACGCAACACAAGAGCGTCTGCGCCAGGGGAAGAACAAGCTGTACAGCACGGCGGGGTCAGGCGCGCTTCTCGCTGCCGCCTACAAGATCCTTCAGTCTGCTGGAGTGCAGGGGAAGATGCTCTCTCCCCTTGCCCTCGCAGGCGGTGGACTTTTTGCTCTCAATGCTGCGACAGACCACGCGCCTACCTTCCGCACCATCGAGGGCGAAAGCGTTCCTGCCACGACGCCATTCTACAAGGTCAGCGGGCTAGGGTCGTTCTCAACGTTGGCTCCCCTCCTGGGCAGCGCAGGAATGACGCTGGCCATGGCGGACGATTACCGCTTCCGTGGGTGGCAGATGGAGCAGGCGTTGGCGGAAGCCAAACGGCGTGGGGAAAGGTTCCAGGTTCCCTGGACAGAAAGCGCGCGCAGCGGACTGGGCCAGATGGCCTACGAACATCCGCTCATCACCGGTACCGCAGGTGCTCTCGGGATTCGCCATCTCCTCAAAAAGGTCATGCCCAAACCGGGCGCTCCCGCAGGAAAAAGCAGTTGGTTGAAGGACCTCTGGCACACTGCCAAGAAGAAGTTGCCCAAGGTCATCCTTATCCCCAAGCTGATCAAACGCGGCGCATTTGAGGAAAGTTTTGACGGCATCGAGTGCCCGGCCGTAGACTTCGCCAAGTTGTCTTTGGACTTGGGAGAAATCTTGGGAGATTCCTATCGAGAAAATTCCTTGGTTTCTCCTGAGGGTTGAAACTAATATGGTGTAGCAAACTTGACACGGCGAGAGGAAATGCCATGAGCAAGCCACTGACCGTCGAAGAAATTCTCCAGGGCGCAACCGAGAACGGCGCCGAGAAGACCGCAGCCGCAACAGAGCCCCAGGTGAGCCAGGATCGCCTGCTGGAATCTGTGACCGGAGTGCTGTCTTCCGTGGCCGGAGCCGGAGCCGAAGGCGAGAAGACCGCCGCGGCCCCGGGACTCGCCGCCGCAGCTCCCGCAGCTCCCGCAGAGGAACCGGGCGTGGGTGCCGAGCTGCTCAAGATGGCAGCCGATCTCGCGGGCGCCGAGAACGCCGCCACCATCAAGGAGGCACAGCTCTTCGGAGCGGCCATGATGGATGGCGCGATGGCGCGACTCGCGGAGTGGAACCAGGCCGCCGCGGCGACCGGGACTCCCGAGGGCGAGAAGACCGCCGCCGATCACGACTTCGAGAAGTTCTCCGCCGAGAACCCGGAGCTGATCAAGGCCGCGGCCCAGCGCGGGTACGGCGACGTCAAGCTCGGACTCGGAATCCTCAACAAGGAAGCCGAGGTCTCCCAGGCCGTGTACGTGAAGGGCTACAACGACATGGCGAAGGTCGGCCGGTACATCCAGCAGCAGGCGGCGGCACAGGGCTGAAGAACTGATGGACTCCCTGGCATACGCACGAGAGGTCTACCCCGCGCTTCATGCGAGCGCCGTGGAGAAGATCTCTGCGTCCGGCGCCTTTGACCGTATCAAGACGGCACAGGCTGCGGCTGCCCGGGGTGCCGAGGCCCTTCTGCAACCCCGAAAGGGAATCATCGGGTGGTTGCAAAAGCTCCTCGGCGCTCCCGAGCATTATGCCAAGCAACTTCCAGGGATCCACGGGGCCGGTTTCGAATCCGGCGTCGGCGCGGCCAGGGGCAAGTACAACGAGCTCCTTTCGGCTGCGGAAGGGGAAGTCCAACGCCTGCGCCCATTCGAGGGACAGGTGGCCGGGCTCAAAAAGCAACTGGAGAGAGCAGGGAAGCCCCCCTCGCGCTGGCCTCTTCCTCTCGGCATCGGCGCGGGTGTCATCGGCCTCCCCACTGCGTACTACATGGGGAAGGGAAGCGAAGCAGACGAGGCGCGAAAGCAAAAGCTGCTGGCATTCGGCGGCGGTGCTGCCGCCGGTCTGTTCCTCCCGAAAGTCATTCGCGGCCTGACCAGCGGGGCATCCAGCCTGGGCATGCTGCCCAGTCAGGGGTACTGAGATGAGTGAGCGCACTGCCTCCATCACCGAATTCGTCGACGACCTCCTGGAGAAGGTGGCCGCCGAGTGCAACGAAGAAAACGTGGCCGAAAAGCTGGCCGCGGCTGGTGGGACCGAGGCAGGCAAGGGACTCCGGAAGCTCGCCCTGAAGTGCAGGGAACTGCACGAGCAGGGATTTTCTCTCGATACTGAAAAGGTTGCCGCAGAGCAGCCGGAAGAAACGGTGAAGTTGAGCCATGTCAGGAACTTCTACAACGCACTCAAGGCCGGGCGACCCGCTTCGTAAGCTCGCGGCAGAGCTGCGCAAGAAGGCCGCAGCAAACACCGTGACGAAGGTTGCCAGCACCGAGAAAAGCGCCGAGGCAGCACAGGTTCTGGTTGCCGCCACGGCCATGGTTCAACTCAACAACCAGATCTACGGGTAGGGTGACATGGACCTGATCAAACTGGCCGAGACTCTGGAAAGCGCTGCCGACATCATCGACGAGCAGGCATCGAAGATTGCCACGGTGGATGCGGCCGAGAGGAATGAGAAGCTGGCCGCGCTGCGGGGACGCATCGAGCCGTTGCTCGACCCCGATGCCGAGATCACCGACGAGGTTCTGGAAAAGGTCGCGGGAGACGCAGACCTGACCGGGCTCCTCGACGGACTGGCAGGCGGTGCACCCGAAGGCCTGACAGCACACGCATCCTCGAGCCTGGGCGCCGCCGTTCCGGAACAGGAGAAGGTTGCCGCCGCGAAGGAACAACCCGAAGAAGCAAAGCCCGTCGAGCGGGAGAAGATCGCGGTGCAAGTCGAGCAGGCTGGCAATGCGCTCTTGGAATTCTGCCGCAGCGGCACCTGAAAAGAAACCCATCTTCCCGACTAGGAGGAGAAGAAAATGTCGTACAATTGGCTCACCAGCAAGTTCAATGTGGAGTGGGGCTTCCGCGAGGGCGCACTCGAACGGACCTTCGACGTCGCAAGCGGCGAAGAGCTGTACGAGGGCATGCTCGTTGCCCAGGCTCCCGAGGGCACCGAGGCAGGCAAGGTCCTGAAGACCGGTGACATCAGCGTCGCCGCCGACAACACCGGGCCGACCTACAACGTGCTGCCCGGCCTCAAGCAAAGCCAGACGACCGGCGCCGCTCTCGACGCCCGCCCGATCTGGATGGTGGTCGAAGGCAACATGACCCCCTCGGGCGTCGGCTCCGGCGGCAACAAGGCGGTCTGCCTGCGCACGGGCTTCATCGTCAAGACCGAGGGCTTCAAGACCGGGACGTACAATCCCGGCGACGCCGTCACCGCGGACGAGGCCCAGTTCACCGCGATGCTGGGAACCGAGGTCGCCATCCCGTGCGGTGGTGGAGACGTGGCAGCCTCGACCGACATGCACCCGGTCGGCTCGGTCATCGAGCATGACTCAGCCGAGGGCACGCTGATCGTCGAGGTCCCGTAAGGGATAGCGCCGCAGCAGGAAACCAACTTCTCGAAGAGGAGAGAGAAAATGTCGAACTACGCAATCGAGGAACCGCAGGTTTCCGCGGAGCTGCTCAATCGGGGCTTCGTGCGGAAGCTGGAGCAGGGCCACATCAAGGAGGCCCAGGAGGTCGCCAGCGCCTTCACGCGCATGAAGGTGCGCCAGGAGTCGTTCGCCCGGGAGATCATGCCCCCGGTCGAGATCGACGAGACGCAGCTCGACCGTGACGAGCTGACGGACCAGCCTTCGAAGATCGTGGAGAAGGAGCCGGACAGCACGGCAACCTTCATCCCGTTCCGCGGCGCTGGCAACCGTCGGTGGATCAAGGGCGAGCGGTACCGGATCTACTTCGGCAAGACCGAGTCCGAGCACTTCCAGAAGAGCAAGTTCGAGCTCATGACCTACCAGAACGACATCCGGAAGATGCTCTCGGACAACTGCGTCAAGGACATGGCCGACGAGGAAGACAAGCATTGGCTGTCGACGGTCAATGCGATCTGGGCAGCCAACCCGGCGCAGGACATCGACGCCACGGCCATCGGTTTCAAGACCGCCGCCTTCCGCGTCCTGTTCTCATCGATCGTCGGCTACCACAGCGCGACCGCCAAGCGCGGCCTGCCCATCGGCTGCATGCTGATGACCAAGGCCACGTACTACCGGGCGCTCGAGCTGGACAACCGGGGACTCGACATCCTGACGCGGCACTACGACCAGGGCGTGGAGAAGGAGGACCACCTGTACGGCATCAAGGTCGTGACGACCATGAAGTCGGACATCCTCCCCGACGACCACGTGCACGCGTACTCACCGCAGCCGTTCCTCGGCCACTACTACCTGCTGGCCGACGCCACCCTGTTCATCAAGCAGGAGGCGGACATCTTCACGTTCTGGGCCTACGCGGCCCCGGGCGTCGGATTCGGCGGCACCGAGGGTGTCTGGCGCGTACGCTTCGCCTAGCATCCCTGCTCCTCCATTCACAACTCATTCGGGTTGGGGTTCTTCGGAACCCCTCCCCTTTCTTTTGTCTTTCTCGTATTTCTCCTGCTAGAATGTGTCCACACGTGGAAACACGCTAAGGAGGAACTCCAATGCCGAGGGAAATCGTAAGCAAGGGTGCAACAGCACTCGCAATCTGCGGTGGACAGCTAGTGCTGTTGCCGAAAGCACGGAAGCCGTTGCCGGACTACCTGGCCAACCACCCGGACATCGTCAACGAGGACAAAAAGCCCGAGGAAGAGCAGCGCTTCGAGGTGGTCGAGAACGGCGGGGAGCCGGTCAAGACCATCGACAAGACAGAAGCTGCCCGTCCCGCAGGCGTCGACGATCTCGAAGAACTGTCAGGGGAGACCAAGGCCGCGGCCCCCGCCGACAGCCCGATCACGAAGTCCGCGGACGCCATCAGCGTCGTGCCTCCGGCGTCTCCGGGCCCCAGCACTGACCACAATCCGGCGTATAACTCGGGCAAGGGCGTCTCAATGGTACCTCCTCCCCAGGAGGTTACCGATGCCCAGGCCGCCGATGCGGCAGCTGCCGCAGGCGAAGGCGACCAGGGCGACGGCGATGAGACCGTGGCCGACAAGACCGAGACCGCAGAACCTCTTCCCGAGGGGTGGGAGAGGTTCAACAAGGATGATCTCGTCGCCCTGTGCACCGAACGCGAGATCGATCCCGAGGGCAACAAGGCGGACCTGAAGGAACGCCTTCAGAGCTGGCAGGACGAACACCCCCCGAAGGACGAGTAACCATGAAGATCTCTCAGCCTCGCCGTAAGCGCAGACCTCCGCAGGCTCCTGCCACTGTTCCGGATCCTCCTGCCACGACGGTAACGTCCGTCGAGGAAACCCCTGTCGAGATGGATCCACTTCCCGACGGCTGGGAGAACCTCAACAAGGAGGGGCTCCAGGATCAGTGCAAGGAGCGCAACCTGTCCCAAGAGGGCTACAAGAGCGCGCTGCAAGCACGTCTCCAGGCCTGGCAGGATGAGCACTTCCCGGAGGGGTAGACCGTGCCAACCATCGTCCTTGATCCCACGCTGGAGCCCGCATCGGTCCAGCTTGACGACATTCGCCAGAACATCCCGCTCGATGGGAACAAGGACGGAACCAACCGGATCTACACCGTGCCCAGCTCCGAGAAGTTCTACCACTCGGCCAACATGAGCATCAGTGTGCACCTCAATGGCCAGCAGCTCGTGTTTGGCACGAACTACTCGGTGCAGGAGAGCGGAGGCGCCGGAACGGGGTATGACCAAATCACGTTCCTGACCGATCCTCCGCAAACCGCGGACGACACCCTCACTGGCGACTTCGTGCGGAAGGTGTTGAACTGATGGAAGGCAACAAGCTCCTTCAGAGCCAGGTGGGACAGTCTCCGGACTACTCCGATGACTACAATGTTCAGTTCGCTGAGCAAGTTGGAATCCGCCTTCAGCAGGGGATCGACGGCGAGGTCGCCACGGGGTCAGACAACCTCATCGCCGCTTCGGCCACGTTCCTGCCCGAACACGTGGGCACCTACATCGTGTCCTGGGACTCAGGTTTTCCCGGCAACAACGTGGTGGCCGAAATCCTGGCAGTCGTAGGCACCACGGAAGTTACGCTCAACGGGGTCACATTTATCACCGAAAGCGGGCTCACCTGGGCGCACCACAAGAATCCCAGCACGGGGTCTGATCTGGCTTTCATCCGCACGATGCTGGCCAAGACACGCCACCCGACACGCGCCTGGAACGACACGTCCCCGCGAAAGGGGATTTACCGGGCCCTCGCGTTCACGGCGGCAGAAACGTCCCTGACGCTTCCTAACAGCTTGACCTACAAAATCGACGACACGGACAACGGCCTCTACCTGGAAGTGTACTTCAACGGCGTCCTCTGGACCCCTGATGACGGGGCGTCCCCGGTCGACTACGAAGAGTTCAGCGCGAACCAGATCAAGGCGCACCACGACATCAACATCGGGGATGTCCTGTCGTTCATCGTCCGCGGGGCATAGTCATGGCCGACATCGACTTCGTCCTCAACCAGACCCCCGGTAAGAGCCTCTTCCTGACGCTCACGCGTACCGTCGACGGTTACATCTACGACTACTCGGACGGCACATTCAAAGCGTCGCCCGTCGATGCGGAAATTCCTCTCGTTGAGAGCACTGGAACCTACACGGTCACCGTTGATTTCACGAGCTTCGACGACGGCGAATACTTGGTCGAGTGCTTCGACACAACCTACGGGTTCCCTTACGCAACGGCCCTGACGCTTCCGGTCCAAAATGGGACCACTCTCGAAATCGATGTTCAGAACCAGGTGGGAATTAACGAAGACACTGGGGGCACGGACAATCTCCGATATGTCGATCCTGACGGGGACGGCATCGAAGGCGCCGTTGTCTCTGTCTGGGTCTCCTCCGACTACGGCCTCCCCGGGGCGGTTCCCGTCGGAATTACACAGACAGATGTCGCCGGACGGTGGACCAACCAAGTAGGAGTGCCCCCGGGGGACACGTATAAAATTGTCCTGCATAAGCCTTCATATTACGGCCCGGATGAAGCGACGGTGGTGGTCTGATGCCTGTCGTAGGAACACCAGTCTCAGGGGACAACGCAGGCGTCGACATCACGATGGACGACATCCGAGGCGTGATCCTCGATTGGCCCGAGTACAATATCCTGCTCGATGACGTTCAGTTCACTCCGGCCGAGATCGCCCGCGCAGCGCGACTCGCCACCGATCGTTTCAACGCCATGCCTCCAAGGACGTCACACACAGTTGGGAGCTTCCCCAACCGCTTCATCCTGGTAATGGGCGCCGTAGGCCTCCTGACCTTTGGCGAGGCTCACCGACAAGCCCGCAATCAGCTGACCTACCAAGCAGGAGACATCACCCCCCTCGGCCTCGACGACAAGGCAGCCCTCTTCGCCAAGCTCAGGGGGGAGGCCTGGAACGAGTTCCTGACTGTCTCTCGTGGGTGGAAGACGCAGGACAATCTCGAGGGCTGCTTCGGAAGCCTCGGCAGCGGATACCGCTACTCCTATTCATTCTGGAGATAGCGATGCCCAAGTACGAACACCTCACGCTCCACACAGATATCGAAGACGAACTCTTCCTCGCAGAGATTCGTGACACCCCGAACGGGTTGCAGAAGGGAATGATGGGCCGCGAGAAGTGGGCCCCCATCAATGCCATGTTGTTCATCTTCCCTCGCACCGAAAAGCGCGCGATGTGGATGAAGGACACGCCGCTGCCTCTGGATATCCTGTTCTTGGACGACGAACAGATCGTCATCGGAATCGTGCGCAACTTGACTCCTTTCAGCACCGTGCCAGTCCCGTGCCCCGGGAACCTCCCTTCACGTTACGTCCTGGAAATCCCCGCAGGGATTTCGTTGGAGTTGGAGATCGACATCGGGGACCGCCTGGTCCGCACCCAAAGCGAGGTCGAAGATGTCGCGTGATGGAAAGCGGCTGGGAAAGCTGTATGGGTTCCTCAAGCTCTCCTTTCTTTCCGGGGGCGGCGGTTCCGTCGATGGTGATCTGGCCATACTGAAAAAGAACCTTGGGGAGAGCTCGATAAAAAAAGAAGATCTCTGTGCAAAGTCCCTCTGCGGAGACGCTAAAGGAAACGCTGGTGCGCTCACCAAGAGTGTGATGGCTTACGGGAAGCCTCTCCAAAGTGCATCCAAACCGAACCTCTTCAGTTTGAAGCGCATCGGTATGCCCAAGCTGGGCAATTACGACCCAGACGTCGAGTACTACGAGGACTTCTTTGAACAGTTCGGAGATGGTCCTGGGAACGCCTCACACAACGCGGAAACCCAGCCGCCTCCGGACGATTCGGACACCATGGCGGAGCAGGATCAAATTTACGGCGTAAACTCTGACGGAACTGACAGCTCTATCGGCGTCGGCCAAGTGTGGGGAGAACACGATGGTCGCGCCAAAGTCACCTCCAGTGGCTTCTTCATCCCGGCCGCGCAACGGATCTACCGAGGGGAATGAGATGATCATCGAAATTCGCTACGACGAGAAAGAGCTGCCAGTCAGCGACTCGGCCAAGAGCGTGATGCTCGTTGCGGGGATCGCGGGCATGATGCACCGGACAGGCTTCGAGGTCACGGACGTCGGCATGTCGTTGGAGGCAAACCAGCGGGTCCTCACGATCACAACCGAGGGCAAGCTGGAAAACTCTCTCCTGGAGCGTCCCGTGATCGGGGACCTTCTCCAACAGGCGCTGAACTATGCTCGCAGTGCGGCTGACCAGACTGGTGCCCCTGCATCGTAACTCGGTCTTCCTCCAGTGGGAGGTCGATGCGCAGGACACCCCTCCTGGAGCCACAGAGCTCCAGATGGTCGTCTATCGCAGTGAGTCTCCTGCGGGCCCGTGGAAGCTCGTCTCGGGCGCTCTGGAGAACCAGTTCTACTTCACCGACGACCTCTCCGCGGCCACCGACAAGGCACACTTCGGCGCACTCAGCCGGAACTGGTACTACTACGTGCGCGCGGTCAACGGGGTAGAGGAAGCCAACTCCCAGGCAATCGACCTCTTCGAAGTATCCCAAGATGTTCTGGAGCAACGTGAGGCACTCCCAACTCGTTTTCAGGACCACGGGCTACATCGCGACCGCAAGCGAATGATTCTCGTCCGACGCAAGATCCTTCGTGACCTTTGGATTCTTCTGGAACGCGCCGAGGGGCGGAAGTTCGCGATCCTCAAACGTCGTCACATGGGCTCCCGCTGCACGAACGACGAATGTTGGGACCCCGCGACACGACAGGCAACATTGCAGAACTGCCCCGTGTGTCATGGCACCGGATGGGTCGACGGTTACTACAATCCGTTCTATGCCATTGGGCTGCGCAAGCCCGCGCCTGTACAGGAAACGAACAACGAAGCCCAGGGGCAACGAGAAACCCATCGCTTCATGTTCCTCGACTTCCCATACCTCGAAGAGAACGACATCATCGTTGACGTCGAAACCAACGAGCGCTACAAACTCGGCATCGTAACCCCTACAGAAGTAAAAGGCGTTCGCGTACAGCAGTACGCCCCTGCCAACAAGCTCGTCCGGGACGACGCTGTCTACACCATCGAAGTGGAACGCGAGGCCCCCTATTCGGCACGCATCGAAGTGGGGTGGCACTGATGTCCGACATTCGTGACGGGCTTCCGCAGCCCAGTGAAATTCTGCTCGACATCTTCGGTGATGACCACCGGGAACATCTCGAACACGCCACTACGATCATCCCGTTCCAGTGTGGCATTGCTGTGATGGCAGGAATTACCCATTTCCTTCGCCAGCGATTCGATGCTGTTAACGGTCTCCCTTGGGCCTGGCAGGACGACTTCAACACGACTGGCATCGTTATCGAGTTGGCTTACAACGAGGACTCGGAAAAGCGCGGAGGACGCCCCGGCATCTACGTTGACCGAATGCGCACCCAACACGATAAGAAGGGGGGACACCGGCCTACTGTCGTCCACGGACCTCGCACCGGCAACGAAATCATGATGACCTGGGACCGGGTACGCCTTCGTATCAAATCAGTCAGCCAGAAAAGACTCGAGAGCGCGATCCTGGCCGAACTTACCTACACAGCCCTTCAGGAGGGTTTCAAGGATTTGGAACGCGCGGCCTGGATTCGCGACGTCAGTGCAGTAACAATGGGAGCAACATCTCCTTACACTCTCGACGATAAGTGCTGGGAGACCCCCGTTGACGTTGAATTGGAACTCGAAAAGATTTGGTTCAGATTACCCCGCGGCGTAAAATTGCGAGAGGTTCTCGTCACACTGACAGGCCCTGCCGGAGAACAGCAGATCCTGGTGCCGGGAGAGAGGGACGACCTATGACCGAACTCAGACTTGGTGTTGGCCCTTTCCCTATTCCCACGCCCTCCTTTGAAAAGGAAGCCATCGTCGCCGAAACACTGGGGCGTGGACTCGGCGCTGCCCGACGATGGCTCGGTAAGGGGGGCATCAGCGCGGCACAACAAGCCACCATGAAACCTACGCAAACCGCGGGACGGTTCGGGAACTTCTTGGGGCGCTTCCAGTCAGCCGAGCGAATGGGGCGCATGGGAATCCCGACGACGGGAGAGTTCACCGCCCGCGGAGCCCGCAAAGGAATCGAAGCAGCAGGCGCCGCCGGGGTCTCCCCTGAGATGGCTGGCAGCGTGATGTATCGCTCCCGTCTCCCCGGCCTCGGACGCCGTGCTGTGAAGAAGGAAATGGGCGGCGAACTCATGCGCAGCGCCTATGGCGCGCGTGCCGCACTGAAGCCCGAAGTCCTGGGCCCCTTGGCTTCCCAGGTCCTTCCCGGACGCGCCGGACGCGGGATCGCACGGAAGGCCGAAACTCTTGGCGCTCGTGCTGGAGAAGGCGGCGGCCCGGCGGTCAGTGCGGTTCAGTCAGAACTGGGAATCAAGCGGCCTCTGGCGAGAACTCGTCCCCAGGTCGCTGCACGTGCCGAACAGTTCCAGGCTGGAATGGCACCTCCTCCTCCTGCTCCTCGTGCCACTCCCGCGGCAGCCGCAACCCCGCCAGCAGCAGGAGGGGCCGCAGCCGAGGGAGTCGCAGGGACCGCGGGGGCACCATTCTCTGCTGAAGAGCTTGTCCGCAGACAGGCAGACGCCCTCGATGATCTCGTAGCCCAAGGTTTCCCGCGCAACCCCGAGACCCAAGCCATGGCAGAGAGGATCGTCGCGAGCGAGGCTGGGGCAGGCGCTGCCGCCGCAGGAGGTGCCGAAGCTAGCGCAGCAGGCGCAGAGGCCGCCAAGGGCGGGCGCAGAATGTGGCCCTACCTGGCTGGCGGCGCAGGGCTTGGTATCGGAGGCTACATGTACGGTGCGGGGGAAGCCGATCGTCGTGCGAACAATCAAATGGACCAATGGCTCTTGAACGCAGGGTATCTTCAGCAGCCTTACGGCTACTAGTAGGAAAAAATGGACGCTTCCAGACGCCCGGTTTAAGATAAGACCGGACGACTCAGGAGGACGAAGAAATGTCACAACGCCCGCTGGTTCTGATCTATCAGGAGTTCGAGGCGGTAACGGTCAGCGTCGATCTCCCCGACCTCAACTGCCTCCTGGTGGGCCCCTGCTACGCCCTCTGGGACTACGCCACCGACAAGGCCGACATCCAGGTGACAGACTACGGCGACCTCGACTGCGAGGCCTTCGGTCTGCGCCCGGCAGGACCCCAGGTGGGGGAGACAGCATACGAGGGGGACCTTCCCCAACGTGTCTCAACCGACCGCGGTGCGCCCGACAGCATCGACATCGTCTTCGATGAGCTGTATGCCGAGCTAGCCCACGGGACAGGTGGTCTCGTCGCCGCCGATGGCACTGCCTTCTCAGTTCCGGCAAGCAACCCTCCCAAGAGGCAGGAAGGCTCCGACCCCAACGCGGACACGGACTTCATCACGGCCGACGTCGCCTTGGGCGATACAGTAGTGCTCTTCCCTGCCTACACCGGGACGGAGATCGAAGCCGATCAGCTCGATGGCAGCACCGAACTCGACTTTGGCCCAGGGGACATGGACCCTGTTTCGGGACTCACTCCCAGCGCAACGGCAGATGAGCTAACGCTGACCGGCGTTCCAGGCGACTTCGACACCTACGCCGCAGATGCACTCGTGACGGTAGCGGGCAGCGGCGTGGCCGACCACAACGGCCTCGCGCGCGTCAAGACCGCCGCGACTTCCGTCATCGTCGTCTACAAAGACGGCGGAGGCACGTTCACCACGGGAGGCACCCCCGGCACCACAGCGTCAGTCACCCCCGTGCGCAACATGATCACCGCGAGCGCAGGCGATCCATTCGACGATGTCGCATCCGGCGGCGGGTACGTCGAGATCGCAGGAGTCGGCGCAGGCTACGACGGGGTCTACCCCATCCTCCGCAAGTACACAGACCTGGTGGCAACGCTGGAAGGCGCGGACTTCCCCGCCGAGGTCACCCTTCCGTTCAAGGTCTTCACCAACGCCGCCATCGCCCTCGACGCGGGGGCGAAAACGGCAACCTTCCTGGCCCAGACCGCCGAAGCGGACGGTCCCGTGACCGAAGTTCCCATTTCGGGATACGCTCTCAACTCCCGTTCCGTCGATCTCGCCGTGGACAACGCGGCCGACCCCGACAACATCGGCAAGTACTTCATCGTCGACGACGGCCTGGAGAACCCCGGAGTCTTCGAGATCGTCGCCGTCGAGGCCGGAGGCGGAACGAACCAGGCCTACAAGCTCAACACGGGCGGAGGCTTCGCTGTCAACGCGGCTGCGGTTGCATTCAAGATCTGTGACACCCCTGTCATTCTCCCCGACGACTCGGTCTTCGTCGACGAGATGGTGGGGAGCTACCTGTCCCCGGTCGAAGAATTCACAGATACCACCGCAGGAAACAAGATCACCGAGGTCTCCCTCGACGGCTTCTCCTGCACGCTGACCAATGCCCCCACGACGGACGACATCTCGGGCTTCATCGTCCGTGCCCGAGTACAGACCAAGGTGGCAGGAACCATCGGTGTGCGCTCGTACAATCTGTTGAACATCCTCACCGGCACCTATGCCGTTTCCCTCGGAACAGGCGTGTCGATGCCCTACCACGTCATGCACAAACTCGACGATGTCTCGTTGCCCGCAGCGGACTGGACCTACGACGACCCGCAGGACAACTACGTCACCATCGACGGCGGACGTCAGACCCTGTTCGACAACTTTTCTCGGGTGATCGTGAACGCCGAGATCTACATCGAGCACCACGACCTCAAGAAGGACGCCACCACCCTGAGTGTCCAGACCATCGAGAGCCCCACGGACATTACGACCAAGCTGGGTGAGATCCATCCGGACAACCCGCTGGCCCTGTTGACCGCTGCGGCACTGTCCAACACCAACACCTCGCTCCAGGCCCTCGGTGTCAACGGGGATGATCTGGAGGACACCCCGGACCTGGGTGTCGCGTATCTCCTCGCACGAGACACGATCAGCTCACGCAAGGACATCTATGCTATCGTGCCTGCCACGATCGACACCAGCGTCCTGGCGATGTGGAAGGCCCACGTCGAGGCCATGGCCGATCCCGAGCTCTCCCGTTTCAGGGTGGTGATCGGGGCTTGGGAACTCCCAGCCTACCGCCCCATCTCAACAACGCCCCTGGTCAGCGGATCCTACCAAGGCGGCAGCACCTACCAGGAAGCCACCGCGCCGACCGAAATCCAGGTCTTCAAGGATGACTCGGTCGACGACACCACATCGCTCCGTTACCAGGCCTACGGCGGCACCAACGACAGCCCCACAATCTGGGAGAGCGGGGTGTGTGAGAACGACGTGGGCGGCAACAGCACCATGTCACTGGAACACAGCGCACTGGACACCGGGGCAGGCGCTGGAGCCGCAGGTGACCTCGTCCTGGTCACGCAAGCAGCAGACCCCGCCGATGTCGGGCTGTATGTCATCGACTCAATGCCTGCCACGGACAAGGCCGCACTCCACAAAATCAATGGCGTCGAGCCCGCGTGGGGCGTTGGCTCAAGTGTCTGCAACTTCGCCCTGTTCAAGAAGGGGCAGACCCGAGAAGCAGGCAACGAGATCAGCGTTCTCAACGGCTCCAACGCATCGCTCATGGGCGGCGCCGAATTCCTCGCCTGCTTCGATCTCCCTCTGGGAGCCACGGCTGATGACGAGAAATGGTTCATCATCGATGGTCAGTTCAGGGGAACGCCTGCCTCCGCCGACGACGGGCTCTACCGTATCAAGGCGGGCGGTGGCCTGGACCTCGATGCGAAAATGTCGGCCACGGACATTCTGGGCGGTGCGGTCACGGGCGCTTCCATCACATCCAGCGTCATCACGCTTCCCAGCAAGTTCGCCGTCCTCGAAGGCGCTGAAGGATGGGTCATCACCCTTTCGGGCTACACAGGCGGCGAAGCCACCAACAACGGTGACTGGGTAATCGACTCTGTCACCGACAGCAGCGGCGACGCCCTGGTCACAGCGACCACCCAGAAGGACGATCCAGCACCCACAGCCCTCGTTGACGGGCTCACGGGAGACGCCGATACGGTCATCTACGGACTCGCTACCGAGCTTTCCGGCCTGAAGTACTTCGAGCTGGAGAAGTTCAACACCTCGACCCGCGCCTGGGACGCCGTCACCCTCGACACGAACGTCGCAGAGTGGGGTGACATGCTCAACACGGTACTCCACGAAACGGCGGTCGAGTACGACTCGGTCGGCACTCCGGTGTGGGGCGAGCAGGACAACCAGTACCAGAACCGCCTGGACACCAACGAGCAGCCTGCACCAGGAGATTTCCTGTTCGTCGTGCAGGATGGTTCCGGAAGCGCCTCCTCGCTCGTCGGGACCTACGAAATCCTGAAGGTCAACAGCCCGAAGGAGTTCGAGATCGTTCTCGTCTCGGGCGCAGGATTCCCCGAAGCCATCGCGGACAAGAACGTCGCCTACTACATCATGCGCGACACGGATGGTGACGGGACGGCTGACACCTTCATCGGGCTCGGAACCACGTCGGCTCCGATCTACGGCAATCTGGTCACCGCTGAGACGCCCGACGAACGCTTCGTCGAGCTGCGGAACGCCGATGCGTCCTTCGTGTCCGACGGAGTCGCCGCAGGCGACCGCCTCGAGATCGTTGTTCCCCTCGGAACCACCGATGTCATCATCTCTGACTGGGACGATGACGATGACTTCGTCACGCTCTACGTCGAATCCGTGATCAACGAGAACCGGCTGCTGGTCGATACCAGCATTTCACGGGACCTCAACGAACTTCCCTCAAAGTACAGCCAGGCCGCAGGCGGCCACTTCCAGGTGGGGCGCGTGAACGTGCGCTACCGCGTGCGCCGGGCGCTCTCCAAGTCCGAACAGGTGGACTACCTGGAGGCCTACTCGGCAGGATTCGACTCCAAGCGTCTCGTCCTCGTGTGGCCGGATGCCGTCGAACTCGGAGCCCTGGCCAGCGGCACGCACGAGGGCTTCTACCTCGCAGGCGTCGTGGGCGGCATGGTCGCCGGACTGCCCTCACAGCAGGGTTTCACCAATCTCGGCATCGCCGCCGTCGATCGCCTCTACAACTCGGCGCCCGACTACTTCAGCGACGACGAGATCACGGAAATCAGCAATGCCGGGTGGATGGTGTTCCAGCAGGACACGACCGAGAGCCTGCCCTACTGCGTGCATCAGCTGACCACTCACCAGAGCGGCGTCTTCGACTTCGAGGAGTTCTCGGTGGTGAAGAACTTCGACTTCGTCGCCCTGGCCTACAAGGCAAAGCTGGACGCCCTCCTCGGCAAATACAACCTGGTAGCAGACACCGTCGGCCTCATCCGTGCAGGCCTGAACGGCGTGACCACCAACCTCAAGGCCCAGAGTCTCCCGTTCCTGGGTGCCCCCATCACCGCGGCGTCGATCTCGTCGCTCGGGCGCCTGGCCGGAACGCAGGACCGTGTCGAAGCCAACATGAGTGTGACCTATCCGCGCCCGATGAACCGGATCGGTCTGCACCTCGTGGCCACCACCTCGTAAGGAGGAATCCTCATGGCAGCTCCTGGAATCACTCGTGCAGCCTCCTCCTGGCGGGCGTTCAAGTCCGACATCGAGCGGGCCATGGACGCAGCACCGTTGATGACGGCGCACCCGGAGGACACACTGGTACTGGCAGGTCCCCCGCACATCCCCGAGGGCAACACCATCGAAGGCCTGTCGGTTCTCGGCATGCTCCAGATGTTCAACGTCGCGTCGGCATCTCCGACGACGCCGTTGCTGGCGCTCGGCTCGAACCGACAGTTCTACAGCAAGGCCAAGGCCCAGAACTCCGTGACTCTGGCCAAGCTCCTGTTCAACCGCGGGAACCTGCTGTACAAGCTGTACGAGAACGTGATCGCGTTCTTGGGCGGCGGCGGCACCGGCACGGACATGGACGCAGGAATCCAGTTCCTCCGCGACATGGACGAGCCTGCGCTGGCACCCGAGAGCGAGTCGCTGTTCATGTGCGATCTCGACTCCCCGCTGTTCGGCCTTCCGTTCGGGCTCTGCGTCCTGTTCCGCACGAAGATCGGCGTGCCCATCGGTGGCATGTATCTCGAACGGTGCACGATTCAGACCTGGAATCTGGCCTTCGCCAGCGGGCAGAACGTGGTGGCCGAGAACTGCGCCATCATCTTCGACCGGCCCAAGCCCTACGATCCCGAGAACATCACGGGCTGGGAGGACGAAGAGTCCCGCGCAGGCCTCCAGGCCTACATCGACTCCGAGTCGCCTGACGTCCGCGGAGATGACATCATCGGCGGTCTGGGCACGAACTTCGACCACGCCACGTCGGAGCCCGTATCGTAGCCCTGGTCCCCTACTTCTACATCTGGTAAGCTGTTCCCAGTCCGTATCAGGGCTTTACGGGGTAAACCATGAGCGGTGCCTGGGAACTTCACGGACAAGACACACCGCCGGAAGAGGGCGAAGCCCGTGCTCCTCTCGGCGGGGGCGTTGCGGCGCGCGAGGCCGTCATCGCGGAAGTCGATCCCACCAACTACACTTACATCCTGAAGGACAACAGCGAAGCCCCGATTTACGACGTCATCCCTTACGGGGACAGCGGGGGAGCACGGGGGGAAGGCGACATCCGCGTCTACGACGTGGACACACGCGTCGTAATCTTCGAGATGGAAAACGGGCGCTCCTTCTTCCTCCCGATCGAGTCTGGAAGCGCCAATCCCGCGGCGTACCAAATCGAGGACGCAGAGAATATCACGAATGTCGGGATGTCGACCCAATCCTCTGCGGAGGACAATGACGTCTCTCACCGCGGCACGCGCCCCTACGACATGCAGGAAGGGGATCGCGTCATCCGTGGCTTCATGGGCAACATGGTTGCCGTACTGTCCAACGGCGTCACGATGCTGCGGGGGAGCAAGACAGCGGAGATTGTCACCAATGCCCTTGATGGTGCGGTACAGATTGTCTCGAACAAGTTCCGCCATATCATCCCCGCCTGGGGGCGCATCTACATTGAAGAAAACGACAACGGTGGGGCATCTCTCATCCTTCGTGCGAACCCTTCCAAGAACGCCACGGGGGAGGGAGAGCATCTGATCGCTATCGACATCGGCGCTTCCGGGGGGCTCATCCGCGCGGCCGTGAAAGACGGCAGCGGAAAAGAGGTGGGGTTCATCCACATCGGTGCCGACGGCGGGATCAACATGTCGTCTGCCCCCTCTCTCCTCTCCCAGGAGTCCAAGGAATACCGTCGGACTGTGCACGGACCCACCGTCAAACGCCACGACGGCCCTTCCCTCACGCTGCACAGAGACAAGGCGACCACGCTCGGCGACAGCAGCGAAGAGCGGTGGTCGGGCGAAAAAAAGATGTCCACTGACTCTCTGGCCCTCAGTGGAAATACCCGAATGGAGCTATCCGCAGGGACGCTCTCCCAGTCGGCCAGCGGAAATGCTCTCGGAGTTCCCACACCTCAATCGGTATCACACGACGTCAGCGTGTCCGGAGGCTCCCAGAAAATCACCATCGGAACGGGCCTCGACGCATCTGCGTTTCCGAGCTTCATGTGCGACGTGAAAGGCGGCAGCGCGTCTTTCATTGTCGGGTCCCAAACCACCGGGCGCTTCCAGGTCATCTCCAAGCCTGCGATGGCTCCCGCCGGTTTGCCTCCTACGATTGAGGGAACCCCTGCGGACCCCAACGCCAACGCGATGGCCGCAGTCCCTGGCATCTACTTGATGTCCAAGGGAAGCAAGATCCCCGTCCCCCCCGTGCGGTGGGATGCCCAGGACTGGCTCATCTTTATGACCAACATGATGATCTACAACCTGTCCCACACGCACCAGTTGGCAGCGGGCCCCTTGATTCCAGGTCCCCCTGTTCCGACGCTACCCCCGATTGCATCACCATCTGCTCTCGCAGTGACACAACCATTCGTCGGAGAACCTGCCAAGATTTTCACGTCCCAGACCACGGGCGTTGCTGTGATGGTAAGCTGATGATCATCTCAGGCTGGCAATCCGTAACCAAGGCCCCTGCATTGAATGGGCTGCTTTCTCTTCTGGAAATCTCCTCTGCCTTTTGCAAGCATCAGGCGCACATGGCCACGGGCCAGCTCCCTGGAAGAATGCTCGCGTTCCTCCAGAGCGGACAGATCCAGAGCCAAGTTGGACAAGCAATGGCAAGTGCCAAATCTCCCGGGGAAAAAGCGAGAATTCAGCGCGCCTACGATCTCGCATTGGAGCGAGCCCGGACGGGAGAAATTGGCCAACCCGCCGAGGAGAAAAAGGGGAAAGATTCCTTTAATACCCGGAACTTGCAGATCCGCCCCGGGGGAAAGGCACGAGAACCCCGGGCTGCGCCTCGAATCAAAAAAGAGGTTCGGGCGCGTGCGCGCGACAGTTTTTCGAGCAGGTGGTAGGCATGACTTCTCTTCGCGAAGCCATTGCAGCACAGACAGACGCGAACAACGTCACTGCGATCCCAGGGGAAAACACAGAAGACTTCCTCGAGAAGTTCGAGGAGTCGCTCAAAGCATTCGACTACAAGTGGTTGGATGCTGGAGTCACTCCTGCCCTCCCCGGAGGGAAAGAGCTCGCTAACGCTTTGAAGCCTGTTCTGGTTCTGTTGGAAACAATCCAGACATTCCTAGCGGCGGTGAAGACTCTGCTCGATATACTGGAGAAGTTCCTGCTCGGACTTCTCGACATCATCGCGACCGCACTCAAAGCCATCATCGGTGCAGTGCGCACTTTGCTCGACACCGTATTCGCATCGCTGACGACACCGCTCAAAATCTTCTACGTTCCAATCATCCCCGCGCAGCGTTTGGTGAGTACGGGAACCCCCCACGAAACCATCGAGGCCTCGAAGCGGCGCTTGTTCGATTCGTTCAAGGACACGCTCATTGCCCGCGACCGCGTCTTCGCGCGACACCTGCAAGAGAAAGAGGGCACCATCTTCCTGTCGGAAGAAGCGTCCCTTTCCACGGTGGCGCGTCTTGTTGAGGCTGCCGATCCTTCGGGCGGCGAATCCGTGCATCCGTCCCTAAGTGATTACGCGCTCTGGAACTTCGGCGCGACGTATGCCTGGGAACGTTGGTATCAGGACTTCAAGGACGTCGAGAATCTGAAGTTCAACATCTTCGATGTCATGCTGCCCGGAGCAACACGCGGGGGCCTCGCCAAGCTGAAGCAAATCTATCTCGGTTCCCTGAATGACGCGGCTGACTCGGCGCGTCCCCAGTTCGCCGAGAACGCTGCGGTCGCTGGATTCTGTCTGGTATGGGGCGCCTCCGACATCACCACTTTCCTTGAAATCATCAAGACCTTCGCGGACTTGGGTTGGGCTTCCACATCGCCTCTCAACAGCGTTGAGCGCACTGTGCCAGTTCCTTCAGATTTCAAGGCAACCAAGATTCCCGCCAGTCGCCCTGGAGATGCGTGGACTCAACTGGAGTGGGCGTGGCCAAAGGAGATCCTCGACTCGGGCATTTTCACGAACACCGAGACGCGCTTGAAGTACGAAATCACTGCTGCCGAGATCTTCCGCTATCGAGGGCCCAACGCGCTGCCCATTTACAACGGGGACATCCGCGAACACACCTCGGGGGTCGGGCCCGTTGACGCCCCTCTGAATGAATCCAGCCACGAAGAATTGGGGTGCATCTACAGTGAGGAGCTCAAACCCACTGTGACAACAAGCCTCATGTCTCTCTTCTCCCCCACGCGCTACACCGACAAAAGCGCGCCATTCTCCGTTCCCGAGGACAACCTCGCAGAAGACGGGTACCAAGTTCAATACGCCATGCGCTTTCAGTATCGCCGAGGAGTCCTGGATCCAACTCAGGTGGGCGCTCCTGTTGTTCAGGGGCCTGTTGAGTATTCGCCCCTCACCGGTCCCGCGTCGCTCCCCATGGGAACCACGGTCGTGCGCATCATCACCACAGGAAACCCCCCTGACTGGCTGGACGTCTCCTTCGGGGAGTTTGCGTTCCCCGCCTTCGTGGACATGATTCGCTTCCTGTATGGTTTCCTCGATGACCTGGAAGCCCTCGTAGACGCCGCGGCGGGGCGCCTGAAGAAAATCATCGAGGACATCGCAGCCCTGGCAAGAAAGTGGATCGAATTCGCGGAAGAAATTGCCGCCATCGTAATCAAGTTCACAAAATTGCTGGCCACGCTGTTGCAACTGAGTGCCAACGGCTTCTACTTCTACGGCCTGCAAGGCAACGACACCATTCGTCGGGCAATCCAAGGCTCCATGCGAGTTCCACCATTCGACCCCGACGACCAGTTTCAGCTTCAACGCCTGACGTGGGATGACCCGCGCCTGGACCCCAAGAACAGCCGGTACGATGCGTCCCTCGTAACCGTCTCGGATAGCGATCGAAAGAAGCTCCTGCGTCAACCCCCGCTCTACGACAACACTTTGGTGGGCAGCGTGATGTTCGTCGCGGGCAGCGACGCCATGGACTCCTTCGTCAAGCTCATTGCAGCCATCTTCGGCTTCTCGATCCCCCTCAACTCCGACGCCCTCAACGCACAGGCCGCAATCGTAGGTGACGCTGCACAAGACATCGAGGACGCTGCTGCATCAATCTGGGACAACAGCGAGGAAGCCTGGTCCTTCGACGCTGCGCTCAAGGGCAACCCCATCATCAAGCCCAAGGATCTGGATCTCGAGGTCATCGCGGATCCCGATATCGCGGAGTTCGGAGGGACCGCCGGAGACCCCACCCGGAACCGGGGTTTCAATGACGCTTTGGAAGTGGTGCGTCCGGTGGACGCTAAGTGCGGCGAGGACGACTAACCTTGGGGCTGTGTCGCCCCGAGTCCCTGAAGATGCTGTGCTCCGAGAGCTCCTCCTGCTCCTGCTCCCCCCGCGGCTCCGATGAGCCCGAGAATGGTGGCAAGAGTGTTGGGGTCGACATCGGTTCCGAAGAGGTCGTTGACCGCCTTGCTCCCGTAGTAGCCTCCCAGACCGCCGAGTCCGGCTCCCAGGACGCCCCCACCAGCAGCGCCAATTCCGGCCCCGGCAGGCGCCGAGAGTCCTGGAGAGGCCGGGGGTCCCTGCGGTCCCTGCTCTCCCTGCTCTGCCATCTGGGCGTAGTACTCGTTCAGAAGGTCCGCGTAGCCTCCTCCCATGTCGCCGCCACCGTAGTCTGCCCCGTATCCCCCGTCGTAGCCGCCCCCAGCGCCGTACTGGTCGTACCCGTACATGTCGTAGGGGTCTCCTCCGAAGACCTGGGCCACCTTGACCTGCCCGTCCATGTCCTTGAAGAGAATGCCCGCTTCCTTCAGCGCCCGCACCCCGCCATACACGTAGGCCCGTTTCTCGTGCTCATTCATCCTGTCCTCCTCGGATCAGCGTCCTAATGATACTCGGTATGGTCTGTGGTATCAAAAAGAAAGGGACCTAAAAAGTAGCGTCTCCAGAGCCTTTTGGGTAACCTGGAGACGATTTGAACACAACCTCTCCTGGAGGAGGAAAGAAAATGGCAGACCTGAGAGCAACCTCGACCAAGGACCAGAAGCAGCTTCTCCCCAAATTGGGGGGCGATTCTGTCGAGTTCAACGAGATCGGAGATCTCTACGACTACGACGCCAACGATCTGCTCACACTGGACGACGGCGACACCGTCATGGAGGGCCTTCTGACGGCCCGCGACGAGGGCGACATCACGCTCGAGGTGGGCGCGATCACCCTGGTCGAGTCGGGCGCGGGCGCGGGCGAGGTCAACATCGCTGACCTGGACGCCCTGAAGGCGTACCTCGAGACGGAGCAGTTCGTCTCGGGCGCCTCTTTTGTGTCGACCGAGCAGACCGGCGACGGCACCGAGCAGGACGTGGCCCACGGGCTGGGCCGCGTGCCGGACAAGGTCCTGATCGTGACCACGGAGACGGCGCCCCCATTCGTCTCAACCGAGCAGACCGGCGACGGCACCGAGCAGGACGTGGCCCACGGGCTGGGCGCGACCCCGGACAACGTCACCGCGATGATGTCCGAGATCCCCCCGACCGCGGTCTTCAAGTCGCCCGAGCAGACCGGCACCGGATCCGAGCAGACCATCGCGCATGGCCTCGGCGTCATCCCGGATCTGGTGTTCCTCCAGATCTCCGAGGGTGACGGCAACGCGTTCGATCTCGTCGAGACAACGCCTGCCGACGACACCAACGTGTACCCCACGACCGACGCGGCCCGGAAGTACTACGTGATCGCGATCAAGTTCGGCACTCCGGACCTGGCTCAGGGCGCCCACGACGACACCGACCTGAAGATCACCGCCCCGACCGGTGTGAAGTACGTCGCGACGGCATCTCTCAACGACGACGTGGCCGAGGGAACGCACGACGCGACCGCCGTGAAGGCCACCGCACCCGTCGGCCAAAAGTACAAGGTCTTCGCGCAGTAACCCCTCTCCCCTTTACCTCGTAAATCAGTCTCCCAGTTCGGGGTCTCCACCAATCCCACGCTCCAGAGCCTCTGCAAAGAAAGCATCGGCCCAAAGGGAACGGGTCTTCCGTGACAAATGCCTGCGACGAAAGAGCTGTTCGGAATGGAACATCGTCTCGCGTGCTACATGATCAGCCCTGCTCACGATTGACAGGTTGTCCTTCAACGCACCGTAGGCCATCTTCTGCGCATTCTTGGCCAGACGTTCGGCCTTATCGAGTTTCTCCTGGCACGCATTGATCTGCTGGATGGCTGGTTTGCGGTAGATCTTGAAAATCGTAACGCCGCCTGCGAGGAGGCCTACGGCGAATACCGCAAACAGTAAGAGAATGAATTGCCAGCGTGCTAGCAACACATACTTCTGCGGATCTACCATCTGGTAGCTCATGGTTTGCTCCTTGGTTTTATACGGGTGGAGGGTCAGCCGCAGCCGTAGCTACCATCTTGGAAACGCGAATTGACGTTGGCAGCTTTGGCCTTGAGGCCGACCCGGGTTTGGACGCTCTGGTTGTGCACCCTGTTGCAGTGCTTTCCGCACTTCGGACAGGGCTCGGTCGAACGGTCTTCTGTGTCACCCTTGATGGCTTCGAAGAACTTGGTCCGGCACTTCTTGTTCTTGCACTCGTAGTCGGTCAGTCTAGGCATTCGACTTCCCCTTTAGAAAGTGCGGAGGACGTGGCGGGGAGAGCACACGCCCTCCGCGCCCGAAGCGCGCCGAGGGAGCGCCACGCCCCAGGTTATACCAGTCCGTCCGCCGCTTCATCCGCACCGTGCCCCACCGCTGTGACATTCGCAAACATCGCCGTGGACGCACCTGAGGTCACGAGCTTCAGGAACCATCCGGGAGGAATGATCAAGGCCGCTTGTTCTCCGAACACGAAGAGCTCTGTCTCCGTTGTGCCCGAAAATGCCACGACCTCGTCTGTCCCATTCACGACAGACAGCGACCACGCAGTCTGCCCCCCAAACTTGATCCAGAGCTGAAGGATGCGAAGAACCTGGGGCTTGTCCTGCCCGAAGAGGAACTTGCCTCCCTCATCAGCCGCTGCGTACTTGATCCAGCCAGGCTCAAGAGTCGGAGTCAGGGGACTTCCTCCTCCGGGAACATCCCCGTCGAAGTCGTTGCCCGCACTGATCCGCTGCTGCATCGTAATGGGCGAACTGCCGACCATGAGAAGCTGTGTCATATCGTACCTCCGTTCCCGGCTATTCTACCGAGTTAACGGATGAGGGTCACATGCTTTTCGTGTCCGGCCGGGGGCTTGAGTACATCCTGGAGCGCGTCGGCCCTGTAGACGCGGAACTCTCCGTTGCGATAACTCCCGTATCCGCGGTTCCAATCTCCCCACGGGTCGTGGATGAGGATGTCCCCGTTTGCACTGCATCCGACCGCCAGGACGATGTGTCCCGAACCTGTGAAACGGCCACTCAGGAGAATGGGGCCATCGGCAACGGATTCTGCAATGTCTTCGAGACTCAGCCCCGCAGGGCGCGATTCCTTGGCACCGTACTCCTGCGCACACCAGGCCAACATGGAGTGAACGTGCTGCGGTTTCACCCTGCCGTAGAGCGCAGGAGCCACCTTTTGAAAAGCGGCATCCGCAACCTGGGACTGAAGGAAGAGATAGAGTTCATCCTCGAACTGCATCTCCGGGCGGCGTTGGGCAATCCCCTTCGAGGAAAGCGCCATTGCCAAACACGTCACATTGCAAGTGCCTCCCGGGTTGTACCTGTTGTCACGCTGTGAGAAGTAGGGCACTCCCAACTTGGTGTCAATTAGCTTTCCCGGAGAACCCTTGACCTTTGGAAACTGGAGCGCATGGTAAGTCCCGTCCCCAACAACACCATCTACCTGGAGAGCGTTCCACGCTTGGAAAGCCAGGACAGCTAGTTCAGTCTCGAGTCCGAAGTGCCCCGTGACCTGGAGTTCATTGTAGGCAACATCCCGGACGAGTCCCTGGACGTGCTTGACGTCCGCCCCCGCGTCGTCACGTGCGACAAGCATTAGAGCGCCTCGCAACGCTCTTTGAGGAGGATCGCCAGTCCGTGCTCTCCCATGAGAGCCATCATGTAATTGGCCAGCATTCGCTTGGCGTCCTCGGGTTCCTCCTGGAGAAGTTGCAGGAGGGCAGGACCATCGAGGTCGGGGCTGTCGTAGGTGTCCTCCGCGTTCTCCCTACGGATCCCTAAAACTCTGCTGATGAGTGTGTGCGCCACCAACTCCACGCGATAAACAGTCTTGTCGTAACTGGCACTCTTCTTCGCGCGTGGGGTGGGAGCTACCAGGAAACACCGAGGAGCGCTCGTCCGCGGATTGAGTTGTGCCGGTGTCTTGTCCACGAAGGCTTTGAACTGCATGTGCCTCTCCTACGCAATCCCACGGCGCCCAAGTTTCACCTGCACCCTGCGTCCGTTGCAATTGCTGCACTGTATCCCAGGAGAGAAGCGTTCCTCTCCTGTGCCGAGGCAAAGTGGACACGTTTCTGTGTCGGGAAAATCGAAACGGCGGGCGTGCATGACACCCTTGTACAACGGCTCCCAGAATGAAATCTCTATCGGAGGAATGTAAGGAGGCGTCGCAACAGTTGCCGCATCGGGCCAGTACTTTGGTTGATCTGAAGCGGGCCAGTAATTCTCCAGGTAAAATTCACCCGTCATCCCGTTGTCGTCGACCAAGGCATTGAAAATGCTCTTGACCTCGTCGCGGAAGACTTCGTAGTTCACGTAGGAGCTGGAGGACATCAAGACCGAGACGGAAATTCCTATTTCTGGAATGGACATCTCCCCAAAAACGGCCATGAACCCTCTCCCTTTTTCTTGACAGTGATAATGCCGGAGAAATGCTAATGAAATCAAGGCGGGAAATGTCGCCTAAAAAAATGGCTGTCATTGGCGGACTTTAGCGAACGCAGCCCATTTCAGGATACGTCCGCCTGTCCTCATCTCCGCTGTTCACGTAACGCTGCCAGGAAGTTTCTCCTCACCCGAAGCGGAGCTTCTCCTGCGTGCAATGCTGCCAGAGATCCTATGTAGTACCTTCGAAGAAGTTCCAGGTCGGCATGCACGGGCGTAGCCCAGACGGCCTGGTTGTCGCGCTGGTCAATCTCCAACGCGACCAGATCCTGCATCCCTGACGCCCTCCAATAGTTACTATCAACGAAGACCGTAAGACGGGAACGAGAGCTGTTCGCCACCAGGGCTTCTTTGTTCGTGTGGAATGTCCAACCGGGCCAGACGAGGCGGGGATCGTGAAAGGCATACAGAATTACCCTGTTCTTGTTCTTCTCTGGTTCGGCATGGAGGAAACGGACGTAGGGCGCTTTCCCTATCGGAAAGATGATTTTCGCCGCGCGCAAAATGTACCCCCGCAGGGGAGGCTTCCTTGACATACTCTCCTCTCCTTTTCAAAAAAGAAAAGCGGCGCCGAGGCCCCCGGTGGGGGGGATCCCGACGCCGCTGCTGCACATTCCCGGCCGGGCGCTACGCCGCCGCGGCCTCTTCCGTCTCGACCTCGGCCACGGTCCGCTGGAAGTCGATCTCCTCTCCGCAGTAGGGGCACACCTCGGCGCCCTCGACGTAGACGATGTCCTCCTTGCAGTGCGGGCACTCGTAGTCGGTGTCCTCGTCGCCGTCCTCGTACGCCGCGTCGGACGCCACCGTCACCAGCGTTGCGAAGGACTCGAGCGCCTGCTTGAGTGGCCCGACCAGCATCTGGACCTCTTCGGAGCCCCAGTCATCCCCGAGGTCTTCGACGTACTCGTCGAGGAACTCGATGAGGTCGGTGACCACGGGCTCCTCGATGTCCTCGAAGGCCTCCTGGAGAGCCTCGACGAAGTCCTTGGCGCCGTAGGCCAGGTACTCGCGCCAGTCCTCGCCCGGGAACAGCGTCGAGATCACCTCGGACACCGCCCGCTTCACGTGGCGCTTCCCCGGCTTGAGCAGCGGCCAGCTGGCCAGCGCCGTGCCGATGGAGCCCAGTGCGACGCCGACCGCCGCGAGAGCCAACGCGAACATCGACTTGGCGTCGGCGATCTCTGCCGCCGTCATCGCCTCCTTCGCGAGCTTCTCCGCGCGACGCGCACGCAGATCGACCTCGCTGATTCCTGTCTCGAACACGTTCGTGAGCTCGACGGCCCACTCCGCAACGGTCTTCTTCTTTCCGTCCATGGGTAAAAACCCTCCTTCTTTTCTCGGGAGTTTCCTGGGGAAACCCCCAGGTAAGCTGTTCAAGCTCTTCTCCCGAGCCTGAGGGTTTCTGCCGACACACACGTCAGCTGATTTACGTGCTCTTCTACCTCGAAATGGACGAATTCTTTGAAATGCCAGCCCAGGGGAGAGGCCACCCAGGCGGGGGCTGGCAGGCCACCCGAAAGGAGATGAGTACGGAGCTGACCCCGGAAGCCGCGCGAAGCTCCGTACTCTGTCGCTCCCCTTCGACATTGTGAGCCCTTCGCGCGACTCGTATGGGGAATTCCGTTTCCTTTTACCAGATCTTGTGGAAAATCCGTTGCCGCAAGTTGGACGTTGTGACCCTGTATCCGCAGGGATCAGCCTGTGCTCCCTCCCAGACACTCTTCGCCGCTTCTTCCGCGGCGGCAAAGGGACCGTAGATGCCCCAGTTGCTCAAATGAATGTAGCTGCGGCTGCCATCGGGGAGGTCAGTTCTGAACAACGCCACGTTGTGCCCCGAAAGAAAGGTGCCCTTCTTGGTGAAGTTCACGGTCAGGAGGCCCAATCGGAAATAGTGCCTTCCTTTGTACTTGATCCCGTGGCGTCCCTTGCTCAACGCGGTAACTGCAAACTCATCACAGTCTCCCCGTTTCGTGACCTCGAACTTTCGCGGACGGCTGATCATGTCCCCCAAGTGCCACCAGGGGTCCTTCCTCCACGTGCACGTATCCAGGAACTCTTGAATCTTCTCCGCCTCGAACTCCTGGTCGGCTTCCCCCGTGTGGTGGATTTCAAACAGGACGCGGCCTATTCGAGACCAGATGTAGTATATCCCCAGGACATAGGTGAAGAAGAGCAGTACTCGAACGCATGCTCGTTTGAACGACGACATCTGCAACTCCGTTGCATAGTTACGTTGAAACGATTATCGCCCGGGGGGCACTGGGTTGGCTAATCTTCGACGGGGTCGCCGGTCTCGGGGATGTCACCCTGGAGATCGCGCAGGAGCTCTTGCTTCTGGTCCTCAACCTCCTTGAGACGCTTGACTGCGTTGTGCATCCGCTCGTTTTCACTGAGGGCTTCCGCGTGATACTCCTCAATGAAATTCTCGTGCTGCACGATCAGGGTGCACAGCTTGGTGACGTCGGGGCTCTTGGACTGGAGGTGGCGCAGGAACTTGCCCTTGGTCGCTGCGACGCTCTTGGACAGTTCAGCCACCTTGTCAGGCTTCTTCTCGGTCTTCTCGGTCTTCTCGGACTTCTTCTTGTCGGTCATAGAGTCGCTCCTCTTTCTCCTGTGAGTATTTCGATCAGGTCTTCCGGGGTGTAGCGCTCGAAACCGTGCTCCTCGACCTCCTTGTTCCAGGGCTGCTTGAACGTCATGGGACCCCCACCAGCCGCGTGGACCTCATAGATCGTCTTGGGCTTGTCGTCGATCAGGATGTCTCCCTGAGCATGCACGACAAAGTGCTTCCGGGAGCAGATGATAAGATGGTCGTCTGGGTTGGCTCCGAAGTTCTTCTCGACCCACCAGGCTCGCTCATACGCGGCGCTGGGGTGGAGCTTCGTCAGTGGGAGCGACGTCAGAATAGCCCACGGGCTGCCGCTGTTACGGAGGGCCTTGATGAGCGCTCGTGCCCAGGGATAGGGCTTGATGTTGGCCCAGAAGCCCTTGTCAGTCCAGATCTTGCGCCACTCGTCGGACCCCAGCACCTTCGTCATGTCGAAATCCGTGATGTCTTCGGCACTGAAGTTGGTTCCCCTCTCTGCGTTCCAGCGTGTAAGAATGGCGCCCACCCAGTCACCAAGAACACCATCACAGTCGATGAAGAACACGTTTTCCTCCGTTCAAAAAAGAAGAGACCCGCAGCCTACGCCACAGGTCCAAAGCAGTGCGGTGAAGTTCACTCTCTTATACCAAGAGAGGTCGGATTTTTACCTGGGGGGTACGTTCTCCGCAGCCCACGGCAATGCGTTCTCCAGGAACCAGGTTTCAACGGGATTCTGTGCTCTCGCCCCCCGGTACACTCCGATGCCAGCCCCCGCAGGTACTCCGGCTCCCCCACCCACCATCGCCGCACGCGGTCCCCACTTCTTGAAGAACTCCGCCACCAGTCGCGGGTCGCGTTTCAGCAACCCTACCAGGCCTGCTGCTCCGGCTCCGAGGGCGGCACCGCCGACGCCGCCAGCAATGCCTCCCCCCACGCCATACGGAGCGAGCGTAGGGAAGTCGAGCGCTCCCATTTTCACACCAGGCACCGCCGGACGAACCGCGGCTGGACCTGAGTGTCGAATGAGCTCCTTGGGGGAGAGGGACCGCAATTGGGAGCGCATCATGCTGAACGCTTCCGGGTTCTTTCGCAAGATGTTGCGCAGAATGCCGAGACCCTCGAGAAGACTCCCCGGGATCTCCTTAGCCCATGCTTGTGCGGCCTTCTCCAAATCGAGTTTCTGCCCAGGAGGGGACATTTCGGGAGAAAGAACCGACGCGATGATCGGCATCCCTTTCTTCCCCACAGACTTCACCACTGCGTAGCCCTTGAGCACTCCGGCATCGTTGAAAAGAGGAACGTGGTGTGCCGCCCCCGAGGGGAGCTTTACGCCGTAAAGACGCGCTCGCAATGCGTCCAAGGCTTTGGTGTTTACGGAGGGCGCGCGCTCCTGGAGGCGCTCTTCGGCGTGGGCCATCAGAAGCCCAGGCTCTCCATGATGGTCGGATCCGGACGCAGCATGTTATAGCCGCCATACAGTCCCGCCGCGCCAACACCTGTTCCGATGGCACGATTCATGCGCTGCTGCCGCAGCAACTCGTCCCATCTCCCCATCCCTCTGGCGGCCTTCCGCGCGCCCGGAGACCAACGCCCCTTGGCCAGGAGACCCTTGATCGGAGCCCCTTCCAAGAACGCCTGGGCTCTCGTAGGTCCCATGTGCCGTTGGATGCCCGCCCAGCGTCCGGGATCGGCAATGCGCGGGTCCGCCGAGAAGAAGCGACGAATGCCTCCCGGGATCTCCCCGAGAACGCTCCCTGCTCCCTCAAGCCAGGACCCAACGCCCGAACCCAATCCCCGAAGTTTGCTCGCGGCCATCGCAGGGTTGATCTGAGCACACTTGGTCAGCCCCGCGGTGAGGAGCGGAAAGGATGCGGTCTTGAGAAGATCCTCGCTCATGAGAAACCTCCAAATACGGATGTATTATACGGAGGAGCAGGAGGCGGAGTCAAAGACTCCCGATTTGGGTGAGATCGAGACCGGGGGTCGGGTTGGACTGTGCGAACTCTACCAGGCGCTCAAAGAGCTCCTCATCAGTCTGGGGGGCGTGCATACTCTCCTGATACGCCTCCTGGGCGGCCTCCTGCTGTTTCTGCTCCATGTACTGCTGGAAGCCTGAAGTGAACTTCTGCCGTGCGGCCGGGCTCATTCGGGAGAAAAGCAGGGGGGAAACATTTCCCCCGAGTGCGTAGAGGCGTTCAGCGAAGGAAGCGGCGACCTGGGCAGTCTTCATGGTGTGGGCGCGGGCACCGCAGGAACCGCCTGGTTCAGTCGCTCCACAATCTTCTCTAGCTGTTTCTGCTCGACCCGATCTGAAGCAAAGTGGTCGTAGACTGTGTACACCATCCCCAGCAGCAGGCACACGAATAGAATCGACTGCAACGTTTCACGGAGTGTCTTGGGAAAGTACGAATGGCCGTTGGCCTTTTTGATGCCCTGCTCAACTGCGAGTTCTACCTGCGCACTTGTCATAGCAGATGCCTCCTTCTGGGCCTCCTCGACAGACTCTAACCTATCTCCCAGGGCCGCATCAATGTTGTCGATATATTCACGGGTATCTCGAATTTTTTGGAAGACGTCTTTGCGATGGCCACGGCAGTCTCCCTCCTTTACACGAGATTCAGCTTTTTTCTCGATATCTTTAACGTCAGCACGGATCTGCTTGATTTGATCCATGAGAACGTCATAAAGGGGCACCTTGTCCGTGTTCTGACCCATCTGGGCGCCTCCAACAACATGTCACCTCTATTATACACCCAAGTGATCTCAATCGGTCTGCTGGAGCTGCTTCTTCTGCTTGAGCGGCTTTGGAGGTTTGATCTTCTCCGGCTTCTCCGGCTTCTTCGTCTTTTGCGGCTTGGCGTGCGGGGGGCCTTTGCACTTCCCGACTTTCGTGAAATCGAGCATATCATTGCCCTCCTGAGAGCCAAGAATAACAGCCGGAATCTCTCTAGGCAAAAGGAAAGGACTAGATACAGTCCTTCGCCCGGGGCCGGGCTCGGGGCCGTGGAGTGCAGCTCACCACGTCTCCCTCTTCCCTCGAATCCTTTCCTACCTCGTGTGAGGATTTTTTCTCTGGGTCTTGCCGGGGTTGTCATCACAGTTTCCCCCGAACCCTTCCCCTCTTAGTAGGGGCATCAAGTCCAACGCGTCGTGACAGGAAACCAATCAAGTGGACGTGCCAGGTGCCACCCCAACCGTTTCCCCTCCCGCTTCCACGCACGAGTCCAGTGTTAACCAGCCCACCGTGTGGAGAGTTTTCGTGACCCTGTCATTCGCACACCGACTCCCGCGTCTGGAGCAATGCGGTGTGAGTGGAGGTTGTCTGCTCTTCAACAGTACTGGCAGAGCCAGCCCAAGTCCTGTCCCCAGTCAACCGAGCGGGAAGATGCCTCGATTTTCCGGATCCAGGGGGCGCAGGGTGCCATGGGTGCCCATCCCTTGAGTACCGGCTTCCCGGCACAGACAGCGCAAGCGCTCACGGGTTTCCTCCATCCCGACCTGCTTACCGGGGACCACGCAAACGGTTGGAAAGACCGCTGCCTGGCGTCCCGGAGACACAGGAGTTTGCGTCGATCCCCTCGCTCCCCGCACCGACGGTGAACCCACCAGACGAAGAAAGAAACGCGCATCACGACAAAACCTTATACCAGTTTTACGCAGTAATTGACCGGGCTCTGGGCGCCTCGTAGAATATCCCTGCGGAGGCGTGCGTGACGTTGCAGTTCGAAAAGGTCGGCCAGACGCTGCCGTGGCAAGAAGACGAAAGCAATCTTGCTCGTAACGCCGCCATGGCCGGTCTCGCCGGGTCCCCCTTCCTTGGCCTCGCAGGAAGAGAACGCATCACCAAAGACCCGTTTTTCAATCGCAACATCCCGCGAATGTCGATCAAGGACCTGTCGCGGAGAGCCCGCACGGGAGACGTTCTCCTCTCCGCTTCCAAGGGACTGCCGCTCTACAAGGCGCTCCAGGCACCGGTCTACGGCTCCGACTTGTTCCACGGGATCTCCGCAGTTGGTGGTGGGAAATTCGTGGATGCCGGGTATCTCGGAAAAACCTGGCCCCACCTTCGTCGCGGAGAAAAAGGACGCCCGTCCGACCCGGCACGTCTTGCCCGCATGGTACGCCAAGAAGGATACCTCCCAAATCTGAAAGAGCTCCTCGGCACCGACAAGTATCGTGACCTGGTCCTTCTTCGTCCCACAGCTGAAGCCCGCGCAGCGATGGGCGGCAAAGCCGGGGTCAAACGTCTGACCGAAGATATCATCGAGAAGTCAACGCTCCCCTACGGCAAGGGCCACAGCAAGATTCTGTCGGGACTTTCGGAACTGTTCGTTCCCAAGATCGAGGGGGCGGCAGGGGACGTCAAGATTTTTGGCAACCAGATCTGCAAGGGAGAAGTGTGCTCCACGTTGCCGGGCCAAGCCATGGAGCGAGCGGGAATCAAGGAAGTCGTTAAGGGCAAGCCCGCCAAGTACCTCGGTTCCCCTGACTACCTACGCTCCCAACATTTCGAACCTGTTGCTGCGCGCATCGGAGGAAGCCCTTTCTTCTCCCAACGGGGGCTGCGTCTATCGGGCCTGGGCCTGCGCGGGGCTCTCGGTGCCGGACTTGCGGGAGGTCTCTACGCAGGGACAGAGGATCCAGCACTTCTTGGCGCCGTCGGCGCAGGTGCTCTGGCGGGGCCCGAACTACTAGACACTGCTGAGAGCATGCACAAACGGATGCTTGAGAGAGATCTCCCTCGACGTGGATGGGGACACATCTCCGGGCTGTCCGAGAAAGCATTCCCCTCAACTTCAAATGTCCTGATGCAACTCTCCGAACGCCTCGAGCCCGGAGGAAAGTTGGCTCCGAGTGCAACTGAACAAGCCATCCAGAAAAAATGGCTTCGTCGCACGTTGCCCCTCCAGGCCGCCGGGGCGCTGGGCGCAGGGGGAGCTGCCTACTATGGCCTGAAAGAACATCCCGTCGAGACGGCAGGAGGCATCGGTGCCTACCTGGCAGCACAAAAAGGCCACGAACAGCTCCTCAAGTATCTGGGAAGGAAGAACGTGGCCTCCGGCCTGAGCCGTGAGGCGGCCGAGGATCTGGCTCTGAAAAAGTTCCCGCACCTTCGGACCGGACTCTTCCGGGGACTCTTTGGCGTGAACCGGCCTCGAACCTATCCGGGGTCCCTCCGCGGCGCCCTGTCCCGCACCCTTCCTCTCAAAGCCGGTCTTGCAGGTCTCGGGGGCATCAGTGCCTACGGGCTGGCAAAGCTCCTTGGCGCCGGGCGCGAAAAGGCCTGGTACGAAAAGGGACTCGAAGGTCTCGGAGTTCCGGGATTCACCGAGTAGACCTCTTCGCCCTCCATCCCGCAATGTTGGCTGTGACTTCCATTGGGTTGAGGTAGTAGCAACCTACCTGCCCTAATCCGTATAGAACCGGGAACCAGAAATCTCCGTACCGATTCCTCTGTCGAATGTGATGGGCTTCATGTGCTCGGATACCCGCGTTCCGGTAGGAGTTGAAGTCTCGAAAAAGAATGCAGTCATCGATCTGGAACGCTACGGCCCACGTGCGCACCCTGCCAAACCACCGCCGCCTCAAGGCTCTGTTGGTCACCACGTACATCTGGCAACCTTCTACGATTCCCATGTCACGGACTCGACCTTCTTCTACGTACTCGTCTAGTTCTTCCTCTGTCACCTCTTCTCGCATGGTTCTGAAGTAGTCACGGATGTAACTGGAAAACGACATAGCACCTCCTCCGGCTCTTTTACCAGGGAGGAAGCGTTGTTTAGAACTGGGGCATCGGTTGCATCAGGTTGGTGCGCGACGAAGGTTTGAACCAGGGGTAGAACATCGAGGAGATGCCTATCGAGACCGGGGCGGTGGTCAGCCCGATCCCCTTCCGCATCCTTGACGACATGGGCGCCGCACGAGATGCCTGCGTTCCCAGGAATGCTCGCCCGGGGGAGGAGAAGAAGCCCTCACGGAGAGTCTTGCCCGCCGGGTTCCGGGTGTGTTTGACCAATCCCGTGAGCCACTTTCCTGCGCGCATGAGCATCGGAATGGGGGCGGCCACCTTGTTGAAGTTGTGGCGCCCCTGGATGCGCTGCGACAACATGTGCATCTTGGTGTCGCCCTTCTCGGGCGGTTCTTTCTTCAGGTTCTTCCGCGGCTTCTTGGCGCGCGCCTTGGACAGCGGCCCGGCGTTTCGCAGAGGGGCTCCGACCTTGGTGAAGTCCAAGCTCATGCGCCTCTCTTCGCGGGGGCGGCCGTTTCGTTCGAGGCTGGGATGTTCGCCCGTGCGGGTGTCTGCTCAATGCCTCCTGCATTCATCCCCGCTGCGGACTGGGCGGTCGCGGGGGGTGCTCCTCCCGTCTGTCCCAAGCGACCGGCTACCCCAACCGGAGGCTGATACGGACGGCCACTGCTGGCCATCGCCCGGTTTGCCATCACCTTCTGTTGAACCGTCTGAGATGGATTGGGCGCCGTGGGGGTAACGGGGTTCATCGGCTGCACCCCAGCAAAGCTACCGCTGCCCCCCGCAGCGGGGGCCGGTGCTGCCGGGGCAGGACCTGTGGTTGCGGGCTTCAGCGGAGTCTTTGCCGCCCCCGGAGACTGGATCGCTGTTGCGGGTCTCGCCTGCGCAGGTTTCCCGAGGTTGGCGATGGGACCCTGCTGTCCGACCTTCCTGAAGTTGAGCATGTCTCCTCCGCTCACGATTCTACCGGCACGCATCGCTGGAGGCAAAAAGAAACCCCCCTGGCCAGAACGGTCAGGGGGGTGGAAGGCAGGTTAGCCCGCGCGCTCTACGACTTCGACGTCGAGCGAGATGGCCTCGATCCCGGCGACCGGGTCGCCTGTGAGGCTCTCGGCGAGCTGGAGCACGGAGGGGTGGATCGAGCAGAACACCGAGATGTTCGGGTCACGATCCGGATCGGGGAAGTTGTGCCACTTCTCCCCGGCCACGTTGATCACTGACAGATGGGCGTTGCGTCCCGCATCGGACTCCCGGTAGGCCTTGAAGTCGTGGTACGCCAAGGTGTGACGATCGGTGGGGCCGCCGCTGTAGTTCTGCTGCTCGTCGGTCAGCAACAGGATCAGGTCGGTCTCGATCCGGTTCTGGTGCAGATACCGGATACCGATCCCGGTGTCGGTCCCTCCCGTCGGCTGCATCTCGACCAGGTCTCGGAGCAGCTCCGAGAAATCCGTTCGGCCCTGCACGCGCGGACAACGTCCACGGTCAGGACCGTATCCGGGCCACATGTCCACTGCCGGGCCACGGTCCTTCCCCCAGTTGGTGGAAGAGCCATCGACGAAGAGCCCCCGGTTAAACGCCGCGACGAAGACCGGATCGGTCTTCAGGGACAGCGTCGCCGCCATCACGCCCTGCTGCCGGATCTCCTTGCCCTTCATCGATCTCGAGATGTCCATCAGGATGGCCGTCTTGAGCGGGAGCTTCGGGCCGTTGGCGATGGCCTTCAGCTGCTCCGCCAGTCCGTCCATCAGGTAGGCCTGGACGTCCGCGTTCCCGACGTGCTCGTAGGCCTTGATCACGTCGATGGGCAACATCCGCGAAGTCGGGATCTTGTTGAGCGCCCAGTCGCGGTACCAGTCGCGGGCCTCACGGGCCTCGAACACCCGATGCTCGGCGTACGACCGGGAATTCAACAGGACCGCCATGGGTCCTGAATTCATCATGATCGCCGCCCAGGCCACCGGATCCTTGGGCACGAACGCCTTCACAGCGTCCCAGGGCACGCCGGACTCGACCAGCTTCTCGGCGAACTGGCGCGGGTTCGTGATGCTCTGGAGGGCCTTGGCTGCGACCTGCTTCGGAGTCACGGGCGCACCCTTGCCCGTTCCCTTCATGCAGTAGTTCCACGCGGGCCGGTCGGCCTGTGCGTGCACCAGCATGCCAAGGATGCGCACCGTGTCACGGTACTTGAGCGTCCACTCCTCGAACCGGGCGTCCGAAGTGCGCTCGATCACCGTGCGCAGGAGACGCTGCTGTCGCGACCCCAGGCCCTTGCCGAAGACCTTGTTCCGAAAGATCTCGGCGAACTCGAGCAGGCCTCTGGCGTGGAAGGTGCCGAGCACCTTGAGGATGGCCTCGTCGTACCGCTTCGCGGTGTCCGGGGAGTAGGCCTCGACCGCGGCCAGAAGCATGACCGGGCTCAGCTTCATGTTCTGGTTGCGAGCGGCAACCGCGCAGCGGAGCGCGAACTCGGGGTGTTCCTTCGCGCCCTGGACGCACAGGTGTACCATCTCAGCAGCCTGCTCCTTGGCCGTTGAGTAGTACCGGTTCTGCACGAGCCCCGTGAGCGCCATCTTGGCCAGCTCACGCCGGAGCCCGTGAGAGAACGCGGGGAACCTGTCCGCGTTCTTCGTGTCGGGGGTGGGGGTCGAGCCGAAGAGCTGCCCCGCTCGGGACTGCCGCTTCTGCTGATGGGTCGCGCTCTGCACGCCCTGGAGAACTCCTCGCTTCTTCGCGTCCATGATGCCCTCCCTTCAGTGGGTCGTTGGACGATGAGAAAAAGGAGGCCCCGCAACGCCTCATTGCGCTACGGGGCCCCAGGAACTGAGATACGATGTATGGCCTAGCTAGACCAGTTTACGTCTGATCAGGTCGGGACCGTTCCGGTGGTGCCTCGCCCTTGGGATTCTCGTTGACAGGCTCCCGCGCGCCCCTGTACCGCTCTGCGGCCGTCCTCATTGATGAATGCTAGTGCCTCGCGTATCCCACAAAAGATGGCCACGATGTTTGTGCAAAGGGGAGTCATTTACAAGATGAACCCTTCACTTCGCGTAGCCAAAGCAAACATTCGAACAATATCTTCTACCACTTTCGAGTGGTCAATTTACGATGGTGGGCCGGGTAGGACTCGAACCTACGGTGTTACTCGATAGAGACCAGGTTTACAGCCTGGGGCGTTCGCCGCTACGTTTTACCGACCCATGAGTGGCCGTCTTGTCCTGTGACGCCGGACGGCCAACGACGTCTCCAAACCAAGGAGCAACCCGTAGCCGCGCGGAACTGGGATGCTCCTCCGTACAGGCGTGTGGTGGCTAGGAACGGATTTGAACCGCCGACGCAGGGATTTTCAGTCCCTCGCTCTACCGAGCTGAGCTACCCAGCCATGGACCTGAAGACTGGATTTGAACCAGTGATACGGGGTCCACAACCCCGCGCCTTAGACCACTAGGCGACTCCAGGATGGTGACTCCGATTGGAATTGAACCAACGACCTGACCCTTATCAGGGGCCCGCTCTACCGAACTGAGCTACGGAGCCACATGTATTTGGCGGAAGGCGGAGGACTCGATCCCCATGCTCACGCACGTCACGGCTAGCAACCGGACCCCAACCCAACGTCAGGTTCACCTTCCGTGGCGGATGGTGAGGGATTCGAACCCCCAGGGCAAAAGCCCACTGGTTTTCAAGACCAGCGTCATAAGCCATTCGACCAACCATCCGTGTGGAAGAGGAGGAGGGTTTCGAACCCCCGACCAACTGGCTCAGAACCAGCCGTTCTACCGCTGAACTACTCCTCTGCGTATCTGGAGCTGGTGGAGGGAATCGAACCCCCAACCTGCGCGTTACGAAGGCGCTGCTCTGCCGTTGAGCCACACCAGCTTGTGGTGAATTGGAGTGACCGGCGGGATTTGAACCCGCGGCCTCCACGTTGGCAACGTGGCGTTCCAGCCAGCTGAACTACGGTCACTCTGGAGGGAGCGGACGGAATCGAACCGACGTCTCAGGCTTTGCAGGCCCGCGCTTGAGCCGTCTCAGCTACGCTCCCTCTCGTTCACGTTGCACCTTGAGGGCGTGGACGCGCCTCTCGATCGTACCTACGTCGACCATCATCTTGTACGACCCCTTGGGATGCCCCGAGTGAATGTGGATCTTCTTGGGCACGACGTCGGTGTTGAGCTCCTCGGTGACCTTCTTGTAGAGCCACCGCAGGACATCTCTCCCCGTATGCTCTTGGTCTGTCCACTGGAGGTCGTAGTCCAGCGATAGAATCTCAACGCCGCCGAGCTCCAAGAGCGTGATGCAGTCTTCGACGGTCCTGACTACTTCCCACTCGAGCATCGGGTCATCATTGATCCCCCCGATCAGGCGTGAGCGCCACTTCCCGTTGGGGTGGTCTTCCGGACAACCCAGCTGGTCATCTAAAAAAACGTTCATGTTCCCTCCCCTGTTTCTGTTCACATTGTAGCATTTGGACCGGACGACGAGGATCGAACTCGCGACCATTAGCTTGGAAGGCTAACGCTCTACCATCTGAGCTACGTCCGGTAATGAAGTTTCTTATGACAGTTGGAGCAAAGAGGCAGGCACTTGGCTACTTCCTCTATGACCTTACAAAAGACTTCCAACCAGTCAACAATTGAAAGTCTTGGCAGAGGCACCAGGGCTCGAACCTGGGATCCGGGCTCCAAAGGCCCGAGCCTTACCAACTTGGCCATACCTCCGCACGGAAGGTGGTCGGGGTAACTGGATTCGAACCAGCGGCCTCTCGGTCCCGAACCGAGTGCTCTACGCATGCTGAGCTACACCCCGACAGCGATTGCTTTAGTGACCACGTCAGCCCAGTTGTCATCGAGCTCGTGGTCATCCCATTTGACGCACTCCTCGCACTTGCGCAGGAAGTTCCGAACCTGCATCCCCTCACGGAAGTGAACCGGGTGGGGGAAGCCTCCCGAACGCGGTCCCTTGTTGCGGGGAATCGAGTACACAGGCGATACGGTACCGAACTCGTCCTGGTAGGCTTGGAAATGCTTTTGCCCTTCATCTCCTAACCAGGCACGCACCTTTTCGATCAATGTCTCGGGAATCTCCATGCACTCTCCAAAAAAATGAGGTGAACGCGGCAGGGCTCGACTCTGCATCCGCGCGGCTGTAGGGCCTTACGTGTCCTTCCATTCAGAGGTAGGTTCCAGAATGCCCGCTCCGGTTGCGCCAGCCGGACCTCCGATACTTAGACGACGCGTTCATTGAAAACCTGGCAGACCGTGAGGGACTCGAACCCCCATTACCGGATCCGTAGTCCAGCGTCCTGTCCATTAGACGAACGGTCCGTGGCGGGCCGTAGAGGATTCGAACCCCCGTTACGGGGTCCGGGGCCCCGCGTCCTATCCGCTGGACGAACGACCTGTGGCGGGCCGACAAGGACTCGAACCCTGACCCACAGAGTTGGAATCTGTGTGACTACCATTATCGTATCGACCCGAAGAGTGGCGGTGCATACGGGACTCGAACCCGTGATACCGGATAGACAGTCCAGCGTGCTGGCCGCTACACTAATGCACCAAGTTCGAAAGTTCGATGGGCCCTGGGAGCTATACAGCCCTTGATCCAACATGCCACCTTTACCTCGACATCCTCCTGGGAGGGCGTCTCCAGTGGAACAGTGTTGGAGGGCGGCGATTACCCGGGGGCTTTGGCCGTCGGCTGATCCCGGGTTGTCCGAGGTGCAAACATTCACTCACAGGGTCCATCGAACTCTCGAAAAAATGTCCGCGATGTAACGGTGAAGGAGTTTCTAAGCTGGCGCTCTATCAACTAAGCTACCCCGCATTAGTGGTCGCGGGGGCAGGACTCAAACCTGCGACCTCCAGCTCCGTGATGAAACCTTTACCTCGCGCGGACAAACCGTATTCAAAGAAGCCGCGATGGACGAACAAGGTTTTGGGGGCTCTTCGAGGGGCGAAGATGAAACCTTGAACTCGCGCGGCGAGAGGATCGGACCGCGATGAAAACGCCAAGGAGTGTCATGTGGAAGATGAAACCTTAGCTACGCGCGATCCAAATTGAATGGCCACGATGGAGCGCAAAGGGGAGTCATTTTAGCCGATGAACCCTTCGCTTCGCGTGACCAAATTTAACCAAAGGAGACTGCGATGAAGCGGTCAAGGCACATACTCCTGGCGTCCTAGCCGCTAGACTATCACGCCACAGTGGCGGCATGACCGGGACTCGAACCCGAGATTCCAGGTGGACTTGATGAAGCCTTATCCTCGCGCAGTCACAGAAAAATGGAGTGCCCGGGCCCGCGGTGGGGGGGAGACCGCGGGAGCTGACATCGCTTTCCAGACACTCCAAACTGGTGGCAGTGGGAGGATTCGCACCTCCGCAGGCTACTACAGCCAGGATCCCGAAAGACCCCGCTCCTCAGTTTATTTCCAGAGCAAGCACTGCCATTGTATAAGTCCCCCTCCCAGAAACCACCGGTACGTTCGACGGTTCAAGTGGTTATCGGGTCTGGGAGGAGGGGCGAAAGCAGGTGACCGTAGGACTCTACCCCTACAGCGAACTTCTTCGACAGGCTCAATTTGTCAGCCGCGTCGCGCGCAGCCTAGACAGCCGTCGCTTGGCCACCAATCGTTACTTGTCTGATCGTGGAAGAGCGAGGGCTCGTGTTCACGTAGAGGCTTCCGTTCACTCCGAGAGCTTTGCCGACGGCGCGTACGAAGGGGTCCACGTCACGAAACGAGAAGGGCACCCTGTTCTCGGTGAACTCGTACCTCTCGACCTGGTCGGCACAGGTCATCACCAGGTTGACACGTGTCCCTTCGGGGACCACGGCATCGATGCCCTTGGTCTTGGCGTGCATCAGCTGGTCGAGGTCCAGCACGGTTGTCCTGAACTCACCTTGGAACTCGTCATGCTTGTTCGTCTCGTGGTCGGTGTTCTTGAGAACCACCGGGCGGTCCTCGTTGGTCATCGGCCCGTTGCCATGCCGCGTCTGGTACACCCTGGAGACCAGCCACACCTCGTCGATGATGGCCATCTCCAGTGCATTCCTCGGCGTCACATCCGACGGGGTGCAGTGCGGCATGGTGCCGATGTTCTCGTCGAGCATCAGCCCCTGGCTTCCCTCGAACACGCGACGCTCACGTTCGGGCCGCATGGCCAGGAGGACGCACTCTCCGAGGCTCCTCCACGCAAAGTGGAACGGCTCCTCAACCGAGAAGTCCTTCGGCATTCCGTGGTAGGCCCGGATCTCATCCAGCTTTCGGTTCACGTCGCTCATCGCCTCGTTGTGCAGGTCTCCGACCGTCAGCTTCAGCCCGTCCTGGTAGTGCCGCTTCTTGGTCCTGAAGAAGCCCGTCCCGGTTGTACCGTGCTCCATCTCGGGAGCGTGGATGTTCGCCAGGATGTCGTAGGGCGTCGTGACCGGGCAGTCCGGGTCCACGCTGATGACGGGCTCGATACCTTTGCTCATCAGCAACGCACGCTCTCTCATGAAGCCGACAGGCTCGAACGTGCAGTGCTTCGACCAGTGCGTCGGACACCCGAGCAGTGTGCCCGACCCGAAGTTGGAGCAGATGTGCTCCTTGGCACCCCTGACGACCTTGTGTCCGCACTGGTGTCCGCCAGAGAAGCGGACTACTTCTGTGTCGTCTGGTGCGAGGGAGCACAGGTAATCGGTGACGAGTCCTTTGCCCTCGTCACCGAAACCCATGCCAATTACGGCGTGCGCGTTCACAGCATCATGGGGCCGTCGCCCCCATCGCCATCGTCGTCCTTCTGCTGAACGTCCTGCGGGCCGGGCGCCTGCGTGGTGCCGCTGTTCTGGGCGTTCACCACCTTCAGCACCGTATCGGCGATGATCTGCGCGACGTCCGCCTTGTCCTGCACCATGATGACGTGGTCGTCTCCCAGCAGCTGCTTCCAGCCGTCCTGGACCTCCGGCCGCAGCCCCTTGCTGCCCTGGAGCATGTGCAGGTGGAACACCTCGTACGTCTCGCGGGCCTTGTCGAGCAGCTCCGCACTCGTGATGTCCGAGTACTGACCGTCGCCCATGAGGGCTTTCTGGGCACGCGCGGGAAGCTCCTTCAGGGTGGGCTCGTCGCCGATGGTGAACAGCAGCCCCTTCTTCCCGCGCTTCTCGAAGTGGTCATGGGCGGTGTAGAGGGCGGCGAAGAACCACGCCAGGAGGTAGCTCTCACCGTAGTTGCCGCCGCCGTTGCCCTCGAGCCACAGCGTGGTCAGCCAGTGGTCGAGCTCCTCGTCGCCGGACTCGTACTGACCGATCTGGAGCGGGGCGCGGTCGCACTCGTGATCGCCGATCCCCGTGAACAGCACCTGCGGGTCTGGGATCCCGGCCTTGATGATCGTTTCCACCATGTGCGGCAGCCCGTTCCTGACCAGGAAGAGCGGGATCGGTCCCATCGACCCGGTCGTGTCCAGCCCGAGGAAGATCGGGATCGAACAGGGGTGCGCCTCGGAGTCGCGTGCCTCGCGCAGCGTGACACCGTGCGGGCTCATCGCGTTGTTCATGCTGCTCTCGAAGATCTGCTCCGCAGGCTTGGTGTGGTAGCCCTTTGTCTCTGCCCTCGCCGAGCGGGTGTGGGAGGAATAGCTGCTGTGTCCCATCACTCACCTCCCGTGAAGAGACGATCGTACTGCTTCTGGGCGATCTCCAGCCGGATCTCGGCCTCGCGGATGGCGATGCCCAGCTTGATGTCTCTGGTCACGAACTCGGCGGAATCGAAGTCGTTCGCCACCATCAGGCTCAGGGTGTTGTCGGGGGACATGTCCAGCATGTTCTCCCGCTGGCGCCTCATGCGCCGGATCTCCATGTCCAGATCCTCGACCGTCCGGCGATAGCGCATCTGCGCATCCTCGGCAATCGCCTCGGCCCTGTCGTCCTTGATCTGCCGGTTGTTGCGCTTCAGCGAGGCTACGAATGCCCCTTCGGTCTTCTCGGTCGTCTCGTCTTCCATTCTTCTCCCCTTGCTTGGTTTGGAACTGAACACATTGGAAAAAGACCGGACACCCCGGAGGGGTGCCCAGCCAGCTGCGAACAACGCGAGCTACGCTACTCGCGGTCATTCTTGGTGGAGGTGGCGGGAGTCGAACCCGCGTCTCAAAGCGATCCGCAACAGAGTCATTCACGTGCATGGCCCGGACCTTTGTCTTTGCTCGATGCGGACAGGTCCGGACGACCAACCGCGAGCGCACCCTGTCGAACCTTAGACGCGAGGGCAGGAACCTGGCGCCGCATCCCCGAATTTGTTTACGCACTTCCCAGGCCCCTCGTGGATACGGGTACCGGGTCGCACGGGCTGCGGTCTACGCAGCCAGAGGAATCACCTCGTCCGTTTGGTCGTTGGCAATTATCAAGGTGGCCCTGTTTAACGACGCCTGACCAACGTCGGCACGCACTCTACTGCTTCATCACCCTGATCGAAAGCCATTTCACCCCCCTTACAGATTCATGGTTGCGATGGCCGACCTTACCGAACTTCGAGGATACCCTGTGGCATTGCTGATCCTCTTGTATCCCAACCCCTGTAGGCGTAGCTCCCGAATACGATCGTAGTCCAGTCTGCGCCGCTTTCCGTCCTTGCAGTGAAGCCTGGTGTGCTCTGCCTTAGACAGGAGTTCCAGGTTGTCCTCCTCGTCGTTGGTGGGGTTCTCATCCTTGTGGTGGACCTCTTCGTCAGATCGAAGCCTGCGTCCCAGTTTCTGTTCCATGACGTACCGCGATCGAAGGATGTAACCACTGCCGTTGGCCGCAGGATGGCCAGGAACATAGACACAGACTCGACCACCAGCCATCGTACTCGTCTTCATCATTTCACCCCCGCAAGGAGAGTACGAACAGCCCACTAGCGTGTCCCATGACATGTGGACAGGCTGTCCGGGGTTTTAATGGCCCCCGGGGAGCACGCGGCACCCCTGCTCTCCAGCAGGGAGTCTGTCTTACAAAGCCGCGTGGCCCGGGGATGGTGCCCGGAGCGCGAGATCAGCCTGCATTCCCCGAAGGGTTTATTCAGCATCAGCCCACACTCCGGGCATAGAACATTCAATGGCGCCCCTTACCAGCGCGCGACTCGGAGACCTCGGGGCCCCTCGGAACCCGAGCCCATGGTTGTCGCTGATACGGGGCATTGTAGAAGAATGGCCCCCGGACCGGGGCAGAGACAAGAGCCCGAAGGTTGTCCTGTCCTGTATGTGTTCCCCAGTCCGGGGAGAGAAGTCCGTCTCTCGGCTCTGTTTCTGTAGAAGAAAGATGGGAACGGGACTACGAGAGACGGCTGTCCCGCAATTGTGATTTGTATTCTGTTGTCAGAGGGCAGGACACGTGAAACCAAGGATAGTCCCCGTCGGTCTGATCGCCGGGAATGTCTCCTGACTCACTTGGTGTTGGTTGTCCGTCCATGTGCTCCTCGACCTCATTTCTTTGGTAGCAGGAGAGGGACTCGAACCCTCGACCTTCGGGTTATGAGCCCAACGCGCTGCCAACTGCGCCACCCTGCACCAGACCGCCCCAGTATGCACGACCGCCAACGGCTGTCAAGGGGGTATCTTGGGGACCCCACCTTTTACCGCGTAAAGCGGGATTTTTAGCTCCCCTTCACGGCCCTCCGCGCCTTGTCCACAACGTACGGGGGGACGTGTGGGCGCATGCTTAGCAACCACGCCTCCCGGCTTCCTCCGTCCATCAGGTGGATCATGCAGCTCACCCGGAACATTGTGGCCTCGAACTCTGGGCGTCTCTGGATGAGCTTTGCCGCGTAGGCACAACGGGCCTCGAAGTTGAACCACCGCAAATGATGCGCGGCAGAACGGACATCGTGGTGGTGGAGAGCAACACCAAAACGCCACCCGTGGTACTGCCCGACCATGAAGTTCCAAAGTAGCAGGACAAATGCTGCCAAGAAAGCGGCAATGACAACCTGACCGCCGATGGTCAGGGCTTCATCTGTGAACAAGAACATTGGACGCTCCTTTCTCGGAAAAATGAAGGCGAAGACAGAGTCTTCACTGCACTACTCTATCTTCTACCTGAAAAGGATAGCTGATTTACGGAGACTACTCTTGCGGGTGTTGCACCTGATCCCAGGCCAGAGGCTTGGCGTCCTCCAGCATTTCGAGCCCTTCGTCCTTGGGCTTACCAAGAAGAGACGAAAGTGTCCACCCCGGTTTCACGTCCCCCAGGAGAGCCTCGACATCGCTCGTCACTGGAGGCGCAACCTCTGGCTCGGGGGGTGGCAGGGGCACGGGGGTGTGCGTCGCCGCCGCCATGCGCATCATCCACGTAATCTTGTGGTCCTGCTTGAGATCTCTGACCTGGCTCTCCAGAGCACGGATACGCTCGAACGCGTGCCGCAGGGCTTCGCGCAACTTGGTGTTGGACGTCTTCATCGCATCGTAGGCATTCTTCGATGTCTCGGTCTGGGCAGTGTGCTTGGAAGCAATGAGACTGTCGAGCCCGAGGGAACTGAACAGGCTTGTGCCCGCGGCGACCAAGGTGGCTGTGGCACCGATGACGAGAGCGATGTTTTTCAGCTTCGTGTTGCGCTGCTCGAGCCGGAGCTTCTCTCCGTTGACCTTGGTGCCGTCCTCGGTCATCTACTCGCGGCTACGCCGGAGGCGGCAGCATCGTCACGACCTTGTCGACGTCGGTGCCATCCGAGTTCTGGGTCGGCTTGGCAGCACCGACGAATACCTCGCGGTCTCCGTTGTCCTTTTCCGTCCGCCACATCCCCTTGCCATTGGCCTTGGCATATGCGCGGGCTGTGCCCTTGTCGGCCCAGTCGTTGTATCCGTCCATTGTTCTGTTCCTTCCTGGCCGTTAGGCCGCGACCTGATCGCCGTGCAGTTCGACGTCTGCGGTACCGCTCGTGCCGGTGTCGACCGAGGTGACCTTGACGTAGATCGTGGCCTGTCCCGCGATCTTGGAGATGGCCGCGACGAGTGAGTCGAGCAGGAACGTCTCGTCCGCCGCATCCAGGCCAGTGAGCGGTGTGGATGCGAGGATCTGCGTGCCGCCCGCCGACGTGCCGATGCTGATCGAGGTATCTCCCGCCAGAGCGGTCGCGGTGCGGCATCGGACCACGGCCCGCGTCGGGACGAAGTTGAAATCGACACTGTGGGGAACGGGAGCACTGAAATCGGACGCGCCGTCCTTGAGGTCCACGGAGGCGACCACGACCTTCTTGGCGTTGTCGTCGATCAGCGTGCCCGCGTTCGTGACCGGCGTGACCCCGGCATCGTCGAGGACCGCTCCCTTCAGGGCCGTCCGCGTGCACCCCGCGTTGACCTGGTTCGCGTTGACGTGGACCCGTTGCGACAGCTTGACTCCACTGCCGGGGAACAGGGTCACGTTGCACGAGCCACTGGCCCCGCCGCCGCGCGACAGGAAGAGACCGAGACCGCCATCATCGGAATCGAGCAGACTGTTGCGGACTTCGACGTCCAGCGCACCAGCGTCGGCCCCATTCTTGTGCGCCTGGTACTCGCCGTAGAATGCGCAGTTCTCAATCCGCACTGTCTGATCAGTGATACCGGTCGCCGAACTGGCCGCGTTCCACTCCCACCAGTGCTGCATGTTGTCGTTGTTCGAGCAGCCGATATAACGCACGTCGTTGTCGTACTCGGCATAAGGAGTCGCGTCACCCTCGAATTCGCAATTGCGCCATTCGCTGATGCCCTGGATGGCCCATGCCTCGGACGAGGCTTCGAGAATGCAATCGTTGAAGTACAGGCCGTCCGAGAGCGCGGTGCCAGCAGTGTCTCCACCAAACCCGAGGAACCCGGCGCTGGTGACGATCAGCCCGTTGAACTCGAATCGCACCGAGCCGTCCAGATCGCTGTACTTCTCGCCGCCCTCCCAGCGCACGGAGCCACGCACCGCGTTGACGACAAAGTTGGCAAGGTCGGCGAAGCCCTCGCCGTCCATGTCGACGTACTCGTAGTCGGTGTCGTTGTCGTTGGGTCCGACCTCGATATGGACCGGGATCGTGCTGTCTGCGGCGTTCAGCGCGTCGACCAGCTCAAAGGCGCGGATCATGTCGGCAACGGGGTAGTTCTTGTGCCCGTTGAAGCTGTCGTGCCCGTGCTGCTGGCTGACGTAGACGTGGGTGAGGCCAGGGTCCGGCAGCGTAAGAATCGCTGCCGCGTCGAGGGTCCAATCGACCAGGGCAGGGACCTCCGCGCTCTCGGCCAGCTCCAGTTCACAGTTGGCTCCGAGGGTTGCGCCGGACGGTGACAGGATGCTGCATCCCACTCCGACGTGGAAGTGACAGCCGTTCGCGATGTCCGACGTGAACGAGGCCGCTCCCGTCTTGTTCGTGTGAAGCGACGTACTGCCCTCCAAGTACACGTCCATCGTGACGGTGCCACCATTGGAATGCTCGCCTTGAATCCGGCTCGGAGATTGCACATCCACGAGCCGGATCACAGACGCGGTGATCGCCGGAGGCTTGCCTTCACTGGTCTCGTTCCACTCATAGGTATTGGTCTGTGCCGTGCCTGCGCAGTACACATTTTCCAATCGCCCATTGCCGCAGTTGATGATGCGGTAGTTGCCCATGTCCGTGTTGGAAATGCGCAGGATGCCCGCCTGACCGAACCAGGCATTGTTCGTCGGGTTGAGGGAACAGTTCTCGATGTGCAGGCCCTCGGTGTACACGTCCACGTCATTGGTGGTGCTGAACGTGGTCTCGTAGGCCCCCGTGGGTTGTGTCAGCCCACGCAACACAACCAGCTTGAGACCGTCGGCATCGTCGTCGATGGCGAGGATGCTGCCGACGAGTGCGGTTCGGGGAACACGTGCCTCGACGGCGATCCGCTGAAGTGCGGCGCCGACTGAGAAGTCCAAATCCTCTCCCGTGTAGTCCCCCGGCTCGAGCATGAGCGTGACGGTGAGCGTCGGGTCGGCGGTCTCCAGGGCCAGCGCAGCCGCGAGGGCAGCCGTGATGGTCTTGAGGGGAGTGCCCTCCTTGCCGTCAAAGGCATCGTCACCGTTCGTCCCGTCGACGTACAGGATCGGGGAGTCAACCGTTGCCTCTGCAACCGTCGCTGATTCCAGGTAGGCCTTCAGCGCGGCCAGGTCGGCAACGTCGATCTCCCCTGCTCCGGCTCCGGACTCGACAAGGGTGACAGCCCCGTCCTTGATCGTGACGTCCCCCTCATCCCTGGCCGTGAGCATGGACGTCATGACATCATCACCGTCGTCCAGGGTGAGCAAGTCGTTGAAGTCAAAATCGTGGTAGTCCCCGATCAGACTGAGTGTGACCGCAGAACCGCTCGAAAAGTTGAGAAGGATCTGTGTCTGATCCTTGGTGGCCGTGACACGCAGTGTACCCATGAGAAGTCCTCCTTGTTGGGGGGATTATACGGGGAGAGCCCCCGGGACACAATTTTTAGGTGGAGGAGCGGCACATAGAGTTACTTGTCGGCAATCTTTTCTGTTGTTTAGCAGTTGCACGCCTTGTTCGCCAGCTCCTGGCAGAGCTCCCCCGGTCCGGAACAGTCCTGCATGATGCCCAGGACGAAGTTGGCCACGGCGTTCGCGGTGATGCCGATGACGACGCAGATCGCCGCGCCGAGCGTTTCGGCTGCTGCCGCTGCGATCTCACCTCCGGCGGCGAGGGGCGCGAAGGCGACGCCTACGGCGGCAGAGATTGCTACCTGCACGCTCGTGGTGCAAAGGTAGCACTTCAGGTTGAACGTCAGTGGGTCGTCCTTGGTGACAGGCTCACCGATTCCGAGATCTTCTAGCCCGAGCGCCTTGATGATCTCATCGCCCCGTGTCTTGGCAATATCGTAGTCCGCCTCGATCTGCTCCTTGTCGAATGTCAGCTTCGCCATCACAGTGCACTCCATGTCCAAAGCCATCACGACCTCCCTCTTTGGTGGCAAAAGAAAAGCAGTCCGACTGCTTCTCTAACTATCTTGTTGCGTAGCTCTGGCCTTGTTGTGCGCGGCGGATGTCGGGCTTGGCTTTTCGTTGCGCCTGCCTGTTCGCCTTCTGCGTCTCCGTCGGAGGAGTCCTCTTCTTCGGTGGGGCCGAGGCAGCCGGGGCCGCGTGCGCAGCTTGAGCGCGCGCCTGGTTGGGCGATACCCGCTTCGAGGGCCTGGCCGAACCTGCCCCCGGCTTGAGCACGGACATCGGCTTTCCTTCCAGCCCCCTCTGGGAAAAAGTCGCCTTGGACGGCTGGTTCAACGGGCCAATCTTGGAGCCGGGGGGCGGCGTCCGCAGCTGTCCGACCTTCGTGAAAGTCAACATCGCATCCTCCGGTCCCGAGGGTATCAAGAATCGGGCGTATCGACAACAACCAGAATATCATCCTCATCTTCAGTCAGATCCTTCAAGTCCTCAGGAAACTCGAATGCCTCCATCGCATCCCCGGCAGACTCGAACGGGCCCAGGTCCTCATGCTCGTCGTCCAGATCGACTACGAACCAGCCCCCCTTTCGGGGGACAGGCATGACGCAAAAGCGCGTGTTGCAAATGAACGTGGGGAACTCGTCGATCATGGGCCCTTTCTTCCAGTTCACGGTGAAGTGCCTTCCTCATCGCTGCCCCAGAGAACGTGGTACACGAACAGCGGGGACAGCAGCGCCCCGGCGATGAGAAACGCGCCGACCGCTATCGGAGGAGCAAGAAAACGCCAAAGGCAGTTTTTCATCCGTCCTTCCAGAACATCAGGTATCCGGCCCAGCCGAACATCCCGACGAGAACAGCAAGTAGTACCCATCCCATTTCAGCCTCCGGGGACAGGATACGCGACAGAACACGTGGAAGCAATCAGCGGGGCGAGCTCGAGCCACACCCGGAGCAGGTATAGCCCTCATGCACTGGATAGCCGCAGTGCCTGCAAGAAATGAGTACAACCCCACAACGGGCGACCTTGTTGGCCGCCTTTTCCCACTCGTCCGAGCCCTCGACCATCTTCGGCGGCTTCTTGGCTTTCGGCTTATCAGGCAGGCGGCGCATGCTGATGACCACGTCGGGAGCGTCCCCATCGAGTCCGCTGTACTCAACGTTCGGTGTGTCGAGCGCTTTCACCTTGGCCTTCTTCATGTTGGGCGCGGTGACCCTGAGCGTGGCATGCCCGTAGTAGGTCCGGCACATTTCGACATCGTACTCGTGATCAGGCATCGTATTTCTCCCATCCCCCATCAGGGCTTCGAATCATCATCTCACCCCAGTACTCCTGTACGTAGCCGGGGTCGTGTGGCGCCAGACGTCGAGCAAGGGCCCAGCACCTCATTCGAAGCCTGCCCACCTTGGCGATGCTCCGATTCCAGTAGAGGAACGTGGCGACGTGGCACGCAACGGAGACCACGCAGAATATGAGCAATCCGTACACGAGCAGCTCGTTCATTGCGCCAGCCCCTTTCCCCACTTGAAGACGCGCTGCATGAGCTCCATCCAAACGCTCTCGTCGCTCACGCCGACCTCGCGGAAGGCGTTGTTGTCGAACTCGTTGTAGAGCGTAACGATGACACAGAGGTCACCGTCGTAGTCCTGGTGGCGTGTGAACTCGATAACCTCCCACCCCTCAAAGACCGGGTGGTCCCAGGGAAAGACGAGACCCTCGTGGATGAGGTCTTCCGCGGTCTCAGCGCGCTCCTGAAACTCACCTCGGATGCGCGTCTGCTCCTTGTTGCCGCGCCCGATGTTTTCCTTTATCTGTGCGAGCTGTTTCTCAGCTTCTTCCTTGTCGCTCTTGGCTAAGGTCAGTTTTCCTCGTAGGGCAGTTCGGTTGAGATTGGCCGTCTCGAGGGCACGCGTCGCCTCTTCCAGACGCTCTTGGAGCATCCGGAAACGTTGATCGTCGGCGGACTCGGTCATGCCTCTTCCTCCTTACCTCTCTCGATCCTTGCGAGGTCCCTGAAAACCGTGAAAAGACTTTCGTAGTCCTCGATGTCGTCCAGGATCCCTCCGCCTCCTTTGAACCATTCCTGGAGGGTCCTGAGCTCGATCTTCATGTTGACCCGGGCCTGACGATCGAACGCCTCGCTGCCCCAAACAGTGGTGTACAGCGGGAGCTTGGCCAGGTACGCAGCGAGAAACTGAATGCGTTTTCCGACGTACTCCCCATCGTCCAGATCGGGAATGAACGCCTTGGCTTCCTTGTACACGTTCAAAGAACCTGCACAGTAAGCCTCGTTGTCATAGCCAAGCGGAGCCAGGTCGAGATCGATGACGTCCTTCGCAGCGTCACAGGTGGGCACGTGGTTCTTGGTGCAGAGAATGATCTCGCGGACGGCATCGGTCACGATGCGACACGCACCCTCCTCGGCAAGGAGGGAGCACGTGAGATCTGCGCTCTGTTCTTCGTTGTCGGGGGCGCCGGGAACGTAGACAATGTCGTGTCCCCAGATGGCGGCGACTTGTACGTCGATCAGGTGAATTCCGAATCTCTTGGCATCTTGGAACATCTGCTGGATGTGCAGCAGGTTGTGATAGTGGCGGCGACAGTCAGTGTAGGCCCCCGCGATCTCACGCAGGGACACGATCAACTGAGACATGTTCCCTCCTTGTCAGTCTGCGTAAGTCGAACCCCAGACCCAAACGTGTCCGATCTTGGGGCACTCCGCGATGTAGTTGCCTCCGTATCCTGCGTCGATATCGATCAGAGCCGAGTCGGCTGTCATCTTCGGAACGAGCTTCCTGGCATCGCCGATGACGACCTTCACATTCATGCCGTTCAAGTGAGGACGAATCACTGGAAGCAACCAGTCAACGAGCTCCTTCTCGATCTCGACCAACGTCACACGCTTGACCTTCTTCCGCTTGCAGACCTGGATCAGCTGGTAGCCCAGTCCGAGGCCTGCGATGACAGTGTGGCCTTTGGCGTATCTGGTTCCTCCGCGCAGAGAGAAGACCTCGAACGGAGTGAGTGACATCCAGACGTTCTCATCGCGAAGTTCCATGTGTCCCTGGCGCCTGCGAAGAAGCACCGGAAACGTCACCGGACCCGTAAACCACACCGACCCTGTGTGCTTTCCGTACACGGTCCCCAGGCGCGTTGCCTTGGGAAATGTTCGGTGAACGTAGACCAGATCTCCGCTCGGACTGGCGATGTGCGGACCGTCCAACGGGTCCATCGTCTTCGGCGTGACTGCCTCGAGATCTGGGAAGAGGAAGAACTTCTTCAGCCACGCGTTGTAGGAATTGGCGTCGAAACAGACTTCCTTCTGCCACTTGAACTTGGGGTCGAACGGGATGGCCTTCCCGAGCATCTCCTCGGCCTTGCGCTTCTCGTATTCGCGCTCACGCTTGAGCTGACTTTTCGATTTCAGAAAATGGGGGATTCCTACCACTGTTCACCTCTTCTATGTCTCTAGTCTTCTCCAGCAACGGGGACAGAAATATCCGGGTTGTCCGAGTTTGCACACGTGCAGCGCGCCCTTGGTCCAACAGCGTTGGGGGCAACCCGGGACACGCCGGAGGCCCTCATTGAACTGCTCATCGTCATCGGGGATGTCGTCCACGGGGGTGAGAATCTTCCACGCTGCATCCAGGTCCTCCTCGGGCACTTGGAGGATCGGAGCGTGAAAGCTCTCTCCGCTGAGTCGGTTGGGGATTCCGGCCATGTCAAGGTGTCGACGTAGCCAGGTTAATTTCGGTGGGTTCGTTCTCTTTGTGAACATTGCCCAGGGCATCTATCCTCCAAAAAAGAGCCCCTCCGAAGAGGGGCCCCGTGTCTTTCGACGCCGTGCCAATGCAAGTCGCTCCTCGTCTCGCGCAACCTGCGAGACCTCGTCTCTCGAGGACTTGCCTGTACATGCACGTCCGTGCCTTGCCTGCCTGGACCCACGTAGCGTAGACTCGCCCGTCCTGGCAATGCCATGCCTGCCGTGTCTCGCGTGGACGCTCCGGGACAACCCATGGCCGTCCTCAACAATCCTCGCCTGCCCCACCGTTTCGGGGCCTGCCTCGCCATTCCTGTCGCGGTCCAGCCTTGCGCTCTCTTGCGCCGCCTGCCGTGCCTCTCGATTCCGCACCTGGCTCCGTAGCGCCAAGACTCGTCATGCGAGTCCTGCCTCGACGTGCCATGCCCAGCCTGGACCGTCCACTCCACGCCCGGCCTCTCAGAGCCTTTCCTGCCTAACCGTGTCTCGCGGTGTCCTGGCATACGTTGAGTAACGTAGCCTGCCATGCGTCACCCGTCCAAGCCGAGCCGAGACAAGGCTCTCAATGCCTGCCTGACCAGCCCTTGCCATTGCCAGCAAAGCGATCCTTGCCTGCCTTGTCCCACCGCGGCTTTCCATGCCTATCGTATCCGAGACCAGCCTCTCGACGCCTTCCGCCGAGCCTGCCGTACCGTGCCAACGGGTTGCCTTGTCACTCCTTACGGAGGCTTGCCTGCCAGTCCTTGTCGATCCACGCCGAACCTGCCAAGCCGGGGCTGACTGTTCGTGACCCAGCCTCGCCCCGCGACTACTAGCCTGCCCATCCACGCCTCGCCTAGCCTTGCAGTTGCAGTCGCAGCCTTGCCTGCCGCTCCTCTCCATGCCTGGGAGAACCATTCCTAGACGCGTCTTGCCGATCCTGCCAGATCGGTCGCAACCGCTCCGCGCCACGCGTGGACCCGCTCCGCCTGCCGTGCCACGTCTAGTCTCGCTACGCCTCGGCATTCGAAGCCTCGCGTTGACGTGCCTGCCACACCATGCCATGCCCCACCTGGAGACACCGTGTCTCACCCCTCCAAACGCAGCCTCGCCTGCCAGACCCCGCCCTGCCTTGCCTTTGGTTCCGTTCCGGGACTCGCCACGCCTGCCGTGCCTTTTGCTACCGGCCGACGGCACGCCTCGCACTACCTATTCGGTCCGCGCCTGCCCCTCCTGGGCATTCCATGCCTTGCCCGAACACACGACGCAACGCCGTGCCTCGCCAGAGCAGTCCATGCCTGCCTTGCCTATCCGGACGCTTCCTGGACTTGCCGTGCTGGTCCTTGCCTGCCACAACGTGCGTCACCCGTGCCCCGCCTTTTCGGGCGTTGAGTTGCCGGGCCTTTCCTGCCCCGCCTTACCAGATCCGGCCGATCCCGGACCCGGCTTGTCGAGCAACTCGAAGCGTAGCCTGCCACGCCAAATCTTGTCTGGACCCGTCAAGCATAGCCGAGAGAGGCGTTGCCTGCCGAGCCCAGCCGTGCCTGTCGCGACCTCACAGCGTGTTGCCTAGTCTGCCGATCCACGCCTAACCTCACGAAGCCCAGACTTGCCATTCCTATCCACTCGGGGCCTGCAACACCTTGGCAATGCGTGTCGCGCCCAGCAATGGCATTCCTAGTACCGCCGGACCTGCCGCGTCTCGCCCGAAGTTGCCTTGGCCTTCCACGCGTCGACTAGAGACGCCTGCCTGACCTCGCCGTGGGATGGCATTCCGGATCTTGCGTGAACTTGCCGTGCCTGCCTAACCGCGCCACTTCGTGCCGTGACTTGCGCCGACTTGCCTGCCAGACCGCCGCGAGCCACGTCGCGCCACGCCATCACGATCAAAGCCTCGCCTCGCACAGCGTCGCCTGCCCATCCGGGGCTTACCCCACGATGTCCATCGCAGCCGTGCCTCTCCGGCCGAGCCGGTACGAATCACGCCACGCCGCACCGAACCAAGCGAACGCTCGCCTGCCCCACCATGTCTTGCAGAACCGTGTCAGGCGTAGGCTCGCCATGCGCCGCCTGCCTAACGTCGCCCCTCCGCGCCTAGTGATGCGCGGACTTGCGTTGCCTGCCGTGCCTGGCCGATCGAGGACGCGCCGATCGCCGACGCACCGCGCCGTGCCTTGCCTGCCGTACCTGGCGACACCAGAGCATGTGCTTCCTGGGCCGTCGCCACCGTACCTCACGATGCCTTGCCTGCCGCGCCCCTCGTGGGCTTGCGTCCACATGAGCTACCTCGCCTGCCCCGACTAACCGGGACTTTCCACTCCGTGCCGTGACGGGACTAGCAACGCCTGCCGCACCAAACCACGCCTTTCCGCCGCTTGCCCCGCGTATCGTCGCCTGCCTTGCCCAATCTTTCGCCGCCGTTACTTGAGCAGACTGGCGTCGCCTGCCACGCCCGGCGAAGCGCTGTCCCGCATCTCGCGGACTAGCCTCACCGATCCTGCCATGCCGTGCCGAGGCGCACCTTTCCGCCCGAGACTAACGGAGCCTGCCTCGCCTCGCGGTCGCGACCTCTCGCCACCGCACCATCGTTACCATGCCTGCCTCGCCTCTCGCGGAGCAGCCTCACAATGACGCACGAGTCCTCGCCGTGCCTGCCTTGCCGTGTCCCACACCTCGATGCCTTAACTTGCCACGCCTGCCGGACCATTCCCGGACAATCCTAACGCTGACGAGCCTTGCGATTCCTTGCCTGCCTGACCATGTCTTCCCAAAGCTAGCCTCGCGAATACGTGCGTCGCCTGCCTATCCACGCCTTGTCCCGCCAAGCCGGGTCTGTCGCACCACGGCAAACCGCGCCATGCACAGCCTCTCCTGCCTCGCGTCGCGCCGCCTTGGGACACCGAGGAATGCGGTACCCCACCATGCGGCGTCTTGCCTGCCCGACCACGCCAAGCTGTGCCTGCCCAAACCGGGCAGTGCGTGGCCTGCCTTTCCTTGCCTAGTCGCGCACGTCCGCACCGCGGCAGGGCGTGGAGTGCCATGCCTGCCGAACCAAGGCCAGCCATGCCTCGCCGCGTCTTGCAACAACGGGTCTCGACGGTCCATGCCTAGCCGAGCCTGCCGCTCCTCGACCAGTCTAGCCTGACGTTTCCTCGCCAGCCCAGGCCATTCCAAGTCGGGCCTGCCGCGTCTACTTCTTGTGCTTCTTCATCGCCCTCACGACTCCGGCGACTTCCTTCAGAACCTCGTACTTGGCAACAAACACTTCCATGTCGTCGCGGGCCTCTTCGAGGAGTTGCTCCCGCAGGGCATCGCTGGCGAGCACATTGACCATCGCCCGGTAGCCCCTGCCTGCGGCGCGATCACGTTTCAGTGACACGAACGCACGGACGGGCTGGGACGTGCCGGGTATCATTTCGACATACACCCGGACGATGTGGCGAGCCTGCTCCAGGCGGTACAGATCCGCTGCGTGCGTGTTGTCCCACTCGAAGCGGTGGTGCAGCGCAGTATTCGGATCCTTGGCGAACTCGACGACGTGTCGGGGCTGCAAGAGACCACGATGGTTCTTGCGAATGAGCTCGAGCTCCTCGAGAACCAGATCTCGTTCCTTCGCTTTCTCTGCTGCTGTCATTCCCTCTCCTCTCAGACGATCTTGAAGCGTCCGTTGTCCCCGCCACCCTGCGGACGTAAATCTCCAATGCCAATCTCAGCTCCTGCCACCTCCATGAGGGTGCGAACTTCACCCAACGTGAACTGATCTGCATCGAAATAAACATGGAGATTCACCTTGCAGTCAGGACCAAGAAACCACTTCGGTATCTTCCTCTCCTCTACAACGCGATCCCCTCGCGTGATGCGACAGGGGTAAATTCTCTTCTGCGGCTCTCCCTCAGACAAGCGCACCATGGTCATTCGCGCAACTGAGCAATACTTGTGGATGCAAGTGTCGATACCCACGATGCCCCGCAGGGAGTACCAGGACGCTCCCCGAGGAAATCCTATGTATCCACACAATCTTGCCGCCAGATAAAGTGCATGGTGAAAATAAAGGGAGGGGATCCCACGAAAGATCCTCGTGCGTGAAAAACGGCGGAGTTCGTAATTCTTATCAAATTCGCCTGATCCCCCTTTCTTCGGAAAAAGAATCTTCGTCCCCGGCTCCCGAAGGCGGATATCGAACTCCGTATTCCGGATGTTGAGGCGCGGAATGCTTAGTTCCTGCACGGCGGCAGTACTCATTGTTTCCTCCCCAGACGCGAAGACCCCCCTGCCTCGCAGCAAGGGGGTCTTCGCATCATCGTGGTTGGGCTACTTGTTGAGAAGGTCGAACGTGCCCCAACCCATGCCGCAGGACATGGGGGAATCGGGACGTCCCTCTCCGATGCCAACCTGCATCCCCGCGCGGGCGAGCAGGTTGGTGACGTCGTCCAGCGTGAACTGGTCGGCGTCGAACTGGAGCGTGACCGTCGCCTCGCAGCCCGGGTTGAACATCGCGCGGGCGCGGACGTCCGTCGGGCGAGCGGGGCCGGAGTTGCGGACCATGCTCTTGATCATGCGGGGCTTGCCCTTGGTGATCTTGACCAGCGGGTCCATGCTGTGCTTGTCGAAGCCGTCGGCGACGCAGAACACGGACAGCTTGGCCCGCGTCATCGCGAAGCCGCAGATCTTGCAGGCCGAGACGCACGCGTTGCGGAACGCTGCCGCCGGGATGCCGTTCCAGCCCTTCTCGCTGACGTGCTGCGACTGCTCGTACAGCTCCTTGAAGTTCTTGGCCGTGCGCTTGCGGCCCTTCTTCGCCGTGCTGCCCTGCTCCTGCGTCGAGACCATCTGCTCCAGCGCCTTCTTGCTGAACGCGTTCTGCACGTACGGCGCGTTGAAGCGGATCTTGAACTGGGCCGTCAGGATGTTGGGCGGCGGGATCGCGATGTGCTCGCCCTTGTCGTCCTTGGCCGCCTTCTTGGTCTTCTTGGCCGCTGCCTTCTTCTCGGCGGCGGTCATCTGCGGGATTTTCACCCGCGAGCCCGGCTTGACGGGCTTCTTCGTTACCTTCTTCTTGGTCGGGGACATCACACACTCCTTTTCATTTTCGCACTTCTTGCTTGCTACCCAGAGGGGGTACATGGAAACAGTTTCTTTTACCGGAAACGGGTCAGTTCTTGGGGGCGTTCCCCGGGTGATTCTTGACGAGCTTTGTCAGGTACGTGTACCAACCGGGAAAGAGGGGGATCGGAATCTTCCTCTTCTTGAGTGCATCCGCGAGGAGCTTGAGCATCTTGGCAGTATCCCAGCGCCACGTTTCCAGCGTGTCGATGCGATCGGTGAGGGCCTCGATGCACTTCCTGTGCACGAGGTCCTTGTCGATCTGCGTAGACCACGGAATATGTCCAAGGAACTGGTCGGGCAGGATCATGTTATCCCTGCGCCCTTCCCTCTCGACATGAAGCATGCTGAGCGGCCCCTCTCGTCCCTCACGTACGATTCGGGTGACCTCTCCGATGAGTACCTGTCCGTCCTCGCCTCGATAGACAAGGGTGTCTCCCTTCTTGATGTTGTCCGTGTCGGTACGGAGTCCCGGAAGGGGAGGGTCATCCGCGATTACCCTGCACACCGGACTATCCTCGGGCGGCGGGTTGACGACGTGGTGCACGAACTCGGCTCCGTAGAACGGGATGTCACTGAGGACGTCGCGGCGAATCTTGAGGACGACCCCTCTGCGCCACTGGTGGTCCTTGTGGTGGACGCGCTGGGAGAGGCGGATGTAGTAGAAACCGTCGATGCCGTTCCCGCCGTTGAGGACCTCGCCCTCCAACGGGAGCGCGGTGCCCATCTTGTAGGTCTTGAGTTCGGTCACAATACCTCCTTTCGGGGAACGACGAACTTGAGGCGCCGTTCGTGTCCCACCTGCGTCTTCTCGATCTCCAGAGCCTCGCCTCCCCGAAGCGTCAACTGCACGCCAACACCACCACTCTCCTTGTCCTCCCATACATCCAGGTCGAGGACGACGTCGCTCTCGGGGAGGATGAGGCTGACGGTGTGGTGGAGATCATCATAGACGTCCATCGCACCGTATCCATCTACTGCTAGGGCGGGAAGCGCGTTGTCCGTGGGAGCCCGCAAGTTCAGACGGATGTGCTTCATGGCTTCTCCACCTTCCCTTCGATCTCGGGCACGATGCACGCGCTCTTCGGGACATTGAGCACCAAGGACGCGGCGGGCTTCTTGAAGAGGCCGTCAGGGAGCTGGAGGCTGACCTTGACCGCGATCTGGTTGGGCGCGAGGACGGGGAATGTCTTCCGGACCGCGCTAACCTTGGTGGTGCGCGCCGTCTTCTCCAGGATCAGGTAGCACACGAGGGGCTTCTTCTTGTACGGTCTAGCCATCGTCCTTCTCCTCTTCCTCCCTCGCCTCGTCCAAGACAATGCGGAGGGCTCTTTCGCAGTCATCCAGGGTTTCCTGCGCAGCCTGACGCGTCACCGGATCGTGCGGCACCTCTCCCGTGGTTTGCCTGTAAATGATGATCGCAAGGCGGAGTTCTGCCTTGCGCCACGCCAGGGCAAAGTCGAAAACTCTGTCCCGCGTCTCCTGGGGCACTGGCATGTTGCCTCCTTCCCTAGTCAACGCACTGCATCCGCTCGATCGTCCCATCGAAATGAATGATGACGACCGTGTGGGGACCGCAGACGGGTTGCTTCTTGTTGCGTCCGAGCGCGTAGCGAATCGTCGCCCACGTCCCCGAACGCATCTGCTCTTCTTTCTGTGCAGGCGTGGCGAACAGCATGTGCGAACCGTCAACGGCGTTGTGGTTGCGTTCCAACGGAGGCAGCGGGTTCTCGGCAAAGACACAGGTGTACTTGTAGTAGGCCTTGTCCGGCGGCGCGTTGTTGGTGGACGGGTGCACGTAAACCCTGAAGCCGAGTGCCAGCGCGATGATGTGTGCTTCGCGATCCCCTCCCTCGTCACATCCGCCGTGGTGGAGTTCCGGATTCCCTCCGTCCAGGGAATAGTGCAGGAGCTCCAGCATCAGCGCCCGCATCTGTCGGTGGGTCATTCCCTTGCGGGTTCCTGTGAATGCGTACTTATCTCCCATCAGTCCGCCCTCCGCTTGCGCCCTGCCGCTCGACAAACGACGCAGTGCCCGCACCAGATGGTGCCCTCGCTGTTGGAGCACGAGTTGTCCGGTGCATAGTGCAGGCACTGGGCGTTCTTGGCCCACTCGTTGAACTCAGAGATCGACGGAGGGCTTGGGGGTGGAGGAGGCGGAGGCAGCTTCACATCTTCACAGAAAACCTCCAAATGCCCGGCGCGGATTCCCGCAATGGCCGCCAACTTCTTGGGCTTGATGTGTCCCCCACCGTAGTAGCAGGAAGCGTGTTTCTCGCACTCGGTCTTGATGCAAGTCACGGGCGCATTGAAGAGCTGGTGCATGTCACTCATGACGATTCCTCCTCTCCATCCTTTTCGATGTAGCCATCAGCCCACTTCAGCACGAGCTTCTCGACCTCGACGTCATCTTCCTCCGAACGCGTGCCACGGGAGGGCACATCGAAAGTCGCCTCCCCGCTCCCATCGCGAAAGAGGTGCGCCCGCGGCTCGTCCCCGTAACGAGGAAGCGTGATCCTCCACGATGCCGTCAGATGCTCCCACGTGAACCACTCCAAGGGCTGGTCGTAGGTGCGCCGCCAGTTGCCGACGATGTCGTCGTCCTCTTCTTGCGTAACGATGATACTGTTCAGACGGCACCCGACCTTGGCCATGGCCACCTTGAACTCGACACCGGTCAGAGTCTCCTCAACCCTGTGCTTGTCCATGTGGTTTTTGTATCCGGTAGGTGGCGCTCCGAACCGGACGTAGATCCGCGCGTTGAACCAGGCGCCCCGAGCGCAGGGGTCCACCTTCTTGTGTTCCGCTAAGATCCTCTCCGCAACCCCATCCGGGAGCTTGGCAACACCGGGCGCATGGATGACGTGCATCGGATGCCGCAACTGTTCCAGGATGAGGTTGGTGCACTCAACGAGACCTCGCGCCATGTCAAAGATGCCCACGCCACCATCGGGATAGCGCAGCGCGCTTCCGAGCAACGTGGAGTAGCAAACTTGGCACATGTAGATCGTGGAATGTTTCAGTGCCCCCGGGCGTTCGTCGAAGCCGTGGTTCCCGTCGAACGGGGTGGTGGGCACGTTGCAGGCACAGGTGCGACAAGCGACGGGATACTCCCCGTCCTCCTTCTCAAGAAAGGGCTCGCCGCCGTCAGTGCGGCGCATCTTGAATACCGCTTCAGCCATCATGCGTCTCCTTCCAGTAAGCGTCCCAGTCCTCGTCCTTGGGATGCTTGATCTTGCTGATGAGCTTTTGCGCGAGCTTGAGCCCATCGTAGAACGCCTGCGCGCGCTCCTCGGCATCGGAGGAGTGGTTGAACATGGTGGTCTGGTAGATCACCTGGCTGAGTCCGCTCAGCATCTCCCCTGCCTTCGGGTGCAGCCCCAGCGTCAGGCACGCGTCGACGCGCTTTTCCTCCTTGACGCGCTCTGCACACTTTCGCCTCCAGGCACGGTAACGGAGCCGCAGTTCCCACCAGCGCGGGGGCTCGCCGATGCGCTTCACTGCCTTGAGAAACTTGAGCGCTCCCTTGGCGGTCTTGTCGCCCTTGGCAGCGTCGTGGCGCAGCTTGGCGTGGAACCCCTCTCTTACTGCCTCCGCCGCCTTGGCCTTCGGCGAATCGGCCGGGACCTCACCGATGAACGCGAACTGCTGTCCCCCGATGGTCTGTTGTTCGCAGACCGTCACGGTCTCTTTCTTTTCCTCTGACATCTGTTCACCTCTCTATCAATGAATTCGGGTTTACTCCGTAAATAGAAAGCCCATCCTTTTACCTGAAAAAAAGGAAAGAACTATCACTGCACGATGTCTTCTACCGGAAAAGGGGGGACGATTTACGAGGTGACTACCGGAACAGGTCCTGTGCCTTCATCGCTCCGAGGTAGGCCAGGCCGAGAGGACCTGCATGGCGCAAGAGACCCTTCAACTTCAGAAATTTGGACAGTTCATTACCGAGTAAACCGCCCCCAACGGCACCGCCGATAGCTGGGGCCCAGTTCAGTCCCCGCTCGATGGGGCGGTTGAAGTCTTCTCGGATTGGATACTCCCCCGGCCACGAGTCCAGGTCCATCGAGAAGTTCTGGCCGACCTTGGTGAAGTCGAGGGTCATGGCGCCAGGATACCCCCGCTCTCGCAGCCAGACAAGTTTCGTGGCAAAAGAAGAGCGACGGCCACTCTTCTCCTTGATTTTGTCGGCGAACGCCGAGGGGGAGGTTACCAGGTGTGGTTTCCGTGGCGAGGCATTCCCAGGAGGATGCAGACCCGGTCCAAGACGGGGCCGAGCCCGCCTTCGGCACCGTGGAGCATCACGGACGGCCCCTGGGAGTCGTCGAAGTGCGCCGCAACGCGGACGTCCGGCTCGACGAACGGGGCCGCCGCGTGCGCGACCTCTGCCAGGATGCCTGGGTTGCGCTCCTGGAGACGGTTGGGAACACTGACGGTGAGTACGGCGTCGTCATTGCGGGCTCGAATCATGTCGGTCTCCCTTCAGGGTCAGTAGCCGGGCCAGAAGCCAATCTGCTTTCCGTCGAGCATGAGCTTCGAGTAGTCCGCCCCCTCGTCGTTGGCAAGTGTCTCCTCGACATCCAGTGAGGCGCCCGCCTCGACGGCGAGGCGCACTTCCACCGGATCCGCTTCGAGGTGCTCGAAGTAGACGAAGGCCTCGACGTCGTCCATGTCGGCTGGCCTAACGCGGGGCATTGGCCACCTCCCCCTCGAACAGCTCACCGAAGTCGTTCAGCCCCTCTATCAGCTCCGAGGGGGGATGATCGAACGGACCCTCGGCATAGAACAGGGTCTTGTCGTCCAACGTAACACGGAGGAGCCGTGTGTCCTTCTCACTCATGGTCACTTCCTTTCTTCGTTCGGGGGACTAGTGAATATAGAGCCGCATGCCCTCGGCAATCTTGTCCGCTGCCTTCAAGAGCGCCGCGGCGATCGTGTCGGCGCAGGCCAAGAGCGTTGCGTTGCGCGCAACGTCCTCGTGGCGCATCACACCCGGGTTCTCCAGGTAGTCTTCCGCAATCTTCCTCGGATCGCCCTCGGCCATGGGTCACTTCCTTTCTTCGGGATGTCCGCAATGCAGACAGTGGTCGTGGGCCGGGTCTTCGTCGTCGTTGTACTCGCACAGCTTCGTCTCGGACTTGGGACAGAACCATCCCAGGTCCTCGCCGCAGACGACGCACATGGTGATGTTGAGGTCGTCGCCGAAGTTCTTCTTGATCATCGGGCCATGCTTGTGCGCCTCGACCTGACGCTTGGCATCGGCGAAGCGCTGGCACTCGTTTGCGACGGTGGACAGGTGCTCGCCCTCGGGAAGGGCCTCCAGGATGTCGATCAAGAGCTGTCCCTCGCGCACGAGCGAGCGCAGGTAGTCCAGGTGCTTGGCGTAGGAAGAGCACTCCAACTGCTCGACCAGGTGCCGGAGATTGTCGTAGGGGTCACGGGCTAGGGTTGGCATCATCGCACCTCCTTCCTACGCGTAGAACAGGTTGTGGACGTCCTCGAGCTGCCACGGCTGGAGAGGACGCGTCGCCAACTCCGTGGCCACGGGGACGGGGATACTCGCCGAAAGGCTGACGATCATGATGATCAGGTAACGCATGATTCCTCCTCTTGTTCGGAAGACAAATTGAATTTGGGGTTACATATTCTTCTACCCAAAAAGAGAGCCCGTTTCGGGGACTCTCTTGGGGATACGTGTTAGCCCGGACGGGCTTACAGCGGGGAATGATCTGGGTGTTTGTCCCACTCGCCGCGCTTCTCGTCTAGGTCCACCTGAACGAAGCCGTCCAGCTTGTAGGAATCCTCGAGCTTGTTTGGGAAGAGCACGTGCCCCTCGTACGTCAACGTCACGTCGAGGAACGCGTCCGTCGCCCGCGTCAGACGCCGATAGACCTCGAGCCCGGCTCGCGCTGATATGACCCCACGCACGAGCAACACGAAGTCCCGAACGCCCCCACGCTTGCGCATCTCCTTGATGATGGCGTAGGAATCCGTGATCGAAGTCGGGGACAACGTGGCAGAGACCAGATACCCCTTTTCGGGGTGACAGAACAGGAGAGCTTTGGTGTCGTCGTCCTGGGCACTCACGGCGAGGCCTTCTTCGCCAGGAGAGGGACCACGGCGCGCGAGGCCAGCGTGAGCGCGTCCTCGATGTGCATGGCCTTGGTCTTGGCGATGAAGCCGCCCGGGTGGGCGAACTCGATCTCGTTGTGACCCGCGAGCATGGAGAAGTCGACGCGGGAGTCATCGTCGTAGCGGTAGAGCGACCAGCCCGGCCCGCGGTCGTCCCTCGAGATCGAGACCGCGACGTTGGGGTCGCCCTTGCGCGCCACCGCGAGGGCCTTGGTGAACGGCGCATCGAGCGTGGTGTCGACGACCACAGCCATCACGTTCTGCTCGGCATCGAGGACGCGCGCCTTCACCAGGAGGTCCTGGGCGACGGACAGCTTCTCGATCAGGGTGGTGGAGAACATCACCATGTTGTCGCCGATGGCACGGAGGACACGCCAAAGGCCGTCGGCGCTGTCGATACGCTCGCTGCCCTCGATGACGGCGTAGAGCGCCGCCTCGACCGGGGACGAGAGCGTGAAGAACAGCTCGGGGTCGATGCCGAGGCGCTTCGACGTCTCGAACGGCCCCTGCGTGTCGATCAAGGATGTCGTCGCCACCCACGGCTGGAGCTCGGCGTTGAACGCCCGCAGGTGGATGCCCGCCAGCAGCAGGTCGAAGGCGCACATCACGTTCTCCGCAGGAAGGTGGTGGTGGTCGTAGTTGTGCAGCTTGTCGTTGAGATCTCCGCCGACGTCGCACACGACGACACGGACATCGGCCAGTTCCTCGGGCGTCGGGTCGCGCCGGAAGACCGTGCGCAGGCCGGGGCACAGCGCCATGAGCACCACCATGCACAGGAAGTCGTCCCGGTGCATCGCGCCGGGGTGAATCACCAGGGTGTGAATGGCTCCGAGTTCTCTCATTTCTTTCTCCTCTTGTTCGGGAAAAGGTTTCATATTCTTCTACCCGAAAGAGAGGGGCGATTTACGGAGGAAAGTGGACGCGCCCACGGGGGCTATGTAGGATTGTTTCCAGGAGGCACCATGAACCTTGACTTCACGAAGATCGGGCGTCTTTCCGACAGGGTAGTCGACGCCCTGATCAAAAAGCATGGTCCCGCTGCCTGGCTCAGGGATCTACGCATCACACCGAAGCTGCGAACCGAAATTTCCTACGGCATGCGGCCGGAAGTGATGCGGCGCACGGGCGCCAACACTCCCGAACGCGTCATCCGAGAATCCCTTGAGGACTACGGCGTATCCAAGCCGAGCTTCACGTCATCCCGACGCGGCCTCGAAGAAACCGTGCCGGACTACATGCTCGCAGACCTCCGTGCCGCGGGCACCGGACGCCTCCCCGCCGACTCGACCATTCTGGAACGCATCCGACAGCACCGCACCATGGGCTACGGCCCCGACTTCTAAGCCCCAAAACAAAAGAGAACGCGGTCAACGCGCTCTCTCTATGAATTACTGAAAGGTGGGAACGAGCGGACCGATGATGCCGATGGGAGGCGCGGGAACGCTGATCGAGGTGACGGCGCTCTCGGGAAGACCGAGAACAATCGGGCCATGGTTGCCGTTGATGCAACCATCCTTGGTTCGTCGAGAGACATTGTTGCCTCCCTGCTCCCGCATCTGACCGTCGTCCTCGCGCACGTGGTAACTGTCTGCGTACCAGGACCGTTGGAAGACGACTCTCGGTGGCACCGTGTCCTCTGGCACAGACTTGCCTAAGAATGTCGCGCCGCCGCAGTCGTACTCGGTGTGGAATGCGTCGAGTTGTGGAAGGTCCATTCGCCCGGTGTGAACGCTGAACTGATACCAGTATCCGTTGAGGGGATTGTAGTAGAGAACGTGCGAGGACGTGGGCGTCCCGGTCGTCCCGACGTACTTGTCGTTCTGATCGACCCACTTCACAGTCGATCCGTCCAATCCGGGCAATCCCGGCGCACCTTGCGGGCCTTCGGCGCCCGCGGCACCGTTCTCTCCTGTGTCGCCCTTTTCTCCCTGCGCGCCCGGGCTGCCATCAGAACCTGAGGCCCCCTTCGTACCGCGCGGACCCGTTGGGCCGGTCGGCCCTGGTAGTCCATCCGCTCCTGGGAGTCCCTGCGGCCCCTGTTCCCCGCGCGGGCCTTGTGCTCCCTGCAAGCCTTCGGCGCCCTGCTCGCCAGGCGCCCCGGGATCTCCTTTCGCGCCTTTCGCTCCCTGTGAGCCAGGTTCGCCTTGGGGTCCTGTCGGCCCCGTTGTGCCTGGTTCACCCTCGTCACCCTGAACGCCGAGCGTCTCGCTGCCGCACGCGAAGAAGAACAGCGCCAGGATGGTCAGATAGAGATTGCGTTTCATCGTGACCTCCATGTTTATTGTCCATGTTCTTCTACCCAAAAAAGAGGCGGGGATACGATCGGGGTATGATGCTCCCCTTGTCCCCGCCTCCCGCCGCAGGTAAAGACCCCTCCCACCACGGCCATGCGGGAGACGTTCTGCGTTACAAAGCCACGCAGGGGGCATTTCTGGTGGCAGGGGATTGTGGGGGCGGATTAGACGGGAGTCGGTCGCTGTCAGGGCTTCTTTAACGAATTTTTTCGGCTAACGAGGTGCACCAATGCGCGTGATGTCCAAAGAGCCCTTCTTGGTCCGCGGCAGCTTGCCGAACTTCTTCTTGTAGTCCTCCAGAAATGCCGCGTGCTCCTTCTCTGCCTTGCTTATCGTGCGTTGGAGCGACGCCTCGCTCTTCGCAAGCCGGGGCGACTTTTTCAGCAGCGCCTGATACGCCTTCTGTGCAGCACGACTCTTGGACATCTTCAACCTCCTGCCTATCTCGGATTCTAGGTGGTGGAGGGTGGCCTTGTCGTCTTTTTTCTACGAGCATGGCACTTGTCGCATGTGCACAACCCATCGTCGAGGAACACGTCCTTGACGTCGAAGGCAGCCTTGTTGGCCTGGAGAAGATTGCCTACAGCTTCATCTACACTGCGCCCAGTTCCGAACTGAACGAGTTCATGTGAATCAGAGCGCGTGCCGCAGATCTCGGCGATGTACTCGTGCTCGCCCATGACCACGGTGATGTTCATCGGATCCGGCGTCTGAATCGCGGCCATGTCCTCCTCGGTGAGAGGCGGCAGGTTGTCCTCGTGTCCAGCCTCTCTTCGCAGTACCGCGTGGCCCTGCTGTAGCGTCTCGATGAGCCCCCTGTTGAGCACGTTGAAAAACGTGTGCAAATGCTCCGTCAAGTGCTCAACGCCGTCGGTCAACTGGATGCAGCAGGGCATGGACGGTTGGAGAGGCTTGAGAGCCCGTTCCGAGGCGAATGCGGGCCGCATCCGCGCGAACTCGTCCTGCCGATAGAACCAGCACGTCCCGTCTTCGTGCGACACAGCCTTGGTCAGGTCGATCTCCATCACCGCGGCCGGAATGTTGTCATCATCCAACTCGACCCCGTTGATCTGGATGACCACAGCATTCACCAGCTTGCCGTCGCGATCGAAGAAGATGCGCAGCTTGCCTTTCAGGTTCGTATCGCCGTCACTCATCGGTCTCTTCTCCTTCCTCGGGGACGTAGACGACATCCAGACCCGTAATCACGATTCTCCAGTCCGGCGTCCACGTCTTGTCCGTCTGTTTCGCGTTCCACGTCTTCAGGAAATCCTCGAGGCCCCTGATGTCGACCATCTCGGCATCCTCGTGATGCTCCTCAAGTGCCTGCTCGACGGCCCCGACTGCGTCGATGTAAGGCCGGGTCTCGTGGCACGCGAAGACAGGGCCGATCTCGCGAATTCCCTCATCGTTGCAGTATTCGGCGAGTTCATCGACGTCCCGAAAGAATCCGTCATTGTGGCCGAGAGAATCACAGTAGAGGGCGCCGTGGTACTCGCTGGAAGCAATCCTCGCGGCCTTGTCCACGCGCCTCGCCTGGATGGCGGCCTGCTTTGCGTTCCAGCAGTCAGTGCACGTGAGACGATGTCCAGTCAGGGCTACGCCGCAAGACGTACACACTGTGCCCGCGCAGCACCGCTCGGCCAGGTCCTTGGTGCTGACGTTCCCGCACTTCGAGCAGGCATACGCAACCACCGTCTGGGACGCGTCACCTTTCATTACCAGTTCAAGAGGTGGGAGTCGGGGTTGGGGGAAGGAACGTTCTTTCGATTTTTTTTCGTCAGTCGCCTTGTCGGGCATGCTTCTCCTCTTCTTCGACGGCACGGAGCCATTCTCGTGTCCGTGGCGCCAAACTCACGCCGCCGTGGTCTGCAACAAATTGGTTGAGTTCTGCGACGTTCTTCTTGGCCGTGTCCGTTGAGTCCGTCATCCCCATCGTATCAAAGAGAACCTGTATTTCCTCACCCAGGTCGTGGATGAGCACGTGAAAGTCATGTTGCAGGTCCGTGGGCAGCTTTACGAACCTCATTCACTCCCTCCAGCCCCAAAGGGCAATTCAGTCTGCGACGTGTTTTTGAAGCAGCCTTCTTCACACGAGCAAGTGAACCGTTGTCCGCTGACCGCCATCGCTGTGCAAACCAGAACGGCCACAATGACCACGATCAGCACCAGTATCAGGAAGATGCCGGTCACGTTTCCGCTCGGCGGCACCCACTTGAATCGATCGCTCATCCTTGTCCTCCCTGTTCACTTTTGCTGCCGGTCGGTCGCACATCCCAGAGTCCCTTCGCCCACCGCGACATGAAACAGCCGTTGCAGTATTTCTCGTGGCCCGCGGGCAAGTCACACCCACAGTCCGCGCATTTCTCCTTCTCCTTTTCCATCCTTGTTCTCCGTTCACCTTTTGAAGCCGGTCGGTCGCGATCCGGCGTTGTACGTAATGAAGTGCTCTCCACCACCGAGACACCTCGCGTCAGCCACCAGAATCCCGCTGTCCACCACCGGAACCCTGCCGCCGGACTAGTGTGGTGGTGGAGAGCATTCTCTTCTACCTGAAAACCCTCCGAGCTTCGCTGAAAACGTCGTTGACGGCGTTTCGATGTGGTGGGGGACCCCAACGGGTCGGGGGCAGCAAAATTTCTGGGTGGTGGAGAGCAGGGGGGTCAAAAAGAGCCCCTAAAATTCTGGGTAAAAATTTGGGGATTTTTTTGAGAGCAACCCTCCCCCCGTGGCTTTGACGACCACCGCTCTGCGGTCCTAAAGGTAGATGGGACCCGCTGCCGCTCCTCATAGTTGAGCCTGGACCATCCACCACCTTGTCCTCCTCGTCAGCCAGTCTTCGACGTCGCCGTGCTCTCCTCCACGTTGTTCACACCACCACCACGCTGCCTGGTGGAAGAAGTCGACGAAGTCTTCCCCACCACATGGCTGACCCCGTGTTGGGGAGCGGTTTGGTTTTGGGGACAACAAGGGCAACAAGGTGGAGGGGAGGAAGCCTCGTTCTCCCCCACCAGGACAACAATATAATGCCTGCGGCGATGCGCTCTCCGACACCAGGAGAACGATGTGGTGGAGAGCACGCCGGAGGCTGTGTTTCCAGGAGCAAGTGAGAATTCGGTGGTGGAGGGCTGGGGGGTCAGTTCAGTTTCTTCCATCCGTCTCCAGAGAGCGGAGGCCCTCTTTGTGGTAGGAGGATGTAGGACAACCACGCCACCACCACGCTGCTCGAGTCGGGGTCCGCGGCCGGTCGCCGGTCGGGTGGGTTTGTGGGTCTGTTGAATTTAGGCCAATCGGGTCACTCACAGGGCCGCCCGGGCGCGATCGTGCTCTCCACCACCCCTTACACCACATTGGCCTTGTGGGCTCACGTTCGTCCCTCACAGCGCCTCCCGGCTGGCCTCCTTATCCATGCGGACGAAATGTCCCAATAACTCTTATCAGGGCACAACCCACCAAGATGTCATCGTTTCCTTGTTCTCCACCACCGGGGCCTCCAAGCGAGAAACGTGTAATTGGTGCCCTTACGGCCGGACCAAACCGTTCAATGGCATGCACTCTTTGCTCCGGGCAACCTTGCTGGCCTTATTCACCTTTCCCTCCTGGCCTATCCTTGAGTGCTCGCAAAAGTCCAGCCCTAACCCCTTGAAACCACGTCCCTATACTACTACTACTACTACATTGTACTGGTTTAAGAAAGTAGTAGTAGTATATAGAGAGTATCCAGTTCCCCTCAACCTTGCCCTATATGTATGGCAACCCGTCACGCACCGGATTACGTGTATATACATGTCCTCCCCGCACGAACGCGTTGAATACCCTCCACCCCCGATTAAACCCTAATGTTCACGTGCACATCAATACGGATTCACCTTGATACAACCAATCACCCCTCCCTCTTTCCCCAACAATAATCATTCCCTTTCCCTCTCTTGTTTTCAACGAGATTATGCACGCATTCTCCCTTGACAACACATCACTATCACTGTAACCTCTCCAACCAAGCCACAAACTCATTCACGTTCCCTTGTGGTGGAGGACACTTACTCATGAATAAATCATTACAACCTCTTCTCTTGCACCCACTGTCCGCCCCGCTGGCCAAGTCAGCGCCTTGGCTTCGCCCTGGTGATTTCATCCTCATTCCTCGACGCGACGGCGGCGCCCATCTCCTGTCCCCCACCACCTTGAGCGAATTCTACGATGCCATCGTTGAGGCCAGCCCATACCCCGACTACGCATCGTGGGAGGCCTCGATGTTCTCCATCGAGCGCTGCAACCGCGTGCAGCCGCGGACGTGTGATGTCTGCCGACGGCACAGTCCACATCCACCATGCTATCTCCACGAAGAACGGGAACCAGGACACGGTCACCCGACATGGCTGCCAGGCATCCTTGTGCCGCGGGAACATATTGGCTCCAGGCTGCGCCTGTGGAGGAAAACATTGAAGCGCTCCCTGACCGAGGTGGCACAGGCCTACGTCGACATGCCGATCGTTGAACAACAGCTGCCTCGCGACAAGTCCTCCACCACCCCGAACACGATGAGATCAGCGATCACACTGCTCGAGTCGGGACAACACGGATACCGACATCCAGGCTATGTGATGGGCCTCGGTACCCTGTATCGCAGGCCGCTGGCGGATCTTGTTGTGGCGCACACAACGCTGGCTGACTTCGTACTGCGTACTGACCATCACGGTGCCAAGGAAAAACCCGGTTCTATCGACTACAGTGGAGTACCAAAAGACCTGCTCATGCCCGACCTCGACCCCATCAAAGGCGTCGACATCAGCGTGCGCACGCGCCTCACCCAGAACCTGGCCTTGTTCAGGGAGAGTCTGTACCGAGACTTCCTCCGTGCACGTGATGAAGGACGCAAAGTGGGGTATGTGAAAGGCGCACGCTACATGACGCCCGGGGATGTCGAACAGCTCAAGCGACACGCACGAGAAGAACTGATTGAGCAATTGCGCGCGGAGGGGCGTCTGTTGGATAGCCCACAATCATCCACAACGCAGCCCGAACCAAAAGAAGAAGATACGCCGGAGGCAGCCCCTCCATCGTTCTCGACCACACCCAACGTCGCCCCTGATTTCGAGCTAGACGATGCTGAAGCAGCTGACATGCTCGGACAGGATCCTCGCTTCAAATAGGAAAAAGAGAGCGCGCCTCGTGCGTGTCCTCTCTTTTGGTTCCTAGCCAGCATCGAGCTGCTGGCGCTCGCGCTTGAGCCCCTCGATTTGCTGGCGAAGTTCCTCGGACCTGTTGACGTGCCCCTGCATGATGAGGTGGCCACCACCACAGTTCACGTGCGCCTGCACGCCACTGTCGATCTGCTGGCGCTCCTTGCTCAACGCCCCAATCTCCTCTTCGATTTCGATGCGAGTTCTCATTCTTCACCTCCACATTCTTCTACCCAAAAGAAGAGGCTGGTTACGATGTGCTCTCCACCACCCCGTTCCCCTCACCATGTCCAGGCGGGGGGAACAGGGTGACACGGTTCAACGGGCTTCCTGGCTTTTCAGATAGGCATGCGCCCATCGCAGCGTCTTCTTCCTGAACGCGGGGACAACCCCGAGGACATCGTAGACAGCGAAAGCAATGAACACAATGGCGTATCCGAGCACGTCGTCAACCACATCACGAGGCCTCATCACCACTCCCCCATCGGCGTCTCACCGTGGGCCTGCTCACGCATGCGCTTGTCCTCGCGGAAATCGTCGAGCTCGTTGAACAAGCGTTGCACAGTGGCGTAGGTGATGTGGCGGATGTCGTCGGAATAGCTGCCGTGGCCCTTGGCTCTCTCTGCGAGGGCGTCGCGCCAGTAGGCTTCAACATCAGGGTCAATGTGTCCGTGAATCTTGGGCATCTCTCCTCCTAGTGAACGGTATCGCTCGTACCCGCCATGGCGTCGAGAGCCACACGCACGGCTGCGTCCACCTGCTCCTTGTTCAGCTTGAAGAGTTTCCTCCCCATCTTGCAGTCGTGCTCCAGCGTATGTAGATCGCATCCTTCCCTGTCCGTCGAGCCACGCATGTACCACATACGCAGCAACTCACCGCGCAGCGTGACCTCGAACACAGTGAGCGGGCGCCGCGACTGATACGTCTCCTTGCCGAAGCTCTTGAACAGGTTCTTGGCCGTCTCTTCCTCAGTTGGTTGGGGACCATCGGTGCACACGATGATGGTGAACATCGTCTTCTCGAAGTCCTTGGGCTTTATCTTCTTTGTTTTGGGTGGGGCGATGTGTTCCATGTCCATCCTCCTTCACCCCATCCTCATCGCATCAAGCGAGACCTTGTTCATGCGCATGCGTCGTTCAAGAAGCTCGCCGAGCACCTGCGCGGCTTCGTAGGCGTCCTTGCTGTGTTTGAGCTTGAGGTAGAATTCCATGTGCTCGATAACCGCGTCCATCTTGGCCATGACCTGCCCCGGTGTCGCTGGCTTCTTGTACTCCGGGCACAGCTCACACGTGGTCTTCTCGAACTTCGCGGCTTCCACGTCAGTGACGGTTCCCACCGTGACGTTCCCCGAGGACATCAGGATCAAGACGTCGTTGCCCTCGCCGTCGTCGCCCACCACCGCGTTGCGCGTGCCGTACCAGTCCTCACCGTTGAAAGGACCAGCGTCGAGAACAACAGGGGCATTGACGAAGCCGGGGATGTCGTGCCCTAGCTTGCTCAGTATGTCGTAGAGTTCTTGGACGGTCATATCCTCACCGCCTCCAGTCGATGGGCAGCTTGGCACCAGCCACCAGCTTCTTGTCGAGGCCCATGATGAGCTCTGCCAGCTCGTGGGTGTCCGTGCTGTCGTACTCACCAGCGAGGACGTCCTTCGCCAGGCGCCGGATGTTCTTCAGGTCCGTGGTAGTACGGCTCTTCGCCACTTCTTTCCTCCCTCGCTCTTCCAGTAGTTCTTTCCGGTGCTTTGCGACATGTCTCTTCAGCCGGGTGCCTCCCTTGAGGCCCAGCCTGAACTTGAATGGCCTCGCCAACCCGCTCACCAACACCTGGCCCTTCTTGCCCAAATCCATGAGCGTGCGCTCGATGTAAATGGGGTCCTGCCCACCGAACTGCGGGAGGATGTGCTTCACCGTTACGGCTCTCTCGTACTCCTCCAACACCTTCAGCAGTCGTATCTCGATGATGGTGTGGCTCATGATCTCCTCCTACTGCCCGTGTTCCACGCACCACACTTCATCAACCGTGCGGGTCAGCGCGTCGCCACGCTTGATTGACTTCTTGCACACTGAACACTCGCAGACTTCTTCGATTGGATCAGGATGATAGTTCGGCAGGCCCTCTCCACAGTCAAAGCCTCCAGGTGTCACAGAATCGCCCTGCGCTTTTGATTGCGCCTTGCGGAAGAAGACGCACACCGGCTTACACACGCACTCGTTGCAGTTCTCAGCCATCGTTATCCTCCACCTCCCTCATACCTTCCCATCCAACGTCCATCCCGCTCGTGGATAGGGATAGGCACAACCTCGTCGTACCACCACCACAGCGACCCATCCTCGTGCATGTCCACGTTGACGACGTACTCACCATTGACGAAGTTGTAGACCCAGCGCCCAGGCATATCAGGGATGCCGGTGCCAGGCGTAATGTCCTCGGGTGCGACGCTCATCGGCTTGGACTACTGGCGTAGCCCTCTTCACCGAGCACATAGTGGTTGTCCTCGTGCTCGACGTGGTCAGTCACGCACACGTGGACGCGCTGTTCCTCATCGCGTGACACGGTGATGGTGAAGGACTTCGCACCTTCTCCCTTTTCGCTCTCGCACACGTCAATGGCAATCGTATCATGTTCGGGGGCAGCGTTCTCTACGTGCAGATCGAGCATGTCACCTGCCCTTTGTGTCAGCTTGTCCAGGCACTCGTTGTGAACGCGAACAAGCGACGGATCCTTCGGCATCGGTTTCCCTTTGCACAGCTTGCAGGCCAGTCGCAAGGGCTCAGGTCGGTCAGACCGTATCCCTCCAATACGGATGGCGCGGTGGTCAGTCATCTAGTCCTCCTCGCTGCTTTGTTCTACCTGCGCCGCGGGGCACTTGGCCTCGAGCTTGGCCATCTCGACTTCCCCCCACACGAGTGCCCAAGCTATGGCCGCACCAGCCATTGCCATTCCTACGAAGAGCACGGCTACCCACTTCATGTCGCTCATGTCGGGCTCTCCCTCTCAATGGTTGTCACTTCCGCGTGGGGGACGCCGTAGACCTGGTGGTCCTCGTCCAACACGATGTAAGTGAGATCCCCGCACACATCCGGACCGCGACTCAGCACGACGCCTCGTCCAAATATACGGTCTTCGGTGCGCGGGGTGAACTCAACGGTGTCTCCTACATTGGCGACGTGATCGCTCTTGAGGTCAGCCATCACTCTCCTCCAGAATCGCCTCGAAGACATGGTGCACCTGCCTGCCCTGGTGACTGAGAGAGGTGCCCACGAACTGGGCCGCGGGATCGGGGACCGCCTTGGGTGGAATGGGGTCTCCTGTGCCCACGGCAATGAAGCGGCGCTTCTGCAAGGGCTGCTTCTCCTCGTACTCGGTGTTGACCAGTACCCAGAGGCATGGATACTCAACACCCGGCTCTTGGGGCTGGTTGTGGACGCTCAGCACGCGTGCCACGTAGGGCAGCTCGAACACGATGTCCTGCTTGACCATCACATACTTGTAGACCTTCATTGCCATCAGGCGATCTCTCCTTTCAAGAATTGCCTCGTCATCTTGGTCCACGAGAGCGTTGAGGTCAGGCCCTCGGTGACGTCCGTGAGGCTGGCACCGTTCTTCAGGCAGTCCAGCGCATGCTCAACATCACTTTGGATGTCACCGAGGTACTCATCGGCTTTGGCCATCTTGGTGCGCCGGTCATCGATCTCCGCCCACACCTCGTTGGCCTGACGCACAGCTTCGAACTCGTTGGACCTGCGCTGTACTTCACGCAGCAGGGGGGTGGCAGGATTCTCCATGCCAAGGCTGCGAAAGCCCTCCCACGACATTGACCAGTATTCGGCCCCCTGACTGCTGTATCGCGCGATGTAGGTTGGGCCCAGTGAGCTTCTCTTCGCAGGGTCCTCGGCTTCACAGCGGTAGAGGTCGTAGGACTTGCCGTCAAGCACGAAGGTTTCAAGGAACTCGCACGTTGTGCAATCGTGCACATAGATGGGTTTGGGCTCTTTAGCCATCGCTGTCTCCTCCCTTTTCCTTGGCTCTCCGCACGCACTCGCAATGCTGTTCGTAGGTGAGGACGGAGCAAAAGGCCTTTCCGTCGTTGACGACCACCCCGACCCACTCGTCAGCCCAGAGGCTTTCAGCAAGCTCCATCAGGGCAGGCGATGCAGCCAGTGACCACCCATCCTTGCGGATGAAGACGACACCGCCCTTGCGCCAGTCGATGTTCCTATCACGAAGCGCACGCCCGGGGGGCCACGCTTCACCCGAGTCGTCAATGACCACACGGGCCGGACCGTTCACCAGTATCTCTTGCAGCTTGGCCTTGAGGTTCATCAGGTCTCCGTCTTGATTTCGTTTTGGTCCACGATGCTCGTCACCATCCACTCGTACCCGAGGAACCCCTCGCTCTTGGGCGTGCGCTCGCCTTTCTGCATGGTGCGTCCCTTGATGCAGACAGACCAACCATCGTCGAAGCGATAGCGCCAGGTGCGTGTCACGGTGTGGTTGCCCAGGCCGAGCTTCTCGCACTGCTTGCGCGTGAGCGAGCTCACGAGGGTGAACTCTTTGTTCCCGAGGGAGGAGCTGCCTACGTTGGGGCCAGGCACGGTCACCAAGGTGAAGAGCACACGCATTGGGTAGCGGGGACTCGCAGGACTGGGGACCTTGTTCATCAGTTCACGCACCCTCTCCTCGAGCCACGCGACTCTGTCTTCTAGCGTTGCTACGGGCATGGTCTTTCTCCTGTTCACATTTATTTCGCAGGGACACCCGATCGATCACAGACGTCCTCGAACATCTGCTTGCCCCCAGTACCCAGGCCGCTTTTGGATTTCACCACCTGGATGAGCCAGCGAATGTCCTGCTTGAGTATCACAGCCTCGCCTACATGCTTCTCGAGGTCCCCCTGTGCGGAGGAAGCATCTCTGCGTGCTTGGTAGAGTGGGTGCTTTTCACACGTCTCGATGTGCTCTGTCAGCTCACTCGGGTTGTTGTCGGGATCGAGGTACTTGTAGCCACAGTAGACACAGGTGATCTCTTTGCTCCCGGTGAGGATGTCGCTTACCTCTTCACCGAACGTGCGGGCCTCATCGAGGTCCTTGCGCAAGGTGTGCACGACGTTTTCGGCGTCAGCGATGGCCTTCTCGAACCCGTGCTCCTTGATGTAGTGGCCCCCATCCCTGTGGATGACAGCGAGCAGATCTCCACAATTTTGGTAGGGGGAGACAGCCAGCTCGGCAGGACTCTTCTTCAGCCACGCTTTCAGCGTGCACACGATGCACAGGCCACAGTCACCTGAACCGTCGCCGGGGTCCATGCACGGATGATCCTCGACGCACTGCTGGATGATCGTCCGTATGTTGTGGTTCTCGCGTGAAAGCTGCACACACATTGCCGCACTGTCCACGATGGACAGAGGCTCACTGCCCTCGGGCATCGAACCGTTGAGCGTTCTCTCCAGCGCGGCTTCCATCTCGCGCAGGCGCTTTACCTGCTCCTCGGCGCGCACAGCACGTGCCTGCTCTTTCAGCACCAGTCCTCGATACTCATTGCGATCGGCGATGGCCTGCGTGTTCTCTTCCTTCAGCTTCGCATAGGTGTGCTGCAAGGACGCATAGAGCCCCTTGCTCTTGGTCAACGCCCACGCGAGTTGCTCAATGCCATTGAGGAGAGGAATGCGCTTCCCTATCTCGACGAGGCTGTGCTCACGGCAATAGGTGTTGGCGAGGTCAGTGGCCACGGCGACCTGTATGTCGCCCTCGTTCTCGAAGATGCTCTCGCTCTCCAACACCTCGAGCGCCCTGCGCACGTTCTTGAGCAGGCCAGGGAAGAAGCACAGTACCGGAGCAAGCCCCGAAGGCAGCCCATGATTGCGCGCCCAGTGGTTGGCATCCACGAGGATATCGTCTGCCCACTTCCCTGTTGTGAGTTCCTTCAGGATGGCGAGGACACGCACGAGCTTCTCGTTAGGCTGCCTGGCCAATGTCTGCGCATCGTCGAGGTCATCGCGACACCCATCCAGTGTCGCCCAGATGCGTCCGTTCTCTCCACGCACACTGTCCTGGGCACGCCACAGGTTCTCGTCGCGAGGCGAGAGGGCGTTGGCACTATTACGCTTGGCCACCGTCTTCCTCCTCCCTGGGCTCGTATTGTTCACGCGACTCGAGGGCTGCGTCGACGAGCTCGCCTACGGCTTCGACAAGGTCCTCACGGTCGATGGGGACATCTTCATCTGCGCACACGCACTCGAACGTCTGTGGCCCTGTGACCTTGACGCCGAGGGTTGGGCGATGATTCGACACGCTATGCCAGGTGGCCTTGACTGAATCGTGTCCGTCCACGCCGTTCTTGAAGATCTCGGAGAGCACACAGTCCTTGTAGTACGTGCACGCATTCTGGTCACAGCCGACCTCATCCATCTCCCAGCTCATCCGAATGATAGGCATGAGTTACTCCTTTCCATCGTTATAGTCCACGCGAGTCTGGCCGAAGTGGGCCTCTGCGCAGCTTTGACAATACCATTCACCACAGTACAAGCACTTGTACGCGTGCGCGAAATCCAGACAGGTGTCGCATCCACACGTGACGTAGCCTTCGGCGAGCACCTCACCGAGTTGTCGTCGCACACGGATGCGCTTCCGGACACGTTCTTCAGGTGTCAGAGTTGAGTGGCACCCGGTTGCCACTGTAGGCCTCCCATCTTGCCTTGATGTTGCAGGGCTCGCACCAGCTGTCCCTGTCCTCGTCTCCCAGTTCCGTGGGACACGTGCCTGCTGCACATGAGCACTTCTGGTCAGTGATCGTACGCAGGAACGCGTAGGCGACGTCGTTCTCGTTGCCAACGGCACTGGTCTCGAGGATCTTGGCGCGGATGGCCTCCAGGTTCTTGCATACACCAGGACGCCAGCCATGCAGCTCTTCCCCATACTCGTCGAGGTACTTGTCGATGAGGTCGACGGCCTCGTCCTCACACCGAGGATCACGTCGCGGACCCGGAGGAACGGCCAACATCTTGAGACGGATTTGCTCGAAGGCGCCTTCCATGACGAAGAATGCCGAGTCCCTTTCACAAGCCGCGGCCTCCTCGGTGTCCAGTGCTTCGCTCACCTTGGCGATCCAGCCCAGCACGAACTTTCGGTCACTTGGGAACAGGGACGGCTTTCCACCAAACCCCAAGGCCTGGATGAGCTTTTCACGTATCCGCTGGATGGAGTCCATCACCTGGCTGCGTTCGAACGAGGTCGCCGTGAGGCCCGTGTAGCCCTGCAACTCGGCAAGGAGAACGAAGACGGCGTCGAATGGGTCGGAGCCGACCTGGGCAGAATCGCTCTCCACCACCATGCCAGGAACGAGGTGGCGCTCCCCTTTGCGGTCCGTCACATGGGTAGTCTCGCGGGTTACCTCGCGCCCCGGGCCCATGCCCAGGTTCTCGCGCGTCAGGGCGTGGAGGGCCGCAGGTGCGCCCACTCTGTCCGCGAGGGTATCGAGGGCGTCTGCGACCTTCTCGTTGGAGGGGGCATGCCTCTCCGTCGCCTTCTCGAATATCTTGGCTCTGCGGAATATGTACTCTCCCTGTAGGTGGGAATGGAAGTCCCATCCTTGCTCGGACATGCGTGTCAGAAACACATCGAGGCGCTCCCGCATGACATGGTTCACACTTCTGTATTCCCACGACATCGTGCTCATGCTCTCTCCTTCTCGATTTACCCCGTAATCAGACGGGCCTGACGATGATCTCGAAACCCTCGAACTTGAGGGTCACCTCGTGTCTGCCCCCCGGGCGCTTCCTGGTGGCGAGGCCCAAGGCCTCCTTGAGGGCACCGATCTCCTGGGTCTGTTCGCGGAGCTTCGAGCTGGCATGCACACCCATTTGGTTCGGGGGAAGGTTGGGAGGTGTCTGGCGCGCATCCTTGAGGCCTCGCCTGCGACGCTTCGCCTTGTCGTAGGGCTCAACCTTGTCAGGATTGCGCTTGGCATTTCCCAGCGCCTTCGTTCCCTTGCCCTTGGCGCCCGAGGTGATGTACCACTCCTTCAGCTTGTTCTGGCGGACCCAGCCCTTCTTGCGCATGTGCATCAGCGACGCGCCACACAAGCGCCCGTTCTCGGGACGCACGAACTTCTTGGGCAGCTTCTTCTCGATCTCCTGTGCTACGAGGTACACGCCCTTGGTCTGCGAGAGAATGGTCAGGATGTAGAACTGGAGTTCATTCATCAAAAAAACAATCTTCGACACTGTTCACCTTCCTTTTGGCAGGACAGCCCCGAACCCAAGTTTCCCTGGGTCCGAGGCGTCCTTGTCAGCGACTACTTGTTGGGCCTGAGTGGGACGACGTTCGTGCCTCCTGCCGCGGCAGCAGCGGGAGCACTCTCCTCTTCCTCCTCCAACCATCCACGAACCTCGGCGAGAAACGCTTTGCCCAGGGGGCGACAGCGCCAGTTCTCGCGGAGATCCTGATACACGTAGCCCCGGTTCTTCAGGGCTCTCAAAGAGCAGTGGGCAGCCGGACGGCTATCCGTGTAGAGGTGGGGGAAGTTGCGGACGAGCAGATCGTTCATCTGCCACGACTCCATGTGGATGTTGCTCTCCAGGAGAGCGAGCACAATGATTTGGCGCAGGTTAATGCGCAGTTCGTCACGGTCTACCTTCACAAAAGCCTCCTTTCAATACTGGTTCTTTTACCTGAAACGGACTAAATCTTCCCCTTGACGCCTCTCGAATAAGGGAAGGGATCGTTCAGGTGGGTCAGATGGTCCGTGGGCACCTGTTGCAACAGCTCGGTTAGACCACCACGCAGGAGTGAGTGCAGAGACAGGTGTGTGGCAGGCTGCGTGAAAAAGAACACATTCAACCCATCGAAGTCCTCCACCACCAGGCTATCCTCGACCTGTTCGTAGTAGAGGTGTCCCTCGCGCACGTGCCCAGGTGTCCGGCGCTGATGCGTCATCTGCATCCAGCACGCTTCACACATGTCGACAGCGATACTGTTCGTGGGGATAGCCAGCCCTGAATCAGTCCTTAACCGGAACACAGGCTTCTTGATCTTGAGACCACAGATCGTCTTGCACCGCTTGGTCGTCAGGCCTGCGTGGAAGCGATAGCGAACGTGGAAAGCACCCTCGCCCTCCTTGGCCCACGCCTGACTGAGATTGATGAATGCCTGTGGGTCGAAGCCACTGTAAACGACGGATCGGCGCATTGATGTCTTGGGGCCCGGGTGAGGCTCGCGCGAAGTGCTGTAGACTCTGAAACCGAACGCTCCCATTTTCTTGCGACGTCGCTGTTTGCGTCGGCTCAATTCCTCACCTCCTTCCTCTTCAACAGCGGTGGTCATGTAGGACCGATACTGCATGCGCATTGCAGGGTCCGCGATCAAGCTCGACATTTTCTCGAGGGCCTTGGGAAAGCTACGGATATCTGCGGGGAGGGTGCGAGGATCGAACTCTAGCCGTGAGATCTTGCGCAGGACGCGCATCCAGGCTTGGTCCTCACGGCGTTGCTCCTGGCGTGCGTGACGACGCTTCCGCGTCACACTGCTGCCCTCTTCCACAGGGACTCGTAGTTGAACTTGGTGCCGAGGGCGCCTCGGATGGTGACCTCTTCCACGGAGAAGCCGATGCACGCGTTGTTGTAGATGAGCGCAGCTTCCTTCACTCTCCCGTGGCCTCGGACGAACATCATGCCGTCGGGTGTGATGCGCCAGATCCCGCTGCTCCTCTTCGCGGAGTCGTTGTTGTCCATCTCCTCGATGAGGCCCCAGTACCTGAGCTTGGCAAAGTCACCACCACCAGGCCGACGCTGAATGCGCGGGAACTTGTCCATCTCGACCCACGGCCCACCCACCTTCGGATCGTATCCACGGTCCATCGTGTAGCGTGCGAGCCAGATCAAGAATCTTGCCATGGCAGAGTTGAGTTTGCGCCGGTAGACCTTGCAGAGCTGTCCACAGCACGGGCACGAGATGCCTCCACGGTTGTACTTGCCCGCGTCGACGCGGGTCTGGGCGTCCGAAAGGGTCTCCGGGGTATCTTCCATTCTCCTGCCTTTCATATTGATGGTAGTGCTTCCAGCGCCTCTCTTGCCGCAGCCTGGGCCTGGTCGATCGGGAGCAGGATCTCCATCAGATACGGGTCCTCGTCCTCAACGAGCTTCTCCACCTGCTTGGAGATCTTCCTGACCTGGGTGAGCGCCATACTCACCAGACGTTTTTCCTTCTGGGTCATCTGGCCTCCTCTATTTTGCGTCGATGACGCTGTCCAGGTAGCCCTCGATGGCGTCGAGGCACGGGACCACGCCATCTACAATGTCCTCCACCCCGAGCTCCGGGTCTTCCACGAACACGCGAGCGGCGCCGACTTCCTTCTTGGCCATCCTGAGGCTCCTGTGGATGTCGGCCATGGAGTCATTGAGGTGGCCTTGGACGAGGGCTTGGACGCGGGCACTGATGCGGGCGAGACGGGCTTTCATGCCCCCCTCCGCGGCGTGAATTGTTCTGCGAAGAAGACGACGTAGTAGATCGCCGTGCACGCGCGGAGCCCTTGCTTGCGGAGGCGCCGCATGGCTGTCTCCGTTGCCCCGTGCCGCGCTGCGATCACAACGTCAGTCGCGATGCTCCGGATGTGCCCGAGCACGTCATTGGCAAAGACGTAGTCGTAGGGCGACCCACGATAACGGTCCTTGGCACGCGTGATGTACTTGTCGAGGTCCTTGAAGAATGCCTCGGTATGTTCCTTTCGGCTGATGCTGACCATTTATCCTCCCGTCACTTTGCCCATTAGGTCGAGCAACTCCTGGGTCCTCTGTCCCAAGTGGTGTGGATCGGACTCGAGATAGGCACCCACGCGCTCCAGGTGCACAGTTCCCGTGGGGAACTCCACCTTGAATGCGCCCACCAGGTTGGCTGTGGGGGAAAAGCACTGCTGTTCGGTGCCGTCCATGACGCATTCCCCGTGCGCACTGGCACCACAGCGCGGACAGCGGACAGAGCGTATGTCGTCCATGTTATCCCTTCCTACGCGAAGATGAGCCACCCCAGAAACACGATGCCCCCGATGACGCCGAGCGCAATGGCCGCCTTGATGAACAGGTTGCCCACCCCCTCCGCCATTATCCTGATCGGGTCGTAGTTGTCGTACACGTGCCAAAGGCGCACGGCGTGTTTTTCGTTGCCACTGGCCATGAGCTTCTGGAGCATGGGGAGGATCTTCTTGGGATCTTCGGTGGGGAAGTGCTCCTTCATCAGTTCTTCGAGGGAATACCACTTCTCTGTGCGGATGAAGGACTCACCCATTGCAATGACGTCCTTACCGATGACGCTCACGCTGCCTCTCCCTTCTTCCTCGTCCCCTCGCCCTCCTCCTTGAGGATGCGCGCGACGAGGGTGCGAGATATTCCGGTCTTCCTGGCCACGCTCTCGATGGAGAGGCCGCGGCTGTACAGGGTACACACTCTGCTCACTTCCCAGAGGGCGAGTTCTCGGTTGGCGTTGCCCTGCTTGCGTACGATGTAGGCCATCAGTCGTTGCTCATCGGATTGCTGTCGTCGGCGCCTGTCAGCCAGTTGATGGCCGCCTGGACGCCCTCCTCGTAGGACATGCCTGGGAACTTGGGCGTTCCGGCGTCAACGTTGAGGGCGGCTTCGTTCAGGAGGTCATTGATTTCCTCGTCACTGCGAACGATACGGTGCAGACCCATTCTTCCTCCTCGCAGCAGCTCGTGTGCTGCGGACAGTGTCAGTCCTCTCACGTTCCCCGTTTCCCGTGATGCGTGGTTTCCTCGAACATGGGCGACTGCTCGATGCCAGCAATCCGCATTGCTACCTCGTAGTAGGTCAACGGAGCGTAGTCGCCCTTCATGTCGTCGACACCACAGTCGAATGAGCGCCCCCAAGGCGGGAGCTCTCCATGTGAATGGCCGAACAGATGCCACGAACCGTAGTGGGCCTTGGGCCAGCGTCGCTGGGCCCAGTGATTCACAAAGATGCCGGGCCTGTCTCCAGGCATCTTCAGCCACAACAGATGGTAAACACTCTCGAAGAGCGCTTCGTTCACTTTGTCCCCGTGGTCTCCGAGTACGTAGATGATTCGTCCGTTGAGCTGCTTCAGATACTCTTGGGCACGGCGCCCGTCCCAGAACAGGTCGCCAGCGACGACCACGATTCCCTCTTCGGGAACCTTTGCATTCCAGGCCTCGATCAGGCCCTTGTCCATGGCCTCGACATCGTCCCAGGGGCGGTCAGCGTAGTCGGGCTTCAAGATGTTGGCGTGTCCCAGATGCAGGTCAGCGGTGAAGAACAGGCGACCCAGGTCCTGTTCCCCTATCTTCCTTTTTTGCATGGTAGCCTCTCGGCGTTTAGGTGAGCCCCTTGTCGGCCGCCCACCACGTGTGGATGTCCACCGTCAGGGCGTCGTTGTCGATTTCTTCGATGACGGACAAGGGGACCCAGTACTCGTCATCATGGATGAGGAGCAACCGGGCTTTGTCAGTCTCGACAGCTTCGTCGTCGTCGTTGGGGTTTTCGAATTCGAATGTGACGAATGGTTCCATCAGCTTCCCAGGTTACGGGTTGGAGTCCAGATACCGGCCTCTCGAGCCGACGATGTCTCTTCGGTTTCCTTGACGATCTCGATCATGGCGAGAAGCCTCTTGGCATCATCCCCCTTGGGCTCGTAGAACGCGGTGGGAATGACGTCAAGGACCTCTGCTGGCCCTGTGAGCATGTCGATGTGGCCCACCATTGCGCCGCGCATCACCTGCTGGGTGGCAGGATCAATCTCCAGTGAGATCTTGAGCGTGCGCACGTTGAACATGGTAATCGGCACGCCCACCACCACCTCGTTCTCATGGTGGAAGTCCTCGGCCACCCACCCCATCAAGGTCTCGCCGTTGTGTGGGTGCACGACTACGAAGGGCATGTCATCTGTTATTTTCATTGTACCTCCTGCCTCAACCTATAGTGGCTGCCATTGGCAGTCAACTCTATTTGTACCGTGCCGCCAGGTACCCTCGCAGCTCCCCGAAGGTCGTGATGCAACACTCGATATAGATGCGCAGGCCACAGTGGCGGCACTTTATGACAGCGTGGGTATCCGAGACTTCCATGTAGTCGATCCACCCCGTGCACACGTCGTGGAGACCGATGGCATTTCTCCCAAGCACGTTGTCCTCTTTGGTGTTGGTGTTGGGGTATTCGACCAGCTTCTCGCCCGTCGTGGGATTCAGGACGATTGGTTCCATGGTCATGGCTTCACCACATGGCCAGAGTAGATCCGCTCGCCCGCCTTGAGCACACGGAGCTTCCTGCGGCCACGGAGGAAGGACACAGCTTGATGGAGACACTTGGCTGCCTCGTGGTCGATCTCCTCGGGCGTCATCGTTGAGGACACGAGGACCTGGAATTCTCCTGTCACGATCATCTTGGGCATCGTCTACTCCACCTTCTCGGCCAGCTCGTCGGCGACCTGCTTGGCGCGCAGCCGTGCCCGCACGCAGCAGTCCTTGGCCGCGAGCAGATGCTGGAGGCCCTGCTGAAGCTGCATCGATCTGGGCAGAGTGTCGTAGAGCCGCGTCGCCAGCTCCCCGAACGGCTTGCTGATCGTTTGTAGCTCGGGGGACAGGTGCGCGTACTCGAAGAAGCCCATCAGTTCGTCGCACTCTTCGTTTCGGTTCATCATGGTCAGTCCTCCTTCTTGGCCAATCCCATTCCTGTGTCCTCTACAAGATTGGCCGGGCCGATGGTTAGCTTTTTGTTGCCCCACTTCTTGCGAAGACGTGCTTTCCGCTTTTCCGAGGCCGCGTAGTAGGTCTTGTAGCCACCAGGAATCCGGAGCAGGCGGCGGAAGTGGGTGCACTGTGGGTTCCGATCTCCTGCCACGAAGTTGCGGCAGTGCCAGGGCATCTCGGGTTCATTGAAGAACGCACACTTGTGCGTCTTGGGATCGTGGAGGATGCAGCAGCCGTTCTTCGAGCGCATGACATGATATGTCCCCTTTATAAGGAGACGCCGTGGCTTGGTATACGCCGAAGGCGTCTGATCGAACGGTTCTAACCGAACGATGACGGATGCCTTGCAACAAGCACCACACTGGAGACAAGCATGTGCGTCGTAGTAGAAGGGTTCCTTGGACTGACCCTTAATCGTGGGATGCTTTTCCACCTCCCGCAAATGTTTGTCACGCACGAGGCGTTTGATGGCACAGCGAATACGATACTCGGATAGGTCGGGCAAGTTGGACGCGATGAGGGAGACACACGTCGACTCTCCCGCTTGGATCTGGAACTCGAAATAGACGCGTTTGGCTGTGGCATCCATTATGGGTCTACTCCTCTGCTCTTCAACACATCGTGGACATGGATGGCCATGCGTTCGAGCCAGATGACTCTGTCCCAGGCGCGCTCGTGCGGGTAGGTGTGGAAGACGCGGTGGTACCACTTCTTGTGCAGCTCTTCGAAGAGTTCCCTGGCAGCACGCAGCTCCCCTGCCAAGATGGAATTGAAGGAGCGAAAGCAGTCCACGGCCTCCTCGGTGATCGGATTCGTAGCAGCGAATGTCTCCACGAGTGCCAGTGGCTCGTTGCAGACACCACAGACGTTCTTGATGCTGAAGAGAGCATTGCACTTGGGACAGACGACGTTCATTCTCCCTCCTCCGTCAGTACCTCGGTCATCAGTTTGTCGGCCAGGTGTCGCATCAGCAGCCAGTCCTCGAAGCAGAGAGACGTTCCCTCCGTCTCGGGGGTTTCGCAGTCACCATGCAGATGGGCGATGTAGAGAGCGCGCGTGACCTCGTTGTTGTCCAGCGGAAAGTCGTTGCACCCGTGGTTGGCAAACTCGTCGGCGGCTTTGTTCAGCAGTTGGGCGGCGAGCCGTTTTTCATAGCTGGTCATGGCGGCCCCGCGATTACCAGGATGGAATGTTTCTCCACAGTCGCGGGACCATCTCTGGTGATGTTCCCTGCATTCATGGCATACACCACCATCTGTTCCAGGTTGCGCTTCAAGTTGTCGAGGGACTCGCCGTTGAGCTCGTACTCGACATCGAGGATGAGACGCAGACACGGCATTTCATCGCTGCTCTGTGCAGCCATCCGATCGAGAGACGCCTGGACGTTGATCTCGAACTGGTCACAACCCTCTGGCATGGCCTCGATCGCATTGTCGCAGGAAGTATCGTCCGTCCTCGGGCACGATTCCGAATTGAAGTTGGCACAAACCGGGTATTCCTTGTTAGCCATCTGGTTTTTCCCCCTTCACACCTTCAGCGGCTTTTTCGACGTTGCCGATGAACTCGCCGATGCCCTTGGCCGCGTCGTCGACGATGCTCACGTCGCTCTTCTGGATCTCGTTGAAGGCCGAACACGCCGATCTCAGGGCGAAGAAGAGACAGGTGCAGAGGATCAGAATTGCGGCGATGACGGCGATCTCGATCTTTTTGCTCATGTCACCTCCTATTCAACGGACACTCGTCTGTAAACAAGCAATCGGAGCACTCGCGCACCATGTCCTCCTTTCTCGGTGGATCCCAGCAGGGCCCCAAGGCGAAATCTTCCATTTTCCGTTTCCTGCGGCGATAGATGGCGATGCCTCCCCAGATGGTAGCGAGCATGCTGCTGCCGATGAAGAATGCGGCCATGGCGATGTCGAGGAGGATGGGGAATTTGTGAGCTGTCCACCAGTCGTCAACCATGATCCCTCCACGATCGGTTCACATGTTCCTCACTCATGATCTCGAAGATCGACATGCTGTACATGTGCCCCTCGTTGTCCACGATGGTCAACAGGTCAGCGGCTCTTTGGGCCGAGAGGATGTTGGGGTGTTCCTGGAGCGCCTTGATGGTCAGCACCGGGTCGTCGATCTGAAAGACCTGGAGTATCTTGAGGGCGTCATGCGCCCACGCACGTACCGTGTTCCAGTGCTCACGATATTCCTGGAGATTGGACACTGCCTGGCAAGTACGGCACTTGACCACCAGGCTTGTCTCGGGGCCCACGGTCTCCGCCACCAGGCGGTAGGAGGGCTCCCACTCACGCTGGGTGGGCGAAAAGCTGCCGAAGGGACAGCGCTCCTGGTGGATGCAGTTCTGTTGTTGGCAGAGGTGGGGGATGGAGAGGATGCTCGCATCGACGCTAACCAGTTGTTTCATCCTCGTCCTCCCGCTGCTCCCGCTGCTCCAGCAGCGTCAGGGCGGTATTGGCAAGCTGGGCGATGTCCGCACCGGAAATTCCTTCGAGTGCCAAACCGTAGCTGCCAATGTTGGCTCCGATCTCCTTGATCATCTCCGGCTCGAAGGGTGGGTGCATCTCGCGCCACACCTCGGTGTCGCCATTGAAGAGGCGCAGAAGGCGTGAGGTGTTGAAGATGGCCGTCTTGGCGCCAGGGAACTCCTCCTTGAGGAACGCCAACTGCTGTCGTGCTGTGTGCTCAGCGACGTGGGTTTCGTGGTGAATGCGGCTAGCGCCCTTCTGTTTGGTCAGGACGAGCCAGGAACCGTCGTCGTATTCAGGCATCGTCTTTCTCCTCCTTGAGCTCGATCTCCCACACCTCTTCCAGTGACCTCTTGAGCAACGGGAAACTCCTGCCACACGCACGCAGATGCTCCAGTTGTTCGGCCAGGCCACTCTCGTTGATGTTCTCGGCTTCGTCGGCCATGGTGTCACACACCATCCGCGAGAGCGCGGTGACGAGGCCGCAGGTCTCGAACCTGTCGATGATCTCCTGCACGTCGTCAGCGAGGGGGAACGGATTCTCCTTGTGCACAACGATCTTGTCAGTGCGGAAGTACTCGGTCTCCCCAGAGAACTCGGTCCAGTTTTGGGCCATGTATTCGAATGTGTAACAGCACGGGATCTCGAAGTCAGCGGCCCACTCTTCGATGATTTCGTTCATCCCCTCTCGTAGGGCCTTTTCTGTGATGTAGGCGCTGATGTCGGTTCCATGCTTGGTGTCGTATTCGAGGATGTAGACGTGATCGATCATCCGAAACTCCCTCCGCCCAGCGGCACCTCATTGGAGATGCGCCATTCCTGCATGTCTCCGTCCTGGCGCGCAGCCATCAACATCGGCTTGTAGTGCGCCGCCCATGCTGACACTTCCTCGTGGCTCATGTTGCGCCTGTTGGAAGTGATGGTGATGTGCAGAGTGGCCACAGGCGCCAAGATGCGGTCCATTTCTGCCTTGGCATACCTCTGGAGCTGTTTCTTCCCCTTGGCAGTGATGGCGAACTTGAATGGGCGCTGCCCGTGGGAGGTGAGCCAGTGCTTGTCCACCATGTCGTGCAGAGTGCGCTCAACGTAGGTGTCCTCGTGCTTCCGCAATCCCCCGTTGTTGGAAAGAAGCTCCTTCACCGAGCTCTTTCCATCCTCCAGGCAGGCCAGGAGAACGGCTTCGAGTCTGCTGTGATCATTCATCGAGGTACCTCGCATACTCCTGGTACCCCGGCTGCTTCTCGTTGGCCTGGATCATCGTCCAGAGCCAGTCACCCAGCCACATCTGCCAGTTGCCCCGCAACTGAAAGCCCGCGGCCCCCGCATGGCCTCCACCACCATGCTTCCGTGCGATGTCGGACACGTCGAAGGTACCGATACGGCGCAACGCACACTGCCCGTACTCGAGGTTGAGGGCCAAGAGATACTGACACCCCTCCAGGTGCTTGAGGTGCTGGTCGATCTCCTCCGCGGGACGCGGGACATGGTCGTAGGAGGGAATGGGAGGTGTTGTGCCTACCACCGCCCCCTCTTCGACCCCGGCGACCACCGTCTCCTTGACCACGACGCGCTCGGTCAGTCCTTGGTGCAGGTACTCGCCGAGCTGGCCGATGTTCTTGGTGGCGACGACGAAGGCGAAATCAAGCCCATCAGGGCCCGTGCGCTTGGTGCAACGCGACGCCAGTCGCCTGACGTTCTGCTCCTCCTTGTCCACCAGCATCGTCATCGTTTGGAGGGCTTCCACGCCGCAGGCCTCGAGAAACTTGTCCGGCGAGTAGCCGTCAAGGTCCAGGCTGTTGAGGTGAAAGCGCTTGGCGAAGCTGACGAACTTGTGGCTCCCGAGCCACAGGCAGTAGCGATTCAGCATCTCGCCCGTGTAACGCCACTCGTGGGGCGTTCCGTCAGGGTTGTGTGTGAGCCAGCAGTCCCAGGCCTGTACTGCCTTGAGGAACGGAGTCTCGTGGTCCATCTTCAGCGCCTTGGCGAAGACCTGGGCGCCACACAGGTTCTCATCGAAGAAGAACCACGGGTACAAGCGCTCACGTTCGCGCGAGGTCTTGTGGTGATCGCACACGTAGACCTGTCTGCCTTCGGCGCTAGCCGAGTCGATCTTGATCAGGGTGTTGGCATCGGGGCCCAGGTCCGTGATCCAGAGCTCGTCCCACCCGGAGGCAGCGAGCGCGTTGGTAATGGCCTCGGAGAGACCCGTGTAACCGACGTAGGAGACGGTGACCTTCGCGTCGGTGAAGAACTCTTCGGCGATGACGGCGCAGGCACGGCCGTCCATGTCGCCGTGCGTGATGACGGTGATCTTTCTTTGTGTCACTGCAAATACTCCAGTTCGGGGATTGGTTCGGGGAATGGTGGTAGGCGCTCCGGGAGTCGAACCCGGCACACGGGGATTTTAAGTCCCCCGGCTCTACCAAGTGGCCTAAGCGCCCACACTCCCTTCGGGGTTAGTGCTGTGCGTGGGCGCGGAGAGACTCGAACTCTCAACCGCCGGATTAGAAGTCCGGTGCTCTATCCATTTGAGCTACGCGCCCGTGCTCACAGTTTCAGAATGATCGGTGTCCTCGTGTTGACTAAGCACGCGTCAACGAACTTGTCGGCGTCCGGGTGCATTTTCCCCACGACGATGGCTGCGTCCATGGAGACACCGTGGGCGATGTCGGGCAGCATGACGTAGTCCATTGTCATCAGGAAGACGGTGTGCTTTCCAGCGTGGACGGCACAGTAGCCGGGGTACACGTTGATAGTCTTGAGCCCCAGCAACTGGGCAATCGCTGCCAAGGTATAGACGCTCTCCTTCTTCAGGAGGAGCACAAGGATGTTGGTACCGAGAGAGGGGCTCGAACCCTCACGACCTGGGTCACCGGGTTTTGAGTCCGGCGCGTCTACCAATTCCGCCACCTCGGCACGTCCTATCTTTTCCACGATCTTCATGGCTTCATTGTCGGCTGGGTTGAACGTTGCGAGGAAGCCATCGACGTGCAGGTAGCGTTTACCCCAGCACACGAAGCACATGGGCTCTTTCTCGTCGTGCCAGGCCATGCACTTCAGTCCGCAGCACGAGCACCTGGCCTCGACCATGAATCGGATCATTGAGTCCTCCGTTTCTTCGGCGGGACCTTGTACACCCGCGCGTTCCTGAATGCAGGGCCCCAGGAATCCTGTTTGGCACAGAGGCGGGAGCAGTAGGGTCCTTCTCTTTCCTTGGCCTTCGGCTTGATGAAGAACCGTTCTCGTTTCGGGCTGACGGGGGCGTCGCACATGGGGCACGGTTCGTCCATATTCTCCTCGTTGGTGGTGGGGGCACCGGGAATCGAACCCGAGTCGCGAGGTTAAAGGCCAAGTGCTGCACCATTCAGCTATACCCCCTTTTTCCGCGCACGATAGGAGGTTGCCCACTTTCGGCGGGCTGCTTTACACAACTTACAGTGACAGTAGCGGTAGGAGGAGAGCGTCCCATGTGTGCCCTTTGCGATCTTCATCCCGCGTTCGATGATGCTCTTTTTCGAGTGACACTTCTGGCAGAGAAGTTGACACTTTTCCAACTCCTTCCAGAATTTCTCTTCCGCGATGCTCCAGAGTTTGCTGACAGAAAAGGACTTTTTTGTAGGATCCACGTGGTCAATCTGGAGGTCCTTTTTGCTTTCGCAATTCTGGCAGCGGCCCCCCAATTTTTGAAGAGCCTTCCGTCTACGCTGTCTGTAGCGCTTCTTCATGTATGCGCGCATGTAAGCATTGTACTCGTCTTTGTCTTTTCTCATGCGAGCAACGTAGCACAGAGAAAGGATTAAGACAAGGGTGTTTCTCCAGTGGTGGACCGAGAAGGATTCGAACCTTCAGCCTTCTGGTTAAGAGCCAGCTGCACTAGCCGTTGTGCTACCGATCCATGTGACTGGTGACCCCACGGGGAGTTGAACCCCGGTTTCCAGATTGAGAGTCTGACGTCCTAACCACTAAACGATGGGGTCATAGGCTGCGGTGTGCTGTCACGCCAAAGGGACCGCGGTGCAAGGAGCCACAGTGTGATTAATGGAACCCCCCCTGCGTTGCGGCGACCGAAGTACTTGTCCCACTCATTATAGGATGGCTGCTTCTAAGCCAACCTCCCGCAACCACTGATCAGTCGATGGCCTTGACCGTGAGGCCTGGCATCTGTCCCAGACAGACTTCCAGGCACTTCGGGCACAGGGACATCGAGCCTTGCTGCTTCCCTTTTTCCTTCTTCTCGATGACGATGTGCGTCGGCTTCCTCTTGCACCGCACCAGCGGGGGCTTGGGTCCGAAGGACATGAAGCTCCACTCGGGACGGCTTTCGGCTTGGCAACGTTTCAGGTCGGGCGGGATGAGTTTCTCTTTCTTCTTGGCAGGTTTCTTCTTCTTGGCCGTAGCCATCATGCCTCCACGTAGGGCGCTGCCACTTCAAGGACGTGCTCAACCTTCTTCAGGTCCAGCCAGTCGTCGGTCCTGACACCGCTCTCCATGTCGATCCAGAACCCACCGTTCTCGGGCGGCTTTGCGGCCAGCTGTCGAAGGCGTACACCAACATTCTCGGGGGAAAAGCCCCCGGCGTAGCCACAGTACATCCCGATGGGAGGTGGGATTCCCTCGGGAACAACACCGTGTCCGCCGGACAGGTCGTGCAGCACGTCTATGTGCAAGCGGTGGTGCAGATACTCCTCGCGCGCGAGCGTCGCACGCAACGCGTTTGAGAGGTCGGCACTTTCCAGGTTGTGGCGCTGGAGGATCAGATTCCCGTTGTAGAAGCACTCATGGAGAATATTGATCACGCTGGGGATGTTCCACTTGTCGCGCTTCACGTTCGCGGGATTGATGTTCCACTGGACGCGCCCGTGGTCCATGAGGAGCGCCCCTTGGCGAAGGAGATGTTGGAACTGTGTGGCACCGAGCTCGTCCGCGCGGCCCTCCAAAAGCAGGCGGGACCATTTCCCGCAGATGTGGACCGCCAGCTTCGGTCCCTGGTGCGCACGCAGCATGCCGAGCATCCGGATCACGTCCGGGACAGTCATGTAGCGCGGCTTCTTGCCCCCGCTGCTCTCGCTGACGAGCATCGCGAACTCGATGAATGGAAACCTTTCGGACAGGCGTCTTGCGAACAACGGATTGGTCCGCTCGTCGACGCCTGTGATTGTCACAAGTTTCAAACGCACGTCGCACTCCTTTCACATTTGGTAGGCGGTGAGGGACTCGAACCCCCGGCCTTCGCCTTGTAAGGGCGCTATTCTCCCAACTGAACTAACCGCCCATGTTGTTGGTCGGAACGACTGGATTCGAACCAGCGACCTCTTGACCCCCAGTCAAGCGCGCTACCAAACTGCGCCACATTCCGACTATCTGAAACGAAGGCCCACGAGGGCGTAGCCCTTGCAACGTCTGCGCTTGCAGAAGCGGATCTTGATGTACTGAAACAGCAAGCGCCCTCCATCCCCATCCTTGAAGTTGTACCGGTACGTCTGGCCCCACTCGTGGTTGCCTAGTCGGCAGAGGAATCGGTGCCACCAGTCTCTTCGTCGCATGGGTCCTCCATTCGCCCGGCCAGCCTTGATCCACTACCGTCCTCGTATAGCAACTTCCCTTCTCGCTGCTGTTGTCGAAGGTCAGAGGCGATGGCTTCGAGTTCCTGCGGGGTCCAGCTTCCGGCATCGATCGAGGTATCGCAAATGCCGCCGACCATCTGCTGAAAGTAGACCGTGCTCCCCAGCTTCGTCTTGCCGCGGACCAAAGAGAACTTATTGCAGTGGGGGCAGCGGTGCTTCCGCTGGGGATCGTCCGGATCCCACTTGATCGTGTCGGAGGTGACCCCTCCACCACAATACACACAGACAAACATGCTTCCTCCTGTTCATTTTTGGTGGGGATGACTGGGATCGAACCAGCCCGGACTCTCGTCCACAGCGCCCTCAACGCTGCGCGTCTACCAACTCCGCCACACCCCCACGGGTTACTTGGGCACTGCGCTCGTGAACGCTAGTGCGAAGTCCCACCCTCTCTGTGTCGGTTCGAAGCGTGCAACAGGAGAGTGGACCACATCGTTCTGACTGAAGTGAGGATCGATCACGCCCTGGGCTTTCAGCTGGTCGAGGGTGACATCCCGAAACACCAGGATCTTGTTCCCCTCGTAGTTGGTGCATTCGGGATACGAGACCAACAGGATGAGAAAGCTCCCCACCTTCTTTTCCATTCGCACAATGAAGTTCTTCGGATTCGGATTGGGCAGGACATACACAGGCTTCTCGACTATGCGCTCATTCTCGACTACGACCGTAGAGCCGCAGCGCTCCGTCTTTCCGGACGAGAACATGCGGTGCATTCCCATCCTTTCCTCCTTTTGGTGCCAGAGACAGGGGTCGAACCTGCCCGGAGCTTACGCCCCACTGGATCCTGAATCCAGCGCGTCTACCAACTTCGCCACTCTGGCATGAAAAAGTGCCCCCATTGCTGCACAATTTATCGGCCGCACAGCTGGCCCCTGGTGTGACCCGTTAGGGGAGGTGGGCGCTGAAGGGGACGGAGTCAAGCCCCAACAGCCCTGCTGCACTTTCGTTCGTGGTGGAGTAGACAGGAATCGAACCTGCGACATCCGGCTTGCAAGGCCAGCGTTCTCCCGCTGAACTACTACCCCATATATTTGGTGACCCCGACGGGACTCGAACCCGCGATCTCCAGCGTGAAAGGCTGGCGTCCTACCAACTAAACCACAGGGTCAAAGGAACAGATGTGCGATGAATTTATTGGAGTATTCAGTTGCCAAAGACCAGAAGACGAGGGAGCAACGGGGCTTTCGCCACAGGCTCCTCGCCTTCGTCTTCAAGTTCGACTGGTAGGTCTCTGTTCATGGGACCACCACTACGCTCTTCTCGGGGAGTTGTCAACCCCCCTCGCGTTCCAGGCGCTCCAGCTGGTCCCAGGTGCTGCCGCTCTCGTAGTTGTCAGCGGCGATGTAGACCCAGCGTCCCCCGAACTCTCCCAGCAGCGGCCGGGAGACAGTGCAGGCCATGCTGACTCGGAACGCCTTGTCGGGGCGGAACTTCTCCAGGAAGTGCTGGACCCAGGTGATGAAGAGGTCGTCGTCGTAGGCGTCCCCATCATGCAACCACAGGAGCTTCTGTCGTCCTTGCAGTTGAATCTCCCATCCGCACGGTGGCCACTGGTTGCACTCTTCGAGGCCGAACTCCTTGGCAACCTCGTGCTCCAGGGCCATCATCTCTTCCGAATCGGCGCCGAGGGTGCGCCTGATCCAGGTTATCTCATTCTTGGTCAGCGACCTGATCGCCTCACTGAACCTTTCGTGGTAGTCAGCCATCACTGGATCTCCTGTAATTCTTCTAGCTCTGTCTCCGTGAAGAAACGCTGAATGCGTTTGGCGAAGTTGGCGATACGCGTTGCCTGCGACGGCAACATCTCTCCGTACTCCCGGTAGACCTCGTCGGGGTCCGTCGGGGAAGACATGTCGGAAGAGAGGATTGACATGATGTCGTACTCGTTGGGATCAACATTCCACTCTCTGTCCCGAATGCTGTTCCAGTAGAAGAATGACAGGCGCCAGGGGAAACCCTCTCCCTTTGGCCGGTCTCCATCGCGCCTACGGAGATCAATGCGATACCTGTTTCCGTAGGCATCAGGGGGGTCAGCCCAAGGGGGTGCCTTGCGCTCGACGGGCTTGATGATCAGGTCCAGCTCGTGGGCCGAGAGGAACTCCTTGGCCTGACGGATATAGTCGTCAGCGTTTTCAGCCATCGTCCTCCACCTCGTCGTCGTCGCCACCGAGGGAGAACGCTATGCTGTCGCCCTCGTCCTCTTCGATGTCCTCGTCTTCGACGTTTTCCTCGGCGTCCTCGTCTTCGACGTTTTCCTCGGCGTCTTCGCGCGCGTTCGCGCGAGAGGACTTACCAACAGGCTTATCCACAGCCGCAGCCTCCGGCGATGATGCCGTAACTACTCGGGATTCCGCACAAGGCGGGAACAGATCCGCGCGGAAATCTGTGCCCCTGTGGATTCCCCACTCTTCCATCTCCTCGTCGGTGGCCAAAACGAGGCCCTTGGGCCCCCTGAATCCCAGGATCTTGTTGTCCTTGACCCCGATGTTGTAGAGGCGTCCGCTGGGGTCATCGGCGATCATCTCCTCTTCCTTGAAGGAGAACGAAGCCAGCTCTTCCCCGGCTCGAATCCATATCCGTCCCCCGGCAGCAGAGGCGTACACCGAGATCACGGTGTACCATTTCTTGTCGAACAGGACCTCGAGTGTCTCGGGCTCGATCTTCTGGTTGCCCAGGCGGAACAGGGTGTCGAATTCAACGCTCATAGCGTGGAAACTCCGGATCACGGGGGGCAACGACGCCTACTTGCGTCGTCCCCTCCACCACAATGTTGGAAAGGCCGCCTGTCTGGTTCTCGATCATTCCCATCGTGAACTCAGCCCAGCCCGCGCTGCTGAAACACAAAGTCCCCACGCAAGCGAGGTGCTCTTCGTCCGGACCGTCGAACCAGCGCGTGCGGACATGCTCACCTCTGTCCTCGTAGTAGACCTTGATCATTACAGCTCCTTGAACAGATTCCGGTTGGGTCCCTTCTTCTTGCTTTCCTTGGTGCGGAGAGCATGCAAGGTACAGGCAGTGACTTCGCCGTGCGGGATGGACTTCTTGATGTCGGCCAGATTCATCTGGCCACACTCACGAGCGACGACGTCATCTGCGGCATCGAACACGATCAGGATCTTCTGGATGTAGGGGCGTACAGTCATTGTCAATCCTCCACCACCACGCAATTACCGTTGCTACAGAAGCGATGCCCCTTGATCGCCAGCAGGAACAGGACGCATGCGGCATTGAGGTCGGCGTGGTGAATCTCGATCTTCATCCGAGTTGGCGTCGCGTATCCCCGGAGGCGCGGAAGCATCTGGCCAGACTTCTCTTCGTACTCACTGAACTCGGCCTTGATGGTCCACAAGAGTCCCGACGTCTCCATGAGCTCACAGTAGGCATCGGCTTCGATGTCCACTGTTTCGTCGCGTCCGAACTTGTGTCTGAATGTGAGTTTCATTAGTCCTCCACCACCACGGTCTCACCGTTGCGCAGGCTCACGGAGTCTCCCCGGTTGTAGTCGACTCGGTCTAGCTCACAGTCCCCCAGCTCCTTCAGGAACTTGGCGCAGGCTGCGTCGAATTGCAGCTCCTGCGCTCGGATCTGGGCAGGCGCTGCTCTGGGCTCAAGGGACATGTTCTCCCGGCGCTTGCAACACGGGAGGGAGAGCACGAGGCTCCAGAGGAGCGCGCCGTGGTTGCTTTGGCAGCGCGCCCCCGCGATGACGACGTAGCCTTCTTTGGATTCAAACGAGACGTTCATGTCAGCATCCCCTCTGGCGACAACACGACATCTCCTACGAGCATCTCGTCGGTGTAGTCCGTCGCCGCATCGTTGAAGGGAAGGTTCTTGAGATGCCCCTCCTCATTGACGAGCATTTGCCCCCCTTCGATGAGCACGATTTGGACGAGCCCTCCCACGAGGGCCTGGATCTCGGCGAGGGTCCACGTCTTTCCGTTTGCGGGCATCACGTCGGTCTTGGTGCCGTCGGTTTTCCAGTGTTCAGCCGTGTTGGGATAGGACACGTTGCCTCCAGTCTTCTATGTCGAGCTTGGGCTCCAGTTGGGGCTGGGTCTTGACCTTCCCAAGCACAGGGGGGACGAAGAAGTCACTCGGATTGGAGAAACAGTACATGGGCTCTCCGGGTACACCAGCTACGACAACAGACCAGGGGCGCTCTTCCACCGGCATCGCGATGATGTGCAGCCAGCACTGTTCGCACAGATTGCCAGAGGGCCCGCTGTTGTGGACGAAGTAGGTCCTGCACGGGGTTCCAGGTGGAATCTTCTCGTCACAGATCACAGAAGGCAACGAGGACTTCCTTCTCGATATGGTAAATCACAACTACCTCCTGTTCACGTTTTTGGTGCGCGCAGCCGGACTCGAACCGGCAACCGGGAAATTTAGAGTCTCCTCGCTCTACCATTGAGCTATACGCGCCGGGACTAACCGTCCAGGCTGTCCTCCCAGTCCAGATCCGCTCCCTCCGCGCGTCGGAGGTCCCGGGCAAGACGCGTCGCTCTCTTCTTGTCGGAACAAGCGCCCATCAGCTTGAGCAACGTGCGCTTCTGGGCAGCAGTGATCTTCTCAAAGTCATACCCCTCAACATGCACGCCGCCGCGTTGCAGGCGTGCCCAACCCATCTTGTCGAGGAAGACCAGGTTGTCCATGTAGGTGAAGCCCTTGCCCTTCTTCTCTTCAAGGTAGAGCATTTCGATCAGTGCGCTGGCCAACCCGCGGTGTTCCTCGTATCGGCAGTCGAAGTACCTGCCGTCGGGCGCACAGAAGCCTGTGGCCTCCTCGGCAATCTTCTTGTTCGCTGGGTTGGCAGGCTTGATTGGGTACTTCTCGTTGTACTTCACCACGAGCTCTTTCTCGAAGACCTCTACAGCATCGTAGTCCCCGGTCTCGACGATGCCGTACTCTTCAACGACCTCTACGACGTCTTCTTCGTAGACTGCGTAGGTTGGCCCCCAGATTCCCCAGAGCACGTGGCTGATGGGGCCTTCCAAGTCGTGGGAACCAATCAGGATTGGGCGTGCCTTACCCTGGTTCTGTCTGTCGTGAATTCTCACGGCGACGACGCGCACTCTCATAGTGTTCCTCGATTTTCCTGGCCCTCTTGAGAACCTCGATCGACAGTGCACCGAGGACACGCTTGCCCTCTTCCAAAGAGAGCAGCTCTCGGTAAGGAATCGACCAGTATTCGTGTGGCTCCTGTCCGTTGCGGGCCACGTAGGAAGGGCCGTCGGGGCGCAGCTTCCGGTCAGTGGAGTCACAGCGATACAGGTCATAGACCTCCCCGCTATCCATCGTGAAGCTCCCCTGGAACTGGCACGCCCAGCAGTCGTGGGGGAAATGCGCCCGGCGCTTGTCCTTGGCCAGCTCGCGCAGCATACGGCTGGGCTCGATGCCTGCGGCGCGGACCAGGTTGTCCAGCACGGCAAGGATTGTGCGGGCCTCTTCCTTGCCCATCAGTGAGTACAAGAATTTCTCCGAGAAGATTGGGGCGTTCTCGTCACCGGCTGCGTAGTAGGGGCTCGACCTCATCGCCCGGATTATTCCGTTGTCCAGGCCCTCGGTAGTGAGTTCCTGTAGGCGTGCCCAGGCCTTGGCAAAGTCCTTGTTACAGACGTGGGACAGGAGTTGATTACAGCGATTGCAAATGATCGTCGTGGATTCCATCTTTCTCCTTTAACTACTGAGTTCATAGTCGTGTGCCCACCGGACGCCCGTCCCTTGGTTATTTTTGGGAGGAGTCAGGCGCAAGGTCGCCGCCGTGTGCCCAACGTCCTTGACGGGGACCAGGTAAACTTTGTCGAGATCTGGAACGTAAACCCCGAACTGATCGGCTTGTCCCCTGTAGTCTAATTTGCCTTTTCCTCGGTGACTCTGGGACGAACAGGTGTCGAAGTGGATCGCCCTGTTTTTAATTCGCCCCGTCTTACATTGCACTCTGGTAAATTCTCCGTCTTCCTCCACCACAAGGTCGTATCTCTGGTTATCTCCAAAAGGGAGGAGTACAGTTTTACCCAGTCGCAAAAACATGGCCAATACTTGTGCTTCCGATCTTTCTCCCACTGTTTTGGAGTTTTCCATTGGTTTCCTTTTGGCGGGGCCGGTAGGATTCGAACCTACAGCCACGCGGTTAACAGCCGCGCGCTCTACCGTTGAGCTACGTCCCCGCTATGGCACTGCTGGGTTAGAACAGGGAGAGATTGGAGAACGCCCGGCCATCGCTTACGCAGGCCAGGGCAGTCACCTCATCGCCGATGTCGGGCTCCCGAAACACGGAGTACAGGATGCCCTTCTGGTTGAGTCGTTCCATCTGTCGTTCCAGGTCTCCCTTGTCTTCGACGCCGAGATATACCAGGGTGTCGTTGTTCCAGCAACCCCTTTTACCACGTAAAAGGAGCTCCGCTAGGGCGTGTCCTCCTTGGACCGCTCCGTATGCCGGTCCCAGGTCTCGGCGTACGAGGACATACGCCTTTTGTGGCGGCGCCACGACAGCAGGATGTCCACAAGACACCACAGGCAATAGCCGCTCATTGCCCCCAGAACCAGATAGGTCCCGTCGCTCACGACCCTACGACGCCGCCGCTGACGCGGTGACGCCCTCCCTGATCTGGCGCTCGTGCTCCCACTTCTCGTCGTGGTCCTTGATGAGCCGGTTGAGCTGCTGCTTGTGCAGCGTGATCACGGCCTCGTCCTTCACGGACAGCAGGCTCGTCTTGGGCTGCTCGATCTGCTCGCGCGTGCGCCCGCGGACTTCGCAGTAGGCGATGTGCCGCAGACGGAACTGCTTTCCCAGGCGCGCTGCCTTGCACTGGGCCTCGTGGTTGGCGCCCTTCCGGTTCTCCTTGGTCTCGCGGATGACGATCGCCAGGCTGTTCTGCTCCAGTCGGTACTGGGTGATCGGGTGAATCATGGTCTTCTCCAAGCGGAAAATGGTTGTTGGGTTCTCTCGGGCGGAGCGGTGGCGGGGGAGCGCGGGAGCGTTGTGCCTATGAGTCAGGTCTCATCATCGGTACCTCCATCACCAGGTTGCCCCGTTCTGAAGGGGTATGTCAAGTCCTCAAGACTGACGCCCTTGTTCCCTGCCCGACGCATGATTTCCTCGGCGGTATCGAGTGCGTCGATCTCGATCGCTTTCTCTGCTACCTGCTCAGTGAAGAATGCCTGATTGTATTCCTTCTTGGGGAATAGCAGCAGGAAGTGCGTCATGTGCAACTCGCGCTGATTCCTCGCGGTGAGCCAGCAGGCTTCACACATATCCTCGAACGGACCTTCGGAAGACAGCATGATCGGATTACACTTCCAGAGGGCATCCTCAGGGATTTTCTCCCCGCAGTAGGTCTTGAAGCGACGGCAGGTTCCATCGCTATCGGGCACTGCGATGTGAAGAATGTAGTCAGCCGGGTCCATTCATGTGTTCCGTGTGCTTCTTGAGCAAACGCGGAGGAATGACAGGAGGGACACCGTTCTTCGCAGGCTTATCTGTCGCATTGATGAACGGTCTCTGGGGCTCAGTGAAGATGTACTGGCCGCCGTTGTCGTCATCGAGAGCTGTCAGGGCGTATCTGTTCACCCCAGGCGACTGATCACGCAGGAGCCAGCATGCCTCGCACATGTCGCAGTAGGGTCCGTCTGCGTTGAGAAACGCTAACTCGAAAATAGGGGCCTCGATCCCAACTTCCTGGCCACATGCGGTCCGCTCTTGTTGGGCCATGAGGTGCATCAGGTATCCGCTGGCGATGCGCTCGGCCTTGTGGTTGAACATCATGCTGGCGAAGGAACGCTCGGACAGCTTTGCGCGAGTAAACGCGCTTGCCGCGGCCACCACCTTATCAAAGTCTCCCTCCTTGGAGGCTGTGGAGAGGGCCTTGACGAATGCGGCATTGACACGAGCGTCGCGTGCCTCGCGCTCAACGTTTATGGGTACGTGCTGAATGTCCCGGTCGTCGGTCATCCACTTACCTTGCGCATCGGGCTCACCATGGGATCAGCAGGGGTCAATACGAAGGACCCCTCGAAGAAGAATGGGCGTTCGAGCACGCGGGGGAAGAACCCCAACAGATTCAGGAGCGCGTAGGCGCCGGGAGGGTGCCGTTTCTTCTTCACGTGATTACCCGCATCCTCTCCTTGACGTATGCCGAGATCGCCTGCGGCAACCCTGTGCGCACTTCCGCGTTGGCGATGATGGCCTCGTAGGACGAGAGCTTCCCCTCTTTCTGGGTCAGCATGCCTGTCAGCGCGAGACGTAGGATCTCGTTCTCCGGCACCTTGGCGGGGTCACGGCCCTCCTTGTCCAGGTAGTCCCGGATGTCCTGGAAGAGAACCCGACAGACATGGCGCCCGTCATCGTCCTCTCCCATCTTCTCCAGCACGGCCTCGTAGATCTTCTCGATCGGGGCTTTCTCGTCTGCCATCATGCACCTACGCAGTTCTTGGGGGTCATGAACCTTGAGACGTTGTCGTCATCGGCAATGCCCAGGCACCCCTTGACCTGAAGATGATATGCGGCACCTTCCTGGCTTTTCAGTTGTTCGAGAGCTTCATCCTTGCTGTTGGCCTCGACAACGACGTGCAGGATGAACGTCCGAGCGCCGACGTGGAGCTCATAGTAGCAGAGGAAATTCTTCATCGAACCCTCCAAAAGCGAAAACCGGACGCCGGAAGTTTCCGACGCCCGGCTCTCTACGAGTGGTGGTGGTGCTGCACTCAAGGGGGACATTAGCAGCCATTGGCTGCCAAGTCAACCCCCTTCAGGCTTGGCCTCCTCGACAGCCCTTTCCAGCAGACTTTGGGTCATCCATTCCCAGAGGTCCTGCGCCGTCGCGGCTCTTTGCTCGGTCGTCGCGTCACTGGGGACAGGCACGAACAGAAAGAAGCCGCCACGGGGAGCCATCTTGGAGTCGGTCTTGTCGTCTTTGAAGCTGGCCACGTTTCCTCCTTGCCAGCACTCTACCATTCTACTCGGGAGGAGTCTCGGGATCCTCGCGGTCTGAAACCGCTCCCAGGTCGATTCCCTCGCTCTCGGTTACCTGGGCGAGGGACTGTTGCGCTGCGGACATCAGGGGCCCTGCCAGCATATCGGCGTAGAGCTGTCCGATGTAGAACGTGCTGGGCAGCATGAATGGGTTGTCGAGTTCCTCCCGGCGAACGCGGGGCACCACGTCGGACGGGGTACGCGCGGTGCACACCTCGAGCTGGAAGCCCAGGGCGGCCGAATTGATCAAGTTGGTGCGCACCATGCGATCTTTCAGGTAGTCGGGCGTGAGGTGGAACATCGTGTCCGCATCGAACATGCACACGATCGTCGCCTGGTTCTCGGGAGCGCCGTTCTGCACCATCACATCGTTGTGGACCTTGACGACTCCCAGAATCTCCAGCAGCTGTGTGGGGGACAGGAGCGGGAGTGCGCAGGCGGCAACACCGTGCTGCGCCAGGGCCGGAGCCAGATCGATGATGGCCCCCTGCGCCGCAAAGCTGTCAGCGAAGAGGGGAGTGTGCATCTGGTTGTCTTCCGGATCCTTGAGGACGATCGGGAAGTGTAGAACCTTGTGCTCCTCCGAAATGCCTGCGAGTGCCCACAGGGGCGGCTGTGTTCCGAAGCCCTGGAGCATGAACTGCAACTGGCCCTCGGGACCACCCTCGATCTCATCTGGCAGGTGCCACGCTGGCAGGAGCCCATCGAGCATCTTGCCCGGCTCGCTCTGGGCGTGGTGCATGTCCAGCGTGAGGGGCAACGGAATCGGCGCGATGGTCTCGTTCTCGAGATCCACCCACACCAGGGCGGTCATGTTCCCTTCCCAGCTACGCCGCGGGATGTCGGCGTAAGCCTGGGCGTCGTCTCCGGCTACGATGCCCCAGTATTTGCGGCAGAAGTTGCCCCAGATGAGGGACAGCGTCGCACCGAGGGTTGCCGATCCGACCAGGTGCACGGTCGTCTCGTAGATCTCGATCTTGTCGGGAACATAACCGGCATTGTTGATCAGGACCTGCCGACAGAACTGGGCGTCCTTTTCCGATGCGCACATGAAGAAGCCGACTCCCTCGTGGCCGATGAGATCGCCCAAGGGGAAGTTGCCGAACTCCCCGTTGATGGTGAGGGTCCACGCCTTGCGCTCCTTGTCCATGAGGGGCAACCACTCCAGACTCTCGTCGGAAGCGTGGTACAGGGGAATTTCCTTCAGCGCGTTCAGCTCGGCCTTGGGGTCGACGTTGTGCGGGGGCTCGGCCCCCAGAGGGACGGTGTTGAACATAAGAAACCTCCTGAGGAGGAGAGTTAGCAGCCAATGGCTGCCAATGTCAAGGTCAGAGGCTGTAGGTGGTCTTCATCTGGAGTTCGAGGGCACCAAGGCTGGCCAGGTTGTGTGCAACCTCGGCCACGATAATCGCCTGTAGCGTGGACTCGTCGTAATCACCACCGAGGAGGGTGGGGATGAGCGTTTTTTCCCTGTCTGTCACCAGGGCCACGAGAGCCTGCGTGAACGCGTCCTTGTATTTGGTGTAGAGCGTGACGGCGTGGTTGGCAATCCACAGAGCATTGAGCGCCGGGTAGGCGCCCGAGTCCGTCGGGTCAACCCCGTAGTTGTCGATCATCACATCCTTGATGGTGTCCTGAACACCGGCCATCAGTCTTCCTCCTCCTCCTCCTCGTCGAGCCCTGTCACCCGGGCCAGCTTGTTGCTCGTTGCCAGGGCGAGAGACAGGACGTCATTGTAGCCCAGGAGACGGCAGAGCGCGACTGTCGCCTGGAGAATGATGTGAAGCTCGTCCTTGCCTGCGCTCTCCGTCCCCAGGGTATCGTCTTCCTCGAGGTCGAAGTTGAGTCCGATGAGTTCGGCGGCCGTGCAGTTGATCCTGCACGCCAGGGTGTCGAGGATACCGTCCACCGTCGCGGGGGCAGTCAAAGGGCGCTGGACGTGTTCGAGGATCTTCTCGGCAAACTCGTTCAGGTCAGCAGCAAAGCCGACATCGGAGTCGTCGTCGTTGGGGAGATGCGGAAGGGGGATGCGGGCGGAGGTGTAACTGGGGCCAGCCATGTCGGACTCCTTGTTCACATGGGAGACGTGCGAAGGGATTCGGTAAATATCGGACAGATCGAGGTCGGGTACCTGATCTCCGTTGGCGTTACAGGAGCAGGGGACAGCCGTTGCGTGTGACGTGACGCTCATGTTGATGTGTTCGGCAGAAGGGGCTTGTTGAAGGCTGTGTGCCTGAAAATCCCGATCCATGTCTTCTTGGATGGTGCGCAGCATCGCGACGCGCATCTCTTCTTCATACTGCGCCCTGGGGACGATCATCGTGTCGGGACGATGTCGTCGCGCGAGTTCAGCAGTTACTGCTGCGTCGAGCTCTGCGTAAGTTCGCACCTCGGGGTTGTTTGCTAGCGTCTCTTCAGCTATTTCGACATCCACCGGATTTCCGTCGGCATCGATGGCAGTCACTTGCACGGAATCTGCCTGGAACATCTCTGCGGGCATGCGAAAACCCTCGAACAGGCTTTGCTGGTAGCGCTCGGCTTCTTCTTGAAAATGGCGCATTTGTTCGGGGGTTGGAGATCCACCTACTACTAGGGGAGGGAGAGAAACAGAGTTTCCCGTGCCCCAGTCGACCCCCGAGACACTCTCGGAGGGACGACGTTCTTCGTCATCAGACATAATGCCTCCGGTGGTTATACAGGGACTTTTACCAGAAAGGGCTATTGGATACGTGCGCCCTCTCGGTCGTATCGGATGGGGGGAGGGGCCATGGATTTGATGAGTTCGGGAGAGGCGCCCCACGCCCGGGCCAGAGCTGCGAACTGCGCTCCTCCGGGCCCATGACGGCGCAGCGGGAGCGGGGGAATCTTGACCTCGTGGACAGGCATCTGGGCGCGCATCTCAGGTGTGGGAATGCCGTAGACGTCGTCCCACGGATTCGCGGACGCCTCTGTTCCTTCGAGCTTTTTGTTCTTCCGCTTCCAGTCCGTTGCCGGGAGCAGCTTCTGGGACTGGTAGAGGGGACGTGTGATCATCCCCTTGTCCCACATGCTGATCAGATTCCGGAAGGTCTGTCCCTGCCCGATCGGATTTCGGTAGGGATCGACCAGCTGGCCGATCTTTTGGAAACGGAGGGTCACCGAGTTGCTACGGCCGCTGCCGGGGGAGGGGTCGCGGGTGCCGCGCCACCGCCCATGCGCTTCTTGAGGTCGCCCATGCCGATGCGGGGCGCCTTGGCCATCGCGCCGAGATCCACGCCGGAGGCCGGGCGGTTCTTCGCAACGTCCATGGGTGGCGCGGTCTTCTTGGTGATGGGACCCTGTCCGATCTTCATGAAGTTGAGCATGTCTTCCTCCTTGACGCCCCATTCTACGATTCTCCCCCCAGCAAGGCAAAAAAGAAAGGAGGCGCATTGCACGCCCCCTCTCTTTCAGTCTTCTCTATGATGGCAAACCTGCACCTGGACAGGTGTAGGCAGCGTCTCCGCAAAGGGAACGGTGTCGAAGTACATCGACGGGCACTCCTTGGCCTTTTTGCTGTACCTCGAGTAACCGAGCGGACACTTTTCTTGGCGGGTGAGCCCCCGGAACTCATCTTTCGCGGGGGTGGCGTTGGACCGAATGCAGAGGACGCTCACGTGTCCTCGGGCTGTGCCTGGACCTCCAGGAGCACGTTGTCAGGGATGCTCCCGCGCAGCTCGGTGGCCTTCGTGATGAGATGGTAGGCCTGTTCACGCAGCAGGGCGCAGTGGTTCTTGATCGCTTCCCGGGCCTTCACGTTCAGCACGTCTGCTCGGTAGAAGCCCATCAAGGTCTTGGCCAGGAACAGGTTGTCCTTCGCCACTCGCTCCAGGGCGGAAGCCTGGCGCAGCCAGAGTGGGTCGGTCTTCTTCGTCGCCATGCTTTACCTCGTAAAGGCTGAATGGTTGAGGGGGATCCCCTGCGCATCAGTCTCGTAGGCAACACCGTTGACGAAGTCGAAGACCCAGGAGAACGGGAACGGTTGACGCATCACCCAGCGCTTCACGTAGGACGTGATAAACGCCGCGATCCCGAACGCGCAGTACACGGTGCCGCGTGCCGTACAGGGAGCCTGGTAGGGCTCTCCCATCAAGGACTCGGCGTACTGTGCCCGTTCACTCCGGTTGGTGACGTCGAAGGCAAAGATCTGCGCGACCTCCGCCCCCATCCGTGCGTCAATGAACAGGCGCGTCTGCTTCTTGGGCACCATGCGCCAGATTGTCTTCCGGGCATCGAGCGAGTCGACACCGACGATGATCGGGCCGTCCGGGGGCAACGGTTGCCCTTCGAACAGCTCTGCTATGGCCTTGACCTCGGGCGCGTCGCCCTCGTCCATGAGTCTGCGCCAGACCGCCTGGACCTTGGGATCCCCCAAGTCCTTGTTGCGGAAGAGCTGGATGGCCAGGTTCTCGATTCCGACGTCGTCAGGGTCGAACAGCATGAACTGGCGCACCCCCATCTTTCCGAGGGCGAGCGCCGTCGAGGAGCCAATGGCTCCCAGGCCGATCATGGTGATGTGTTGGAGGAGAAGCTCCTCCCTCTCGATCAGGTCCTTCTGCCGGATATATCGAGCATCCTCCATCAATCCACCTCATTCATTTCACAGTGGGGCTGTCCGTTGTCAGAGTACTGGCAGTCTTCACAGAGCTGGGGATTCGGACCCATGAACGCCTGGCACTGCAAACAGATGTCTTCCATGGACGACATGGCTTCCTCGTCTCCTTCGACAGTGGCCTCGGTCGACATTCCCAGAAGATCTTCCTGTGTCCAGCCCTCGTCCATGAAGCCGTTGGTCCGGAACGGACACTGCTTGAACTCGTCGGCAACATCGAACACGATGCAGCCTTCGACCGAGCAGGTTCCGTGGAACTCGCAGACAACGCTGTCTCCGACCTCTTTGCCTTCCCGGGGTCCCTGGGCGTGCGCCTCGGCTGTGTCCACCTCGGCCGCGTCCAAGGCGTTGAAGATTCTCCAGCGCAGAACGTAGACCATGGACCCGTACATCCGATCGGGATCCTTTTCGGAAGCCCAGATGTTGGCAACCCGGGCGAGGAGCTCTCCCAGGGAAATTTGATACAGTGCGTCGAGGCGCACGTCGCGAACCGTCCAGTCAATCTTGTTGTTCTTGACCTGCTGCGGAAGCCGCGACAGCTCGCGGCAGGCGCTCTGGAGCACGTCATGGTAGTACTCCCCGTATTCATTGGTGACGTCCGTCTCGAGCGCCTTGACCGTGTGCCGGATTGCCTCCAGGGGATTGGCGCCCATGTCCTTCCACATGTCTTCGACCTTGATCTGTGGATCTCCCGCCTTGGTGCTGGTGTGGGAGGGAGTGTTGTGGTCATCGTCGTAGATGTCGTACCAGGTTCCCACGCCTCCGCCCTGCCACCCAGCGTGCTCGGACGATCTGACACGGTAGATCCCCTCCACCTTGTCGACGAGGTCCTGGTGCCATTCCTTCTGCACATGGACACCGATGTGCAACAGAGACAGGTGGAGCGGGTTGCGAACATCGAGACGGGCCTCGATGGACGCGTCCTTGGCGATGACGATCGAGAGCAGGTAGGGCATGTCCGCGACCAGGCGTTCGATGTTGTCCTCGTCGATGTTTGACCAGAAGGCTCTCCCGGTGCCGTGGGTGTGCAGCCACAGCTTGAGCCGCTCGCAGCCGTCCTTGTCGCGCTTGTAGATGTCCTGCATGATGCCAAACCAGTTGGACGGCGTTGCCTCTTTGCCCGCCTCAGGGGCATCGTCGAACTCGGTCGAGCCTCCACTGTTGGTCTGGTCTGGGATGTAGATGTCGTCCTCGGTGATGAGAAAGCGCGTGACATCTTGATCCCGCGTCTTGACCGTGGACATGTGCACCGTGCAGTAGCACGAGCACTCGCCCTTGGCGACCTCGCAAAGACGCTGCACCATGAACCAGGCACGTGCGGTGAACTCGATGTTCACGGGACTGTTGCGGTCGCCGAAGATCTGTTGGGTCTCCGGCACAGGGGACTTGTAACGCTTGACGTCCGTTCGCGTTGGCTTCTGGGCCTTCTTCCTGTCCTTCTTCTTGGCGGGGGGCCCGTTCTTGGGGGTCGTCTTCTTAGGTGCCGCGGGCGTCGTGGGCGTCGCGGTTGTCAGGGGCACCAAGGGCACAACCGCGTTCACCGGAGCAACCGCAGTCGCTGTCTGGGGCGCCGCGGTCCCCTGCTGCTGGATCTTGTTGTCCTTTGCGGCAGGGGCGGACGCGGCGGGGGTCTTCTTCTCGGGGGCGGTGCTCATGCCGCGTCCTCCTCGTTGTTGTCACTTACAGTAGTGTTCGGAAGAGTGGAAGCCAGATTCTCTCCGTTGTCTTCCTCTTCCTCCAGGATCTCATCCTCAGTGTCGGTCTCGTCCTCAGTGTCGGTCTCGTCCTCGTCTTCTGCCTCGGGCTCTTCTTCCGCGTCCTGCCCGTGGTCGTAGAAGTCGCACGTCTCGCTGCACCCGGGGCGGTCACGCAGGGGGCAAGCCTCCTCTTCAGCGGAGACCCCCACCAC